>Ga0255049_10001463_pt1 | contig 13005 bp, 12 predicted proteins | sample JV7_2_3_MG_FD_183615 | JGI IMG/M metagenome (GOLD analysis project Ga0255049, IMG submission 183615) | Seawater microbial communities from Jervis Inlet, British Columbia, Canada - JV7_2_3 | ecosystem: Environmental > Aquatic > Marine > Inlet | place: Canada: British Columbia | collected 2016-10-06
TCTGGTTGCTGTATTATTTTTATTCATTTAGTATACCCAACCTCTGATCCCCGGTAGCTCAGTTGGTAGAGCAATTGACTGTTAATCAATGGGTCCCTGGTTCGAGCCCGGGCCGGGGAGCCAACCTTCTTTTTACCTGCTGAAGAATCTTTTCAGCCGCCAATACGCAGAAATCTTCAATACCAGCCGGAAGGTCATTACCTAGTCGGTCTTCAGGCTTTCGGCCAGGGACAACATGGCCGCCTTCTGCTCCTCGTCTTCAATCCGTTCTGCGTTGCGCCTGATCGCCTCGAGCGACTCGGCACTGACCTGCTCCGGATGAGGTCGGTATTCGTTGTTATCAAGCTTTAGCTCGGACCGCAGTATCGAAGACCCGGTGGTGATCAAGCAGATACTTGCACACTTTCAGAGAAAAGCGGAACCAAAGAATACAATCCATTGCCCGAGAGCAGGACTCCGCCCCAAAAGAGTTTGTTTGGATAACCGACGAGATCAGTTTAACCCAATCAACTCACCAAATTGCTGCGAGCAAAACTAGTAGCAGGTAATTGGCATGCCTGGTGGCTGATTGTGGCGGGATCGACCTGCAGGAAGGAGCAATATTGGGCATGTCGGCGGGATTAAGTCAGATTTCGGTTGTTCCAGGGCCCGACAGCGTCGCCAGCCCCGGTTCTTTTACTGGTGGAATGGTGAAAATAGGATGTTTATACTTCCTATACTCGTTGTAGCGGAGCGAACCCGACGCCTGGACGGGCACTGCCACGCAGTCCGCTTCAGCGCTAACCAGACATGTATGGAGGTTATTGGATGAAAAACCACTTGGCAATTGCGGCCATCGCGCTGCTCTTTTTAACCGCAACCAATGCGCATGCCGCCTGCACTCGCGATGACATCAGCTTCTACCTCAGCGAGGGATTTACGCAGGAACAGATTACCGCGATCTGCGCGGAGGCAACGGAAGCTGTAGCGCCCCCCACCCCCGTCACGCCAGAACCTGCGGCGCCCTCCACCCCCGCCACGCCAGAACCCGCGGGGGGCGGCAGTAACAAAGATGCTGAGAGATATCTGCGGGAGGCAATCAAGGGTCATGACGTCCATGTTGAGGAAGGCTTCCTGCACTACACGGCGAGAGTCTGCATCCCCTATGGCAGATTCCATAACAATAAGGAGCCATGGAGCAAAGAGACTTGCGAGCAGGTCAGACACAAAGTGGCCCTGCAAGGAATGAGAGCGAGACGTGAGTGGGTCAGCCTGATACTCTCTCGGCCCCGCCAAATCTATCTGGAAGGTCAGATCGAACGGGAGCTTGTCAGCGACCTCGATGATTTCAGCTCAACTAGCCGCATGCAAATCATCCAGAATCTGCAGACGGAAGTGAAAGCAATCGTTCCGATCAAGGAGAATATGTCATCCGACCGCTTGCTCGAATCATTGAACAAGATCGCAACATGATATGGCGAGCTTGACGGGTGAGGATCTAGCGCGAATCCTGGACGGGAAATCGGCTAGTCAAACTGGTAGCGGTATTGCAACTCGCTCTCCCCGTCCACTTGCGCGTGGAATGAGACGATAACCCGATCCTGCTCACCGCTGTACGGAAAAGCCATGTGCTTGAGGTAGGAGGGAAACACCGCGATCTTCCCGTCCTCCGGAAACGAATCCCAGGACGCGTACTGCAGATAGAGATTGCCGAACTCCGCGTGCCCGCCGGCATTGAAATCCATGTAGGGGCCATAGAAGCGGGTAACGCCGTTCAGCATTCCATTCTTGCGATCACTGTTCGAACGACTGGACTCTCCCGCCTGCACATAATAGACGCCTGACCACGAACAATTGCCATGCACGTGTGTCTCATGTAGGCCATTGGCGTTACTGATCTGGAACCAGACCCCGGTTAGCTTGACGCCGATATTTTGCGAGTTCTGCCACGCCTTGCCGTTGGTGTGGGCGGCAACCTGGAACACCGAATCAAGAATGAACTGGATTAGCGCGGCAAACGCCGGATGATCCTTGTATAACTCGTAAAGATTGTCACGGCTGGCATAAACCGGACCGCTCGTCTTAGTGTGCTCGTCTCTGTGGGCGTAAAACAGGTCGAGAAGATCCTGTTTGATCGACGCATGTTGCTCATTCGAACGGGCGAGCACTGAAGTCGGCCATAGGTCATGAATTTCGGCATTCGGGTCCGGGGCAGACAAGGTATTTATTCTCCAGCAGAAAGGCAGCCGTTATTTTACATCACCCATGTCAGAATTTCCTATCTGGATATTGAACTAAAAAAACGTAGCCCCAGGCTGGTACTGACAAGTTAACTTAATTAGTAATCGGGGTGTAGCTCAGCCTGGTAGAGTGCTGCCTTCGGGAGGCAGAGGTCGCAGGTTCAAATCCTGCCTCCCCGACCAAATAAAATCAAACTCAAGCTAACTTTTGCTGTCATAATTAGCATCAACGTAAAGGGAGCTGCCATGTTAAACACTCGATTCAACCCCGGTCTTGCCCTGATTGTCCTAGTCATATTTCTAACTGCTTGTGCCAGCGGCACTTATTCAAAAACATCCAAACGACCTGCAGTGAAACCGGGATCGTACGTGCAAATTAACCATGAATATCAAATCCCCAATGTATTCGCACGTATCTACTTCCGAAACGGTAAGCAGACTCTTAAAGGTGATATTGATCGCTTTACACCCCATTGTTATATTTTAACGCACGATATTCGTCAAGCAGGACAGCCTCAACAGATGATCTTTCCCGGTCGTTTTTACGTGACCAAAGTCATAGAAAGTAATGATCATTTTGGTGGACGAACAACCTACGCAGCGTTGGCATTCGGGATGTTCGGCGGGCCCGACGGGCCGAGCAATGTGGATTACCAACTGGAAATGCGTCTTAGCTCTAGTGAACAACCTGGCGTTCGCGCATTAATATGCGTCAAAAACAGTACCGACTATTTGGACCGCCGTTATCCCAGCTTATCCGAAATTAAAATTGCGCTGGGTGACCTGGTCACGATCGAAGCACCGGGACAATAAGACTATTGGTGGAATGGTGAAAATGGGATGTTTATATTTCCTGTATTCCCCAGGAAATGGCAACTGAATAGATGCACCAGGTATGTATTGGGTGATCCAGCCTAAACGTTTTTTGTTGTGCAGTTTCATTGGATTTATAGAGATTATTTGTGGTAATTTCTGAACGAGTTTTGCTATGGTTGTAACCTCCAATTTGAGGGAAGAAAAATCACAAATTGGCTTCGTGCTATACGTTCATCACAGACCAACCTGTGGGGAATAGCATTCATGTATAGCTTCCCCCCCTATCGGGCGCATTGCAAACAGTACTTTTCCCTGGAAATGAGACAATCAAATAATGAAGTCAAATGGAAAACGAGATGATCTCGATGCTCAATTTAAAAGCGCCTCACTTAAATTGCAGCAGGGTGATGCGCGAGGTGCAAAAAAAGGATTCGAGAAAATTGTCAAACGGTATTCATCTAATCATATCGTCTGGCACCATCTGGGTATGTCATACCAGCATCTAAATGAACATACAAAGGCATTAAAAGCCTATAGAAAATCAGTTAATCTAAAACCGGGTTTTATTGATTCCTGGGTTAACCTTGGTATTGCCTATAAGGAACTGGGATCCACTGAACTGGCAATTCAGGCATCTGAAAAAGCATTTAAAATTCAACCTGATCACCCTCGAGCTTTAAACCTGTTAGGTTCGATACAAGCACGAAATCAGGAATTTGAGTTAGCGAAAGAAAATTTCGAAAAAGCGATTCTAGTTGATACCAACAACTGGGATGCCATTTTTAATTTGGCCAATGTTAATTTTGAGCTAGGCAATTACGACGAGACACATCGATTGTTGGAGCAACTGAATGGACAGGATCCTGAAAATAAACGCCAGAGGGAATTACAGGCGCAGTGTTTTATTTTTCAAAAACAATATAAGGCTGCAGATCAAATTATTAAAGGCCTTGAATCTGATTACCCGAGAGATGAGAAGGTTTTGCGCCTGGCATTATCTCTGAAGGAAGGTATTAATGATCATTTTGGTGTCATTGACCTGGCGAATGAATTACTAAAGCGCAATGCCAAAGATGCAGGGTTATGGAATTCCCTGGGTGGGGCTTTTTATCATTTGGATTTAATCGAGAAAGCTAAGTCTAGTTACGAGAAAGCACTCCTGCTGGATCCAGGCAATTATGCCTTTCTTAATAATCTAGGCATGGTTTTCTCGTCTCTGGGGGATAAGTTGAATGCTGAAAAGCATTATCGCGATGCGCTGGCCATTAACCCGAAACATGCAGAGACCCATAAAAACCTCGTTGGTATGAAACGTTATGAGTCAATAGACGATCCTGATGTAAAGGCGCTAGAAGATATCTGGAACCGTGGTGGACTTGACGAGCCTTCTACTATAAATCTATCGTTTGCTTTGGGAAAAGTTTACGATGACTGTGCGCTTTATGACAAGGCATTTGATACTTATAAAATTGGCAATGATCTAAAGTTTAAAGACTCTGGTATCGATTTAGAAAAATACTTTGCCCACATAGACCGAGTATCGACTATTTTTACTTCACCACCCGACAAGGTAGTTACAGAATTAACTGAAATTCAGCCTATATTTGTCCTGGGTATGCCCCGCAGTGGCACAACACTCGTCGAGCAAATAATATCCCGACATTCCAGTGTGACGGGATGCGGTGAGTTACCCGGGATTGAAAGGGCTATTGGTCATTTAGAAAAATCTGCTTCGGTAGCTCGTATTTACCCGGATGATTTTTTTGATATTTCGGCCGAGCAATTTGCGGTTCAAAGCAGGGAATATATTAGCAGTATTCGGGAGATTCATAACCTGAATACACCCTATTTCACCGATAAAATGCCGTTTAATTTCGTGCATATCTGGTTGCTAAAGGCACTGTTCCCGAACTCTCCAATTGTCAACTGTCAACGCCACCCCCTGGATGTCATATTATCTAACTACTTCCAGACATATGGGTCAGATGTGAGTTTTGTTTACCATCTGGAAGCATTAAGTCATTACTATGTGCGTTACCATAAGTTGATGATTCATTGGCAAAACTTGTTTGGTCGACAAGTAACCAATATTCGCTATGAAGAATTAGTGACTGATAATGAGAATCAGGTCCGTACTTTGATAGAAGGGATTGGTCTCCCCTGGGAGGAGTCCTGTTTAAATCCACAAGAATCGATGAAGGCCGTGAGAACAGCGAGCATCTGGCAGGTGCGTCAGGGGATATACACGAGTTCTAAAGAGCGCTGGCGCCATTATCAACAAAAACTACAACCAGTCATTTCAATCCTTCGTGAGCATGGGATCCTGGATGCAGATCACAATCACATTATTCCAACCTGATCTTTGGATTCTAAGGTTTGAACGATTGGCCATGCTAACAAATATGCCGAGCAATAAAAAAGCCGGGGCAAGAGCCCCGGCTTAATTTAAAGCAAGTTAACCTTGCTTAAACACAATCAACTAGAAGTCCAAACGGGCACCGAATATATGTTGGTCATGGTCATAGACATCGGTTCCGTCAAAAACATCGCCGGCTAAAACCCCTTCATAGTAGACCCTGAAACCACTATTACCGATTTTCTTGGTAAGGTTTAATGTGGTTGCATCGGTATCATCTGGGTCACCACCACCGCCGTCGGCATCATACACAACCGTACCAAAACCAATGAAACCCGAGAGTCCATCACCAAAATCGGCACCAACATGAAATTGGGTTTGCTCTGCTGTACCCTCATCGTCGATATCGGTTTCGGCAAAACCGAAGCTTGCCCACCAGTTATCCTGCGACCACTTAGCGGCAAAACCAGTTCGAGTCTCATCTCCAGCCAGGCCTACACCATCTGAATTGTCAACGGCAACTGCCAATAACAAGTTTTCCATAAGCGTGAAACTAGCGCCAATTGCATTACCATCGGTACCGCCTATTTTTTCGGTAGCAGCACCGGGGGCCTCATCAGGATGGTCTTCATCGGCCAGGCGGAATTCAGCAGAAACATTAACTGCACCAAAAGAATTGCTATATTGGATGGCATTAGAAGTCCGGTAAGGGAGGCGCGCTGAAGTAGAATATAGAACAGCACCCAGAGTTACCGTGGGATCGAGGTGAGTACCGACTATATTATAAAATGTACTCCACATCTGACCAATTTGAGCAGTACCGAAGTCACCCCTGACGCCAACCAGTGCTTGCCTTCCGTCACCGAACCCAACTTCATCATCAGAATTAACCGACCACTCGTACTGCCCGAATGCGGTGGTACTAGCATTGATTGGTGCGCTGGCTTTAACGCCGAATCGTGAAACAATGTTGGAGACGTTTGTTGAGTCTTCATCAAAGGGACCCCCGTCTTTTTCCTTCATATTGATTGCAGTGTTAAGGCGACCGTATACTCCGACAGCATGTCCGTCGGCATATGCAACACCAGATGCCACACCAGAGATTGCTAGTGTCGCCCCAACCGCGGTTGCAAGTGTAGTTTTTTTAAAGTTCATAAGATTACCCTCATAGTTAAATTTATTAAGTACTTAATAAATAAATCATCCAGTTACGATGTGTGATCAAGAAAATGATTTATGCCAGTCATGATAGGCAAAAAAACAACCATTTCAAGTTTTATTATTATAAAAGCAACAATTTATTGCTATAGTTGCAATAAAACAACACATAACAGGCTATCCTGTAACAATTATCGCTAAACGACAGTTAACTTGTCAGTACCGGAAGGCCAATACCTAGTCGCTTTTCAGGCTCTCGGCCAGTGACAACATGGCCGCCTTCAGTTCCTCGTCTTCAATCCATTCTGCGTTGCGCCTGATCGCCTCGATCGACTCGGCACTGACCTGCTCCGGATGAGGTCGGTATTCGTTGTTATCAAGCTTTAGCAACGAATCCGGGATGGTACGGAATTTCAGGGTTTGCTCCAGCTTAAAAGTTTCACGTAGCTGCTGCTCTATCTCCCTGCTGTGCAAACGCAGGTAGTTCGCCACCATCGGGCTGTTCGCGGCAACCACGATTTCGTCCTGGTTGATGGTGAGCAGGGTCACCGATTGATTCACCGTTTCCGGTAAATTCTGTTCGAGAAAACGCTGAATACCTGGCCCCAGGCGGGTAACCTGTTCAAACCCGGGCGGCAACACCGTTTGGCAAAGCCTGGATATCTGTTTCGATCCCATCAGGCCCTTCGACGCTGACGCCTCGGCTTATGCGCTTCCCCGCTTTTCGCGGCCAGACCCAGACGCTGATAAGCCCGCTTCACGACTTCTTCATCGAGCAACCGGGACTTGCCTGGCTTTAACCATTTAGGGAGCCTGAACTGATCATAGCGTACCCGGGTCAATCGGCTTACCTCGACCCCGACCGCTTCCCAGAGGCGCCGCACCTCGCGGTTACGTCCTTCCTTCAGCACCACGTGATACCAGTGATTGCTGCCGCTACCACCCGAATCGATAATATCGTCAAAATGAGCCGTGCCATCTTCGAGCTCTACGCCATCTCGCAGTTGCTGCAGCATTTCGGGGCTGACGGCACCATGCACGCGCACCGCGTATTCGCGCTCAATCTCGTACGACGGATGCATAAGACGATTTGCGAGTTCACCATCGTTGGTAAATAACAAAAGTCCGCTGGTGTTGATGTCGAGCCGCCCGATACTGACCCAGCGCCCCTGGTTCAGGCCGGGCAGTTTTTGAAATACGTCTTCGCGACCCTCGGGGTCCGAGCGCGTGCATACCTCGCCCAGCGGTTTGTGGTACATCAGGATCTTCGGCCTGGCAGCGTGTCGCTGCAGGCGTACCAGTTTGCCATCGATAGCAATCTTTTCGCGGCCTGCGACCTGGTCGCCTGGTTTCGCGGTCTTGCCATTGACACTGATGCGCCCCTGTTGCAGCAACGCGTCAATCTGGCGCCGGGACCCGGCCCCCTGGTTGGCTAAAAATTTCTGTATACGCTCCATCGCGCGATTATACAGCAGGCCGGAATTTCACTTCACGTTAATGTCATCCCGCGGTATGACCGCGGGATCCATTACAAGGGCAGGATCCCGCTTTTCACTGGATACCGCGACCTGCGCGGCCCGGCAGCCGCGGTATGACAGTTACCTGTTTATGGGATGACAGTTATCAATTTTAAGTGGTTATATGATTCCCGCGTACGCGGGGGTGACAAAATTCGGGGGATTTTTTAATCGGTATTCCTGACTCGGATGACTCTCGGACGGTGGTTACGGTGGGTGGAATACATTTTTGCGCGTCAAAAATGTTTTCCTCCCGCCCTGGTAGCTTCGTCAGTTGACGGCCCAGCGCTGGCCGATGCCGGTCGACGACTCGGAGATCAGGGTTTTCGCGTTACTATCGAGCTTCAGGTCGAGAATCGTCGCGGAGTCGGGCTGCACCTTATGTTTTACTTTCGGCTTCCAGGTTTCGCGACGTTTACCGCTGGTGACATCCCAGATATCGATGGCCTTGGCTGCCCTGCCGGTGGCCAGCGTTCGGTTGTCATTCGAAAAATCAGCGGAGACCAGCGTCATCCTGACTTCATCGAGGCGCGACACCAGGCGGCCTTTACCGCGAGTGGCATAAACATGAGCATCGCCAATGTGCGCATTGGCGAGAGCTAACTCACCGTCATCGGAAAGGGCAACCAGCGAGATCTTGTACTTTAAATTCTTTGACCAAAGGTGCTCACCGTTGCTTAGATCCCACAGGCTGGCATGCCAGTCATCGGCACCGGTTAACGCGAAACGACCATCTTTGGAGAGCGCCACGCTGGTTACCTTCTCGTGATGCGCAAACACGTAGCGCATCTTGCCTTCGACCATATCGAAATAAACCGCCTGGTTGTCCTTGCTGCCAATCAACGCGTAACGACCGTTCGCCGAAATCGCGACATCGGTCAGGTTGGGCCAGGACCAGTAACCGGTAAGACGCCCCGATTCCACCGCCCAGCGTGCAATCGAGTTTTGCTCGATCGTAACCAGAACCTCGCCCAGCTCGGAAAATGCGGCAGCGATGATGCCGCCCGCACCACCCTCCTCGTGCTGAACGCTGTACTTGACCCTGTTGTTTCGTAAATCCCAGACCCGTGCGAAACCACCGATTTCACCGGTCAGCAAATGTTTGCCATCGGGACTGATGGCGGCGCCGTAAGAACCCGTGTCGGCGTGCACCCAGGTATCAAGCGCCTGTTTTTGCTCGCTGCAGGCAACAAGCAAAACACAGATAAATAAAAGATTAACAAGACATCGCATCTACCTGATTATAGATGCTAATTTGTGGCCGCCTCGTTTTTTTCCTCGAATGGAAATTCAGGATTGAACTGGTCGACATCGCGAATCTCGACCAGCGTTGGCAACTCATTGAGTGACTTTAAATTGAAGTAATCGAGAAATTCCCGGGTCGTGCCATACAGCGAGGGTCGGCCCGGCACTTCCTTATGTCCCAGTGATTTAACCCAGTTACGCTCTTCGAGGGTCCTGATGATATTGGTGCTGACACTGACGCCGCGGATGTCTTCGATTTCACCCCGCGTAACCGGTTGGCGGTAAGCGATCAACGCCAGGGTTTCCATCAGTGCACGCGAGTAACGCGGTGGCTTTTGCTCCCACAGGCGAACAACCCAGGTTTCGAAGTCGGTCCTGACCTGGAACCGAAATCCCGAGGCGACCTGTTTCAACTGGAAACCGCTGCCCTCGTATTTTTCGACCAGTTCCTGGATTGCCTTGCGGATTTCTTCCTTGCTCGGCTGCTCGATATCACCGGCAAACAGTTCAAACAGCTGGGCTACCGAAAGCGGTTTGTCGCTAGCGGAAAACAGGGCTTCGAGGATTGGCTTTAGCTTGTCGATTTCCATATTTTATGATTTCGCTTTCACGTATATCGGAGCGTAAGGTTCGTTTTGCACCAGTTCAATCAGCGACTCCTTGAGCAGTTCGAGAATGGCGATAAAGCTGACGACGACGCCCATGCGCCCTTCGGCAGGATTGAAAAAGTCGTTGAAAGAGGTGAAATCGTCGGCCGATATTCGATCCAGTACGATCACCATACGTTCGCGTACCGACAGCGGCTCTCGATCGACATGGTGGCTGGCAAACTGTTCGGCGCGGTTGACCACGTCGCGAAATGCGCTCATCAGGTCGTTCAGTTCGACCGTGGGTAACGCCAGTTTAACCTTGAACTTGGGGATATCGATGTTGGTGAGATGAATTTCGCGTTCCAGTCGATCGAGCGCATCCAGGTCTTCGGCCGCCTGTTTAAACTGTTCGTATTCCTGCAGGCGTCGCACCAGCTCGGCCCGTGGGTCGTCCTCGTCCTGCGATTCCGTGGGTCGAGGTAACAGCATGCGCGACTTGATTTCCGCCAGCATCGAAGCCATCACCAGGTATTCCGCCGCCAGCTCGAGTTCGAGATGATCCATTAAGTGGATGTATTCCATGTATTGCTTCGTGATCGCGGCAATGGGAATATTCAGGACATCGAGATTCTGGCGCTTGATCAGGTAGAGCAGCAGATCGAGTGGGCCTTCAAAAGCCTCGAGGAAAACCAGCAATGCATCGGGCGGGATATAAAGATCCTGCGGGATAACCGTCAGGGGCTCGCCCTGCACCAGTGCGAATGGCATTTCCGACTGGTTTGACGCGCTGTTGGTGAATACTTTTTCCATCGCTATAAGGGCACTACCTGCGTCCGGTTAATCCCATCACTTTACGCACTTCTTCGATGGTATCCTGCGCGACGTCACGTGCGGCCTCGCAACCCTCGTTGATAATGCTGTCGACCCCGGAAAGATCACCCAGGTATTCTTTGATACGCTGCTGTATCGGCTTTAATTCTTCGATGATTGAGTCAACCACGTATTGCTTGCAATCGATGCAGCCGATCGACGCCGTCCTGCAACCCTGCGCCAGCTTTTGCCTGGTGTCTTCATCGGTATAGACCTGGTGAAATTCCCATACCGGGCACTTGTCCGGGTCGCCCGGGTCCGTACGCCGAACGCGGGCCGGGTCGGTCGGCATGGTTTTGATTTTGCGGGTGATGCTATCTTCATCTTCACGCAACGCGATCATATTATTGTAGGACTTCGACATTTTCTGCCCATCGACCCCGGGCATTTTTGACGACACGGTCAGCAGCGATTGCGGTTCGGGCAGGATGATGCGCCCCTCGCCATCGAGATACCCCAACAGTCTTTCATGATCACTCAAGCTGATGTTCTGCTGCGATTCCAGCAACGCGTGGCCGATCGACAGCGCTTCCGTATCCCCTTGTTCCTGGTAGCGCTTGCGTGCATCCTGGTAAAGCCTGGCGTTTTTATGGCCCATCTTGTTGATCGCAGCGTTAACCTTGTTCTCGAAGTCAGGTTCGCGGCCATAGAAATGGTTAAATCGACGCGCAACCTCCCGCGTTAACTCGACATGCGCGACCTGGTCTTCGCCCACAGGCACAAAACCGGCCTTATACATCAGGATATCTGCGCCCTGCAACAGCGGATAGCCGAGAAACCCATAAGTGGATAAATCCTTGTCCTTAATTTTCTCCTGTTGATCCTTGAAGCTCGGCACGCGTTCAAGCCAGCCCAGTGGTGTAATCATCGACAGCAGCAAGTGAAGTTCGGCATGTTCCGGAATACGTGACTGAACAAACAGGGTCGCCGTGCCTGGATTAACGCCGGCGGCCAACCAGTCGATTACCATATCGCGAGTGCTTTCGAGGATAATCGACGGATCCTCGTAATGCGTGGTGAGTGCGTGCCAGTCTGCAACGAAGTAAAAACACTCGTAGCTGTGTTGTAGTTCGATCCAGTTTTTCAAGACGCCGTGATAGTGACCCAGGTGTAACAACCCGGTAGGGCGCATGCCAGACAGCACGCGGTTGTTTTGACTAATGGTGTTCAATAAGGTTGTTCCAGTTTATATCGACCCTGGCCGAATTATACTAACAAGCAAAGCGACAAACCATGATTTTAACAGGTTATCCCATGCAGACCCGTGACAGTCCGCGTTTTAAGATCGTGCCGAAAAACTTGTCCACACCTCATTATTCCAGAAACGATATTTCGCCCCTGCCGTGCCTCAGGATCTCCGGATGGCCGTCGATCAGGTTAACCACCGTGGTCGGTTCCACGCCACAGAAACCACCATCGATGACAAGATCGACACTATGCTCGAAAGCCGTACGAATTTCGGTGGCATCATCCAGTGCCTGCTCCGCACCCGGAGGAATCAGGGTACTGCTCATGATGGGTTGTCCCAGTTCCTTTAGCAAGGCCTGTACGATGTTATTGTCCGGCACGCGCACACCGATGGTCTTACGCTTCGGATTCATCAAGCGACGCGGCACCACCGAAGTCGCCTTGAGCAAGAAAGTATAGGGACCCGGTGTTAGCGTTTTCATCAGGCGATAATCCGAATTGGAGACCTTGGCGTAGGTGCCGATTTCAGACAAGTCGCTGCAGACCAGGGTAAAGTGATGTTTGTTGTCGGTGCGACGAATACGCTGGATTCGTTCCATTGCAGCCTTGTCGCCGATGTGACAACCGAGCGCGTAGCTCGAATCAGTCGGGTAGATAACCAGGCCACCGCGATCAATAATCGCCACCGCCTGCTGGATCAGGCGCCGCTGTGGGTTATCCGGATGAATTTCAAAGAACTGCGCCATAACCAACTCTGAATGCTAGGGCTGGCGATCATACAGTAAAAAATTGGAAGGAAACAACGGTAAGAAATATTTTCTAAATCAATGGATTAAGGTAAACATTTGGAAGATTCAGCAGGAATTTATATAAATTGAGTTACATTATTTACAACATTTCTTGAATTTGTTGTTTTTTTTCTAAAATTGAGCTGCTTTTGAGTCAAAATTGACTATTATGCTTTGCCATAAGCCATCTGGATTAGGGTTGGAATGCAGGACCCAAATCACTAAACGGTTTTTATCCTAGGCATAAATAATATAACT
>Ga0255049_10001470_pt1 | contig 12969 bp, 9 predicted proteins | sample JV7_2_3_MG_FD_183615 | JGI IMG/M metagenome (GOLD analysis project Ga0255049, IMG submission 183615) | Seawater microbial communities from Jervis Inlet, British Columbia, Canada - JV7_2_3 | ecosystem: Environmental > Aquatic > Marine > Inlet | place: Canada: British Columbia | collected 2016-10-06
TTTCAGGTTTACACGTTAGCATTGATTTCTTGATCTTGATACAATAAAAGTCACTTGAAATCATACACTTATCTGTTTTCTCCTGTTCGCCTTTACCCACTAATTTTTCGGATGAGGCCTAAATTTATATTAACGAAACTAAGCGGCATATCTACCTGCCCACTCCGTGGGCCAGCTAAACAACCTCAGGAAACCATAAACCGCATCATCCATTGTGCCCAGATGCTTGCGTCGGTTTTATCATTGTCGATAAAGATTGTAGCTTTCACCACTTCTTCTTCAGACAGCTTGTCTAGTGTTGCTGTCAGAAAATTATTCATTGCGCGTTTGGGTTGCTCTGGATGCCCCTGAAAACTCAATATGTTATCACCCAGGGTGTACGCATAATGCGGATAAGCGTCGGTATTAGCAAAGCTCTGTGCGTTTTCGGGTAGCTTGGTTACGCGCTCCTGGTTGAAGTGGTAAATACCGGTATTGTTTGCCAGCGGCCGCATCCAGTCAAACTGCTGCGTAATATTCAATGCATAGTTACCAATCACCCAACCGTCTTCGTTTTTGCCGACTTCGCCACCAAATACTTTAGCCACCAGTTGATGCCCAAAACAGGAGGCGACTATGCGTTTATTCAGATTATTGACGTCCACAACCAGTTGCGATAGCTGTCTAATCCAGTCGTGATCGTCGTGAACGCTGGCCGGGCTGCCGGTGAGCAGATAGGCATCATAATCATCGAGCGAATCCGGAAATTCATATTCCGAGACATAATGACTATCGAGAATCGCCTGTGGGTTTTCAGGTGCTAGCAAATCGACGAATTTCTGCGCATCGGTGATGCCGAGGTCGTCATCCCAGTAAGACTTCGGCACCGCATCTAGCACTGCAATCCTGACTGTTTTATTAATCACGCACTAAACCTCCAAAATCTATACAAATCATCCGCTACGCGACAGCATGAACTACTTATAGCTGTAACCGGGCAAAAAGCGATTCATAATAGTTCACTACTAATCTATTTCTATTTTCACGATATAATCAATCGATATAGATTAAATCCATATTTTAAATTACCAGTAGTACCCACCTACAGTGCATTAACCGTCTGGAGAACAACCTGATGACACCCGAACAATTCCGCGAAGCCGGACATCGCCTGATCGACTGGATAGCCGACTATCGTGCCCAGGTCGATACAATGCCGGTACGTGCCCAGGTTAAACCCGGAGGAATCAAAAATCGTCTGCCCGAAAGTCCACCGCAAAAGCCGGAGTCTCTGGATCAGGTGATGAGAGATCTGGAGAATATCGTGGTTCCGGGCATTACACAGGTACAGCACCCGATGCATTTCGGCTGGTTTCCATCCAACGCCTCACTAGCCTCGGTGCTCGGTGATATCACCAGCTCTGGACTCGGTACGCTTGGCATATCCTGGGAAAGCTGCCCGGCATTGACCGAAGTCGAAGAAGTCGTCTGCGACTGGTTACGCCAGCTAACCGGGCTATCGGAACAATGGGAAGGCACGATACACGATACCGCGTCAACCGCATGTTTGACTGCACTATTGATTGCGCGCGAAAAGGCCAGCGATTACTCGGAAAATCGCGGTGGATTGCAGGCCGAATCAAAACCACTGATTGTTTATAGTACCGATGAAGCGCATTCGTCAGTTACCAAAGCAGCATTGCTTGCCGGTTTTGGTAAAACAAACTTGCGTAAAGTTGAAGTCGACGGGGGCACTCGTGCGATGTCGAGCGCAGCGCTCGCAGCCTGCATCGAACAGGATATTGCCAATGGATGTGTGCCAGCGGTTATAGTGGCTTCGGCAGGGTCAACCGGAGTCGTCGCCTTCGACCCGGTTGCACAAATTGCACAAATCGCCAATCAACACAATATCTGGTTACATGTCGATGCGGCGATGGCTGGCAGCGCCATGTTACTGCCGGAGTGCCGGCAGCTATGGGAAGGCGTCGAAAATGCCGACTCTATATCGTGGAACCCGCACAAATGGATGGGCACAATTCTCGATTGCTCGTTGTTTTACGTTAAAGACCCACAACACCTGATCCGAGTGATGTCAACTAACCCTAGTTACCTGCGTTCCAACGTCGATGGCGAAGCAACCCAGTACCGCGACTGGGGCATCCCCCTGGGTCGACGTTTTCGAGCACTGAAGCTATGGTTTCATCTGCGCCTCGATGGCCCCGATGTGATCCGTAAACGCTTACGCCGCGACCTCGATAATGCACAATGGTTTGCCACCCAGGTGGAACAGGCGGCCGGATGGCGGGTACTTGCCCCGGTGAATCTGCAAACCGTCTGCATTCGCCACCACCCTGCCGGGCTCGAAGGAGATGAGCTTGATTCCCACACTCTCGCCTGGGTCAATGCGATTAATCAGTCGGGTGAGGCATTTATGAGCCCCTCACAACTCGATGGTCGCTGGATGGTGCGGGTATCCATTGGCGTCGAGGCCACCACGCGTGAGCATGTGCAAAGGCTCTGGACTTTGATTCAGCATAGCGCGAGTCAGGCGTTTTTTGAGACTCTCGCAAAGACGCCAGGCACGCAGAGGAAAAGAAAAGAAAATGATTGAGAGGTATCCTGCCGAAGCTGGGGCTAGTATCCATTAAAACCAAATTTGTGAAGTTAAATAATCATAAACCCTTTGCGTGCCTGGCGCCTTTGCGAGAGCCATACAAGCTAAAAGTATCCACAAATTTTCTCGAAGCACCTGAATTTTTAAAAAGACATCGTTATTAAAAATAAGATACATTACGCGGTTTATAAAATAACCAGATAGAAACACGATAGAATCATGGCAAATATTACCTGGAAAATGGAAGACGGTAGCGAAATTAGTGCTGACGTCAAAGATGGTCTGAATCTGATGGAAGCAGCAACAGCCAATAACGTCCCCCATATCGAAGGCGAGTGTGGCGGCTGCATGTCCTGTGCAACCTGCCACGTATTCGCAGACGAGGAATGGTTTGCTAAAACCGGTGAAATCGACGACGTCGAAGATACCATGCTCGAAATGACCGACGTTGAACGCCGCGATAATAGTCGCCTGAGCTGTCAGATTATTACGTCGCCGGAACTCGACGGACTGGTACTCTACGTTCCAGAGCCATAAAAACAGTCTGAAATGGGTAAGTCCATCGTAATCGTGGGCGCCGACCAGGCAGCCGCATCGATACAATTAATCGCGATACTAAACAAATCAGCACGCAAAGAGGGGGGATAAAAACCCCAATCCTTGAGACACGGTTTTTCACCCCCCCCTTTCAAACCCCCGACAAAATAGTGTTCATATCAGGATAAATTGGCAGAGATGACAATTTAGGCCCGCTCGTGCCGGGAGCTCGTGTGGGCGACCCTGATATGGGCGCTATTTTGACGAAAAAGGGGCTTGTGGTTACTTTTTCTTGCTGTTGAGAAAGAGTGCCTCGCGCACTTACTCATTAGTAACTACGAAGTAGTAAGAACCCTGGTGGGCGAAAACCTGTTTAACAAATCGAACTAGAAAATGACCCTGGTTAAATAAAATTTAGATATAACAAACTTACCGCAACGCCAACACCACTCCCAAAGATCGAAACAAATCCCCAACTAGATTGCCACCGAGATCGACATAAGCCTCGAAGCGTTGCTTGATGTTACGAACGTAATTGAAAGGCTCTTCTCCATTTACAAAACCATACCGGGCCTTGCTCGAGTATTCCTTTTGCGCCAATAATAAAATCGCCGTTTCAGTATTCGCGAACCAGCGGTCCGGGTCGAGGCCCATTTGACCCGCCAGACGCCGTGCGTCGTGTACATGGCCTGCTCCGGCATTATAGGCCGCCAGCGAAAACCATAATCGCTCCGCGATTGGTAACTCCTTATCAAAGCGATCACGCAACCAGTCCATGTATTTAATTCCGGCCTGTATGTTGTCTCCCGGCTTATCGATATTTTTGAAGCCAAGCGAGTGTGCAGTACGTGGCATCAATTGCATCAACCCGCTTGCACCACTAAAAGATTTAGCCTTCGGGTTAAAACCACTTTCCTGGTACATTTGCGCGGTGATTAATCGCCAATCAAAACCATAGCGTTCGGCATATTTCTGTACCAGTTCATCGAATGGTGAAATCTGCCCAGTGTGCGTATCAATGACTCGCCCTTTAGCCAGTTTTAATACCGAGCGCTTGCTTTTGAAATATTTATGATAGAGCACATTGTAGAATTCGCCCTTGTATATGCGTTTAATAAATTCATCGAGTGCGTCTTCCAACAGCGGATTCCCGGCGCGTACCGCAATCGCATGAGGTATCTCCTGTCCCAGGGTGAAAGCCGATCTTACGCCTACCGATTTAACCAGCTCGATATCGAGAATTTGCTCATCGGCCATCGTTGCCTGGAGGTCGCCACTCGCGACTTTCTGGATCAATTGTTCAGTTTCTATATTGTCCCTGGTTGCCTGCAAGTCGAACCCTGCGCCCTGTTGTTGCAATTTTGTCAGCGTCGCCCAATAGCCACTGTCACGCCGCACACTAATCGTGTAATGATCGAGGTCGGATAACTGCTTCGCGGGATCATCTTTAGCGACTACCATGTGCTGATGCGCATAATGGTAGGGTTGGGTAAATTCTATCCCAAGACCTCGATGTAATTCGCTCGGCTGTAGAAACCCCATCGCCATATCGACCTTACCGTCAAGCAGCCAGGTGGAGAACTCTCGATGGCTGGGAGGCACCACGACTTCGAGGCGCAAACCATGGTAGCGTGCAAATTCTTGCGCCAGCTCATATTCGAAACCAATCAGCTCTCCCCGGTAGAGGAAATATGACGCCGCATTATTACGCAGCAAAACACGCACGACCTTGCGTTTTTTGATCTGGTCAAAATCATCGACATATGATCTCTCTGTTACATCGGCCATGTGTTCAAGTTGAATATAACGGTTAATCTCATTCACCAGTCGCGGCGCATCTTTGCGTATACCCCAGCCTATGTCGCGCTGCCCACTAAAATTTACCGCGACTTTAAAATCGTCGCGGTATCCCTGATAAATTTCCACCCGGTTACTGTCGAGTATAGTCGCGTCGAATTCACCATCCGCCAGGCGGTCGAGTAGTTGGTCGAGTTGCACCTGGTCGGGTATTTCGAGAATTTCGATTCCCGGATATTTATTTCTCTTTAACCACTGCAACGAGTGCCAAAAGGTCGAGTCCCGATTCACCATCACTTTTTTACCACTAAGATCACGTACGGATGTAACCGAATCATCATCCTTTCGGGTTATAACCTGTTCGCGTACATGTGTGACCGGCACCGAAAAACTAATTTTCCTGCGCCGCCGATCGTTAATCGTCAAATTACTAATGATGATATCGCCTTTGCCAGCAACCAGCGCCGGGATTAGTTCTGAAAAATTATTGACGATTACCAGCTCTGGAACCAGGCCGTGCGATAGCGCAAAATCTTCAGCCATACGCTGTTGCGCGGCCAGTGGAGATTGGCGACGTGGTAAATAATTTACGTTGGTAAAATCCTGTGTTAATAGAATACGCAGCTTGCCGTGGCGAATAATATTTTCGAAGTCACCTTTTAAGGTGATTGATTGTTCGAGGGTAGTAAATGAGCGATTGAAGCCCGCATCCGCATGCGGCAAATAGAAATACAGCAGTAGGCTGACCAGCAACGATAGCAGGCTTAATTTTGAATTTTTTAATACTTGCATAGATACCGGCACAGCTGGATATCGCTTCATACTAGCAAGAACGACGGGGGATAGAAAAATAATTCCTCCCAATAATCGCCATCTTGCTTGATGCAAGTCAAATTTTTTCTCTAGTGTAACGATATTATTGAATGCAGAGAATTCAAAAATTCACAGATAATATGGGATAAAAGGATATATAAAATGACTACCAGGCACGGTTTATCAATTTTATGCCAACATTTTGATAAATTTATCTGGCAGGAACTCGGGCTTGATAGAGAGGAAGGCATGATCGAGTTGGTATTCGGAAATTATAAAAAGGTAGTTTATCTGGCACAAACCGAGAATGCTGATCTGAAAAGCAGGGCGATAGAAATTGCAGATAGACTCGGTCTGGAATTTGAATATCGATATCGTGGTTATAGTGACCCTGGGGTTTTTATCGAAAATATCGCTTAAAATTTTGCAAAACACGGATTTTCGATTAATAGGGATTCCCGCTAAACACTCCAGCTATGAGACAAAGCTTCCGCCTGCCGCAAACACAATTCGATCGCCTCTTCGGCATCATCGGGTGGATATTTCCATCGTCTTAATGCACGCCTGACCAGGTTCCGCAGTTTTGCACGAACACTATCGCGCACCTGCCAGTCGACTGTGGTGCTTTTACGCAGTTGTTCGGTGATATATTTGGCTAAATCGCGTAGGTTGTTATCACCCAGTTCACGCACCGCGGATTCGTTTTGAATCAATGCCCGGTAAAAAGATATTTCATCGGGGTTTAAGCCCAGCTTATCTGCCTGCGCCAGGTCTTCTTCCATTTCTTTCGCCAGGGCGATCAACTCTTCGATCACCTGTGCCGTTTCAATAGCGCGGTTATGGTATTTACGCAGGGTTTCTAATATGCGCTCTGAGTATTTCTTTTCTGATACCACGTCAGTTTTCATTCGGGCCTTTATTTCGCCGCGCAGCAGTTTTTCCAAAAGCTCCAATGCCAGGTTTTTATACGGCAGGTTTTTAACGTCTTCCAGAAACTCTTCCGAAAGCAAACCAATGTTGGGTTTATCCAGCCCCACCAGTTCGAAAACGTCGGTGATACCACCGGCCACGATGGCATTATCGATAATCTGTTTTAGCGCTGAATTTTTCTCTTCATCGCTACGGCGCTTATCGACACTGGTGAATTTGCTAATAGCTGCGCTGATTGCGGAAAAAAATGCAATTTCCTTTTTAAAAGATTCGGTTTCATCCAGCGTACCGCACAAGGTGTAGGCTTTTCTGATGGCCGCCATCACGTCCAGGAAACGTCTTTTGCCATCATCCAGGCCCAGTATGTGGTTCATCGCGCCTGGCAGTAGTTTCAGGGCTTCGCGCTCGTACTCACTGTAATCAAAGCCATGCAACATGCCGCGCACCACATCCATTTTTTCCAGCAAAATAGCGTAGGCTTCTCGGGTATCTAACGTCGGCGCTCCTTTGCCTTTTGAATCTGTATAGGTTTTCAAGGCCAGCTTTAACTCACTCGCAATCCCAATGTAATCGACTACTAAACCACCGGGCTTGTCTTTGAACACGCGGTTCACCCTGGCGATGGCCTGCATCAGGTTATGGCCTTTCATCGGTTTGTCGATATACATGGTATGGCAACCCGGCGCATCAAAGCCGGTAAGCCACATATCCCGTACAACCACCAGTTGTAGCGGGTCGTTAATATCTTTAAAGCGTTTTTCAAACAGCTTTTTGGTTTCCTTGTTGTAGACATGCGGTTGCAGTTTGGCTTTATCCGATGCCGAGCCGGTCATCACAATTTTAATCGCGCCTTTGGCCGGGTCTGCATCGTGCCATTCGGGTTTAATGGCGACGATGGCATTGTACATATCCACGCAGATTTCACGGCTCATGCATACAATCATGCCCTTGCCGGGCATCGAGGCGGCGCGGGTTTCAAAATGCTGGACCAGGTCTTTACCCACCTGTTCCATGCGCGGCGCGCTGCCGACCAGTTTTTCCAGTGCCGCCCATTTCGATTTGGTTCTTTCGCGAATAGAAACGTCTTCCTCGTCTTCTATCACTTCTTCCACCTCGTCATTCAGGGCTTCCATTTCTGCCTGGTTAATATCCAGCTTCGCCAGGCGCGATTCGTAATAGATCGGTACGGTCGCACCATCGTCCACCGCATCCTGAATATCGTAGATAGACACGTAATCACCAAACACCGCCCTGGTGTCCTTATCATTGACTGAAATCGGCGTGCCGGTAAAGCCGATGAACGAGGCCCTAGGCAAAGCATCACGTAAGTGCCTGGAATAACCAAAAGTGTACTTGCCGGTTTTAGCATTTAGCTTTGCCTTGTCACCATAATGGCTGCGGTGCGCTTCATCGCTGATCACTACTATGTTATGGCGTTTGCTTAAAACCGGGTGGCTAGTCTCTTCACCGAGCAGGGCAAACTTTTGTACCGTGGTAAAAATAATCCCGCCCGATTGACGCGAGGCTAATACATCGCGCAACTCTTCCCGGTCACCGGCTTGCACCGGGGTTTGCTTCAAGGTTTCCGCCGCCATGCCAAAAGTGTTAAACAACTGACCGTCCAGGTCGTTCCTGTCGGTCACCACGACGATGGTTGGGTTGTTCATTTCGGGTTGGGCCAGCAACTTGCCGGCATAACACACCATCGAAATCGACTTGCCCGACCCCTGCGTATGCCACACCACGCCCGCCTTACCCGAACCCGGTTCGACCTTATCGGCATAGTTCGCGCGTTTTTCTGCCTGATCATGTTTTTGTGCGGCAATCACCGTTGCCTTCACCGCTTCACGCACCGCATGGAACTGATGGTAACCGGCGATTTTTTTAATCAGCGCGTCGCCGTCCTGCTCAAACAAGACAAAGTAATGGATATAATCTAAAAACAAATCCGGTTTAAAGAAGCCTTTCACCAAGGTTTCGAGCCGGTATTCGAACAGCGGCTTATCGTCCTCATGGGCAATGGTGCGCCAGGCCAAAAAGCGTTCCTTATTTGCGGTCATTGACCCTACCCTGGCATTTAAACCATCACTCACCACCAGCGCCTCGTTAAAGGTGAATAAGTCCGAGACTTCATCTTTATAGGTTTGCCACTGCTGGTAGGCCGACCAGATATCCGCGTTTTCATCAACCGGGTTTTTCAGCTCAATCACCGCCAGTGGCAAACCATTGATAAACACAATCAGATAAGGGCGGCGATTCCCCTTACTGCCGGTAATGGTGTATTGGTTCACCACCAAAAACTGGTTATTAGTGACATCGGCAAAATCTACCAACTGCACATAATCGGTTTTCTTACTTCCCTCTCCCCCTGGGAGAGGGACCGAGGGTGAGGGCGAATATTCAACCTTCACCCTTTCCAGTAAAAAACGATGAAATGCTTTATTACTTTTGATTAAAATGGGTGCTTCAGGTTTAGCGATTTGATGCGATACGGTTTCTAAAACAGAAACGGGGATATGCGGGTTAATTTTTTGAAGTTGAGTTAACAAACGCTCAAATAAAACAATCTGGCGGTAGTCGGTACGTTCCGGGCTATCTCCATCTGGAGCAATATCGTAACCACACACATAGTCGTAACCGATAGATGTAAACCAGTCGAGGCAGAGTTGTTCTAGCTGGTCTTCGGTGATCATTGCTCCGCCTTTAATAAAATAAAATGCTCAACCAGGCGAACCATTAGCTTTTTTATCGGGTTTACTCTCGGCTACCAATAGCGCCAGGGCCACCAGGGTATTGTCATTTACCAGGTTAACCACAGGCTTAGCCAGCAAATGCTGATTTACCTGTAAATACCATAGAAACAAAAATGAACCAGTCCGTTTATTTCCATCAGCCAGTGGGTGATTTTTAATGACAAAGTACAGCAAGTGAGCCGCGCGGCTGGCGACATTAGGATAAAACAACTCATCGCCAAAGCCTTGCTCAATGGTGGCAACTGCCGACGCCAAACCATCACCACGCAATTGACCAAATAATTCAGTCGCCTCACCTTTGGCTATTAACTGCTGCTTTAAAGAAGCAACGGCGGTTAATACATCATCTAATCCCAACGAACGCATAGTGTTTTGCTTAGCAGAAATGCCTTGCAAACTTTGCTCGTCATAACCCTGCAACAAAGACCAACTGCGAGCGTAATCGCTGATTACCCGCAACACCTCCACGCCCTCAACAGACACTAATTGCTGATTGGCCAATGTTTGAGAAAGCAAGTCAAGCGCTTGCTCAAACTCTATACCTCGCTCCTGCAAACGGCGTTGATTGAGACTATATCCATCAACTAAATGCTGTTTAAGTACATTCGTTGCCCACTGGCGAAACTGCACGCCGCGTTGTGATTTCACTCGATATCCCACGGATATCGCGACATCGAGATTATAATGCTCAACATCACGAGTGACCTCACGCTTACCTTCCAGTTGAACTATCCGGAATTTCCGGATAGTTGAATCTTCAGCAAGCTCATGCTCTTTAAAAATATTTTTAATGTGCTCATTCACCGTTCGCACATCTTTGTCAAATAAATCAGCCATTTGACGCTGGCTTAACCATACTGTTTCCTCTTGCAAAGAAACATTAAGCTGAACCTCACCATCGGCGGATTGAAAGATTTGAATTTGATTTTCTTCAGGCATTATTTACTCCTCCTTGAAAATGCGTTTTATCTCTTCGTAGGCCCAGGCGGTCGTATAACGAGCGTCTTTCAGAATTCGCTTACCAATCTTTTCGCCAAAATACTCCCGAATCTGCTTGCGCTCATGTTCGCTCAAGACACTTTTTTCCAGTGCTTTTATCGCCTGAACCAACATAGCACTCTCAGGGTATCTCAACCCCATGTCTTTCAGCCTTGTTTTCTTAAAACTCAGCTCTCGATTGCCAATCTGGTAAGCGCAACTCTTGCCATCGCTCAGGTAAAGATAACGGCTGGGAACCTGGGTGGAGATTCCTAGTACATTCAATGCGGTATTACCCGCCACTTGAATCTTCCAACCAAATTTTCGGGCCAACGCACGGGCCACCTGATCAACATCTGGTTCAAGCTCCTTGCCTAGTAGCGAGCTAAATTTGGGGTAATCGTATATACCACGCATTACGCGCCGGATGCGTTGGCTTTTTGCCAAACGACTCAAACATTGGTCGATAGCACTAGCCCTACCGAGATCGACAAAGTCATTCTTAAAGAAAGCCCAACCCCTGCCTTTCCCATAAATCCGGCTTATTACCTTATTTTCAATGGCTTGCATAAGCCTCTCTACGGTTAACTTGTCAGAAAAACGATACTCTTTTTCTGACAATAATCAAATGTGCCCCGACCGAACCGCTCTTAGAAAAAATAGGCTCTTCGGGATAATTCATGGGTTAATACAAACGTGGTTCTCGCCAAGGCGCGGAGCACGCAAAGGATTTTATCTGCATATTCAAATAGATAAAGCATTTACCATTTATCTCTTTGCGTGCTTGGCGGCTTTGCGAGAGCATCATCATTTTCAGGTTTACACGTTAGCATTGATTTCTCGATCTTGATACAATAAAAGTCACTTGAAATCATACACTTATCTGTTTTCTCATGTTCGTCTTTACCCACTAATTTTTCGGATGAGGCAAAAATAAATGCCGATTCTCATGACATGGATCATGCAGATTACCAGGAGAAGAAGGGATGCCAAATAATTCAACATACACATAACACATATGAGCCGTTTCCAAGTCAATAGCCAATAGTGATTTTTCCGGTCAAATATTTTTCCGAAATTAAGTCACACACAAAGATCGATCACTTCGTCTGTCATGGTAGCTGTCAAGTCAGTCGCTTACAGCAAACACATATAGAGGATCTCTTATTACGGTCTCACCGCTGCCTGTATTAATGTTCATCCATGAACGATTACAGGGTCACTAGACATTCATCGGTTAACCTTATTCTGGCCCTATTCAAGGTTGCAGGCTGACTCGGTCCGCAAGTCTCCAGTTAGTGGCAGGCTCAGTTAAGGTGTAAGCGACTTTGTGTGTGTATTAATGCACGCCAATGGGGCGTCTAATCAAGCGGTCTGGCTCAGGTTATATGATGTATAAACGGATATCGAGGTTTTCTCTCAGTGATAAAACAATCCGTTTTTGAACATTCAACCCAGTTGTCCAGTTAGGTGTCCAGCTCACCCCATTGCGTGACTAACCCTTTAAAAACTGTTTTTCATCGAATACCGTGCCATTTTTCAACATGAAGTAAACACAGCGACCGAGTTTGTGGGCGAGCACGGACAAGGCTTTCGCTTTGGACATTCTACGTTGCAGTTTTAGTAGATATTTCTGAGCCTTTTCGTTGCCGCGTAAATAGAGAACAGCGGCCTCGGAGAAGGCCCACTTTAAATGGGCATTACCTATCTTATTACCCTGGGTGCCGTAGCTTTTACCCGCAGACTCCGCCTTGCATTTGACCAGGCGTGCATAGGATGCAAACTTTTGCACCGACTCAAATCGATCGATATGACCGATTTCATAAATAATCGTCAGTGCCAGGATGCGACCAATACCGGAAATGGAATTTAACAGGTGCCAGTGAACCGGATTATGTCGTTTCGCCTGTTGCTCCAGAAAGCATTCAGTTTTACTCAGTTCTTTGGCATAGCAGTCCAGCACCGCCATATCCAAATCGATGCTACGTTGTACGACACGATCAGGGAAAGCGGTTTTAAGCTGCTCACGAGCACCCACATTCTTCAAGTTTACTTTATGTGTCGGTAGATTGTACTGACTGGTGGTATTGCTGACATGTGCTTTGAGGTGGGCGCCATGGCGAACGATTTTAGTTCTTCGGCGCAGCAAATCCCGGGTGGCTCGCATTTCCTTCGGATAGGTATAGGCCAGCGGGAAATTACCACCGCGAATGAGATTGGCGATCTTGAAAGAGTCAATACGATCATTCTTCGTTTTTCCGCCATGAATTGCTTTCATGTACAAGGCATGGCCTAGAATGAAATCGATGCCTAAGTCTTCACAGAAATCGGATACCCAATACCAGCAGTGCATGCACTCGACGCCGACCACGATATTACCCAGGTAGGGTTCCAATAGCTGTTTGAGCTTATCCGGGTTGGCTGAAATTTCCTTGTGGACGCAGGTTTGACCATCCTGGTCGATAATGCAAACATAAAGGACTCGAGCGTGTAAATCGATACCACAATAATATGGGTGTAGGTTATTATAAAAATTCATTGAGCTTTCTCCGGTTTGGTTTGGTCACC
>Ga0255049_10001475_pt1 | contig 12947 bp, 11 predicted proteins | sample JV7_2_3_MG_FD_183615 | JGI IMG/M metagenome (GOLD analysis project Ga0255049, IMG submission 183615) | Seawater microbial communities from Jervis Inlet, British Columbia, Canada - JV7_2_3 | ecosystem: Environmental > Aquatic > Marine > Inlet | place: Canada: British Columbia | collected 2016-10-06
AAGTACAGCAGGTACCGAATCCAGGCCATGCAGCACTATACACCGCGCCTTAGCGGCATAATTGCAACTGCACGCCGCCGGACTGGTCTATCAGACCATGCTCAAGCAGCCACGCCCGTGCATCCTCAGCGTCTTCTTCGAACCAGCGACGGGTTGAGCCGAGCCGGAAGCTGTAGCCCCAGCTATCCATATCCTGCATCAGCCTTTCGCGCCCAACCTTGTCAATGTGATCCGCAAGCAGGATTTGCAAATAACAGACAGCCGCCTCCTCGAGATCATCGCCGCCCGCATCTTTGTTTAGGCCGTCGCGCCGCTCCGGTGCCATGCAGATTACGTGGCAGGTCTCGTGCAAAAGGGAGTGTATGGGCGTGTCGTTTCTCACGTACACACTGCTTGCGACGATTCCGGCTTCGGATTCGCCCCAGAAACTACCGGTGATGTCTTCGTCACTTGCCTGGATTTCGAGGCTCAGCCGGAATTGTTGGAGCAGTTCCCGAACGGAATCGATCGAAACGTCGGAAACCCGGAGCACATTGCCCATTGCGCAATCTACTGGACGGAAATCTGTTTGAGTACGATGCGTACAAGGTCTTCGACGATCGCATTGCGCATTAGTTCTTCTTCTTTCGCTTTGCCAAGCACCAGTGTCGCGTCGTAGGTGTAATCGCGCGTGATGGTCATGTCCTGAACTTCGAGCAAGGTCTCTTCGCCACTCTGCAGACCGTATTGAATCGTGTAATAAACCTCATACTCGGTTGGCACGTTACGCGCCGATACCGACAAGACTCGCTGATCGGTGTTGTCATGGTAAATAACGAATACGGCTGTCGCCTCTTCCATTGATTCAACAATATTGACGCCCGCCGCCTGCAATTCCGAGCGCAAAGCCCTGTAGAAGAGACTGAATGAATCGGGGGCCTGAATGTAAGTGCGCTCCATTCCCGCAGGATGCGTGAACGAGCCCTGCATCTGGAATCCACAACCGCCCAGTGCCAGAACGGCGAGGAAGGTAACCGTCGTGAGCCTAAACAACGACGCTCACCAATCGTCCGGGCACGACGATGACCTTGCGAATCTCTTTACCGTCAATAAATCGCTGCACGTTCTCGTCCGCCAGGGCCAGCTCGATAATCGCATCCTCGGCCGCTTCCACGGCCACCGACACTTTACCTCGCAGCTTGCCGTTAACCTGAACCACGAGTTCGACTGTGTCCTGCGCCAGCGCGGACTCATCAAAGTCTGGCCAGGTCTGATCAATTAAAGGCTCGGTATTTCCCATGGCCTGCCATAGAGCGTCACAAATATGTGGCACGATCGGGGACATCATCACGACGACAGACTCGAGTGCCTCTCGCTCAACCGCTCGCCCGGCAGCCGAACTATCCGTCCGTTTATTAATTGCGTTCAGAAGCTCCATCGATGCAGCAACCGCGGTATTAAAAGAATGCCGGCGACCGATGTCGTCCGAAATCTTGGCGATTGTCTGATGCGTTTTGCGGCGCAGGTCTTTCTGGGCGTCATCGAGTGCAGATAGATCAAGTTCATCGACGTCGCCGCCGTCAACATGGCTTTGTACCGCAGCCCAGAAGCGCTTCAGAAAACGAAAACTTCCCTGCACGCCGTCATCCGACCACTCCAGCGCCTGTTCGGGGGGCGAAGCGAACATCATGAACAGTCGCACCGTGTCGGCCCCATACTGCGCAATCAATTCCTGCGGATCAACCGTGTTGCCTTTCGCTTTCGACATCTTCGCACCGTCTTTCAACACCATGCCCTGCGTCAGCAGATTGGTAAACGGCTCGGACGCGGACGTGATGCCCTCGTCGCGCATCACGCGCTGGAAAAAGCGCGAGTACAGGAGATGCAGAATCGCGTGTTCGATGCCACCCGTGTACTGATCGACCGGCATCCAGTACGCCTCACGCTCGTCGAGCATCGCACCACCCGCGTCGGGGCAGGCGTAGCGCGCGAAGTACCAGGACGACTCTACAAAGGTATCGAAGGTATCGGTTTCCCGGTGCGCATCCTTGCCGCATTTCGGGCAGGTCGTCTCGAAGAACTCGGGTATGTCCTTGAGCGGTGAGCCCAGTCCCGTTACTTCAACGTCTTCGGGCAAGACAACCGGCAAGTCATCTTCGGGAACCGGCACCGCGTCGCAATCGTCGCAATAAATAATGGGAATCGGCGTGCCCCAGTAACGCTGCCGCGAGACACCCCAGTCGCGAAGTCGATAGTTGATCGTGCGTTTGCCGCGACCGGATTTCTCGAAGCTGTCGGCGATTGCATTAAACGCGGCCTCGTAATCCATGCCGTCATACTCGCCGGAATTTACGAGCACGCCCTTATCGACGTAAACGGCCTCGTTAATGTCAATTTCGCCACCATCGGCAGGCGCTATTACCTGCTTGATTGTCAGGCCATGTTTTTTAGCGAACTCCCAATCACGCGCGTCATGACCTGGTACCGCCATAACGGCGCCGGTGCCGTAGCCCATGAGCACGAAATTGGCGACCCACAGCGGTACGTCTTCACCTGTCATCGGATGAATTACGGAAATGCCCAGCGGCATGCCCTTCTTTTCCATCGTCTCAAGCGTCGCTTCGGCAGCGTCCGTTTTTTTGCAGGCTTCGATAAATGCCGCAATGTCCGCGTCGCCTGCGGCGGCCTTTTTTGCGAGTGGGTGTTCGGCCGCAACGGCCATGTAGGTAACACCATGCAGCGTGTCCGGGCGCGTTGTGTAAACCGTCAGCGCTTCGTCTTCGCCCTCGACGTCGAATGACAACTCAACACCTTCCGAACGGCCGATCCAGTTACGCTGCATCGTCTTGACCGATTCGGGCCAGCCCGGCATCTGATCGAGTTCATCAAGCAATTCGTCCGCGTAGGCCGTGATTTTCATGAACCACTGCGGGATCTCGCGACGTTCAACGAGGGCATCAGAGCGCCAGCCGCGGCCATCGATAACCTGTTCATTTGCGAGAACCGTCTGATCGACCGGATCCCAGTTAACGACTGAGTTCTTGCGGTAGACGAGGCCCTTTTCGAACATTTTCGTAAACAGCCATTGCTCCCACCGGTAGTACTCAGGCCGGCAGGTCGTTACCTCGCGCGTCCAGTCGTACCCATAGCCGAGCCGTTTCATCTGACCGCGCATATCGTCGATGTTGTCGTAGGTCCATTGCGCGGGCGGTACCCCTCGCTGGATTGCCGCATTTTCGGCCGGCATACCAAATGCGTCCCAGCCCATCGGCTGCAACACGTGCTTACCCTGCATGCGCTGGTAGCGTGCGATGACGTCGCTGATCGTGAAGACGCGTACGTGTCCCATGTGCAGCTTGCCGCTCGGGTACGGAAACATGGTCAGGCAGTAAAACTTGTCTTTCCCGGCGTCTTCGGACACCTCGAAACAACCGGACGCCTCCCATTGCTCACGGGCGGCTTTTTCTACGCTTTCAGGGTGGTAGGCGGTGCTCATAAATCGTTTCGGAATGGCTGGCTGGCGAAAAGCCGCAAGCCTACAGGAACAGGGCGAAAATGGCAGCAGCCGGGCGGACTTATGAGCGCGTGCGGAACCAGAACATGCCGAGGATGACGAGGCACAAGCCGAGGATCGGGCGATTGCCGAAGCTCGCGTAGGGAGTGCTTCCCCTGCGTGGCATCACGTCGGCCGTCAGACTCGCTTCCTCGAACTGAGGGCCGGTCTTCGTCAACGCACCCTTGTAGCTAATGAACGTGCTGATGCCCGTGTTGGTCGCACGCACGGTTGGCCGCCCGAACTCCAGGGATCGCATCTGTGCGATCTGCAGGTGCTGATGCGGCGCAATGGACGTGCCAAACCACGCGTCATTGCTCACATTGATCAGGATGCCGGCATCTGGCATCGTGTAAAACAACTCTGCCCCGTAGGCGTCCTCGTAACATACCGCCACAGAAAGGCGTTCGCCGTTCGCGGCCTCTATCAGTTGCGGATAAGCCTCGCCTGCCGTGAGGTCGCTGTACGGCAGGTTCATCATTCGCATCCATTCACGAACTTTCGCCGGTACCGGAAAATATTCGCCGAACGGCACCAGATGACGTTTTCTATACACCTGTTGGCGCTGCCCATCGAGCGCGACGACGCTGTTGTATATTAATCGCTCGCCGCGATACGGCTCGTCTTCAAGGATACCCAGCAGTATCGTCTGGCCGCTCTCGCGCGCGTCCGACTGCAGCTGCGAAATGTAAGCCGCCTCAATACTCAACAGTGACGGAATCGCGACTTCCGGCCAGACTACGATTTCGCTGTCGCGGGCAATACGCGTTTCGTCGCGATAGTAATCGCGCGCCCGCTGTTTTTGCTCGTCAAACCACTTCTGGTCCTGCGGAATACCCGCCTGCAGAATCGTCGTCCGAACTGTCTTTCCAGACTCTGTTGTCCAGTCCACCTCCTGCAGCGCTGCACCGATAATCCAGGGCAGGAAAACGAACACAAGCGCAACCAAGCGATGTTTCCCGCTGCCCATAATTGCAGCAAGGATCGCCGCGGACGACAGCACGACTACAAACGAGACGCCATACACTCCGGCAATCGGTGCATACCCGCCAAACGCAGTTTCGACATTTGCGTAACCGAACGCGAGCCAGGGAAAACCCGTTAGCACCCAACCGCGCAACCACTCGACCAGTACCCAGGCGGCAGGCGCGGTCGCCATCAACTGCAGGGGCTCGCCTTGTGTAAGACGGCTGATAACCCAGCCCGCGGCAAACAGCCAGAACGACATAACGACAGTCAGGCCAAGACTCAACATGAGCGCTATCCAGATCGGTGCCTGGCCGAATACGACGACCGACACGTAGATCCAGGAGGTCCCGGTCAGGAACAGTCCGAAGCCATACCAAAAGGTATGTCCGGCCGCATCGCGCGGCGCCACGGTCATCCAGACGAACAGGATCGGTAGCAACAGGATCGGAATCAGAACGGACAGGCCGAATGGCTCGAATGAGAGTGTGGTCAGACAACCCAATACGAAACTGACCAGTCGGCTAAGTCGCGGCCGGTCCGCAGGAAGCGTCAGGAACTGTGGTGCGTAGGCCATCCGCTCAGGCTTCGTCCCGCTGCACCTGCAGGGAGTCGATGCGACGCTTGTCGGCCTTGGTTACGGCGAATTCGAAGCCGCCAAACTCGACGCGCTCACCCCGTCGCGGCAAGCGTCCGAGTTCGTGCATAACGAGACCACCAATCGTGTCGTATTCCTCGTCATCCAGTGCACATGCGAAAAACTCGTTGAAGTCCTCAATTCGGGTAAGAGCACGAACAGCAAAACAGGGTTTGCCACCGCTCTCACCGTCCGCACGAATGAATTCTGCTTCTTCGTGATCGTGCTCGTCATCGATTTCGCCAACGATTTCTTCAAGCACATCCTCGATCGTCAACAAGCCGGCAACGCCACCGTATTCGTCGACAACAATCGCCATGTGATTGTGGCTGGCGCGAAACTCCTTTAACAAGGCGTTCAATCGTTTCGATTCGGGAATTACGGATGCGGGTCGCAATAATTTTCGAATGGTCAGTTCAGTTATGTCGCCCTTGCCGAAATCACGCAACAAATCCTTGGCAAGCAAAACGCCGAGAACCTCGTCGCGATCTTCTCCGATTACTGGAAAACGCGAGTGACCGGATTCAACGATGACCGCGAGGATATCGGCGTTGCTCTGCTCAATGTCGATAACAACCATCTGTGAGCGTGGAATCATTACGTCCCGAACTTGTGTCTCGGACACCTCCAGGACGCCGGCGAGCATGCTCTTCTCCTCGGCGTCCAGATCAATTCCGGATTGTTGAATAACTTCCTGGATTTCGTCGCGGCTCCAGGGCTCACCTTTAATCGCGCGCTTGACGCGCGAGAACAAGCCGGTGGCTCCTGTGCCGCTGGTACTTGGCGGTTTGTCGTTCATTTCAGAGAATTGTAACAGCTTGTAATCATTGCACTCTATACGGGTCGGCGACGCCGATTGTCGTCAAAATCTTCACTTCCAGACCCTCCATGTCGTCCGCCTGCTCATCCGATATATGGTCATATCCGAGCAAATGTAGCGTTCCATGCACGAGCATGTGTGCCCAGTGGTCCGCCAGGGCCTTGTTTTGCGCGGCGGCTTCGTCGCGAACAATCTCGGCACAAATGACGACATCGCCCAGACCACGCGTTTCATATTCGGGTAGTCCGGCGACGTCTCCGCCTGGAAATGACAATACGTTCGTAGGCTTGTCCTTGCCCCGAAAATCCCGATTCAAGGTCTGCATCTCTGCACTGTCGACAACTCTCACCGACACGTCGTATTCATCTGAAGGCTCATGCTCGACATTTGCCAGTGCGGCCCCGACCCACTCGCGAATACGATCGGCGTCCGGAACATCGGAGTCGTCGCAGGCCAACTGCACGTCTACTCGCGTCATCCCGGCTAATCGTCGGCCTCGTAGGCCTCAACAATGCGACGTACGAGTGGGTGCCGAACAATGTCGCGCGGCGAGAAAAACGTAAACGCGACGCCGTCGACGTCGGCCAGAATTTTGGCCGCATGTTTAAGTCCGGATTCTTGCTCGGACGGCAAATCGATTTGTGTAATGTCACCTGTCACGACTGCATGCGAACCAAATCCGATGCGAGTCAGGAACATTTTCATTTGTTCAACGCTGGTGTTTTGCGCCTCATCCAGAATAACGAATGATTCGTTCAGCGACCGACCGCGCATGAAGGCGAGCGGCGCGATCTCGATAACATTGCGCTCGATCAGGCGCGAGACGATTTCAGAACCGATCATGTCGTACAAGGCGTCGTACATGGGACGCAGATACGGATCGACCTTCTGCGACATATCGCCAGGAAGAAATCCCAATCGCTCCCCCGCTTCAACCGCGGGACGAACGAGCACGATGCGACGGACTTCCTCATTGTCGAGCGCCTCGACCGCAGCAGCGACCGCAATATAGGTCTTGCCCGTGCCTGCAGGGCCTATTCCGAACGCCAGATCATTCTTGCGAATGCTCTTGAGGTAGCTCGTCTGATTTTCGCCTCGTGGTCGAATTTGTTTGCGGCGAGTCTGAATCGAAACCTCGGAAGTTTCGTCGTCGCCAGACTCCGGCGACGTTTGCCCATTATTCATTACGGATTCCTGCAGATGAATATGAACGCGCTCCGGGTCGAGGCGTTCGTGACTGGTCAATTTGAACAGGGCTTCGAGAACATCGCCGCCGACTTCGGCGGCACCTGGCCGCCCCGTCACGCGAAAGTGATTGCCACGACTGGCAATTTCCACATCCAGGCGGTTCTCAATCTGGCGAAGGTGCTCGTCGAACTGGCCGCAGAGGTTGGCCAGACGTTGATTGTCGGCGGGTTCGAGAACGATATCCCGTGAAATTTGCAGAGCGTTCAATGTGGTTTCAGGTTACGCCGCGGCCTGATTGTCTGCAAGACGTCCGCGCAACGAGTTTGGTAGAGCCTCTGTAATCACTACGTCAACGAAAGAGCCGATCAGCGACCTGCCGCCGTCGAAATTCACCCAGCGCATGTTTTCCGTGCGGCCCGATACCTGGTTCGCACTTTTCTTCGATACTTTTTCGACCAGGATTCGCTGCGTCGTGTCGACCATGCCGCGGCTGATATCCATAGCCTGTTGGTTGATGCGCGCCTGCAATATCTGCAAACGTTCTTTCTTGACCTCGACGGGCGTGTCGTCCGCAAGACTTGCCGCTGGCGTGCCGGGACGAGCGCTGTAAACAAACGAGAATGACTGATCAAAACCGATATCCGCGACGAGGTTCATGAGCGCTTCGAAATCAGCGTCGGTCTCGCCCGGAAAACCGATAATAAAGTCTGACGACAACGACAGGTCTGGGCGCGCCTCGCGTAGCTTGCGAATCTTGCTTTTGTACTCAAGTGTGGTGTGGCCTCGCTTCATCGCGGCCAGTATTCGATCCGAACCGTGTTGCACAGGCAGGTGCAGGTAATTTGCCAGCGACGGTATTTCTGCATACGCCTGAATCAGGCTGTCCGTAAATTCAACGGGGTGTGACGTCGTAAATCGAATACGATCGATGCCCTCAATCGCATCGACATAGTAAATAAGGGTTGCCAGGTCCGCGATGCTGCCGTCATGCATGGGCCCGCGATACGCGTTAACGTTTTGGCCAAGCAAATTGACCTCGCGTACGCCCTGCTCGGCGAGCTGTGCGACTTCCATGATGACATCGTCAAGCGGGCGGCTGATTTCCTCGCCGCGCGTGTACGGCACAACACAAAAACTGCAATACTTGCTGCAACCTTCCATGACCGACACGAAGGCTGTCGGGCCATCCGCCCGCGGTTCGGGAAGGCGATCGAACTTTTCGATTTCCGGAAATGAAATATCAATGACGGACCGCGCTTCTTTTTTTGCGCTATCGATTAACTCGGGAAGACGATGTAGCGTTTGCGGTCCGAACACGACGTCGACATACGGCGCACGTTTCGTGATTCCCTCGCCTTCCTGGCTGGCAACACAACCGCCGACGCCGATCATGACGCCATCTTTATTTTCCTTAATCTCGCGCCAGCGCCCTAACTGCGAAAACACTTTCTCTTGTGCCTTTTCGCGAATGGAACAGGTATTGACGAGCAACAGATCGGCATCGTCGGCCGCCTCCGTGAGCTCATAACCGTGCGACTCACGCAGGACATCGGCCATCATCGAAGAGTCGTACTCGTTCATCTGGCAGCCGAACGTTTTGATGAAAAGCTTCTTGGACATGTTTACCGAATGTAACCCATCGCTTCGAGTTTCACGAGAATGCGGTGCGCGGCAAGGTCCGGCGATATTTCGACCGTATCGATGACCATTTCAGCCTTCTCGGGAGTCTCGTAAGGGTCTGATATTCCAGTGAATTCCTTGATTGTTCCCGCGCGAGCCATAGCGTACAGGCCCTTGCGGTCGCGTTCCTCGCAGACCTCCAGTGCCGTAGACACGTGAATCTCGACGAAGCCGCCAACCGGGCTGATCATGTCCCGGACGATACGACGCGTGCTGGTATACGGCGCGATCGGTGCACAAATGGCGATACCACGATTCTTGGTGATCTCGCTTGCGACGTAGCCAATCCGTGTGATGTTCAAATCACGGTGTTCCTTCGAGAAGCCCAACTCGCTCGAAAGATTCTTGCGGACGTGGTCGCCATCCAGCAACGTGACCGGTCGACCACCGATCTCCATGAGCTTGGTCATAAGTGCATTGGCGATCGTGGATTTTCCGGATCCCGACAGACCAGTAAAGAAAACTGTAAAACCCTGGCGGTGTCGCGGCGGGTGTGTCCGGCGCAACTCTTCCACGACATCAGGGAACGAGAACCACTCGGGGATATCCAGGCCTTGCGCCAATCGCCGGCGCAGCTCGGTGCCCGAAATATTCAGGACCGTGTCTTCATCGCTGGTGTCATCGATCGGAACGTATTGCGCTCGATTCTCGGCGTAGACCATGAGCTGGAACGGCACCATCGTGATGTCGAGTTCCTCGCCGTGCTCGCGAAGCAAATCCTGCGCATCGTAGGCGCCGTAAAAATCCTTGCCTTTCGAATCCTTGCCGGGTCCGGCGTGATCACGACCCACAATCAGGTGCGTGCAGCCATAATTCTTGCGGATGATCGCATGCCACATAGCCTCGCGCGGGCCGCCCATGCGCATAGCAAGCGGCAGCAGGCTTAGCATTGACGTCTGGTCCGGGTAGCGTTCCAGCAGGTGCTCGTAGCAGCGTACGCGCGTGAAATGATCGACGTCGCCCGGTTTGGTCATGCCGACGACCGGGTGAATCAGCAAATTCGCTTCAACATCCCGCGCAGCTCTCAGCGTCAGCTCCTGGTGCGCCCGATGCATCGGGTTACGTGTTTGGAATGCCACGACCTTGCGCCAGCCAAGCTTTTGGAATCGGTCACGCATTTCCGCGGGACCGTCGCGCAGGTGTTTGAAGTCGTAATGTGTCGGCGCCTCGATGCCGGCCAGCTTGCCGCCGAGGTAAACGGGGTTGGCAACATTATTCAGGTAGTGAACAGCCGGATGCGCTTCATCGGTCGAGCCATAGACACTCTTGGCTTCGGCCTTCTTGTCCGGAGTCCAGATGTCACCAGCCTCGATCGTCGCGATGATGACGCCCTCGAGATCGCGTAACGCGATCTTGTCACCCGATTTGATGTCGGCAGCAAAAGCCTCAGTAACATCGAGCGTAATCGGTATCGGCCACAGTACGCCCGAACTAAGTCGCATCGTCTTCACAACCGAGTCGTAGTCTTCCTGATTCAGAAAACCTTCAAGCGGCGAAAAAGCGCCGTTTAGCAGCAGCTCGATATCGCAGATCTGGCGCTCAGTCAGGTCCCACGACGGGTACTCGCGTGCCGCCTGCTTCTCAGCCTCGGCGTCCGCTGCCGACAAATACAGATTCTTGAGGTCGCCGCCATGCGGCTCCTTGAATGCGCCCATTTCCTAAAGTCCTTTTGAAAAGTGGCGCAGGCTAGCAGTCATGCCGGCCCGCGCATAATAACGATTCAGACGATCGTTAGTTCAGAACGGAATGTCATCATCGAAGTCGTCAGCGGGGGGTGCACTTTGTCCGCCCGATGGCGCATTCGATCCGCCGCCGGACCCGCCGCCGGACCCGCCTCCGGAGCCGCCTCCGGAACCACCACCGTAGTTTCCGCCACCACCGCTGCCACCGCGTCCGCCGAGCATTTGCATCTCGTCAGCGATGACCTCTGTCGTGTAGCGATCTTTGCCTTCTTTATCCTGCCATTTACGAGTACGAATTTTGCCTTCGATGTAGACCTGCGAACCCTTGCGCAAGTACTCGGCCGCAACCTCCGCTAGTCGATTAAACATCGCTACCTTGTGCCATTCGGTGCGATCTTTTTGTTCGCCCGTCTGTTTGTCTTTCCACGATTCATTGGTTGCCACCGTGATATTGGTGACCGCGCCACCCGAAGGCATGTAGCGTGTTTCGGGGTCTTGCCCGAGGTTTCCAACGAGGATGACTTTATTTATTCCGCGGGCCATAACCGGTCCATTGTCTATTCCGAGGGGGGGACTATTGTAGAGAGTGGCCGCGTAAATACCAGCCTGATTTCTGCATTATTCTTCGCGAAATCGCCCGAATCCCTGCAGCGACAGCCAGATTCCGGCGAGCAGGGCACAGACAAAGAAAACGTCGCCCGGATGGCTGCCGGCGAGGAAGCGACCACCGATAAGTCCGCCCGCAAACGCGCCCAGGAACTGGGCGCTGGAGAACACTCCCAGGGAGGCGCCGCGGGACTCCTGGCCGGCCAGCAGCGAGAGTCTTGCCGGCAGGCCCGCTTCGAGAAAATTGAAGCCTGCGAAGAACAGGGCCAACGCCGCAAATACGGTTATCGCCGAGAAACCCCCGAACGCCAGAACAAGTTCGCCGACCAGTATCAGTACCACAGCTGTCCCGATCGTCCTGCCCTTGCCTTGCCGTTCATCCTGGATAATCAATGGAATCGTGCCGAGCAAGGACGCGAGCAGAGCACCGACGTACAGCTTCCAGTGCGACGTGATCGGCATATCGAGTGAGTTGCTCAAAAGGAACGGCAATGCCACGAAGCTCGCGGTCAATATAGCGTGCAACAGGAACACATAGAAATCGAGTCGTAGCAAGTCGGCCCGCATAGCCGCGCGGAAATTCAACGGCCCAACGGATTGCGGCTTTTCTATGTCATCGGGCAGCAGAAGCAATAACAAACCGGCAAGTATTGCGACCAGAACGCCGAAACCGAACAGCGCACGCACGCCAAAACTGGCAGCAAGCAGTGGACCGACAATCATCGCGACGAGGAATGACGCGCCGATACCAATGCCTACAAAGGCCATCGAACGCGTACGCACCTCCGCACGGGTTGCGTCAGCGACCAGCGCTATCAGGGTCGCCGAAATCGCACCGGCACCCTGCAGCAAGCGGCCAACGATTACGCCATGAATCGTGTCACTGAAAGCGGCGACCAGGCTGCCGACAGCAAATATCGCGAGACCCCCGACGATGACGGGCACACGCCCGACGCGATCCGACAACGCACCGAGCGGAATCTGCAACGCAGCCTGCGTGAGGCCGTACGCGCCAACTGCCAAACCAATCAGCATCGGTGTCTGGCCTTCAAGGCTGGCCGCGTACAACGACAGGACCGGCAACAGGGCAAACAAGCCGAGCATACGCAGCATCGCGATCATCGAGATGACTCCAACGGCGCGTTTTTCTGCGCCCAGCATTGCTGACATTTCGGGCTCGAAAGACTCAGGTGATTGATCGGACATGGTTTCTATGATTTTAGGGTCGGCTGTTTTTGCGCCGGACTAAGGCGGCGGCGTATATTAACAGGTTGGTCGACGTACTCCGGTCCTTTATGAAGCCTGAAGAAAATTGCATACGAATTGGTGGCGCGCGCACGCACAACCTGCGCAACATTGATCTTAGCCTGCCGCGCGAAAAGCTGATCGTCTTCACGGGACTGTCCGGTTCGGGCAAGTCGTCGCTAGCATTCGATACCATTTATGCCGAGGGACAGCGCCGGTATGTTGAGTCTCTCTCGGCCTACGCCAGGCAATTTCTGTCGATGATGGAAAAGCCCGACATCGACCATATCGAAGGTCTGTCGCCGGCGATATCGATCGAGCAGAAATCGACCTCGCACAATCCGCGCTCAACCGTCGGCACCGTTACGGAAATTTACGACTACCTTCGTCTCTTGTACGCGCGCGCCGGTATTCCCCGCTGCCCCGATCACGACGTCACACTGGAAGCGCAAACCGTAAGCCAGATGGTTGACCAGGTACTCGCGCTGCCCGAGGGCACAAAGCTGATGCTGCTGGCGCCCGTGGTCGACAATCGCAAGGGCGAACACGTACAACTCATGGCCGATCTGATGGCGCAGGGGTTCATACGAG
>Ga0255049_10001478_pt1 | contig 12926 bp, 10 predicted proteins | sample JV7_2_3_MG_FD_183615 | JGI IMG/M metagenome (GOLD analysis project Ga0255049, IMG submission 183615) | Seawater microbial communities from Jervis Inlet, British Columbia, Canada - JV7_2_3 | ecosystem: Environmental > Aquatic > Marine > Inlet | place: Canada: British Columbia | collected 2016-10-06
TTTTTTAGTCATGAATAAACCTGTGCTTTTGTTGAGTTTATCAAAGGAGGGGACGCGGTGGAAGCCAAGTATCCATCAAGCTTTAGATCGCCGACCGCGCTCGCGTATGTCGTCGATTCGATTGTCCCGAGGGTGGTGATTCCGTGAGGCGCTGAGAAGGTGATCGTCTGCCCCGCAATCGCTGAGATGACGAGGCCGGTGATGGCGCTGTCTTCATTATAGACGGGCAAGAAGTCGACGACATCCGAGACCGCGAATGAGCTTATGTCATCGGCGCCGAAGTGACTCGCGCTGACCTCGACCTGTTGGACGTTCGGGATATTGACGACATTCGCTGAGGCGTTCCAAGCGACGGGATCAAGGCCCGTTGAGATGATCTCTAGTTGACACCCTTCACCCATCAGCTCTTGACGTATTGATCGAATCATTCCGACGCCATCGGTCACCCCATAGTCGACGCCGTATCCCTTGAGTAATGGAGAGTTGACGATCGCATATGAGCCGAGGTCAAGATAGATCGATGGACCTGTGCCGATCGACCCGCGCCAGACTCGAAGAGGATTCGATAAGATCTGGAATAGACGGGCGACCATAGGCAAGAAGTGATTATATGGGTCACCTGTACCGCTCCCGAACTGATCAGAGGAGACACCGTACAGGTCGAGCGAGATCTTGCGCTTCTCGCCGTCGTACCGATTGATTGCCTCTTGATTATTGTAGGTCGCCGAGCCTAAGAACTTCTCCTCTTGATTGTCATAGTTATACTTGATTTCAATCTGAGTGATGATGTCTTCATAAGCGTCCCAAGTCGGAGGCGGGTCGGTGAGCCAATCGCCCTCCTCGATCTCAGTGACCGCCGACCGCTTGCGATCGAATGCGAGAGGGACAAGCGCAACTTTAGAGACGCCGGTGATGCTGTCTCTCTTCATGATGATAGCGGCGCCCATCGACTGAAGAATCGGCTCGATGACTTCTCTTAATGACACTCCATCGGCGCTTAAAGATCCGCTGAAGACCTGCCCTTGAGCACTATAATTTAAGAAGCTCGACTCATCGATATGTGATGAGGGGATATTGAGGCCGATCGTCAAGACATCATAGGCGCCGTTGACGAGCTCACCGCCCCCACTCTCGAAGAGCTTGAGCAAAAGTTCGCCCGGTGACTCATTAACAAACCGCGCCGCCCTAACTAATCGAACCCTCTCTTGACCTGGCCAATCACCGAAGGAGATGTTGTCACTTTGATAGTCGAGATGAATGTAATATCCGATAAGAGTCGCACCGTCGAGGGCTTGCGTCTCATGGGTCGCGCTTAGATACCCTTTCCGCTCTTCATCCGAAGATCGGTCAATGTAATGTACTTCTATGGGGTAACGTGTTCCCGATGTCGCTGATGAGGGGAGACCCACTGAAGACTCGACGAGTAGCCGCGTCTCTTGATATTGATAGAACGCTGTTGCGATGGCGTTGATCGGGTGGCTCGCTTGAGCTGCGACCGCTCCAATCGGAGAGGCGAAGGATCGGATCAACTGCGGCCCATCCTCTGTGCCGTCGCCGAGGCGTCGAGGGACTGCGGGAAAATCCTCATTCCATAAGTCTATCGGATAGCTTAGACGGAAGGCATCGAGACCGACGGGAAAAGATCCCTCGCTCGTCCACCTGAACCAATTATATGAAGTTTCATCATAGAGTTCTGGGCGCCCTTGAGTTGCATAGTCTTTGAGTATACGCGACGAGCTGAAGAACATTAAGCCGTTGGCCGACTGATCGATCGGCGTCAAATTTGTAACGACGACTTGATCTGTCTCGCCCGTTGAGATTCGCCATGATAAGACACCGCCGCTTATCCCTGTGTGAACTGTCGGCCCATGGGCGGCGAGCTGTTCATTGATGCAGTCGGGCCAGGTCTTGAGCTCACCGAATCCGTTGTTGATGTTGGAGACAAGCGGGATAATCTTAATCTCGGCTTGAGCGTCTCGCGTAAAGTCGGGAGGGATAAAGTTGACATAAGACGGCCCGCTCCACCCCGTCGAGAGCGTCCCATTAACAATAACTTGAGTAAGGTCTGTACCCGCTGCATAGGTCAAAGACCGAGGGTAGATCGTCGTTGTCCGATTCCTGATTTTAGGATAACGCGGATGAGGCCCTCCGTCATCCTCATCACCGCCATCGCTTAAGGTGACGTCATACTGTTCAATGATCCGCTCGCCAATGAGATTGAAGGTCGACGCCGTAGGAGTGTTCAACTCGCCATATGGTACCGGGTAAGATTTCTGATTGATAATCTCGGCGTATTCGATCGCGCTCGCGTTCGTCCCATCAAAATAATGATAGCCTTGCAGCAAGCTCCCCTCGAAATCCTTTTGGCTCACCTCATTATCGATGAGGGCTGTCAATGGGACGAGAGAGATCGAGATCGATGCGCCGCTCTCGATCTTCGGTGAGGCTTCGATGATGCCGTTTAAGATCTGGACATAATCAGAGACCGACCCATCAGGCCGCTGGCGAGCTCCATACAGTATCGCCCTTCGACCTCGGAACGTCATGATCTCACTAGAGACCTCGGGGACATTTGTCCCGCCTAGCGTTCTAATATGCGCTTGATTCGGGGTATTGCCGACCGCTCGGCTCCATACATTGAGCGTTGTCGCGGTCGCGTTGAGGATATAAATAGACTCGGCGCCGATATGCATCAAGCGAGGGTATGTCAACGAAGTTAAATCTTGATCAACGTCGAGAGTCATCGTCGTATTACGCGGGAGATCTTCGGTAATTTGAGCTGTCAGGATGTCCGTCGACCGAGGGCCACATCGACCGAGTACTACATGAGGATCATTGAGAGATCCGCGCCTTGAATCGACGTTGAGGCTGATCGTGAGGGCGCCATAGTTGGCGATCCCGCCGGCGGGGTCCAGGTCTGCTGAGTATGCGCTTATTGAGCTGATCGCCTGATAGTCAACGTAAGGAATGGAGACCGCGATGTCGGTGTCTAGGTTCGATCCTGTCGGCGCCTCATGAGAATAATAGCGAGTAGTACACCCCGCGATCTCAAGCGCGAATACGCGTCGACCATGTTGATCCGAGATGCTCATGGGGTTACGCTCGCTTGATAAAGATCGAAGGCTTCGAGCCCTCGAAGTGAGATATAGGTCGAGTCAACCTCGATCCTCAAGAGCTCGCCTCGATTGGCGAGAGGGACATAAAGAGGCCTAAGCGTGATCGATGGGGAGACGTTGGTCGGCGCGGCTGATCTTTGCGCCGGTGAGCCTGGACCTGTGGAACTCGTCACCGGTTTGGCCGATCCCGCCTCGATGACTTGAAGCCCTCCAGTTGATGCGATAAATCTTATCCCATGATCAAGGGTCGTCAAGCTCATGTCCTTAAGGATCACATCGACAAAGCCATCGCTCTCTCGATATGGGATATGAGTTAAGCTAATGACAATCCATTCGGTGATCGGTGTCGTCCTGTAAAAGAAGGTGTACTCGTTCGATGTCTTGAGCGCCGTTGACCCTCGCGTCCTCACCGCTGATCGATATGCGCCCGATCCATCCGATCCGTTATCGACGCCGACCCAGTATCGAGCGTGACCTCTGAACTTCGCATGACTGAGTTGGGCTAGACTCGAGGCCATTTGAGCCTGAACGCCGCCCATTAAAGCGACCCCATTATAACAGGCTTCAGGAGAAGGTAAGGTCGAGTACGCTGTCGGGATTAACATCAACACCCCCCCCATATCGTCAAACCTGTAATGATCGCGCCGGTCCCATTTCGAGCTGCCTGGGTCGAGAGCTTGTCGAGGTTCGATTGATTGACCGCGACATCATCGAAGCCGACTCGATACATGGGGAGACCATAGCGTCGAGAGGAGGCGATCGGCTCGGGATTTAAATCAAGCTCATGCTGACTCCATCCGTTCGATGAGATCTCAATTCTATTCCCCATAATCAAGACCGTCATCGGATCGAGGACCGTCGCTTGCTCAACATAAATCTCGGCGTAGAGCTTTAGGTCATCGTCATCTCGGACCCCATCGGGGATGAATATGTCAGAGAATAAAATCGGTATGTCACCGATCCCGATCCCCTTTGAGCTCTGGCTCGTCACCGCGAGATTAAGGCACCCCGCCCAAGATAAGAAGACCCGCGCCCGCTTCCTCATCATCGAGATGTTGTTGATCGAATTGACTCCGAATCGAGACGAGAGCGGGAGAGGGGTCGAGAGCCTATTGATCCCCATCGGCTTATATGTATCTGCCCCGCTCACCATAAGGAGGGTGATCGGTGAGGCGACAGCTGACCATTCGGCCATAATTGTTCTGATCTCCATCGACCCGCCCGACCCATTGATTATGTCAACCTCAAGATCGATCATGTCTGAGGCGAGAGCCGCGCCGGGGAAAGTCAGAGTAAAGGTTAAGGTCTGGAGACCCGTCGGACAAGCGACGTTATGGTATAGCGTCGACGTTCCATCGGTCGCCTCAATCTCGATTGATCCCGCCGCGGTGAACGCTTTAGCAACGATATAAACTTTTAGAACTAGATGCGCTCGACTGATCGCCGGCGCCCTATATCTTAAGACGTGGACTTGTGTCGCCGAGCTCGAAGCGAAGACCCCATTATCCCAACATTGATTTATAAGATTAGTACAACCACCGACAGCCGCGATATAGTTTTGAAGATCGCCCATTCTCGATGGGGCGAGCTCGGTGATCGGTTGCCCCGAGGTCACCGTCGCCGGGTCGGCGAGCGTTGGCGGTGATGTGTAAGAGTTGCTCATAGATGCTCAAGCTCGATGCGAACAGGGACGCGGCGGCGCAATCTGTTAGGGTAAGCGAGAGATACATCGTTTGTGATATTGCTCGCCCTCACTCGCCCTTGATCGCCGTTGTCCTCGCTAGTGTATAGAAGAGTATAGGCCGCCTGAGAAGAGTCAATAGACGCGGTGAGAAGAGCGCGCCTTGAGTCACCCCAGCCTTGATAAAAGTTAATCCTCTCACCGGCGGGGATATACTGGATAAAGTGATTTGTCCAGTGCCGATAAAGATCTCGGACATCGAGAAGAGCGTCGAGGTCAAAGAGTAGGACTGAGGTGATGTAAGACCCGATAAAATTGGAAGTATATCCGCCCGCGATCTTGCGGCGAGACTGAGAGACCGTCGATGTTTTTAGATAATGAGACTGATAAGGTCGAGAGGGAAAGAGCGCGCCGGGGAGAGGGTGATCGGCGACGAGTATCTCGTTGCCTCCTCTTGTGATCGGGGTCTCTAGTCCGCTGAATCCGAGGCGATCTCTAAAGGTTGTAGAGTTCCAAGTGATGCCATTAACAGATGATAAATAGTGACACTCGACATGACCTTCATCGTTGATGAGCCATCGGATTAAATCCGACGATTGCGCCGCGATGTCGAGCGCCTCAAGATTCGTTGATGCGTCAACGTCATCAAGATCACTCTCAAGCCCTCGGCGCCTCAAGAAGATAATGACATCTTGAATCCCTAATGAACCGGCGGGCCAAGTGAACGACCCCGCGCCTCCGACTTCATCGAATCGATAGACAGTGTTTGATGCGGCTCTTAAATTAAACCCTCCTCGCGTCCACTCATGGGGAGCTGTCAAAACATAATTCGCGCCCGATGGCGATGTCGTCCCGCTTGATAATCCGAGAGCGTCAACGGCGCCGGTTGATGTCACTGTAAAGTCTACATCGGCGGTGATCTCTATTCGATCGGCTGATGAAAGAGCGACGCTCCAAGCGGTGCCGAAGCTCGACAAAGTCTGGATCGATGTCGTCGCCGACTGCGCGCTCTTCGATCCTCGGCCGTTCAAGAAGCTGATCGCGTCTTCATAGATCCCCTCGCCCGTCGCATAATTGGGGAGGGTGACACCGGTCCCGCCTCGATTAAAAACCTGGAGATTGTCCCATGTTCGAGCGTCGAAGGATGAGAGAAGAGCGAAGTTCGGAGAGGGGTTGTTCCAGGGCATTATCTCGCGCTCCTATATTGTCCGCGTCGAGGGGTCGACATCACCGACGCGACCCGGTCGGCGAGGGCTTGCTCGGCCGCTTGTTTAGTGTCGTAAATGACCGCGCCCCCAAAGTTTATATTGAAGACCTGACCGGCCTCCTCGGCTCTCTCGCGATCTGGTCGAGGCGCCTCTTGAGGTGATCCGCTCGGACTCGCCGAGGCGCTGCCACCACCACCGCCACCACCACCAAGGGCGGCCGATGCTCCACCGGCGGCGAGGGATGCGCCGGCAAAGATCGCGGCCGACTTAAAGAAGCCGAGAGCGGCGGGGCTGCCAAACGCAAGAGCCGCGAACCCTTCGGCAGTCTTGCCGAGAGCCTGGACTGCGAATTGACGAGATAGGCTCATCAAGATCTGGGCCGTTGCCTCTTGGAAAGACTCGCCGAAGAAGAGCGCACCGATGGCGGCATCGGCGAAGCCCGCGCCGTAAGCCATCGTAAGCTCTCCTATCTTGGCGATCTGAGCGTCGAGGGCTTGACTCTGGATGTCAGTCTTCTCAATTGCATAGCGCCGCTCAAGCTCCTTGACCCTCTCCTCTTTCCCTTGAGCGAGGGCGATCTCTTTCTCATATTTCAGATGAAGAAGCTCGAGCTCTCTCGTCGTCTCGTCTGCGATCTGCTCGGCGTTGAATTGTCGCGTTGAGAACTCGAAGTCTAGCTTCTCTTTTCCCCGAGCCTCCTTTTGACTCTCGGCCCTCTCATCGATTCGGCTCATCACCAGTTGATGCTCAAGGTTAGCCTGCTCGATCTTTCGAGCGTTGTCCTTCGCTAGGTTGAGCTGGGTCGCATGGCGCTGTTCTGCGAGGGCGATGATCTGCCCATCTCCATCTTTGTTAAGTTGAATCTTTAGCTGCTCGATCTTGTCGAGCTCCATGATCTCTTGACGAGCTGCCGCCACCGTTGCCGCGTCGCGTTGCTTTTTCTCTTGGGCTCGCTTCTTGTGTCGCTCTTGGCGCTTGTCTTGGTCGGCCTTGGTCAGCTTCTCGATATTGCTTAGATGTACCGCCCAAGCGGTGTTGACCGCCTCGTTCGTTAGTTTTGCATCTTCAAGCTCTCGGTCGCGGATGTCCTTGACCCGCTTTTCATATGCGATCTCTTCAAGCTCAAGCTGTTTTTTCAGCCCATCCTTTTGCATCCCGATGACCGACGCTTGAAGATCTAAGCGTAAAGCGTGTTCATCTGATAGGCGCTTCTTTACCGCGTCGGTTCCCCGTTCGAGCATCTCCTCCTTGGTCTCTTCAAATTCCTTAAAGAGCCTGACCCCTTCGGCGAGCTCATGGTTGCTCTCGATCATGCGCGCTTTGACTTTTGCCTCTAGCTTGACCTGCTCCTCTTTAGCTTTATTGATCTTCTCAAGATTACGAAGCGCCAGGGCGTCATATGTTTGGCTTACTCTGGCCTCGGTCGCTCGCTCTTTGGCGATCTTTAGGTTTGACCGATGGCGCTTCTCTTGATCCTTAATAAAGTTTTTGAGCCTGAATAACTCCTTAACCTCTTTGACTTGGCGCTCTTTGTCGAGTTGAGCCCCTTCAATCTTGAGCTTGGCTGCGAGGCTCATATTGTGGAGGCGTTGAACGTCGGCATCATTAAGGTTTACACCGGCGGCGGCGAGCTCTTCGACTGCGCTTGTCAGCTCACCGAGAGAGGCGAGATAAGCCTCGCCCGCGGCGGTGACCCCGCTGACTTCGTCGCTATACTCCCTGAACGCTTGGACTAAAGCATAGACGCCGGCGATGGCGATCCCGATCGGACCCGCGAGAGTAGCGAAGCTTAGACCGCCCTCCTTGACCGCCCCACCTAATTCCATAAACGCGCCGACCGCGTCACCCGCCGCGCCTCCGACAGCTCCCAGGGCTTCGTTGGCTTCACCCCCGAAGGTCGAGACGGCATCACCCATCGAGGTGAAGGTCTCACCGACAGCGGCGCCGCTTTCAGTAAGTCCGGCGAGTTCCTTCTCGGACTCTTGGACGCCGGTTAGTTCAACCTCTATTTCAACTTTGCCGCCCTTAGCCATCACGAACCTCCTTTAGACTTTGCTCACGCTGTCGATCGATCATCGCTTCGGTGTGAGCGTGGAGAGTGTCGACCGCGTCGATCATAGCACATGATGGAGATGGATAAACGTCGGAGATCTTAGACGTCCCTCGGCGGTGCCGGTGGTATGTCGTGATGATCGAGGCGAGCCTGTTGATGTCTGCGATCGGACAATTCTTAACTTTATAATCGCCATAATCAAGACCACAATTAGGCGCGATTCGATAGCCTGGAACATAGCGAGAGCCGTCGACATCGATCAGCGACTGAGGAAGGGTCGACTTAAACGATCCGCCACAATTGCCCCGCGACCGCCTCAGGCTCGGGCTGTCTTTGCATTGATCACATGACCATGATCGGCCCCGACTGTTGGCAACCCAGACAGAGGAGGCCAAAGCTATTTTGGGCGCGGGCCTAAGAGGCTTGATCGCTGGATATGAATCACTAACTCGGAGATGACTTGTAATCTGTAGGAGTCGGGTCGGATATTGTCGATCGTTTCCCATGATGCTTCCTCTCCATCGATCGAGACTAAGCTCGACCTGATCATCTCAATGTAGACTCTTTGGATATAGCCCTGATACTCGCCGTAAGCTCGGCGCTCATCCTCTTCGAGCTCATGATGCCATCGAGCCTTCGCTTCTATCTCATCGGGCGATGACGCCCACAGGACGCGACCGAGCTCCGACCGCGTATAAGCGCCGGCCCTCACCTCGCCCTCTTCTCTCTCCCTTGAACTTAGCGCCTTGATCGTAAAGATCGTTGCGCCCTCGGTCGACTCAAGATCATCGAGCGAAGCTGATGACAAGTAGGCCGATCTTTGATCATCTGAACAGATCACCGAAGGGTCACAAGTCGCGACGACATCAAGGGTCATCTCTGAAGAGGGTAAGAAGTTGAGCGCCATTTGATTAGATCCCTAGGCCGATTCGTAAGAATGAATTGCCCGCGTTGGAGTTGTATGGACTTGAGACGCCGGTGTCGAAGTCGCCGTTGTATCGAGATTGTTTGTAAGTCAAAGTCTGCCGTACGATATCATTCCCGCCGACCTCATATTTCGATGGGTCATTATTGAGATACGCGCAAGGGATCATGATGCAACACCCGAGGCCATCGCCGACCGGGCCAGTGCCAACGAGGACTTGGCGTAGCTGTCGGTTGAAGTAGTCTTGATCGAGTGACGTATTGGGCGCCGAGAGAGTCAAGGTGAGCTCGACATCGATGTCACTGATCTCCATCTCGCTCATTGCCAAGATCGAGTTGCTGTGACCCTTTGGCGTGAGAGTGTTTGTCATCGTAAACGAGAAGTCCTCACAGTCGAGATCCGTCCTCGCGAGAGTGTCACCCGCCACGGGATCCGTGAGCGAGCTCGGAGCTGTCGAACTAACGACAACATAAGCACCTCTGAAGAAGGCCGGCGCGCCTGTGTTATAGCTAGGCTCAACGGGGCCGGTTGCCGCCGCGTGGTCGTCTTGAATGATCGCCGCTTGATAGACGAGGTCGGCCATGAGTCGACCGCTGTCGAGTGAGATCGAGATCGATTCGAGGACGCACCCGAAGCCGTCGGTCTTGAAGTCGACGCCGTTGACCTGGAAAGCGACGCTGTGAGTCTTCGTCCCGCTTCGGTCTCTTGTCCCTGGGTACCAAGTTTGAAGATGTCTGATCGTTGGCGTCCCCGTAAAGTTTGCGCTCAACGCGGGCGAGATTGTGACGTCACCGCTGACATCATTATCAGTAATTGCTGAATACTCAGCGCGACCCGATAGATCAGCGCCTATAAGAGTCCCGATGTCGGCGACGGCTGGGGCGCTTGTCGGTGTGTACTTGTTCACCGATGCGATCGCGCTTGCGGTGTCGCTCGTCTGCGATGGAGTCTTTGTGAGTAGACCCGCGCCGAGGAGATAGCCAAGATAATTGGCATCATAAGTATTCGCGGCGGTGCCGATCGTGGTGAGGTCAACTCGACACTCGATCGACCCTGTCCTTCTTCTCACTCTTGACCCGCTCGCCCATACTGTATCAGGCTCGGCGGGTACACTGAAGGCGCCGTCTCTCGCGTCGGTTCTCTCACTCGCTACGACATCGCCATAAATGACAATAGGATCGCGCTCGCAAGGAATCGAGATATAGGTGAGGCCCGAGGTTGAGGGGAGACCGGTCGATGAGTCGAGCGAGCCGAATGATGACTCGATCGCGATGGATAGAGATCTATGAGTGACAGCCATTTAAGCCTCCAAATATAATAGTTCAAAGGGGAGATTGAGAAGGAAGGCGATCGGGTCGCCCGTCTCGTCGAGGATCGGCGCGCCTGTTGGCGAGCCTGGGATGAGTGACACAATTCCCGAGGTTCCAAGAACATAGTTCGGCCCCTTCAGTGTGTCGATAAGTTTTGACGCGTCTTCACTCATCATGAGCTGGAGAAAGCCGATCGACTGAGGGACATCATAACGGACTTGGAGATTAATCGCCGCCCTCTTCCGTCCGCTTAATCCCGCTTGTCCGTCATCGGTGGCGAAGCCAATCACCTCGAACATAAAGAGCCGAGTTTGTAGGTATCGATCGCTCAAGCTCGCGGTCTGGCCGTCGCCCGTCTCGATGCCTACAAAGCCATGATGGGGATCAGTCTTTGGCGTGATGGCTTCGACCATCGATCGCAGTTGAGCAAGAGAGGCGATGATACCTTGACTCATTTTAGGCGCTCTCTTATGTCGTATTGAACCGCCTCGGTGATGATCTTGACATCATCGGGAGTGAGTCCGATAAAGGGTCGGACCGCGTTGACATGATAGCCATAGTATTGAACGTGCTTAGTTAATCCGATGATGAAGCGGTGGCGGTCGGCGTATTGAAGAACAAGATTATTCATCAAGATCCCCGACAGGATTAAGTCAACCGGCGCCTCTTTGACCTTCTTTGACTTCGCTTTATATTCGGCATACCCGCCCTGATAGAATATCGATCGACCTGTCTTCGATGGTCGGCCGCCTTTCGGTGCCAGTCGAGCTCCTCGCTTCGAGATGTAGATCGGTTTAGTTGAGTACTTCTTAAAGCCGATCCCCTCCGAGCTGATCCCCTTCGACGTCCTCAGCTTAATCGAGGCGACCGTATTGAGGCCGATCATCTGGCTATCTTGAGCCGTCCATAAACTTTTCGGGATGTCGGTCTTGAATGTCGCGCCCATGTTAGTGTCTCATCGCTCGAACGGGGATGAAGGTCTTGTCGTAATCTGTTTTATTGTATGCGGACCAAGAGGCTCTTAAGTCTCGGGAGCTCCCGCCCGTCTCTCGAAGATCAAGCTCACCCGAATCGATCACCCCATCCCCATCGAGATCGAGGGCGACGGATCGAAGGGCGAGATGCATTAGCTCATCACATCGATCTCTCATCGATGAAGCGACATCGAGTTGAAGAGATGCCTCATATATTCGAGCCGCTGTACAGTAAGCATGGGCGAGCTTGAAGGCGTCGACGTTGAAGACCTCGTCTTCCGTCGCGTCTTGAGGAATGACATGATCTCGGATCACTAAAGCGATCTCATCGAGAGCCGCTTTGATCTGGGGAGCGAATGAATCTTGACGGCGCGGGATCTTATCGGCGAGAGCCGGCATAGTCGCGACGAGCTCATCATGATCGAGGCCGGTGTTGAAGGGTCGAGGGGTGACCTTGATCACACCCCTCTCTAGTCTCTTAATATCATCCGAGCCGAGGTCTGAATCATAGCTGATCTCATATGGATAAGTTCCGCTGACCGAGGTCACCGTCGCCAACGGCGCCGTATAAGTCCACAATGCGAACTCAAGAGACGCCGAGGTCGACAAGTCGATCTCACGCGGGAGAGGCTCGGCGAGGATCGCCACCGTCCCGACCATTCGGACGACCTTGACAGCGAAGGACGAATCGCCGGCGGTCTTTAAGAATGCGCGAACCTGATCACCTTCGAGAGGTTGAGCTTGGGCGTTGACGGTCAATGTCCGCCTGTCGTTTTGGATCGCGCTTACTGTCGCGTTGACTCGGCTTTGACTCATGACCGAGGTCACCGTCGAGGACGCTTTGATCGTGATCGATGGCGTCCCGTTGATCGGGGTCGGCGCTGACCATTCGAAGAGATAATCTTGTGCCGTTATCGCTTTTCTCATTTGCCTCGCCCTCCATCGTTCGCTTTTTGAATGTCTTTAGTCGATGCCCTGGGGAGCTTCGACGCGATCAAGAAGCCCTTCGAGATCGGGCTCCAAGAGTGTCGGCAATTATAGCCACCGCCCGAGGTCTTCACTGGGAGACCTTGGCCGTTATTGAGCTTTATCATCTGCGCCGAGCTTACCACTTTATTAATAAGCGGAATACAGAACTCACGAGTGAGCCCATCCTTCGGGCCAGTGTAGAGGAACATATCGAGGCCCGCCGATTCGGCCGCCTTCGCCGTGATGTCTCGCCCATATTGAGCGAGCTTAGTTCTCACCTCGGTGAGCTGTCGACCCGTCGCCGATTGCATCCGTTTTGATAGTGCGCTCATCGCCTGTTTAACAGGGACTTGTACCGCCATCGCTTGGAGTGATCCTCTGACAGCGCCGAGGGTGTCGGGTATGATCACGTCATCGAATACGCTTTGAGCGACCGAGACTTTGATTTGATTTATCTCCCCTTGAATCGGATCGAATCCAAAATTTGGAACGATCGCACCGACAGCTTTTGCCGCCGCGTCTTCTATTCGATCGGCTGAATCAACGAACTCTTCGACTGCGAGACCGAGACCGGCGTCGAGTATAAAAGACATGAGTTGATTCCGATCGAGGGACAAGAGAGATAAGGGTGATGAGGCGTTGACCGCCGCCTCTAGCGTCTTGAGCAATTCACCCCTTGAAGAGGTGAGA
>Ga0255049_10001479_pt1 | contig 12926 bp, 10 predicted proteins | sample JV7_2_3_MG_FD_183615 | JGI IMG/M metagenome (GOLD analysis project Ga0255049, IMG submission 183615) | Seawater microbial communities from Jervis Inlet, British Columbia, Canada - JV7_2_3 | ecosystem: Environmental > Aquatic > Marine > Inlet | place: Canada: British Columbia | collected 2016-10-06
GTCCACGATCGCGCGTATCGTGTTGGCCGTTCCCACCTTGGCAAGTGCGGCGATCGTCCGGTTGAGCAGAGCTTCCACCTGGCCGCGGGGCAAGAGCGTGTCCTGCTTGCCGCTCATGGTCGCTTCGATCTGGCCGAGGCGTTCGATCAACGCTCGTTCGGAGAGCGTGTGTGGCCAATTGGCCAGCGCTCCGATCGCCTCGCGGATGACGATCGGCGGTTGATCGAGTTCGGAGGACCGCACCAACAGGGGAAGTTCTTCCTCGGAGCCGTCGTCGGGCCGGTCGATACGGCGCAGCAGGTAAACCAGGTTGCGTTGGAAGTAACCGTGCGGATCGTTCGTAAGATCGCCCGCGAAGAACGCCAACATGTCGAGCGTCTCGACCCTGGCGGCCCTGCCCTGGGCCTCGAGCAACGCGAGCTGCAACTTGCGTTTTTCGCGACGCGGTTCATTTTGAAGCGCTTCCAGGATTTCCTTTGGCGAGTACGTGGGGAAGAACTCGAGCACCGTCCTCAACGCAGGAAACAGAGCAGGCTCTTGCGAGGCCTCATGCAAGCGTTGAACCGAGAGATGCTCGTCCCCGCGCATCTTGATCGACTGCACGACTTCGGGCTTGAGTTGTTTTTCGTCGACAATGCGGTTGGCCAGATCGAACATCATCTGCGCCTGGACGAAGCTGCCCTCGTTGAACTGTCCGATTGCCGCGTTCACCATCTCGCTGAACCGGCTGGCGCCCACGGCGGGATCCGAAGCCTTCGAGATCAGTCGGTGCATCGCCTCGACGCTGCGGCTGGGCGGTACGGCGGAGCCCTCGGGCAGAGTCCAGCCGGGCAGGGCGGAAGCGAGCGAACGAAACACCTCTCCGGCGTCGACCTCGAGGCCGCTTTCACGCAGGCGTGCTAGGTAGCCCTCGAACTCGGCGCCGTTCCGCGCGTTGAGCGCGGCGAGGTTGAGTGCTCGTTCCGGCTCGGCGGGTTGCTCGGAGTGACCGATTCTTTCCAGGATGAAGGTCAACCGCTTGAGCCCTCGTTCGAGGTCGACGTGGTTGGCCGATGCATCGGCGGCGGGAACGGCAGCGGTTGCGGGTCGCGGCTGGACGCTTTGCTGAGGCGGCGTTCCGGGCGTCGTCGCGACCGCGGGGCGGTCGGCGATGTTGACCGCGCCACCGGCTTGCCGGTGCAGGTGCTCGACGCGGCTCGCGGTCGCGCTATCGACCGCGCGGTTCAGATTCTCGAGGTTGTCACTCAGCATTTGACGGTCCTGTTCGGGGCAGAAACCGAGAACGAGCTGGCCCAGTTCGGAGAGATAGCGATCGAGCAGGTTCTCCTCGATCAAGTTGAACTCCGCCATCAGGTGGAGTTTCTTCATCGCATGGAACAGGCAGTCGGAAACGGGGGCGGCGGTTACCCCGGTCGTCTGAGTCGTCAGCCATCCGTGGATCTGATCGGCGGCGACGTCGGGCGGGCAGCGCAACAGGATCTCGATGGAATCGGTCACCATCATCGGAGCGACCTCGTCGGACAGGTAGCGCTGCAGGTCCCAGAGCGCTTCCTGCACCTGCGGGTCGACGGTTTGTTGGGTCACGCCTGCCTCCCGGCACACCCCGCCATCGCGGCCGGGTGATCCACCCAAAAATGTTGGGCCTGGCAGGGGGTGGGTCAAGGAGTGGGAGGACGATGGAAAAGGTTACTAACGAAGGCCTTTCATGGCCCTCCGGGCCCGGGTTCGCGAGCCAGCACCCCGCTGGCGCAGCACGGTCCTCCGGCCATCGCGAGGTACTCGCTAACCTCGACCTCCGAGGCGATCTCCAGTCCGGCCGCCTCGAACGCCGCCCGCGTCTCCGGACAACCGGACGGCAGGAGCAGGACATTCGGTTCGAGGACCACGAAGTTGAACCCGTAGCGCTCGCGGATCTCGGTCGATTCGGGGAACGACGTCACCCGGAAACCGCTCTTGCGCAGCAACGGGATCGCCTCGGCCGGAATCGCCTCGGAACGGACCAGGACGTGGTCGGGGGCGACCACCTGGATGCACCCGGTGAGATGCTGGCACACGGGATCGAAGCGCGTCGCAAGACAGGTGACTCCCTGGCCCTCGAGCCAGTTGCGCAACTGCGCAAAGCCGCTCTCGTTGGTACGAATGCCGGTGCCCACGATTGCCAGCCCGGGTCGCAGCCACAGGCAGTCGGCACCTTCCAGCATCCCGTCACCGGCGATCGTCAGCGCAATCGGGACGCCGAGTTCGGCCAGCCGCCGGCTGACGACGCGCTCTTCCCCGGCCCGAGCCGGATTGGCCATCCGCGCGATCACCGCACCGAACGGCGTTTGCCAGAAAACATCGCAGAGAAAGATCGAGTTGGGGTGGCGGAGGTCGTCCACGCGGTCGTCGGGGATGCGGTGGACCCGGACGCCGGCTTTCTCGTAGGTCGCGGCCAACCGGTCGACCTGTTCCCCCAACCGCCCGGGCTCGACCGCTCGCAGGTGCAGGGCGCGATCGATGTCCTCGATCTCCGCCAGCTTCGCACCTGGGCGGTACAGCAGAACGTCGGTCATCCGGCTGCAAGACGAATCGCAGGCCAGCGGTGCCCATAACTCTCCGCGGCGAATCTCGTCCGCCAGATTCGATTCGCGGGATACCCAGCCCGACCCGCCGTATGTCGCTTGCCTGTCGGTCATGAGCGAACACTAGCGCATTTGGCACCCGCTCCGGCGTTAGAATCCGTCTGCAGGATTGGAGTCAGGATGCCGTTGACCCGTGGAGAGCCGGCCCCCGAGTTCGAACTGGCCGGAACCGATGGACGAACGCACCGCTTGACCGAGCATCGCGGTCATCGCGCGGTGGTGCTTGCCTGGTTCCCCAAGGCCTCGACCCCGGGCTGAACGATCGAACTGCGCTCGCTCCGGGTGAGCGGCGAGGAACTCCGCCGGTTCGAAGTTGCGCTGTACGGCGCGAGCGTCGACCGGCCCGAAGCGAATCTGAAGTTCGCGCGGCGGCTCGAACTAGCCTACCCGATCCTCAGCGATCCCGGAAAGGAAACGGCGCGGGCCTACGGCGTCCTGAAGCTCGGGATCTTCGCGCGGCGCTGGACGTTCGTGATCGATCGTGATGGCGCCGTGGCGCACATCGAGAAGAACGTTACGCCGAAAACGGCCGGTCCCGATCTGGCGCGGTTGCTCGAACGGCTCGGCGTGCCCGAGCGCGGCGCCTAGCGGTTGCAGGTTCCTTCCCAGACGCGACACATGCCGAGGTCGCAAGCGCGCCGCAACACGCGGCACGCGGTCTCGGTATCCCCGCGACGGAACCAGACCACGCCTTCCAGCTCCCACCCACGCGCCGCGACGGACACGATCGCTTGGGCCTGCTCGGCATCGCGTACAGCACCGTCCAGATCACCTGCCGCAACGCGCGCGACACCGCGATCGACGATCATCCCGGGCGGTCCGCCCGCGGAGATGGCCGCGTCCAGGTCAGCGATTCCCCGCTCGAAGCGTTCGAGCCGGATGTAGGACTCGGCGCGCGCGGCGAGCGCCTCGATCGTTCCCGGGTTTGCGGTCAGGAACGGATCAAGATCGGCAAGGGCGTCCTCCCAGTGACCCATGCGCATGCGCGCGATGCCGCGTTGCAGGCGCGCTTGCGGGTAACTCGGCGCCAGCTCGAGCGCGCGATCCAGATCCGCGTGCGCATCGTCCCAGCGATTCTGCTCCATGAACAACATGGCCCTGCCCGTCAACGACTCGATCGAGTCCGGCTTGCATCGAAGAGCCTCCTCGAAATGTCGTGTCGCGATGTCGTGCCGGTTGTTGTTCAAACCCTCGAGCGCCAGGCTGTGATGGGCGAGCCAGGAATCGGGATTGTGCCGAATGGTGTGCGACCACAGGGTCGTCCTGTCATGGTACGCGTGCGTCTGGTTCCACGTCAGGACGGCCAACGTGAGCAACAGGCCGGTTCCGATCGTGAGGCGTTGCGCCTGACGTCCGGGTAATTGCCTCGCGAGAAACTCGACGACGAGGATCAGGCAGCCGACGCTCGCCAGATACGCGAAATGATCCGCGACAAACGAATAGCGAAACGCGTACACATTGAACAGCCCGAGCGCGGGAGCGATCATCAGGACATAGACGGCCAGCGCGGAGACCGGCCCACGGTGGCCGCGACGCCAGGCGACCACGGTCAGCACCACGGCCGCCAGCACAAGCGGCGGCCAGATCCGGGCCTCCCAGCCCGCGAGATCCCAGCGCGGGTAGTTGAAGATCAGCGGGTGCGGGACGATCACCTTGTACGGATAAAAGAATAGCGCGCGGCAGCCGATCAACAGACGTTCGATCCACGTAAGATCGAAATCGGTTCCGACGACGGCGGCGAGGCCCTGTTCCAGGCGGACGGCCATCCAGCCCAACACTACACCGACGGCAGCGAACGGTGCGGCCGTTTTCAGAAGAACCCGGCCTCGCGTTCGATAGCACAGGATCGGGAGCACGAGTACGGCCGTTGCGACGGCCGTTTTGCTCAGCACCGCGGCCACGAACAGCAGGAGCGCCAGTGCATATCGCGCGCGATCGAAACGCTGCGCCTGGATCGCCCGTGTGAAGACCAGCAACGAGGCCGTGACGAATGCGCCCGAGAGCACGTTCTTCAGCTCGGTCACCCAGGCGACCGACTCGACGTGCAGCGGATGCAACGCAAACGCGAAGGCGATCCACCAGGCGCCACGCAACTCGAGGCGCATGAGCAAGAAGCCCAGGAAGGTTGCCGTCAGAGCGTGCAGCAGGATGTTGACGGCATGGTAGCCGGCCGGTTGCAACCCCCACAGAGCATGCTGCACGCGAAACGCACTGAACAGCATCGGGTAGTACTGTAAACGCGCTTCGCCGCTCCAGATCGAGGCCCAGCCCTGCTCACCGGTAACCGCCGGGTTTTCGGTCAGCCAGTCGTTGTCGTCCCAGACAAATCCAGCGGAAAGCGCGGGCAGGTAGGCGACGAATGTCGCGGCCAGCAGAGCCACGACGATCGGGATCGCCCGCGGATTGGAACGCTCGCCCATGCGGCGGAGACTAGGCTACACCCACCGGACAGGCAACCCCGGTCCCGCCGAGCCCACAGTATCCCCCCGGGTTCTTCGCCAGGTATTGCTGGTGATCGTCCTCGGCGAAGTAGAACTCCGGTGCCTCGATCAACTCGGTCGTGATCGCACCGTGACCGGCGGCATTCAGTTCTTGCCGGTAGGTCTCGCGCGTCGCTTCGGCGGCGGTACGTTGCTCGGCGTCGTAGACGTAGATCCCCGAACGGTACTGTGTTCCGCGGTCGTTGCCCTGACGCATCCCCTGCGTCGGATCGTGGTTTTCCCAGAAGATCTTGAGTAGCGCGTCGTACGTGGTCTGTTGCGGATCGTAGACCACGCGCACGACTTCGGCGTGACCGGTCGTCCCGGTACAGACCTCGGGGTACGTCGGGTTCGGCATGGTGCCGGCGGCATAGCCGACGGCGGTGGAGTGCACGCCCGGCGCTTCCCAGAACTTGCGCTCCGCGCCCCAGAAACACCCCATCCCGAACATGGCGAAACGCTTGCCCTCGAATGCGTCATCCAACGGTGTACCGAGCACGAAGTGCCGCATGAGAACTCCTCCGGGGGAAGGGATCATCGTAATCAACAAACCACCCCGCGTCGATCTTCCGCGAGTTGCTGGCTTTTGGCGGGGCCCCGACCCAGATTGGCCGGGATGGAGACCTTTCCAAAGAAAACGATGCTGACCGGCGCGATCCTCGCCGTCGTCGTGACGGCGTTGCCGTTCCCGCGCTTCGTGTTTGGCTACATGGGCACGCTGCTCCACGAATTCGGCCACACCGCCGCGGCGTGGATGTTCGGTTACCCTGCGATCCCCGCCTTCAATTTTCAGCACGGCGGCGGGGTTACGTCGATCGAGGACCGACAGTGGCCGTTGATGGTCCTGTGGATTGCGGGAGTGGCCTGGATACTCTGGCGCTACCGCACGCACCGGCCGGCCTGGCCGCTGCTGGCGATTCCGGCGGCGCTGTATCTGGCGCTCGCCGTTACGCGAGTCCACGAGATCGTCATCACGTTCATGGGCCATGGGATGGAACTGACGATTGCCGGGGTGTTCCTGTACCGCGCGCTGAGCGGCTCGGCGGTCAAGGTCGCGCTCGAACGGCCCTTGTACGCGTTCCTGGGATTGTTCCTCGTTATCGGTGAGATGCGCTTTGCCTGGGGCCTGGCGAACAGCCGTGAGAAACAGATCGAGTACGGGATCGAGTTGAGCGGGATCCCCAACGACTGGCTGCGCATTGCCGACCGCCTGGGTACGGACCTACCCACGGCGACGGGCGCCTATCTGCTGCTCACTCCAATCCCCGTCGTCGTGGCCTTCCTGTTCTTTCGCTACCGCCAACGGATCTTCGACACGCTGAGCCGGCGCCTCCGGTTGGACCTCGGCGGCAGTCGTTTGCCGGCGCCGCCTATTCGGGAAGCCCCTTAGACGGAAATACCGCCGGTTGTCCGGCCTCGGCGACCTTGGCGTTGAACTCCGCCAGGTCGGTGTCGAAGATCTCCTTCAACTCCGCCAGGTAGCCGTCCAACTCGGCACGCAGTTCGTTGAAACGCTCGACCGAGGCATCCGTCGGCCGGGCCTCCGCGCTCTCCACGGTCGATTTCAGACCGACCAGTTGGCCGTCGATGCCGGGTCGGAAGTTCAACACGTCCTGCGACGACTTCGAGTGGTACTGATGGATCTTCTCCTCTGTTTCCGTGAGCTTCTCGCCAAGCGCCGTGGCCATTTCGCCGAGTTCCTCATCATGACCGGCCTTCTCGTAGCGCGCAGCAAGATCCTTGGCCTGTTGGCGCACGTCGCGCAGTTGCTTGACTCCGCGGTGGGCGTCGGACAGCGCTTCCCATATTTTCTTCGAGAGCGCAAACTGCGCATCGTAGTCGACCTGCGAAACACCCAGGCGCGGATCGCCGTGTAGCGCAAAACTCCGCGTCTCACTCCAGTCGTCGACGGTCATGCGCACCTGGTACGTGCCGGGAGCGACGCGCGGTCCGGCCGGCGAGCCCCACATGATCGCCCCCTCGGCGATCTCGGCGTCGGGTAGCCGGCCGTTCCAACTCCACTCGTTCATCCCTTCCTCGGCGGAGAGTTTGCCGCTCTCCTCGCCACCGCCGAAGAACGCCGCGAACGGGTTCGGCGCACGTTTTTCCTTTTCCGTGCTGGACATCGCTCGGAGCAGGTTGCCGGCGCCATCGAGCACCTCGATCTTGATCTCCGTTTTCTCATCGTGACCCTCGGGAACGTGGTAACGCATGATCGCCCCGCGCGGGGCGTTCTGCCCACCACCGCCGCGGCCGCCGCCGCCGGAGAACAACGTCACATCACGAGGGGTAAGAAGATGGTAGCTCCCAGCATCGATCGAGTCGCTCAACTGGTGCACGACGGTCAGGTCGTCGAGGATCCAGAAGCCGCGACCCTGGGTTGCCACCACCAGATCCGTTTCGTGGACCAGCATGTCGGTGACCGGCGTGACCGGCATGTTGCGGCGAAAACTCTGCCAGTGCCCGCCGTCGTCGAACGAAACGTAGAGCCCGAACTCCGTTCCGGCGTAGAGCAGACCGCGCTGGTCGGGATCTTCGCGAACGACGCGGACGAAGTGCCGCTCGGGGATTCCGTTTTGCCCATCGGTCAGCAGAGTCCACGTCTTGCCGTAGTCGTCGGTGCGAAAGATGTACGGGGCGAAGTCGTCGTATTTGTACTTCGTCACCGCAAGAAATGCGCGACCCGCATCGTGGGCGGACAACTCGATCATGTTGACCTGGCCCCATTCGGGCATTTTCTTTGGCGTGATCTCCACCCACTCGCCGCCGGCGTTGCGCGAGAGATGCACGCGCCCGTCATCGGTACCGGCCCACAGCAGGCCGGCCTGGTGCGCGGACTCCTCGAAGGCGAATACGGTGCCGTAGACCTCGACACCGGTGATGTCGCGTGTGATCGGCTCGCCTGCGTAGCCTTGCCGGTCCTTGTCGTTGCGCGAGAGATCCGGACTGATCGTTTCCCACGACTGCCCCCCGTCGCGCGTACGATGAACGTGTTGCGAGCAGTGGTAGAGCGTCTGCCTGTCATGCGGGGACAGCCGGATCGGTGCGTTCCACTGGAAGCGGTACTTCAGATCGTGCGAGGGCATCCCGATCGCAACCTGCGGCCAGGCGATGATGTTGCGGTTCTGGCCCGTCGCGTGATCGTAGCGCGTAATGTAACCGCCGTAGGACCCGGCGTAACTGATGTTGGGGTCGTCGGGATCGATTGCGACATGGCCGCTTTCCCCGCCCCCGATGACCCACCAGTCCTGGCGACCGATCGATCCGCCACCGACGCGGCTGGCGATCGTGACGCAGGAGTTATCCTGCTGGCAGCCGTAGATCCGGTAGGGGAACTGGTTGTCCACGCTGACGCGGTAAAACTCGCCCGTCGGCTGGTTCGTCTGCGTCGACCACGAGCGCCCGCCGTTGTAGCTGACGTTGGCGCCGCCGTCGTTGGCCTGCACCATGATCTCGGGTTGCGCGGGGTTGATCCACATGTCGTGGTTGTCGCCGTGCGGTGTCCGGATGCGGTTGAAATTCTTACCACCGTCGTTGGAGCGCCAGAACTGGACATTGTTGATGTAGACGGTCTCGCCGTCCTGCGGATCGGCGGTGACGTGCGTGTAGTACCAGGCACGTTGCAGGAAGTTGCGATCATCGTTGATCAGCCGGAACTTGTCGCCGCCGTCATCGGAGCGGTACAGACCGCCTTTCTCTTCAGCCTCGATCAGCGCGTAGACGCGGCCACGTTTCCCGCCCGACACGGATACCGAGATCTTGCCCAACGTGTCCTCGGGCAACCCTTCCGTGAGCTGCTCCCAGTTGTCGCCGCCGTCGGTGGAACGCCACAGGCCGCTGCCCTCGCCGCCGGAGATCAACGTCCAGGGCTTGCGCTCGACTTGCCACAGCGCCGCGAACAGGACACGCGGGTTGTGCGGGTCCATCGACAGTTCGAACGCGCCGGCGCGATTGCCGGCACCCAGCACCTGCTCCCAGGTCGCGCCGCCGTCCTTCGAGCGATACACGCCGCGTTCCTCGTTGGGGCCGAAGATGTGTCCGAGTGCCCCGGCATAGACGAGGTTGGCGTCCTCGGGATGGACGACGATACTGCCGATCTGCCCCGCCTCGGGCAGCCCGATCTTTTCCCAACTCGCACCCGCGTCGGTCGATCGATAGATTCCGTCACCGGGCGAAACGTTGCCGCGCGGGCAAGCCGACCCGGTGCCGGCGTAAACGACGTTGGCGTCCGACGGCGCCACCGCAATCGCGCCGATCGACGCGGCGGTCAACGTCTTGTCGGCGACTGGCTTCCAGGTCCCGCCGCCGTCGGTCGTCTTCCAGACGCCGCCGCCTGTTGAGCCCATGTAGAACGTGTCGCGCTCGCCGGTGACACCGGCCACGGCGGTCGAACGCCCGCCGCGGTACGGTCCGATGCTGCGGTACTCTAGTTTTTCGAGAAGTTTTTCGGCGACCGTGACGTTGGCGTCCTCGGCCGGCGGGTCGGCTTTCTTCTTGGCAAACGCCAGGGGTAGAGCCAGACCGACCGTAAGAAGGACCACAAAACAACCGGGAAGACCACGCCTCATGAGCTCGCCCCTCATCGAAGAATTGTCGGATATGGGGCGAGTATGGCACAGGCGTGCCGACCGCGTTGGAGGACGCTACGAGGATTTGAACGGGAGGAACCCGAACACGCGACGCATACCGTTCCTGAAGCCGCTGGTCGGCATCGGCTCGCCGAGCCGCGTTTCAAACGGCCGGTGCGTGTAGGTCTTGAGCAACCGCAACACCACGCGGTAGATCTCGCGTTCGGCGCACAGGGGATCGTGGCCGATCATGTTGAGCGCACGGAGGAACGCCTCGCGCTTGTCCAGGAAGTCGGTCGTCGGCAGGAACCCGACGATCAGCGTCAGCTTGTAAAAGCCGGTGCGCCCGGCGAACCGTCCATTCCGCGAGACCTCCGTCCGGAGGTAGGACGTCAACTCGCTTTCGAGCCTCGGGGCCGGGACCGCCAGGATGCGCATGATGTCCCGGTGGGTTTTCTCTTCCCAGTAATGAATCCCGGCCCCGGGACGGGGTCTGCCGCGTCCCGGAAGCTCGTTGACGATCAGTTCGGAAAGCTCCGATTTGAGTTGATGGAGTTGCCCGTTCCAACCGTTCTTGCGCGCCACGTCCAGCGCTTCGCTGTTGGCCCGGTGGCGCGCATCGTGTGGGGCCACGCCGGTCTTGATGTAGACCTCGCGCATGCGCTCGCGGTGCCAGAGCGCCGTCAACTTGGCCCAGAAGATCCTGTCGCGGTGTTGACTCTTGAGCGGCAGCCGCTTCGATGAATGGGAAGGCGTCGCCATGTCCCGAACCCCCTCGGTAACGACTCACGCATCGAGTGCGAACCGTCGCCCAGGTGTCATCTATACCGTCTAAAAGGTTGAACTGCCACCCTGGCGGGGGGAACGGGTGGCAACAACTCGCCTGTGGGGTCGAGTCAGTCCTGACCGACGGGCGTGACGCTTGCGGGTTCCGGCAACCGGGCCGGCGCGTCGCGCTGCTCGACCGGAACTCGCGGTACCGCGGGTCCGGTATCGTCTTCCGCCCTCACCGGCAGCATCACGCGGAACATCGCACCGCCACCCGGCGCCTCGTCGGCAACGATCTTGCCACCGTGAGCCTCGATCGCGAGCTGGCAGAAGGTCAGGCCCAGTCCGCGGTTGATCGACACACCGGCTTGCCGCAACTCGACCTGGGCGTACTTCTCGAACACTTTCTGGCGGTACTGCTCGGGGATTCCCTTGCCCTGATCGGACACGGTGATCTCGAACGTCTCGGCACCGGGAACGAAGCCGACTGTGACGGTGCCTTCCTTCGGCGAGTAGCGCAGCGCGTTGGCCAGTAGGTTGTCGAGCACCCGATGCAACACCGCGGGGTCGGCGCGCAGCGTGCACGGCTCTTCCGGCCGGCGTAGGACAAGGTGAACTCCCCGCTGCTCGAAAGACGCTTCGGCGTTCTCGAGCGCGCGCGCGGCAAGCTTGCAGGGGTTGAGCCCTTCCTCGGAGAGCGCGAAACGCCCCTCTTCCATGCGCGCGATATCCATCAGATCCATGATCATCCGTTGCAAACGATCGGCTCCGGCTCGGCTGCGGCGGACAAGACGGAGCACGCGTTCGTTCTCGTTCTGCATCTCCAGCAGGTCGAGGTTCCCCGCGACCGCGGCTAGCGGGTTCTTCAGGTCGTGGACAAGCGTCTGCGTCAACGTCGCCTTGAGGGATTGGAGTTCCTTGATCTGATCGAGCGCCCCGGCGAGCTCGTGCGTGCGTTCCTCGACGCGTTCCTCGAGATGCGCGTTGAGGGCTTCGACTTCCTTGATGCGGCGCTGGTGCTCTTCGGTCTTTTCCTTGTTGGCCTTGTAGTAAGCCAGGATCATCCAGGTCGGCGGGATCCCCAGCGCCAGGCCCCAGGGGCCGACCGAGTCGAGCATGAAAATCATCAACACGGCGAGCGGCATTCCTGCCAGGTAGGTCACGGCCGTCCAGCGGAACGTCTTGATCCACGTTTCGCTGAAATTCTTACCCTTGTCGAGGACGATCACGGTCGTGACCAGGCAACTGTTCACCGCGAAAAACCCCGCCGTGGCGGCCGTCAACGGCGGGATCATCGCCAGAACCTGCTGGCCGGGTTCACCACCCAGGGCCACGAACACCATCCACGCCACTCCGGTAGCAGCTGCGGACGAGCCCAGGTTGAACGTGAAGTGGACCGGAACAAGGGCCTTGGAACTGCCGATCTGCGCACCGACGATACCGGAGAGCCCGACCAGCACCGCGGGCCAGCCGCCGAGTACGGCAAGGGCGCAGAATATAAAAGGATGAGTTGCGGCGATCTTGACGCCGAGCCATCGCAGGTGCACGGGCCGGGTGCCCACCAGCGCTGTCAGCGCCATGAGCAACAAAACCATCCCGGGGGATTTCGTCAGGTGTTCGACCGGCGCAAACCACAGCGTGGCCACCGCCAGCAAATCGACCAGGATGACGAAGCCCCAGACCCTCGGAGCCGCCTTGTTCACAAAGTCCAATATTGGGCGCCCAAACGGCGAAAACCACGGTTTCCGGGATTCCGGAAATGGGTTGCTATTTCAGCCCGAATTGAACGAGAAGCTCCGCGGCCGTCGGTGCGGAGCGCACCAGTCGCTCCTTGTCCGTCTTGACCAGCCGTTTGACCCGGTGCTCGAGCCCCTGCGCGAGGCCGCGATCGCCGACCTCCGCCCGGTAGACCAGTTCGAGCGGTCCCCGGCCGCGCAGGGACTTGGCCCCACGAATCCCGGCGGTGTGCTCGTCAAACCTTTTCTCGACATCGAGCGCGATCCCGGTGTAGAGCGAGCCATCCCGGGTGCGCAGCAGGTAGAGCGACCAACTCATCGGTGTGAGGATAGACCCGAAAGGCGCGGGAATTTCATGGGACCTGCCCGGTTTTCTTTTTTGGTATGTAATGGGGGTGTTCTGGAATCGTCATTCTGGTCGAGGGGAACGGGTAGGGGCTCGAGCCGACCCTCGAGTCTCGATAGAGGAGGAGTGTGATGCAGCGGATTCGCCCGATATTGGTGTTGTTGGTTGCCGTCAGCCTGACCGGCGTGGCCTTCGCCGGCGGCGGCGCCAGCAAGATGAAAGAAGAAAAAGCGCCGTCGCAGGGAGCGGCGGTGTCGCCCGAGCAGCAAGCGGTTCAGTTCTACAACATAGGGATCGCTTCACGGGACAAGGCGTGGAAACTCGAAAAGAAGTTGGCCGCGGCGACCGATGAGAAAGAAAAGGGTAAACTCGGCAACAAGATCGCCAAGTCGTTCCGCGGTGCGGCC
>Ga0255049_10001485_pt1 | contig 12910 bp, 13 predicted proteins | sample JV7_2_3_MG_FD_183615 | JGI IMG/M metagenome (GOLD analysis project Ga0255049, IMG submission 183615) | Seawater microbial communities from Jervis Inlet, British Columbia, Canada - JV7_2_3 | ecosystem: Environmental > Aquatic > Marine > Inlet | place: Canada: British Columbia | collected 2016-10-06
GGGGTCTCGATGAAGGCATATCCTTCCATGGCCCACTTGCCCGTGGTTGGGTTGCGTTTCTGTGGGGCGTAAATGCGGTTGAGGTCGTAGGCACATAGGATTTTAGCGATTCGCTCCTCTTCCGCTGCGCGTGGGATTCCTGAGACTCTGAGGCTTGGTGGATATACTCGGTCACTCATTGGGCACCTACTTCCTGGGGCCGATTTGCCTGTAGGGTCTCGATAAAGTCTTCTTCGCTCCAGGCTGAAGCTTGGGGTTGTTCGTTGTCGGTGGGTGGGTCGTTGTCCTCGGCGTCAATTTCCGCTCTGAGGTCGGCGTATGCTCCGTGTAGCCTTACTTTCTTTCGCAGGGCGGCCTTGATTCTTTCCCGGCGGAGTTCAGCGCGGGCCCAAATGGGGCTATATTGTAGGTCCATCGGCTCCAAGGGCATTTTCTTGTCATCCATGCGGTTACGGATGGCAGAAAGTGTTTTCTTGTATTCGGTCCCCCTGTCGGTGAACGTGTGCAGCTGCGCTTGCTGATTCCACCTCTTGTTACGGTCGACTAGGACGAAAAAGAACCCGGCGGGGCCCTGTACCGAGAAAAGGAGCATTCCGCCCCGCTTCCCTTCGGGGAGCTCCCTGTCGGTTTCGTGCACTACGGTTGCGGCGAGCCTTGGGGCTGGGGCTTTGGGGCTGATGCGCTTTCTCTCGGTTTTCTTGTTTTTTAAGGCTTCCATGTTGGTTTCTCTCTTTCTGGGCTCTCGCCCGTGGGTGTTGAGGTTTGCGTAATGAGATGGCTAGGCGTCGGGGTGGTCGTGGGCGATGTCGAATGCCACATCCCATGATATGAGCGTGCCGCCGATGGAAATTTCATCTTTTTTGGCTGTCGCGTCGTGTATGTAGGTGCGCCCTCTGTTTCCCATCTCCTCTAGCGCTCCCTTAAGCGCTCGGTGTGTCTCTGGCTGTATGAATGCGTCGGCTTCCGCTATAAAGCTGGCGGCGTCCTCGTAGAGGTTGACGTTGTTCTTTTGAGCGTGGGCTTCCATGTTGGTTTCTCTCTTTCTGGGCTCTCGCCCGTGGGTTATCGGTTTTCGTAGTCGTTAGCGGCGTCGAACGCCTCTTCCCAGTCTACCAGTACTCCGGCTATGCATATTTCGGTATTGAACACGTACCCGTCTCCTCCCCAGCGCTCTACATGTCGGTTGGATTCAATGAGTTCCTCTACTCGTGCGTAGGCTCCGGGCGGGGTGATTTCGCGTGGATTGCGTGCGTGGGTGTTTATGTTGTCGAGGTAGTCTAAAATGCCCGCATGCTGCTCAACCTGGGAAAGGTGCTGGTATGCGTATGGATGTTGCAACGCTAGATGCCGTTTTGGCCCATGTGTTTTGATTTCAAAGGTTACGGTCGTCATGTTTTTTTGTTCCTTGGTGAATGTTGGCATGGTTTTTATCCCCTCGATTCTCTTTCTCTTTCTTTCTAAGTTGCTTTCTTTTTTTCCGCCACCGAAGCGGTCACAGACGCCCGTCTGAAGGTGGTGGGAAAAAAGCAATACTTAGGATGAGAGGCTCCGGCTCATTCGGAACGAATGAGTTGGACTCATCCGGTGAGTGCTGGCCTAGTCCTCGGAGACCTGGTTGTGACTGAGCGAACACCTGGTCAGAGTGCACCCTGTCTTGAGTGAAGGATGGGTACTGCGTGGGTGTGTATGTTTTGTCGGTGCAGTCTTTGGGACATGCCTGGGCGGGAGCAGAGGAACCGAGCGCAGCTCGCGTTTCTCCCGCCCGCATGCTTACCTGGATTTACCTGAGTGGAGACAGCTTCTGGCTCCTGGGGTCAGGGCGCAGCCCTGCTTAGTCTGTGAGGCCCTGGAGTGGCTCCCAGTAACAGACGCCTTCGTCGCAGACGTACTCTTCGTTCAGGGGGTAGAAGGAGTCGCCTTCTCTTGTGATGCTCCCGCAATAGGCACACAAGATGGCGTAGAAGTGAACCTTTTTGTCTTCTTCGTCCCATACGTCGCAAGCCAAGCCTTGCTCGCCGCAGCTAAGGCATGTCGCGGGTAGGCTTCGCCTTTTGTGGCCTGTTTCGCAGGGATGGGAGTCGACTTCGGTTCTGCTGTATACTTTTCTGAAGTGCTCGTGGAGTGCTTGGGTCTCCTTGAGGCTCTCTGCTACTTGCTGGTCGGTAATCATCTTTTCTCCTTTGTTTGAGACACCCCTGTGCCCTTGTTTTGTGTTTGTGTGTGTATTTTGCGTATGTTTGGATTGGCTGTGTGTAGACCGGGTGTATGTGTAGATTCGATGCTCTCTGTGCCATTCTGTCAAAATGGACGAACCCATCAGAACCCCTGATTTAACCTCTTCTGAATCCCCCCGTGTTGTTTGCGTTGGGAAGACCCTCAAGGGTGTGCGCTGTACGTCTGGCGCCATGCGTGATGCGGACCTTGATGGGGAGTACCGCTGCTTTGCTCATGCTGAGCGTACTCGGGGCTTGCGCAAGGCGAATGGTGAGGTGGGTAAGGCCATGGGCCACCTCGGAGGGAGGCCTCGCAAAGCGAAGCGCGAGCCTCCCAAGGTGCTCGCTGCGAAGGAGGCCAGGGCCCGTTCGCTAGGCTCTGCTGCTGCTGAGAGGGCTGCCGATGCGCCTGCTCCTGTCATCCCGGATACGCTTGACCCTGGGACGCGAGAGGGGCGCCTGGACATTGTGCGCTGTGCTCTGGAGAACCTCTTCTCTCAGGCCTGGCCTGTGGGTGTCTCGGGTAGTGTTGCTAGCCTCCTAGGCGTTGTCTCCAAGGACATAAGGCCTGACCCACCCTCTGCTGCGGAGGACCCTCTTTTGCGGCTTGTGAAGGAAGCTGAGGAGTCTCAGGGGGGCTTTACCGACCCTACTGAGGAGTCGTAATCTCCGTCTCGGAGATGTCGGCTGCGAAGTCATCGGGCCCTTTGAGGGCGTACCATACCACTGCTAGCTTTATGATTTTGTGCAGGGCCGGCTGCATCTTCTGTATGGCTGCTAGGTCTTCAGCGGAGATGGACTTGGCTGGGGCTGTCACTCGGAGCGAGCTACCGCTTGGCCATAGCCTTACGCCTTGGGAGTGCATGCGGATTAGGAGGCGAGCCACTTCCTCCAGGGTGGAGTCCTGGTTCACGGGTCAGGCTCCTCTTCGAGGTAGCCCCATGTTCTCAGTAGGTGCTCCAGGTTGGCGAGGGCCTTGCTTGAGCCTCTGAAGTCACCTGTTTCTTCCAGGAGCTCCTGTGTTGCCTCGCATAACTCAGCGAGCTTCATGGCTGTAGCGGTCCATGCCCTTGCCGTGCTGGCTAGGGTGTCCTCGCTTGCTTCGCACTTAGAGCAGGCTACTTGCTTGGGAGCAGAACGCTCATCACGTCTTCGTGGTGTACCAGTGTCCATCGGCTTGTGACGTCTCCGGGCCTGTCTGCAGCTGCATTCAGGTGTTGGACAACCATGCCTGGTTCGAGACCTGCGTCTTGTGGGACTTGGGGTCCTACGTGCACCACTTCATGGAACACTGCTTGTCTGGCATCCCAGTCCGCTGGGGCTGCAATGGAGCTATTGTCTGTGGGGAGGATGGCCTTCAGGAGGATGCGGGGTCCTCTGGGCAGGAGCGTTCCGGCTTCGCAGTGCTCGTCTACCGTGTACTCGTATGGATTTGGTTTAGTCACGGGCTTTCCTTCTGGTGCGCCTTACTGGCTTGGGCTCTGTGGGGGTGGGCTCTGCCTTTGGCGCGGGAGGTGGCGCGAACATGCGGCTGAGGTCTTTGGTGTCATCACTGAACAGGACTGCGTTTGGCGTGCAGTCTACGAGCCGGAGCCCTGCCAGTCGAGTGAGGCAGCGTTGCATCTGTTGTGCGGAGAGGCTGTTCTTGGATGCCAATTCTGCTGGGTCTACTGGTGTGCCCTCTAGGGCCATTGAGATGAGCAGGAGCTTGTCTTGCGGGTCGATTCTTCCGCTGAGTAGCTCTCTGAGGACTGGTTTGTTCATTCGTCGCCTCCAAACTTCACAATATGTTGTGAGCAGAGACTTCTACTCTGGTATGTCTCAAAATAAGGCTCGCCGGTTGGATTGGGGGTTCTTTGGTTGGTTTCCTGCCCCTCACTCTGCCGGCGGGCCGCTTGGACACTATGGACACTTTGGACGCTGCTCTGGGTTTTCCCTCACGGAAGACTGTATGCAGTTGTTTTATGGGTTCCCGTGTCCAATGTGTCCATTTGGCTTTGGGACGTTTGAGCCGTTTGGGACACGGTTTTCAGGCCAGAGCCTATGTGGCTTCTCCGTGAGGCTGAGGTGTTTTCCGTGTCCCACTTGTCTCCAATTAGGTTGAGGAGGTTGAGGAGGTTGAGGAGCTGGCTGTTTTTAGGCGAGGTTTTCTCCTCAACCTTGGCTTGTAGGGTTGAGCAGGTTGAGTGTTCCAGCTATGCTTGCCATGGTCTTCGGCGGCGCGTGGTCTCTTTTGCTGGGGACACGCGTCGCTGTCTTTTAAGGGCCGCTAGGGTTTGGCCCCTAGCAGTTGTGCCCTACGTGCTCTCGCCTGCTTGAGCCGCTTTTCTTTACGTTGCTTGGCGCCCCTTGGGTCTGTTTTCCGCTCTTCTCGGTACTTCGTGTTGACCCTCTTCACGTACTTGCCGTAGCCCTTCACGATGTCCTGCTTGAAGCGTTCAATCTCTGGGTCTGCGACTCGGATGCCAAGGGCGTTGGCTATGGCCTGTGGGGCTGACCGGGTTCGCCCACGGGCGTCTTTTTCACCCTTCAGGGCCGGGATAATCTTCTGGAACAGATGGTAGGTGGCCCCTGGCCCGATGCTGTAGATGGCATGGGCTATGGGGTTGTTGAGCGGCTTTTCGAAGTTGAAGTTCTCCGAGAAGAGCAGCTCGAGTGGGAGTTTGAGCGGGCCGCCCGCCTGCTTCGCTGTCTTTCTGAGGCTGGACTCGTCATAGAGGTCTACGCCGTATGAGCCGGTTGCTGTGTAGCCCACTGCCTCTCCTGGCTTGATGAAGGGGCTAATGTATCTCCAGTTGAAGTCCGTAGGCCTTCCCGTGAGGTCATCTAGGGGCTTTGCCATGCTGTCTTTGAAGGACGGTTGGATGCTGAGTCGCTCTTTGGTTTCCCTGTCCCCCAGGTCGAACTCTGTCCTGTCGAGTGCTCGGATTCCCTGCATGAGCATGGGTTGCTTTTCGCTTAGGGTGAGCATTAGCCCGCCCATTTTCCATGTGTATCGGGAGAATGGGGCTACGCCAAGCCTGTCTGCGTGAGTGATGAGGCCTGGCATATTCTCATAATCGAAGTGGATGCGGTCCACTTCTATTTTGGCGGCATGCCTGGCGTCTTCTGTCCTGATTGCCCAGTGAAGCGTCTTTCCCCGGCTTTCTGCGAATCTTTCCAGGCTGCGCTTGTAGACGGCCAGCTTTGAGGAGTTCTCGTTGATTTGCCAGAGGTACTGGAGCTTGTGTGCCAGTACGTTCTTGCCCGCTGCAGAGGCGTATGCCTCTCCCCCGGCGTCTGCGATGCCGCCCACTACTCTCAGGAGCCAGCTATCGTAGTCTTGCGCCTTGAAGTTTGCCGGGATGTCTACGAGGTCTCCACCCATCTTGCTTGTGGTTTGGGTGATGACCCCATCTTCTATGGCCGCTCTCAGTGTTGGGCTGACGTGTTCTTTGCTTTTGTTGAGGTCGAGTAGTTCTTTGGCCGCTGGGCCCATGTCTTTTGGTGAGCCACCGTGGAAGATTTGGTTGTATCCGCCTCCAGCGAGCGCATGTAGGTGGCTGCCTGGGTTCCAGTGGAGCTTGAATCGCTTCCAGTTGCCGATGAACCGAGCCACTCGTTGGTACCAGTCGCTTCTGTACTTTGTGTACATCTTGAGCTTCCGGTAGATGGGCTTTGGTGCGTATTTGCCTGCTAGCGGCCCCCATAGGGGCATGTCGGTTCCTGGAGCCTTCGCGTCGGGTATTCTTACGAGTCCCGGTGCAGGGAAGTTCTTAATGCCGAGAGGGTGTACTTGTTGTGCCTGCGTGCCTCGGTGGAGCTTTCTTTCCTGTACTAGCTCTCGGATTAGAGCGTCGGCCTCCCCTGCGCTGAGCTGCTGGATGGTGGATTTCCCTGGTGTCCACTTTGTCCCGTATCGGTCTTTCGTGATGAGGCTGATGGCCTCTTCGTTTCTCATCCCCGTTTGTCGAAAGAGTTGCTCTAGGTAAGCGACTTGCTTTTCTGTCGCAGGGATTGAGGGCTTCTGCTTGGCTTTTGGCCCCTCTACGGCTTCCTTTACCCAGTCTTCTTCTTCAATGTGTCTTTTGGGGAATTTCCTCTTTGGAGGCGTGCGTCCCTCTATGATTCCTTCGAGGTCGGAGATTACTGTGGATGCTTGCTTTTTGGTGAGTAGCTGTATGTGGGCGTGTTCGCCGTAATTTTCTTCGAGCCATCTTATTAGGGAAACGCCATCTTTCCAGCTTTCTTGTATCCCCGCCTTGCGTGCAAGATACTCTATGTATTTGTCCTGCTTCTCTGAGCTGTAGTCGTCCTGCTTCTTTGAGGTTGACGGTTCTGGGTCGGCTTTCCCTGGGGGGCCTTCTTGGGGCTCCTTGCGCTTTAGCGTCTCTGCGCCCTTCATTTCGGCGACGTCCAGGTCTTCTTCCCAGGGTTTGTATTCTCCCGGTTCTTCCTTTCGAGTGCCGTATTTTGGCCCCTCGGGTGCTGCGGCCCCTGTCTTCTTTTCTTTTCTTGGTATCTCCCTGACGGCCGGGGCTGTGGGCTCCTCCACCGATGGCCTTGGTGGGCGAGGTGGAAGCTCATCCACTTCTGGCAGCACTGTTCTTTGAGGCCTTGTGGGGGCCTTGGCGGGTGAAAGGTCGTCAAGGTGCAGCTTGTGAGGGTTGGCTATGAAGTCGACGAGCTGCGCCTGTCTGAGGGTTTCAAGCTGTGCCGACATCGCCAGGTCTACTGCCACGTCGAAGAGGTGAAGGGGCGCTATGTTTCCCCAGGCCTGCCTCTGCGCGTAGGGCATTTCGTGCTTGAGCTCCGCGTATTGGAAGTACCCAAAGTCCATGTTTGGGTCATATTCTGACTTCTGTTTCTCGGAGAATTTCTTTGCGGTGCTCCTTGGGAATCTAGCGTCAATCGTCTGCTCTGGTGGCGCCTTGAATACCGGTGTCATGTTCCCTGGTTTTATTCCGAGGGCCTCTCTGATGGACGGGATGGCTACGTCTGGGAAGTAATCCATGACGTTGCTCTTCCAGGCCTTGTAGCTCTCCAGGGTTTTTCCTGGGCTTACTTCTATCATTGCAGCCTGGCGTGAGACTTCTGCCATCACCCTCCGCATTCCAATGAGCTTTTCTGCATCTGCGGGTGTGGCATTCGAGCCCTTGGGGATTCTGTAGCTAATGTTGCCGACGTCAAAGTCTTCTGGGGTTATTGGCGATGCCTGGAAGCGGATGCTGTCCATATCGTCGCCCTTGTAGGTCCATTTGATGTCTGTGTGCTTTGCGGCGCTTTCTATCTCTTGCGCAAGGTTGTTTGTTATCTTGACGTCTTTGAGGAACATTTTCCTCATGCTGTCTACGCCCTCTGGTGTTTTCAGCTTGTGTTCAACTAACTCTTTAGTCCATTTGTTCTTGGGGTCTGCGATTTGCTTTAGAAGTTTTGGGCTTTTGTGTATCGCTTCCAGGTCGTCCTGCAGTTGCCAGCGTGCAGGTGTGATTCTGAGGTTACTATCTTTGACTTTTATGTTCGCTAGCAACCCCCCGAGGCGTGCCTTTTCTTGCTTGCTGAGGTTTTTCATTTTGGAGACCTCTAGCTGCATCTCTGTCATGCGGGCTTCTTTTTCTTCCTTGAGCCCTTTTTCTAAATTTTCTCCTCTTTGTTTGATTCTTGTCTTTCTCGTGGCTTCAGCGAGTTGGTATTCGTCTAGCTCTGCTTCATGCTTGGCCTCTGCAGCCTTGAAGTCTTTGTCTAGCGCTTCTTGTTTTCCTGCGCGCTCTGCGTAGTCCTTATATTGCTTTTGCGTTGCGAGTTCGTACTCGCCCTCTTCCTTGGTTGGCCGTGGGTATTTTCTTGGCGCCTCCGGCTTCTCGGTGAGCTGGGTGAGTTTCTCTTCAAGCTGTGCGACCCTGTCTTCTATGGGGAGCGCCTTTTGAGCTTCCATTTCAATCGGTGGATTCTCGGGGATTTCGAGGGGTGCTTCGTCTACGAAGTTATCTTTTCCGTAGGCGGCCTCTATGTCGTCAGCTTCTTTTTTGGCCCATTCGTCTTGTACTTCTATTCGCTCTTTCTGCTGGGCGATTAAATTGTCTTTGTACTTTGCGGCGACTTCTTCCTGAGTGTTCCCTGCTTTGTCTGTTGTCCACTTGACAGCCCCTGGCGGGAGTTCGCTTTGCCCTCTGGCTGCTTCCCTGGCTAGTAGCTCGGCTTGTTCTGCTGCGGCTTTTGCTTTTACCTCTGGGATGCCGATGTCCATGTCGTAGAGGTGCTGGCCTACTGCCGTGGTGGGTCCTGTCTTTCCGAGTCCTGTCTTGATTGCCTCGTCGAACAAGGGGAGCACCCTTACTGACTCTTGTGCGGCTCTGGACGCGGCCTTTGCTTCTGAGCCAAAGAAGCCTGTCCCTCTCATCGCGCTGGCCCCTCGGGCTCCGACTGCGGCACCCATCGCAGGCATCGTAAGTCCCTCTAGGGGGTTGTCGAGGGTGAAGTCTAGCGGGTCATGGGCGTAGCGCGCTGCTCCCTTTACTATGTGCCCTCCTACTCCTGTGAGTATATCGCGAGCTGGCCTCCCACCTTCCCAGTATGCTTTGGGGACGGAGGAAGACTTTGCGTATTCGTCCATTGCCGCTTTTGCTGAGCGTGCAGGCAGGTTCAAAGCCAGACTGGGTATAGCTGTGACAGCTTGCTTTAGCTCGGCGAAGTCTTCGCCTACGTTCCCTATAATCGAGCGCTTTGCCCTTTTTGCCTGTCTTGCTGCGTCTGGGTCTGTGTACCCAAGCTCTGCTATCTCTTCTTCTGATAGCTCTCGTGGCGGGGAGATGTCTACCTTTTCTCCAACGCTGGCTCTTGCGAGCGCCTCTAGGTATGTGTCTTCGTCGAGGTAGTGTCCTGCCTTTTTTAGCTTGTCGCTGTCGAACAGGCGTCCTGCCTGCTTCATCATGCGGCTTGCGCCGTATAGGCCTAGCCTGCCAATGCTTGGGCCCACTGGGCCGCCGAGAGCCATAAATGGGGCCCCTGTTGCCCTTTCGGCGAGGAAGTCTCCCAGGCTGCTCTTCCCTTGCCGTTTTCCTTTTTTCTTGGTTGGTTCGTATATTCCGCCGGGCTCCCAGTCTTCGCCTGCGGATATGGGCTTGTCTTTTTCGTCTTCGTTCCACTCGAATGTTATTGGCTCGTCTATTTCGTCGGGGTCTATTTTATTTAGTTCATAGAAATGTTCTCTGGGTGCTTTCCAGCTAGCGTTCTCTTCTATTTTTTTCCTGGTGTACCAGGCGGGCGCGTCATATTCGGGCCCGTCGAAAGCCCCTGGCTCTTCATAGTTGGGTTTCTCTTCTTCTTCCTTATCCCATTCGAAGGTTATTGGTCCGTAGTCCTCTTCTTCCTCGTCCCATTCAAAGGTTATTGGTCCGTCGTCGCTCATCGTTATTGCACCATATTATATTGGTCGGGCCTGCTCATGAGGTCTCTCAGCATTTCGATGTCTTGCCGGTCTGCCGTTCTATTGGATACCTTTGCGGAGAGTAGCTTCATTAGCACCTGTGGGTGAACGCTTTGCCCCTTGTAGTTGATTTTGAATTGGGGTCTGGGGCTCTGGCTAGGCTGCTTGGTTTGAGTGACAGGCGCAGATGGTTCTTGCCTGTAAGCTTTATTTATGGCCTTTGATTGAAATTTCTCTTTCGCGTATTTGTCAATCTCTGGCAGTTTTTCTTTGTAATACTCTGTCGCAGTTTCTAGGGGGCTCCCGAATACGTCTCCCATGCTCTCGCTCGGTTGATACCTTGGGTCGGTGAGGTATATGCCCTTATCGTCGCCGCGAATGGCCACTGAGGACTGTGCTATTTGGTCAACGTAAAATTGCCCCAGTTGTTCTGGTTTGATGTCCAGGTTTCTTGCTCTCCTCGCTATTTCCTTGAGCCCCCCTTTGTCTATAAAGGCCTTTGCCCATTTGGGACCTTTGTCGTCGGCGCCTCTTGGGTGGCTTGTGCTCAGGGCCGTAAGTCGTCCTGTGACCTCTGCGACGTCTGGTCCTTCGCCGTGTAACTTCTTACTGAGGAAGTCCCCGGCCGAGCCTATCAATTGTGCGGCGCCCTTGCCGAGGTTGAGGCCCGTGTCGAAGTCTTCTCGCCCCTCTTTGTCCTCGGGCGCGTCAGCCATGGATTGCGAAAGCGTCTTTTTCACGTCTGTGGTGGGTGTGGTTTTGTCTCCCTTGTCTCCCTTGTCGCCCTTGCCTCCCTTCGCGCCGAACTCGCCTCCGCCCTTGCCTCCCCTTGCTGAGGTTCGGGGTGGGGCGTGGCCCAACTCTAGGACTTTATCCGCCTTATATTTAATTGCGCCCGCCCTTGCGTATGCGGCACGTTCTACCCCTAGTCTTTGTTCGATTGCGATTTGTTTCCGCGTCTGTCGTTCTTTTTCGCTCTCAGCCGCTTCGATTTCTAGCTCAATTTTTTTCAATTCCTTCGCGTTTTTGGCTGTTAGCTTTATTTCTTCCAATCTGCGGATATGAGCATCTGCCGCCTTTATTTTTTCTGCAGTTTTGTCTCTTTCGTACTCGAGGTCTTTTCTTTCATTAGTTCGCTTCTCGTCCGCTAGTTTGTCCTCTCTGGCTTTGTCTCTGTCGGCCAGGGTTTGCTCTCTGAGGATTTGCGTTTGGAGGCCTTGGTTGCGCTCTCTTCTCCTTTCTCTAGCGCTGGCGCTGGAGTTTTCTCGCATCCAGTCGGCAGTCGCAGCGTCTCGTTCTTTATCCCATAGGTCACTCCGGTCCCCTCGTTCCTGTTCGTACCTTCTTGTCTCTTCTGCTTTTTCTGCCTCGTATCGCTTCTTCGCGTCCATGGCAGATTGGTATTGCTGAAGACCTTGGAGCCCCTGGGCGATGGCCTGGTTGACTCCCCGCCATCGTTGTCGCTCTCGTTCTCGTCGTAAGTCTTCGAGTGCGATGCGGCCACCGTAGGCGCTGCCTGCTTGTCCGACTAAGTTGGCGATAGTCATTAGTCTTCCCTCTTCACAAGGATTTCGGAACCGTTGTAATCGTAGACGTCGTATTGATTATCGTGGCTTCGACGGTTTGTGGCTCCATCTGGTACGCTGCTGTATATTTCGCGAGTGGTGTCGCCGTCGAATTGGCTTCCTACATATCTTGCCTCTTCGCCGCCTTCTCCCCCTTCGCCTTCCTCGCCCTCTCCGCTGGCCCGCCCGCCGTCAGGTGCCGAGCCGTGCCGGCCGCCTCCTTCGCCACCGCCCTGGTTCCCAAAGAGGTCATTCAGCATGTCTTGCATGGCTTCGTGTTTGGCTTCTGCGAGGTCTTGTCCTCGCATGCTGCCGAATCCGCTTAGGCCGGCGAGGTTCCTTGCGAGCTCCTCTTCTCTTGCGTCTTGTCTCCAGCCTACTTGCTCTCGAAGGGTGTCGAGTCGGGCTTGCTCTCGGAGGTCGTTGTCCATGGCAATGTTGGCTCCGCCCAGGCCGAAGGCTCCTCCTCGGGACGCAGCGTCTCTTCGCTGTTCTCCGAGGTAATAGTCTGCCAGTTCTTGGGCGAGGGCCTCTTCTTCCTCCGTGCTCCGGGCTTCAAAATCCATCAGTTCTCGGGTTTTACCTTCTGCCTTGTCTCTTGTGTCTTCAGGTTCTGCGGCAGAAACGGGCACGGGGGCTTCACCGGGCGCGTTCGGGTCAAAGCCGCTTCCGGTTCCGGGGTGGTATGCGTAGTTCACTTGTTGCAGGGCTTGGTCTACAGCTTTTTCTTGAAGGCCCTGGGATGGGTCGTACACGCTTCCGCCGGGTCCTCCGGGTGCCAGGGTAGGCCCCTGGCTTTGTTCCTGTCCCTTGGTCTGTGCTGCGGCTTGTCGGTACATTTGGCTTTTGGGCACGGTGAGTTGCTGTGCCCTTGCAAGAGCCTGCGGGCTTGCGCCCACCCTTTGCATGCCCTGCCTGGAGAGTGGAGTGGCCGGTGCGCCTGGTCGGGCCTGCTGCTGGTTTAGCGCATTGCCCTCCTTCTTCATGTTTGGCTCGCGATTGTAGAGTGCTTTGTATGAGGGCATAGGTTTCTCAGGTTGAATAGAGGACGCAATAAGCCAGCTCAGCGGTGCCACCTGCCACCGTCAAGGTGATGACCCAGTCTCTGGCATCGTTCTCTGGTTCGTCGAATGTTTGGGTTTGAACTGAGGAGTCGCTGTCATATGTTGGGGGGTTTGCGGCGCCGGCGGGCACATTGCTGGTTAGATACTTTGAGGCGGCGGCCTCATCGAAGACTTCCCACTCCGCTGTTATGCCTGGGCTGGCTACGAGCCACGAATGGAGCGCGATAAACCTTCTTTGTGTCGCAGGGATTCGCCATGTTCTGGTGCCGGCTGGGAAGCTGCGTTCTGAGTAGGCGTGTACGCGCATATCCTGGTTGGCCGTCTGTGAGTCAGTAAGTGATGTGTCAATGTCGTCCAGGGTTGCCTCTATTGGGGCCTTGGCATCTAGGCTTGTGCAGTCGAGTTGAAGTGGGGTGTATCGTCTGTAGTTTGAAGCGTGGACTGCCCGGTCTGAGCGGAAGTGAACGATGATGTGTCCTGATTCGATGGTGGAGGCTGACTCTGCGCTCACAGCTATTCGTAGGCCAACTCCGCCTGCCACCTCTGCCTCTGCGGTTCCGACCATTGCTGCGTATGATTTCTCCAGAGGGGTTGTCGGGCTGGTGGTTGCGGAAGTGAGTCCCTTTAGCCCGCTTCCTGCGGGGTAGGGCGCTCCCTGGGGTG
>Ga0255049_10001487_pt1 | contig 12900 bp, 6 predicted proteins | sample JV7_2_3_MG_FD_183615 | JGI IMG/M metagenome (GOLD analysis project Ga0255049, IMG submission 183615) | Seawater microbial communities from Jervis Inlet, British Columbia, Canada - JV7_2_3 | ecosystem: Environmental > Aquatic > Marine > Inlet | place: Canada: British Columbia | collected 2016-10-06
TTGGGCGCTCGGTTGCACTCTGTACGAGTGTCTCGTTGGCGTGAGCCCATTCGCCCGAGCCACTGCCCCGGAGACAACCGCGGCGATTCTGATCGAGGAGCCAGATTGGTCACGGCTGCCGACAGGCTTGCCCTCGGCCGATCTCCGGTTACTGACCCGAATGCTGGAGAAGGACCCGCGTGAGCGGCTGCGCTCTGCGGGTGACGCCGGTTTCGAAATGCGCTCGTCGCTCGATGGCTCGCCATCCGCGATGGACTCCTCGACCCCAACCGGGCCAGTCGCCGCAGGTGGCGCAGGCGCCAGCGAACGGGTACAGAGGCTCACTCCGATCGCTGGAGCGGCTCTGGTCGCACTTGTTTTGGTGGCCGCCTATGTAGTTCTCGGACCCCGTGACGCGTCGGAGCGGGCCGCTGTCGCTCCGCCGCGTGAGACACCGTTCTTGATCGGCGAGGCGATCCAAGATCACCCTGCCTGGAGTCCTTCAGGCAGCAGTGTTGCCTACGCCTCGGACGAGGCGGGCAACCCAGACATCTGGATCACGGACGCGACCGGCTCGACGAAAAACAATCTGACGGCTGAGTTCGCGGGAATCGACGACTTTCCGGCTTGGTCGCCCGACGGAACACGGATCGCATTCTACTCGGAGCGCGAGGGCCCCGGCATCTACGTGATGTCGAATATCGGCGGCCGCAAGCTCAAGGTGGCGCAGGTGAGTGCCGGCGTCCACTACACATTTTCATTGCGTTGGGCAGCGAGCGGCGACCTGGTCTATACCGACTTCGACGAGACCGGCTCGAAGCAGGTATACAGCGCCTCCGGCACAGGAGGTGCGAGCCAGTGCCTCACCTGTCTGCTCGACGATGCGGAGGGGCAAGACGGCGACCTGTCGCCTGACGCTGACCTCCTTGTATACACGAGCGGCGAGACGGGCCCACGCGCTACCTTGTTTCTGGGTGACCTCCGAACGGGGGAGGTCACAGTAGTCGCGGAGGGTGTGGACCGACCGCGGTGGACCGGAGACGGCAGCCAGGTCGTCTTCATATCGGCGCGCGATGGGATGGCGGATCTCTGGGAGAGGACGATCGATCGATCAGCGGGTCGCCCCGTCGGGTCCGCGCGACGCATTAGCTCAGGGCTCGACCTGACCGATTTCGCGCTCCATGCAGCCACTGGCAAAGCCCTCACTGTCAAGGCACGAACGACATCCCACATCTGGCGTTTTCCCGTGTCCGAGCAAGTAATCAGTAGCGTTCAAGGCGGAGAGCAACTCACGTTTGGAGACGTAAGGGATCGGCGTCCACGGTGGCTCCCCGACGGGGCCGGAATCGTGTTCGAATCCGATCGTCGCGGCCCGCTCGATGTCTGGATGCTCCGCCTCGATGGCCAAGCCCCAGTCCAGTTGACCTCCGGGAACTCGATGGATTACCGACCGCGGCCGTCCCCGCGGGGCGATTGGATCGTCTTCGATCATATCGGCGATGAACTCGACAGCCTCTATGTGATGCGGCCGGACGGCAGCGATGTGCACCCTCTGCTTCCCGCCGCAGAGAACATCTACTCACGTGCTTGCTGCGCAGCATGGTCGCCCGATGGATCGTCGCTCGTGGCGGACGTCGGCCGCAGGGGCGAAAGGCTCGCTGACATGGTGCTGGGGATTGCTTCGTTCGATCCCGGGACGGGAACGGTCGCGGGCTTCGACCTGCACGACCTTCCGGGTTCCGCGGAAGAGTACGCGCGCTGGTCGCCTGACGGTCGGTTCATTGCCTACGAATCCAACACCGAAGGCCACTGGGACCTTTGGATTGTCAGCGCCGACGGAACCGGACCGCACAGGTTGAGTGACGATCTCGGCAGCGAGCGAAGCGCAGTCTGGTCGAAGGACGGCAGCGCTCTCTATTACGTCAGAGACCGGCGGGAGACATGGCGCATTCCGATGGGCGAGAACGGTAGGGCCTTGGGACCGGCAGTACCCTGGCTGCAGTTGGGTAGCCGGGCAGTTCCGGCCTTAGACAGTCTCGACTTCGACCAGACGAGTGCGTTGCTCGCGATCATGAATCGGGCAGCTGACATCTGGCTCGTAGAGTTCGACCCAGGGTAGACATGGAGTGCAACCTGTCGGGTGCCGGAGAAATCGAACTTCTGACTTCCGCCGTGCGTAGACGCCACTAACGTTGCGGGCCGTGAACGGCTATGGGACAGGCGTGAGCGGACACCGGCGAGCACCCGGGAAACACCACATCGACATCCCGATTCCGGGATTTGCCGTGGCATAGCCGGACGCGTCGGTCGTGGCGCACCGGAGTCAATCGGCGGCGACGAATGGCTCTAGGCCATCCGGACGTTCCGGCATGGATGTTGCGTTCCTTGAAGCCAACCGTGCACGCCGGGATCCCGTAACGGGCGTTCCGGCAAACAAGGAGGAACGACCATGAGTGGATCACACCATTCCGTCGTCCGCGCCGTGGTACTCGGCATTGCCGTGCTGCTGGCCGCACCGGCCCTCGCGCAGGAGGAACTTGCCGAGGTCCAGGCGAACGTCATCTGGATCGGGACCGTTGAACAGGGTGAACTCGTTCGACAGGTGCGCGGTCCAGGGACGATGGAGCGGTTTGGACGGGGATTCCATGCCCATGTCCGGATCGCAGCACGCCAAGCAGCCGAGGTTCAGCTTGATCAAAGCGCGGTGATCGACACCCGCGCTGACAAGCTTGCCGGACGCGTCGTTCATATCGATGATCGAGTTGAGGAGGGCACGGTCCGCCTGGTCGTCGCCATCACGGACGACATTCCCGAGAGCGTGCGTCCGGGGCTTGCTGTCGACGCGCGCGTTCAGGTCGAGCAGCTATCGGACGTCGTCTTTGTGAGCCGTCCAGCGTACGGACATGCAGGACAGACGATGGGTATCTTCAAGCTCACCGCCGATGGAAGCCTCGCCGAACGTGTCGAGGTAACGTGGGGGGCTTCGTCGGTCGAGACGATCATGGTCGCCGCCGGACTCGAGGTCGGCGACCAGATCATCCTGTCGGACATGTCGCGCTTCGACAGCGAACCGCGCGTGCGTATCATTCGCTGAACCGCTCAGTTGGCCGCCGGCTCCGACCCCGAGCCGGTGGTCACGCTGCTGCACCGGCCACCGGTGTCGGTCCTCCCCATCTCTCATTCCATTCGTGAGCGCGGGCGGAGCGGCGCTGATGTGCCCGACTGAAGCGGCTTCACCCCCGAGGGGGTACGGGAGATCGTTTGCGCTCCGATTTCCGTCGAGGACCGCCGAGGTCGCGATGTCGAATTGATCGAGGACCTCGTCATCGGGAGCGAGGATGACGCCAATGAGCGTTTCGGCGAGATTAGCGCCGTCGGAGTCGACGAACAGGGCAGTATCTATATCGCCGACATGGACAACCACCGAATCCAAGTCTTCGATGCGGACGGAACATACTTGGCGACGCTCGGGAGGGAGGGACAAGCAGTCCGCCGTCGACCAAACACTCACCGGCCGTCGGATCGGCGGCGGATTCGGCCGACACCCAGTGTCCCTTGCACTGGCCAATTCTCCGTGGTTTAAGTATCCAGAGCGGCACGCCCCGCGAGGGCCTGCACATGCCCCTGTTGCCCACGCCGTCTTAGCGGAGAGGCACAGCTGTGTGTAGTTCAAGCTTCAGGGCCGTGTCTGCGATTCTGCTCTGTTGTGTCCTGGCGACATCCGGCGCTGCGCAGTCGCCACTGCGGCCGCAGTTTCGCAGCAACGTCGAGCTGATTCAGTTCCAGGTCAACGTGGCCGACGAGGAAGGCGGATTTGTTCCCGGGCTGGTGACTCAGGACTTCGAGGTTCTGGTCGACGGCGAGCCGCGGGAGCTTGTCCTCGCCTACGAGGTCAATCGCGCCCCGCAGGACACTGTGCGTAATATGGGTGGCGGGCCGCTCCCGTACTCCTCCTTGCCGGCGGCGGCTTGGCGCCAGTGGGTCATGCTCTTCGATGCCGCGTTCAACTCCCCGCGCGGCGTTCTCGAGGCGCGCAAGGCCGCGCTGGCGTTTGTCGACGAGAGCGTGCTGCCGGAGGACCTGGTCAGTGTCGTTACCTACAACGTGGTCGAGGGTATTCGCACCATCGTGCCCCTGACGCGCGACCGCGTGCAGATCCGGGCGGCGATCGACGGACTCGGGCTGACCCAGGCTACTCGTAACATCGACCGCGCCGGCTTCATTGCAGATCTCATCAGGGACGAGCTCGCCTCAAGCGATGGCTCGGGGCAGAGAGCCGAAGCCGCAGCCACCATTGCGGAGCTCGCGGAACTCGTGGAACAGTCCGAGTTCCGCCAGTACACCGACTTCGTCGCGCGCTACGCCCAGCAACTCCAACAGCTGGGCGAGCTGATGCAGGTTATCCGCGGACGCAAGCACGTGCTGTTCTTCACCGAGGGCTTCGAAGATCGGGTACTCGTGGGCAAGTCGCTCAATGAGCTTGCCGCCGACACGAACCTGATCCAGGCGGACCCCGGGATGGGCCTCGCCTCGACTACGTCGGAGGACCGCTTCGGCAGCGCCGACGTGCGCGCAGCGATCGACGCTGCCGTCACGGACCTCCGGCAGGCGGACGCCTTGCTGCATATGATCGATGTCTCCGGCCTCGCTGGCGGACGCGACCGGGGCAGCTCACCCGGGAGATTCCAGCCCTCGCTCCTGGGAGAAAGGACCAGGTCCGGCCGAAACTCGCTGACGGTATGGGCCCATGGAACCGGCGGATCGATCGTCTGGAACACCAACGAGCTCGCACGCGGTCTGCGCGAGATCGAGCGCGCGACCCGCGACTACTACGTGCTGGCCGTACCCCGCCGGCCCGGTGACCCGGATAGCTTCGAAATCGACACTCGCGTGCGGCGCGAAGGCGTCGTGGTGACGTCGGCCGCATCGCGGCTGACCGTGCCGGGCAGCTTCGAGACCATGTCACCCATGCAGCGACAGGCGCAGCTGGCCGAGTTCATCAGCAAGGGCTTGGTGGACAGCTCACTGGCGTTCGCGACCGCCGTGACCCCGTTCGTCGGCAAGAACGACATCAGCCGCGTGGCGGTAATCGTGGAGGTACCCTGGGAGCAGCTCGAGGCGCTGGCGGAGGCCGGCGACGACGACAACGTGGATCTCGAGATCCTCAGCTACGTGCTGAACAGCTCGGACACGATGTTGGACCTGGCGGACGGCCAAGTGAGCATCGATCTCGCTCGGCTCCGGCGCAGCAACGGCGCCGGTCTGCCCTTCCGACACTACAACCTGATGTGGTCGGGTCCCGGACTCAACCGGGTGCGTACGATTGTCCGAGATGCCGAGATCGGCCTGATCAGCGCGCGCACCGACGAGCTAGCTGTGCCACTCAGGTCCCGTGCCGGACTGTTCATCGACGGTCCGGTGGCGATCGACTGGCAGCACCCCGGCCTCCTCCTTCGCGGCTTCGACGCAGACAACCCCCCGGAGCACAAGCTGAACGGCCCGGTGGCGTTTCCCTTCGCGCTCGGCGAGCTCGAACTCACGCCGGCGGCGCTCGCCACGGCAGCCCCGGGCGACGTGGTGCAGTTCTACGTCCAGCTTCACGGGCTCCGGGCAAACCCATACACGCGGCAGCCGAACTGGCAGCTCGAAATCACGCTCCTGGACCCCATGGGCAACCCGATCACGGTAGAGCGCGCACGGGTGATCGAGCAGCGTCGGGACCCGACCACAGGAGGCATCCAAGTGTTAGCAGGCCTCGAGTTGCCTGGGGCGCTGAGTCCGTCATTCCATACGATCCGGGTAACCATCCACGACGTCGTGGCCGGCACGCAGGCAACCGCAGAGCTGCCGGTATGGGTCCAGGGCAGCGCCGCATGATCGTCGCCCGGCAAGTTCTGATATCGCCTCCTCTCCCTGATCTCCGGCTTCCCTCGAATAGTGATCGCGACCCTCGACTAGATCAGCACGGGTGGACTCCCAACACTAGGACGCATCGCGTCGCAACTTCGCCGTGCAACCACGGTAGGTGTCCGTGAAATTGTCGCTCCCCGTTCTCATCGTCCTGGCATCGCTCGCAACCGCGTGTTCTCGCGCTGATGTGGCCCCTCCTCCGCGTCCTTGGGAAGTCGAAGTCCCGGACGGGACGAATACCATCGTGCACGCGCCGGTTCGGGACGAGGAACGGCAGCTCGGGCGCGTGGCGCTCGAAGTGGATCTGGTTCTGGGTAACGAAGCTGACGAGCACCAGCGATTTGGGCGCGTTCATGATGTCGGCGTGGACTCCGAGGGGAGGATCTACGTGGCGGACGGTGGCTCTCGAGAGGTGCGGGTGTTCGACCAGGAAGGTCAATTCGTCGCGTCTCTCGGAGGTGCAGGCGAGGGCCCTGGCGAATTCGGACGCCCATCATCGATCACGATTTCAGGCGATCGGGTCTTCGTCGGCGACAACCAGCAGCGGCAACTCACGACCTTCGCCTGGCCTGACCTCGAGCATGTGGACGACTTCACGACCGAAATAGCGCACTCGGACGCCATCGGAGCCCGCCCGGCCGGCGGCGTTTTGGCGACGGCGTTCACCTTCGAGATGCCCGAGCCAGGCGGCGACGCGCTCGAACCGGTCGTTCGCCTCCTGGTGTCCGCCGTTTCGGCCGACGCGGCACAGGTGAGCGACCTGATCAGCCTGGACCTCAACAACGTGCCGCTTCTCCGCCAGGGAACAAGCAGGATGTTCTACAGGACTAGTCCTCACTCGCATCCGGAGGTTGTCGCGACACCAGGCGGCGGCCTCGTGTACTCCCTCCGCAGCGAATACCAAGTCGTGGCGCTCGACGGTGCTGGACAGGCCCTTTGGGCGATGCAGATGCTCGTGCCGCCTGAGCCCGTCACCGCCGCAGTGCGAGAAGACCTCCTTGCCTATGTCCGGCAGTTCACACCGGAGGCCATGCCGAGCGAACTCAATGCGCCAGACCACCTCCCTGCCATCGGCCGGCTCCGCATCGACGGACTCGAGAGGTTACACGTGTACCACTCGGCTCCGGACTGGAATGCTCCCGACGCCGACCGCCCCGTGGACATCTATAACCTCCAAGGCGAATTGCTCTGGTCGGGGATGGCACCCGCCGCCGACTGGACGGCTTCGCGCGGCGAGTACGTGTACGGAATCGGAACGGACCCCGTCACGGAGGAGTACCGGGTCACGCGATGGCGACTCAAACTGAACTCCTAGAGCACGCCGTCAGCAGGCTAGCTGGGCTCGAACTACCCAGTCCTCGACTTTGAGGTACTCGCGGAGCGCTTCCCGCACGATGCTCGCTTCGCTGGTGCGCCGACCGTAGGCGGCGGCCCGTAGCGCTGGGCGGGAAGATCTGGCCGACCTCGCGCATTCTGACCGCCGTACCTGTTGCGTGCGCCGCAGTCGCCCCCGTGTCGGGCTCGACTGACTACGGTACGAGTACCCAAACTCCAGGCGTTCAGGTGTCCACCAAAGTGAGGTAACTCGACCCCGTTGCTCGGCCAGGCGTCAGAGCCCGTCGTTAGGGGCTTTCCGCGGTATCAGCGCCTGCGGTCGAACCGGTGCCCTTCAGGTTATGAGTTGGAGCGCCTGGCGCCGACCGGACGGTAGAGCTGGCGCGGCCGAAATCGAATCTGCGACGGCGCCTACCGATCGGTCGGGACGAGTTGCTTGAGCTCCTCGAACCAGTTGAGGACGATGTTGATCTGGGTGACCCCAACGTCGACTGGCTCAGGTTCGCCAGGCCGGCAGCTCACTCCTGCGAATCGAAGATCCCGAAGCAACTCCTATCCTTGCCCATAGTGACCCGCCCGTCGGAGCAGTCGTTATCTCCTGCCCAGCTGACGAAGGCCGAGCCAGAAGCGGCCTCGTGCAGTAGCGACACCACGGTCCCGCGCTCGAAGCCCCGGGCGAACACGCTCCCGCAACCGAAGCCGACGGGATCTGTCTCGATGGTGCCGACCCCCGTGCCCAGCGTCGCAAGCGTGAGCCGCGCTGCCGGAGCGCTACCGTACTCGTAGGCACCGATGTCGGGAGAATCCCCCCTTCGCCCGCACTGGAAATCCGCTTCCGGGGCGTCCTTGGAGGTCCCCGCGTCGACAGCGGGGCTGTCTCCGCGAAGGCGATAGTTCCCCCGTGAAGGATCCACGAAACGGGGATCGGCGGCGATGTTGCCGTTCACGCCCGCGAAGCCGGGATCGAACGTTATCGAGTTGTGGACTTGAGAGGGAAAGACCTCCCCGAAGAAGCCTCCCCTGTCGAAGATCGTGTTGACGATCTTCAGGTTTCTCACGAAGTTCGTCGTCGCTCCGTCCGTGTTCGCGAAGATCTGAAGACCCGTTCCCTCGCCCACCACGGTGTTATTCACGACACGCACGTTGCCGATTCCCGACGCCCGGCTGCTCCCATCCCCACCCGTGAAGCAGAGGCACATGCCGCCGTCGCCGGCGATGAGGTTGTTGACGATCCTGAGGTTCGAGACGCGCGAGTTCCTCGACCCGCTCACGCCCGCGGTGACGTGGATCGCAGGCTTCTGGCTGTCGAGGATGGTGTTCCCGGAGATGACTGTGTTCGTCACCATGCTGCCATCTCCTGATCCGGTCCAGATCGAGATTGGCACCACGTTGCCCCGGAACAGGTTGCGAATGATCTCGGTGTTCCGCACGCGGCCCTTCTTGTCCCCCGAAGCGAGCTCGACGGCGTACGCGCAGAAGAAGAACGAGTTGTCGTGGATCGACAGATTCTCCAACCTCCCCCTCGTCCCCCCAGTACCCGTCCCGATGGCAACACCATCCTCGAAGTGGGAGAACGTGTTGTGGGCGATTATCACGTCGCGGATAACGGCGCGCCGGGAACCGTTCTCCGTAGCGATCGTAATCGCGTTGCCGCGCGACATCTTTCCCGCGCCCTCATTGGAGAATTCGTTCCCGATCACGCGGATGCTTTCGATCACTCGCGGTTGCTCACGCACTCCCCCGGCGCGCACGAACACACCTGTGCCGCTGCCGCTGCCGCCGATCTTCTCGATGCGAAGGCCGAACAGCGTAAAGTGAGAAGCGAAGACTTGAAAGACGGGAATCGACAGCATCTCGGCCGAGATCGTAATCGTTGGACGGCCCCTGCGATTCGTGCGCCCGAGGATGGCGACCTGGTCCCGGGCGATGACCGGTAGGGCGGAAGTGAGCCGGATCGTTCTGCCCGCCAACTGCGCCGCGAAACCGATGGTCTGCGGTCCGGTGCCGTTGCTCGCTGCCGCCATCGCCTCGCGCAGGGAGATTGCCCCGTCGGGTCCAGGATTCGACCGCAGGGCATCGGGGCTCGACACGTCGCCATCCTGCGCGTCGACGACCGTGCTCACAAGCAACGTCGAGGACATCGCGGCTGCGACGCCCAGCACGCGGGATACGCCGGCTCCTCCTACCCACTGGCTCCAGATCCGCTCCGCACCGTCCGGGCCCGGGATATTCCAGGTACCGCCAACGAAAGAGGCAAGCGCCACGGATTCAAAGGACTGGCTGACCTCTTGATACCTCCTCACGGTTGCCAGGTCGGTGTTGACCGACGCACTGCGCGGTAGATGGACGTCCTCGACGACGATCAGCCGCTCGGGCTCCGGAAAAGGGAGGGAACGCAGTACGGCTGCGTCGAGCGCGGCGAAGATCGTGGTCGTAGCGCCTATTCCCAGCGCTAGCGACAACGCGGCCACTGCGGTGACGCCGGGGCTCTTGCTCAGAGCACGCACCGAGAAGCGTAGATCCGGCGACAGGGCGTCGACGGTCCGTCCGATGTGGCTCCGAATCCGCTCAGCACGGCTCGCGTCCGCTCTTCGGTCGAGCAACTCACGAACTTCCGGTGTCTCCGGCATCTGACTACTCCGCCGGGGCGAGATCGCTGGGGAGCCGCTCGAGCGGCTGGCCGGAGCGTAATTCGCGATAACACGATCCTATATTCTGGTCTCGTCCCAGTACAGGGGCAAGAGCGGCAGCCGACCACGGAGCGACGCTTTGGCGTGTTCGGGTCGCTCTCTCCGCGAGCACCCTGAGCACCCGGGGAGCACCCTGGCCAATATCGAGACCGATCATCCCGATGGCCGACTAGGTCTCAGAGCCAGTCGTTAGGGGCTTTCCGGGGTATCAGCGCCCGCGTCCGAACCCCTGCCCTTCGGGTTATGAGCCCGACGGGCATTGCCACAAGCTATGCCTTCCCGTAGTCGGACCAGAGCTTCGACCGGCGGCGGAGTGGCGACATGCCGCTAGGGAGGGCTCTTAGTGATCCTGTACCAGAGTGTGCAGACGAGGAGACCCGCAAAGCGGGCTCCGAGCGCACGCGAAGCGCCACTCTGACCTCGGGCCCGAGTCTGCGGTATGTCGCCACTCCGCCGCCGGCCTCCCCACCCGAGTCTGCGGTATGTCGCCACGCAGCCGCCGGCCTCGGCGCTAGTTGTTGCCCAGGTTCAACTCTGCGGCCAGCTTCTCGACCGCATCCACCGCCGCCTCCGACACGATGCCGCCACTGTTCAGGCAAGCCAGCAGATTCGGGCAGTTCGGGTCCGGGTCGTCCAGTTGCACGGCCGCCAGTCGATCGGCCGGTATCTCGCGTGCCAACCGATACGCATTGACCATGCGCTCGAACCACTCCGGTCCCAGGATCGGATCCTGATTGCTCGGGTAGTTGGCGGATTCGCCTTCGGTAGCTGCCAGGTGTGCGACTGCCCGCGCGATCGATTGCCGGTAGCGTTCGCCCGACTCCGGCGGGAAAGTGGCCGCCGTTTCGCGGATGTACTCCACCGCCGCGTTCCACGTGGACTCGCTGATCTTCACCGTCGCGCTCTGGTCCAGGTACGCCTCCATGCGGGAGAGTGACTGACGCCAGTCAGAGGCCGCGTACATCGCCGGGTGCGGTGGCTGATGACACTCGGAACAAGCCGCCAGATAAGCGCGGCCGCCATCCGACCGCAGAGCTGGCAAGTCGCCGGCCTGCAGCTTGCTGCGAACGATGGCCGCCCGGTAGCGCGACTTCACCTCGGCTGCGATCGCCGTCGCGTCATCGACGCCGCCGTGTTCGGCGATCACCGCGCCAGCCATCACGGCTTCGTCCAGGCATGTGGCACATGCCGCCGAGTGCTGCGAACGATGGCAGTCGGCCAGTGAGCGATGACCGTAGAGCATGCACGGGCAATAGCACGGGATCTTCTCGAGCACTTCCGGATGGGCCTTGGCGTTTCCGTACGCCACCGGGATCGTCTGAAGGTACTCGAGGTCCGGGAAGTTCTTCTGCGCTCCGCCCGCCACATCGCCGGCTGCCGCATCGCCCGCGACGGTGCTTTCACCGGAGTCCGTGCCGGCGCAGGCCGCGATGGCCAGGACCAGAAGACCGACACCGAACCGTTTGCTTTCCATGGGCCCCGACTCCTTGGTTCCTTCGACGCCAGCCGGACGCCCTCGACGGCGGCGCGTCAGCTACTTTCGTCTGCGCTCTTGTCCGCCTCTTTCGTCTTCCAGGCATCATCGAGCCCGGCAAGGCGGGAGTCCAGAACTTCGATCCGTGTGTCGCCTCGCAAGTTGCTCACGTACTCGTCGTAACGCTCCTGGGAACGTTGAGTGGTCAGGCGATTGCGGATGCTGTCGCGCACGTCTTCGAGCGCGGCTGTTTGCTGGTCGGTCCGTTCCAGAACCTTCACTATCGACAGGCCGAAGTTGGTGGCAACCGGGTCGGAGTAGGTCCCCGTGGACATGTTCGGGACCGCCTGGGCGAGGCCCTCGGTCAGGTCTTCGACAGGGATGAAGGTCCCCGTATCGGCCATCGGGGTCGCGTCGACATACTTGCCGCCCACCGTCTCGAGATCGCCGCCAGCCTGGAGCTCCCGCGCGGCGGCGGCCGCCTGCTCGGCAAGTTCGGCCGGGGCACCAATGAACACCAACTGCTCGAGCCGCACCTGCTCGGAAGTCCTGAAGTCGCCCTGGTGCTCGCTGTAGTACTCGGCGATCTGCGTTTCCGTGACGAACACAGAACGCTGCACTTCTTCGAAGACCAGTCGGTTCTGCGCCAGCGACTTGCGCGCCTGTTCGCGCAGATCGTCCATGCTCATGCCGATGCTGGTGAGTTCTGCCTCCAGTTCGGCGTCGCTGGCAAGACCATTGTTCTCTCGAACCTGCTGCACCCAGCGATCGACGTCGTTGGCGCCAATGACGATTCCCATGCGCTCGGCTCGCTGCTGCATCATGATCTCGTCGATCATGGCCTGCAGCGTGTTCATGCGCAGCGCCGGCAGCTGCGCCTGGATCTCTTCCTCCGGCAGCCCGCCGCGAAGAAGCTCGATCTGGCTATCCATACGCTCGCGCACCTCGGACAGCAGGATCGGGTCACCGTTCACGCGCACGAGGATCATGTTGATCACCGTCCCCGCCATCTCCCCGAGGGTCGACAGGGGCTCGACCGCGGCGGCGGTCTCCTGTGCGGCGGCATCAGCCGGCACGCACAGCGCTGCTGCGAGGCCCACGGCCAGGCCAACGGAAAGCAACTTGCTGTGGTGGGAACGAAGCATGATCGCTTGCGGCGGGGTCAGCGAATTGGGGGGCGTCTCGCCGCTCGTGCAGACCGGAAAAAGGCCGATACGACAGGGGAAAACGGCTGCATCGCCAGGGCTCAGACTACCACGCCGCCCGCGGCGGAATCACCTTTGTCGAGCGGCAGAGCGTCGAGCACGTCGCGGGCGCAGCCAATCATTTCCGCGGACGGCCGCGCGCCGGTCGTGACCACCAGCCGATCGGGCGGCGTGAGGCTCCATTCGGGACGTTCGCCGAGCATCGTCGCCAGTTCGTGCGTCCTGATCGGGGTGTGCTCACCGAGCCGGAACGCCAGGCGATCGCGCTGTCGCTCGATTCCGAGGACCCCGATCGATTCGGCCGCCT
>Ga0255049_10001489_pt1 | contig 12895 bp, 12 predicted proteins | sample JV7_2_3_MG_FD_183615 | JGI IMG/M metagenome (GOLD analysis project Ga0255049, IMG submission 183615) | Seawater microbial communities from Jervis Inlet, British Columbia, Canada - JV7_2_3 | ecosystem: Environmental > Aquatic > Marine > Inlet | place: Canada: British Columbia | collected 2016-10-06
GTTGTCCAACGGGGCACTACGACCTGTTGATCGAGCTATACGACGCCGATTTCGGCACCTATTCCGACGAGTTCGGACCCTTCCAGAGCGACGGCATGAGCCTGCTGGCACTGGAAGATGCAACCCGGGATCCTGAGCCGGTCGTGATTACGGTAGTCGAAGGAGGGGGTGGCGCCTTCTCATGGGCCTGGCTCCCTCTACTCCTCCTGGCGGGATGGCGAGGGCGCCAGACGAAACTCAGGCGCTGAGAGAGCTCAGGATGTGGCGCGTCGGGGTGTCTTCTTTAGCTGTGTCAGCTGCACGCGGCCCCGGTTGGGGGAACGCCGTTCGTTCAGGCCGACAACGATCTCTTCGGCCACGCGCTTGATTCCTGTCACGCTGCCCTGTCGATAGCCAGTAATAACGTTGGTGCCCTGGGTAATCTCGTACTTGATCCAGTTATTACCCTGATTACCTTCCGGTGCGTCAGTCTTCTTAACCGTCTTGAGCTCGTAAGGCTCATCGTTTTGGTCTCGCCAGGCCATCCGTCCAGAATACCAACAATCTGGGCGAAGCCGCAATCCTGGCGCCATCCACGGACGCGACATACCACGATCGAGTAGCATCTGAGCATGATCGTTCGCGTCGTCATCGCCATCACCGGCGCCATTATTGTGACCAGCAGCCTGCTGCTGGGCATGGATAGTCTGACCTCGCTATTTGAGAATGAGTCAGGCGAACGCTACTTCCGGATTACCGATGTGCTGCCGAAGCCAGAACCCGGTCGGCCACAGCGTCCGGCAGCGGCAGCACGCCAGCCGCAAAGGCCCGAGCCGGAATTCCTGAACCCTGACACCGCCCTGCCCATCGTGGTACCAGAGGCCATTGATACTCAGGTACCGCCGGTCCGCGGACCCGATATTGAACTGCCCGACCCGCCGAGTAACTGATTAGTCCGTCTAGTTTGCATAGAATCGCGGTATCTTCGTCGAATGTGTAGCTAAAATACGCGATCATGCGGCTTTCTGGCTATTTCCATTCAACCCACCCGCACGTTGGGTTCTGGCGCCGGGTCGCCTCCATTCTGTACGACCTTCTGCTCGTCGTCGCACTGCTCATGGTGCTGACCGGCCTGGTATTCGCCGCCCGCCGTGGCAACGCGTTTGACCCGCAGTCGCTTTGGTTTCGGCTGCTGCTGGTAACCGGCTGGTGGACCTATTTCGCCTGGTGCTGGACCCACGGGGGTCAAACGGTCGGTATGCGAGCCTGGCGTCTCATGTTGACCCGTCGCGACGGAACCGCCGTTGGGCTCGCTGCGGCCAGTCTCAGGTTTCTCTGCGCTGGGTTCTCAGCGCTGGCCGTGGGCCTGGGTTTTGCCTGGATCCTGTTTGATCGCGATCGCCTTACCTGGCACGACCGACTCTCGGGAACCGAGCTCAGGCTAAGATCAAAGCTACCGAAGCCTCAGTAGTGCGAGAAGTGTCGCCACCGAGAGCAGGCCACCGGGCGCCCACGCCGCGACCACGGGATCGATAGCGAATACGTCACCGATTTGCGCCGACAACCGCACGAGGATGTAGTATCCCAACCCGATGACGAGGCCGACGATCATGCGCGCACCGGTTCCGGCAGACCTTAAGCCCCCGAGAACAAAAGGCAATGCCAATATCGCCATCAGGACGACTGACGCACCATTGGCGATGCGCCCCCAATAGGCGGCCAGGTATCGGCTCGCGTCCAATCCGTTGTCTTGAAGATAGGAGATGTAGTCGTTCAGCGCCGGTGTATCCAGCAAGTCCTCGCGCACATCAGACAACTCCAGAAGCTCGGGACTCAGGCCATAATCCTGCGGCACACTGGCCAGACGAACTGCCCTCGTACCTGAGTCATCGAAACTGGTCTCCGCGTAGTCGAACATCTCCCAAATCTCGGAATCGGAACTCAGCATCATGACCGAATCCGCTTCGGCGACCAGGCCCAGAGCGATATCACCGTCGAGCTCAAAGACCCTGACACTCTGATTAAACCCTTCGGCACTACGCGGTCCACGGAGATTGATAATTCGATCGCCTTCTTTGAACCAGGTTGACCGCGCCAATGCCGTATCAACATCCTCGAGCAGAGCATCGGCCCTTGCCTTTCGTGCGTAGGCACTGAGCGACGGCGCCAGTGATTCACCGAGCAGCAACATAACGACGAGAAGGACTATGCCGGCTGCACCGACCGCTCCCAGAAGCTGGTACTGAGAAACACCACTGGTCCGCATGATGATGAGTTCGCGGTGTACCGCCATGTTGCCAAGGCCGAGCAGTGCGCCGATCAGTGTCGCAGCCGGAAGCGCATCGAACAGGTTGTGAGGAATCCTCAGAGCAACAAACAACAATGCATCGGTAAGCTCGTAGCTTGCTACCCCGACGTCGTCGAGTTGACCCACGAATTCGATGACGGAGCCGACTGCAACGAGCGCGAAAACCACGAGTGCCGTGCCCTTGAGCACGCCTGTCACAATGTAGCTACCCAACCGGTTCATGCTCGACCGGGGTTTGCGGCCGCTGCCGCTTGCCGAATCTGGATTGGTGCATCAACATTGAAATCGCAAACAGTGCAAGACCGGCATGAACCCACCAGGTACCAAGCCACACCGGGACAGCCTCACGCTCGACCCAGACGCGCGCGATTGCAAGCATATTTGCGTAGATGATGTAGATGAGAAGACCGAGCCCGACTCGGGCATATCTTCCCTCACGAGGTGAAGACCGACTTAGCGGAACGGCAAGCAGGGCCAGAATCAGAATTGACACCGGCGTGGCGATCCGCCATTGGAGCTCGGCACGCGACTCAGGATCGGTTGCGCTGAGCAAGCTTCTGGTGGATCGGGTCTCGATCGCCCGCTCGAATTCCCTGGTTTCAATCCGTATCGGGATCATGTGCTCGCGGAACTCGGTGACGGAGAACGCGGCTTCTCCCGGAACACCGTCGTAACGACGTCCATTACGCAACACGAGACCAAGCTCGCCACTCTCCTCGCTGTCGCTTCCTTCACCTTCCTCAGCCAGAACGACGACGACACGCTCTTCCACTTCGCCATAAATAAACACACCCTGCAGCAGGTCATCGTCAGAATCACGCGCATAGATTACGGCCGTACCTGCATCAATTGCAGTGAAGCGACCGGGTGTCAGTGCACCGAGTTCCATTTCCTCCTGCGCCTCAAATCGAATTTCCTCGATTGCCCGCGCGGCTGCCGGCACCTCAACCACGGCGAGCCATCCCACGCCCACGGCAATGAGCAAGCTGAGAAGCCCGATCGGTCTGAGTAGTCTTCCCGGCCCGACACCGCAGGCAGCGAGAGCCGCCATCTCCGAATCGCGGTTAAACCTTGCAAGCGCCAGCAGCACGCCGAGCAGCAACGCGATAGGAGCGAGCAACCCCAGTGTTTGCACAAGCTGCAATCCGAAGACCTCGAAAACGGCGTCGCGAGGCAATGCATCTGCGGCTGCATCACCAAGCGTCTCGGCAAATTGATTGCTCATAAAGATGAGCAGGAGGACGGCAATGACGATTGCCGTCGAGGTGAGCACTTCACGAAAAATGTACCGGCCGATCAGGTTCAAAAGGCAAGCAGTCCTTTTTCGTCGATCCGACGATTCGAGTACACTAGCACGTTCAAAGTCATATCGTGTGAGGACTCGCCGATGCAGTTTTCCGTCAAGGTCGGCGTCGGCCCTAAGAACAAATCCGAGTGCTCGATCCTGCCACTTTTCGACGGGCGCGGCTTGAGCACAATCACGGCCTCATTCGATCGCGTCTTGAAAGAGCGCATCCGTCGACTCATTCGTAATGGCGATGCCAGCGGCAAGCTCGGCCAGACTTTTCTCATGCGTGATATCAGACCGACCGGTTCTGACAACATTTTGCTGGTCGGGTGTGGCCCAAAAAAGCGCTTCGAGGTACAGCAACTGGCGAAAGCGGCCACTGCCGCCGCCGATGCACTTGGAAAGACCGGCATACGCAGCGCAACAAGCTTCCTGACAGTCGATTCTACTGACGTCATTGACAGCTATCACTCGGCACGGACAGTCGTTCAGGCAACACGGTTTGCACTCTACCGATTTACCGAGCAAAAGAGCAAAGCGGATCCTAACCCCAAGCTCAATCGAGTCACTCTGGTCTGCAACGATAAGGACCAACTGAAGGAAGGAAAGCGCGGCCTTACTGAGGGCGCCGCGATTGCGAACGGGGTCGAGCTTGCTCGTGACCTTGGCAACCGACCACCCAACGTCTGCACACCGAGCCATCTTGCAACCGTCGCGCGCCGTGTCGCGCGCGAACGCCCGAAACTCAGTGTCAAGGTATTGTCCGAAGACCAGATTCGCAAGATCGGCATGGGTGCGCTGCTCTCCGTGACCGCTGGTACCAAATCGCCGGCGAAATTGATCGTCATGCAATACAAAGGTGCCGCCGCAACCGTGCCGCCCATCGCACTCTGCGGCAAGGGCGTTACCTTCGATTCTGGAGGGATATCCCTCAAGCCACCACCGAAGATGGACGAGATGAAATTCGACATGTGTGGTGCAGCCGCCGTGATTGGGACGATGGCGAGCATCGTCGAACTCGGCCTGAGAGCCAATGTCGTCGCTATCGTCCCGGCTTGCGAGAATATGCCCGGCAGCGAAGCGACGAGACCCGGCGACATCGTGACCAGCATGTCGGGACAAACTATCGAGATTCTAAATACCGATGCCGAGGGCCGATTGATCCTCTGCGACGCCTTGACCTATGCCACCGAGTTCAAGCCGTCGTGCATCATCGATGTTGCAACGTTAACAGGTGCCTGCGTGATCGCACTCGGGTCCGTATACACCGGCCTTTTTAGCTCCGATGATGAACTCACTTCCGCGCTCGAGGCCGCCGGCCGGCGTGCTGCGGATGAGGCCTGGCCGATGCCGGTCACTACCGAATATGGCGACTCGCTGCGAAGCAATTTCGCCGACTTTGCGAACGCCGGCAGCCGTGAGGGGGGCGCAAGTGTCGCTGCCCAGTTTCTGTCGCGATTCGTTGACGATACGCCATGGGCGCACCTCGACATTGCCGGTGTCGCGTGGCGTCAGGGTGCCGCCAAGGGCGCGACGGGGCGGCCGGTCGGTCTGCTCATCGACTTCCTGCTCGATCATCAGGTGTCGTGACCCGAATCGACTTCTACATCCTTGATCGACCGACGACGGAGGCGCGCCTGAACCTGGCCTGCCGGCTGGCCGAGAAGGCTGTCCACCAGACTCTCGAGGTTCTGATCAACACACAATCCCAGGCCGATAGCACGCGCCTGAACGACTTACTCTGGACTTTTTCTCAGGGCAGCTTCCTGCCACATCGGCTGCTTTCCAATAACAGCGATTCTGGCGATAGTGAACCGGTATTGATCGGAAGCGGTCGCGAGCCGGTGGCCGGCGGTTGGGACCTGCTCATCAATCTGGCGCTCGAGGTACCAGAGTTCTTCAGCCGTTTCAGCAGAGTCGCGGAACTCGTCGGGGCCGAGGAACGAGACAAAGCGGCCGGACGGGAGCGTTTTCGCTATTATCGCGACCGGGGATACGAATTACGGACTCATCACATCTAAGCTCGATATGGCTAGCGAACCCAAGACTCAAATTCCGGTGCTTACCGAAGAAATCAGCGCCATCGAACAGGCGGCCGATGAGGATGGTGCACGTGACAAGGAAGCCTTGATTGCAGAATTGCAGACCCAGATCGCAGCCAGCGCCTTCACCCTCACCGACAAGATTATGCGCAAGGCGTTCGCGGAAATGGAAGCCTCGATCTTCGAAGAGATTGCGAGCCGGCTTCGCAGCGAGCTGCCCGAAATGATCGACGCCCTACTCCGTGAGCGTCTCGGCGACGAGACAAACGACTGAATTCGTTATGAGTAAGGATTATCGCCCGGCCGAGTTCGAGCAGCGCCATTATGAGCGCTGGGAAAAGGACGGCTACTTCACACCGTCAGACTCCGGCGATCCGTATTGCATCGTCATCCCACCACCGAACGTCACAGGGACCCTGCACATGGGTCATGCTTTCGGTCACACGATTAAAGATGCATTGATCCGGTTTCATCGCATGTGCGGTGACGATACCTTGTGGCAACCGGGCACGGATCACGCAGGTATTGCAACGCAGATCGTTGTCGAACGCCTGCTCGAGGCTGAAGGGCAAGACCGTCAGTCACTCGGTCGTGAGAAGTTTATAGAACGTGTCTGGGACTGGAAGCGTCGCTCCAGCGGAACCATCGAAAATCAAATGCGCCGACTCGGCGACTCTGTCGACTGGTCTCGTGACCGCTTCACAATGGACCCCGAGCTCTCTGAAGTCGTCACAGAAGTTTTCGTGCGGCTGCATGACGAGGGGCTGATTTATCGCGGGAAACGCCTGGTGAACTGGGATCCGACACTGCATACCGCCGTTTCCGATCTCGAGGTCGACAGCGCCGAGGAACCGGTAAAACTCTGGCATTTTCGTTACCCACTGGCCAATAGCGACGATGCGATGGTCGTCGCAACGACCCGCCCGGAAACCATGTTTGGTGATACGGCAGTCGCGGTCCATCCTGAGGATGAGCGATACCGGCACCTGATCGGACAAACGATACGGCTGCCACTGACCGACCGCGAAATCCCGGTGGTCGGTGACGAGCATGTCGATCCCGAGTTCGGCACAGGCTGCGTCAAGATCACGCCGGGGCACGACTTCAACGACTATGAGATCGGCCAACGGCATTCGCTGCCCATGATCAACATCCTGGACGATGACGCGGCACTCAACGAGCAGGTACCAGAAGTCTATCGTGGCATGGACCGCTTTGAGGCCCGCAGCCGTGTTATCCAGGACATCGATGCGCTCGGGCTACTCGACGCTATCGAAGATCATTCGGCGATGATCCCGCGTTGCGGGCGCAGCGGCGCCATCGTCGAGCCCTATCTGACCGATCAGTGGTACGTGGACACAAAACCGCTGGCAAGAGCCGCCGTTGCCGCCGTTGAGTCCGGATCGATTCGTTTCGTACCGGATAATTGGTCCAAAACCTATTTCGAATGGATGCGCAACATCCAGGACTGGTGCGTCTCGCGGCAGCTATGGTGGGGTCACCGCATACCGGCATGGTATGACGATGCAGGGACCATATATGTCGGGCGCAACGAAGAAGAAGTGCGCTCAAAACACCAGCTCACAGCGGATGTGCGCCTGAAGCAGGACCCCGACGTACTCGACACCTGGTTCTCATCGGCGCTCTGGCCGTTCTCGACGCTGGGCTGGCCGAAGCAAACCGTTGAACTCAAGCGCTTTTATCCCACGAGCGTGCTGGTGACGGGCTTCGACATTATCTTTTTCTGGGTCGCCCGCATGATCATGATGGGATTGAAATTCACCGGCGAAGCGCCGTTCCGCGAGGTTTACATCCACGGGCTCGTGCGCGACCACGAAGGCCAGAAGATGTCCAAATCCAAGGGCAATATTCTCGACCCACTGGATCTCATTAATGGGATAGATCTCGACGGCCTCGTTGCCAAGCGAACTGAGGCCCTGATGAATCCTGATCAGAGGCCTGCGATCGAAAAGATCACGCGGTCAGAGTTTCCCGACGGCATTCCCGCGTTCGGCACGGATGCGCTGCGAATGACCTTCGCCTCACTGGCGACTTTAGGACGGGACGTCCGTTTCGACCTTGGACGCATTGAGGGCTATCACAAGTTCTGCAACAAGCTCTGGAACGCCTCACAATATGTCTTTGCCCAGATCAGCGCGACAGACGACAGTGAAACAGCACTCAGTGTCGCTGACCGGTGGATCAGGTCACGCTTGAGCACCTGCATTGCCCAGACAAGATCCGGACTCGAGAGCTATCGTTTTGACCTGGTGACGCAGTCGCTCTATGAGTTCACCTGGCACGAGTTTTGTGACTGGTATCTCGAGCTAACAAAACCGATATTGGACGGCGATGATGTGCCGCCCGAACTCAAGCGCGGCGCCCGGGAGACGCTCACCATTGTGCTGGACGCCCTTTTCAGGCTGCTGCACCCCATCATCCCTTTTGTCACCGAAGAGCTATGGCTGGCGCTTGGTGAACGGCTCGGCGAGACTCGGCAGACGATCATGCTCGAAAGCTACCCGAAAGCCACCGACTTTGACGTGGACGCTGAAGCGGATTCGGAAATCGAATGGCTCAAGGGGTTTATTATCGGTGTGCGCCAGATCCGCGGTGAGATGAACCTGAGCCCTAGCCGGCCGCTTCCGGTCAGACTTCAGGCTTATACCGATCGTGACCGCCAGCGCGTTGATGCCAATCGTCACTTCATCGACAGGCTGGCCCGAATCGAAAGCATCACCTGGCTTGAGACGAACGAGAAATCGGAGGGCTCGGCAACTGCACTCCTGGGCGAAATGCAGATCCTGATTCCCCTGGCCGGTCTGATCGATACGGAGAAGGAAATCGACCGGCTCGAGAGACAATTACACAAACTCAGCAATGACCTCAGACAGACTGAGAAGAAACTCAACAACGAGCGATTCGTCGCCAATGCCCCAGCCGAGGTAGTCAAGAAGGAACGCGACCGTGCCAGCGAGCTTGAGCAGCGGCGCGACCAACTCCTGAACCAGCGGGAAAAGCTCCGGGAAATCGCCTGAACCTGCGCGCGGACTGGTTCACAAATGCCATGATATGGGCTGTAACCTGAAGGCGTTTTCGGCGACCATGCCGCGATGGTTAGTTCGAGTCTGAACCCGGCATCCGATGTGAGTGCCGCCCAACGCGCCCTGATTGACCGCGTTATCGAAACGTTGGAAACGGTCATCGTCGGCAAGACACATCAGCTGCGCCTGGCCGTAGCTTGTGTGCTCGCTGAGGGCCACCTGCTGATCGAGGACCTTCCCGGTGTCGGCAAGACGACGCTCGCCCATGCGCTGGCGAAAGCGCTCGGCCTGAGCTACCAGCGCATCCAGTTCACAAGTGACCTGCTACCGGCCGACATTCTGGGTGTTTCAGTTTATCAGCGCGACAGTGGCAGCTTCGAGTTTCACCGTGGCCCCATTTTTTCTCAGGTCGTTCTCGGCGATGAAATCAACCGAGCGACACCGAAGGCGCAAAGCGCCCTGCTGGAGGCGATGGAGGAACGCCAGGTAACGGCCGATGGGCAGACCTATGTCCTGCCGGCACCGTTTTTTGTCATCGCAACACAAAATCCGCAACACCAGGTCGGAACCTTCCCACTACCCGAATCGCAACTCGACCGTTTTCTGATGCAGATCGAGCTTGGCTATCCGGACCCGGCAGAGGAGCGACTTCTGTTGGCGCACGGTGAGCGTCGCCGATTAATCGACGAGATGGAGCCCGGACTATCACCCGACTCGCTGTTACGGCTGCAAGAGCGTGTGTCGAAGATTCATGTGTCAGATGCACTGCTTGACTATGTGCAGGCGCTGATCCGGCATACGCGTGAGAGCGGCGACTATCTGACGGGACTGTCACCACGCGGCGGTATGGCTGTCATCAAAGCAGCACAGGCCTGGGCACTGATGGAAGGCCATATCGGTGTCCATCCGGAAGATGTGCAGTCGGTCTTCGCGGTGGTCGTGGACCATCGACTGGAGCGAGCGTCGCGAGACGCACCGACGGATCCCGGCCGAGCAATTCTCTCTACGGTCCCAGTCCCCTGATCCGATGTTCGGCGCCCGGTTGGAACGAACGCGGTACTGGGCCGCCGTTTGGGCGAGGCGACGTCAGGGCGACGATGCCCATGCCGTCACCCTGAAGCGACGGCGGATTTACATCCTGCCGACCCGCTTTGGGATTATCTTTGGCGCCACCGTATTTGCCATGCTACTGGGCTCGCTGAATTATGGGGCGAGCCTCGGTTTTGCGCTGACTTTCCTGCTGGCGGGTCTCGGCCTCGTCACGATGCAGCACTGTCACAACAATCTGCTCGCGATGACCGTAAGATTTGCCGGCGCCGACCCAGTCTTCGCTGGCGAAGAGGCAAGATTCCGAATCTCACTGCAGAATACTGCGGCTGCACCGCGCCTCGATCTTGTTGCTGACTGCGACCATACGCATGACGGTCCCGTCGACATCGCTTCAGGTGCGACAGCAGCACTACATCTCCACTTATCGACAACGTCCCGGGGCTGGGTACGTTTGTCCCGATTCTCGGTATCGACCCGCCATCCAGGCAACCTGTTCCGTGCCTGGACATGGGTCCACATGGACGCCCGCTGCCTCGTGTATCCGCGGCCCACTCCGCCCGGCCGGCCACTGCCAGCCGGCAGCGATGCCATCGGCACGCATTCCACTGTTACCCAGGAAGAAGACGATTTTGTCGGCCTGCGCGATGCGGTCCTGGGTGATCCACCGCGTCGTCTCGCCTGGAAAGCCTTTGCCCGCAGCGATCGATTGATGGTGAAACAGTTCGCGGGCGGTGCCGAAAGGCCCTGTCTCTTCGACTGGAACGATCTGCCTGACCTGGGCGACGAGGAAAAGCTGTCGCAACTTTCACGCTGGTGCCTCGACGCGGCTGACGCACGGCAAAGCTTTGGGCTCGTGTTGCCCGACCAGAAGATCCCGCTCGGCAACAGCGACCGCCATCTCCACGACTGTCTCCAGGCCCTGGCGCTCTATGGTGTTTCAGAATGAGACCGATAGCGCGCAATACGAGCGGGCTGTTGCGCCTCGTCTGGACGGCCGGAACCGTCGTCGGTGCCAGCCTGCCTCATTGGACCAGCCTGCCATCCTGGATGCCCGTGTTGCTTTGCGTTTGCGTCGGGTGGCGCTTCGCTGCACGCGGGCTGAGGTGGCCGCTACCCGCACGCTGGCTTATGTGGCTCTTAACGATCGCCGCCTTCGGCCTGGTGCTGCTGCAATTTCGGACAATCAACGGGCTGGTGCCCGGCACAGCACTGCTTGTCGTTATGGTCTCACTCAAGTTTCTCGAGGCCAGATCGCAGCGTGATCACATCTTGCTCACAGTCATTGCCTACTTCCTTGTGTTTGCGAGCCTCCTGGCCGGCGGCGGCCTGATCAAGGGACTCTACGTGCTTGGTTTTGTCTGGATCACGACGCTCGGTCTGCTCCAGGTCGGGCGACAGGGGCCACTGATGGCCAATCTGCCAACGGCGAAGCTCGCCGGTCGCCTGCTGATTCAGTCGGTGCCGATTATGATCCTGCTGTTCCTGCTGTTTCCCCGTCTTCCGGGACCGCTCTGGGCACTGCCCGGCGATACCAGCAGCGGGGCAACAGGTCTCTCCGGCTCAATGAGCCCGGGTGATTTGACGAATCTGGGCCTCTCGGATGAGATTGCATTTCGCGTCGAATTCACGGGTCAGACCCCGGCAGCATCAGAGCTCTATTGGCGCGGACCCGTGCTGTCCATGTTCGACGGCCGTGCGTGGACCCAACTCGCGGGCATGCGCCGGCGCGTCGAGGACACCGTCGAATACCTCGGCAACGAAAGCCAGTACCGTGTCATGCTGGAACCGGATGGACGCGGCTGGGCGTTCGCACTCGAGATGCCAGAAACCTGGACCGACGGTGGCCAGGGGCGTTCGATCCGAATGGGCAGCGACTATCAGCTTCGTGTCTTTCCGCCGGGAACGAATAGAGGCCGCGTGACCTATTCGGTGACGAGTCAATCACGTTTCCGTGCGGCCGAACCGCTGACGGAAGGTGAAATCGAGCTCTTCAGCCGATTACCGCGCGACAGCAATCCCAGGACACGCGCACTTGTTGAGGGATTGCTAGACGGTGCTCCGACGGCGGAGGCAATCATTGAGCGGGGGCTTGATGTTTTCCGCCAACCCGACTTCTTTTATACCCTGACGCCGCCGCCGCTCGGCGAGCACACGGCTGATGAGTTTATCTTTGAAACGCGGGAAGGGTTCTGCGAACACTACGCCTCGGCCTTTGCGATCATGATGCGCATGGCCGGCCTGCCGACACGCGTGGTGACCGGCTATCAGGGTGGAGAGCTGAACTCCATCGGTGAGTACTACATCATTCGCCAAACCAATGCTCATGCCTGGACGGAGGTCTGGACACCGGACGACGGCTGGATCCGCGTCGACCCGATCTCGGCCGTCGCGCCCGAGCGGATTGCGCTCGGGTCGACCCGGTCCAATTTCCAGGGTCAGACAACAATCGCATCCCGTATCGGACGCATGCAGTGGCTGCGCCAGGCGGCACTGGCCTGGGATACGGTCAATACGCTCTGGAACGACTGGGTCATCGGTTATGGGCCCAGGCTGCAACGCACGCTGCTGGAATGGCTGGGGTTTGACCGACCACACTGGCGAGTGCTCCTGCTAATGACCTCCGCGGCAACGGTGTTCACGATGGCGGCACTGGCATTCTACCTGGGGCTCAGGAGGCATCGGGGGAATGGTCGCGATTCGGCTGCGAGGAGCTTTGAGCAATTCAAGCGCAAGCTTAAGCGACTTAGGGTAGACCCGATTCGACTTGGGGAAACGCCGAGCACTTACGCTGATCGAGCGCGTACTGCCTTACCCGATGCCGCCGAATCGATTAACGACATTACTGCAGCCTATACGGCAGCACGTTACGAACCCGATCCCAGCGGCGACGCGCTGGCCAGGCTCAGATCCCTCGTTAGCAAGTTCAGCTCAGGCTATGCTCCCGGGTAGCGTTTAGCTCAACATCGGGCCAACGCTCTTCCGTCAGACGGAGACTCACCATCGTCGGTGCCAGCAAGACGAGCTCGCCCGCATGATCGAGCGCAAGGCTTGCGTTCAAACGAGTCTTAAAGCGATCCAGCAGCTTCGGATCGGCCGATTTGACCCATCGGACGGTGGCAATGTTGACGGCCTCGAAACTGCACTCGACTCCGTACTCACTTTTGAGCCTAAAGCTCGCAACTTC
>Ga0255049_10001491_pt1 | contig 12888 bp, 11 predicted proteins | sample JV7_2_3_MG_FD_183615 | JGI IMG/M metagenome (GOLD analysis project Ga0255049, IMG submission 183615) | Seawater microbial communities from Jervis Inlet, British Columbia, Canada - JV7_2_3 | ecosystem: Environmental > Aquatic > Marine > Inlet | place: Canada: British Columbia | collected 2016-10-06
AGAGGGAACGTGACGAGAATGGATGAACGACGGACCACGCGGCGCGCCGCACGTATCCTGGTCTTTGCCGCGGTCCTCATCGCCGGCGCGACGACGGCGTCGACGTCGCAGGAGGGTGGCACTGACGGGGGCGAGTGGCGCTATTGGGGTGGCGACTCCTTCAGCAGCCGGTACTCGCCGCTCGACCAGATCGACGCCGGTAACTTCGGACAACTCGAGGTGGCGTGGGTCTGGCGCGGCGACAACTACGGCCCCGGGGTCGATTTCATCCTGCGTTCGACGCCGCTGTACGTGGATGGAGTTCTTTACACCGTGGCCGGTCAGCGCCGCACGGTAATCGCACTGGATCCGGCCACGGGAGAGACCCTGTGGACCTTCCGCGAGCGTTCGACCCCGCGCTGGGCCGACTCGATGCGCAAGAACTACGGCAAGGGTGTTGCCTATGCCGAAGTGGATCGCCGCGGCGTGGTATACGTGGTCACCCCCGGGTTCTTCCTGCATGCCCTCGACGCAGTGACCGGCCGGCGCGTGGAAGCGTTCGGCCAGGAGGGCACTGTCGACCTGTTGGCCGATCTCGGTTACCCGTACGACCCTCACGACGGGCTGCCCAAGGAAACCGGCTACATCACCAACTCGTCTCCGCCGATCGTGGTCAACGGCGTGGTGATCGTGGGCAACTCGCACGAGCAGGGCTACCGCCAGACGCGGCGCGAAAACGTGCCGGGAAACATCCTCGCCTACGACGCGCGCTCCGGCGAGCACCTGTGGAAGTTCAATGTCATCCCGCAGCCGGGCGAGTTCGGCCACGAAACCTGGGAAAGCGACGCCTGGTCCTACACTGGCAACGTCTCGGCGTGGGCACCGATGTCGGCCGATCCCGAACTCGGCCTGGTGTACGTCGTCACCGATCCGCCCACGAACGACTTCTGGGGCGGCTTCCATCACGGCGACAACCTGTTTGCTACGAGCATCATCGCGCTGGACGTGGCGACGGGGCAGCGGCGCTGGTATTTCCAGACCGTCCATCACGACATCTGGAACTACGACATCCCGACCGCCCCGAATCTCGTCGACGTCACCGTCGACGGCGAGCGTGTCCCAGCCCTGGTGCAGACGACCAAGCAGAGCTTCGCGTACGTGCTGAACCGCGAAACGGGAGAGCCGCTGTGGCCCATGGAGGAGAGGGCCGTGCCGGCGTCGAAGGTCCCGGGGGAGAAGACGTCGCCGACCCAGCCGTTCCCGACCAAGCCGGCGGCCTACGAGATGCAGGGGCTTACCGAGGACGACCTCATCGATTTCACCCCGGAGTTGCGCCAGGCGGCTCTCGACGTCGTGAACGAGTACGAGTTCGGCCCGCTGTTCACTCCGCCGCTACATCGAGACAACGATCTCGGGCTCAAGGCGTCGATCCATTGCCCGGGGTCCAACGGGGGAACGAACATCCCCGGCGGCGCGGCGGTCGATCCGGAGACCGGCATTCTGTACGTGGCCTCGACCAAGAGCTGTTCGGCGCCGGTTCTGATCCCGGGGAGCGAAGCCGACGTCAACGATCCCAACCCGATAGGCAAGACCGTCATGGAGTGGGTCACCCTCGGACCGGGCGGGCTCGGCCGGGTCCAGGGCCTGCCTCCGTACAAGCCGCCCTACGGCCGGATCACGGCGATCGACCTGAACACCGGCGAGACGCTCTGGTGGATCCCCAACGGCGATACCCCCGACTTGATCAAGAACCACCCCAGCCTGCGCGACCTGGACATCGGCAATACCGGCAGCGGAAGCCATGCCACCAAGCTGGTCACCAAGACGCTGCTGATGTACGCCGAGGGGCGCGGGGGCCGCCCGCTGCTGTATGCGGTCGACAAGCGCAGTGGTGAGCGGTTGGGAACGGTCGAGATCCCGGCGCCGTCCAACAGCGCGCCGATGACCTATCTGCACGAGGGCAAGCAGTACGTCGTGCTGCCGATCGGCGGTAACGGACACGCCGGCTCGCTGGTCGCGCTGGCGCTGCCCGACGAGGAGTAACTGCTACGGCGCGCGGCTGTTGTCGGGCACGGCGATCGCGACGGCGTCCAGGCTGGTCTGGTCGCTGGCGAGTTCCTCGTCGCCCGTCGGCAGGCCGTTGATCTCGAAGAAGTAGGTGAGCACGTCCGTGTACTGCTTGCGGCTCAACCCGCCGGGGTTGTCCTGCGGCATGGTAGAAGTCAGCGTCTCGTACAGGAAGCTCACAGGAAGGCCGACCCAGCGGCCCAGATAACTCTCGAACTCGGCCGGCTGGTGACACTTGGAGCATGCCTTCTGGTACGCCTTCGCGCCACGCTCGGACTGCGCCTTCGTGAACACACCCTCGGTCAGGGCGCGGGTCTGCGGCGCAGCTGCCTGCGCTCCCAGGGCCATCACGATCGAGGCCGCGACGAAGCCTGCCGTGGCCAGTAGCTGACGAGTCGCGCGCATCCCGATAGCGTTCGAGTGGTCAGGCGACGTCCCGCACCTTCATCACCTCGGCGAAAGCGGCAGTTGCCTGCTGCATCTGCTCGAGAGTGCCGATGGAGATCCGGGCGTGGCTGTTCTCGAACGGCGGGAAGTCACGGCCAACCTTGAACCCGCGCTCGGCGCAACCGGCGCGGAACTCGCTCGCCGCCATCCTCGTCTCCGCGAAGATGAAGTTGGTCTGTGAATCGGTCGCGCCCATGCCGTGTTGGCGGAACCAGCCGGTGGTGTAGTCGCGCGCCGCGGTGTTCCGATCGCGCTCCCGGCGGATGGTCGTCTCGTCGCGAATCGACGCTGCGGCCGCCGCCAGGGCAAGCACGTTCAGGCTGAGCCCGTAGTGCCAGGCGCGCATTCGGCGCAGCGCCTCGGCGTGCCCGACCGCGTAGCCGATGCGCATACCGGCCATCCCGTGCGCCTTGGAGAACGTGCGGGCGACGATCACGCGTTCGTTCTCCGCCGCGATGGGAATCGCGGTGGCGTACGCAGGGTCGGTGACGTAGTCGTGATACGCCTCGTCGACGCAGACGACCACGTCCGGGTCGGCCGCGAGCACGCCTTCGATGAAGCTCGCCACGGCCGCTTCGGAGTGCACCGTCCCGGTGGGATTGTTCGGGTTGTTCAGGAACACCATGCCGCCACCGCGCGCCGCTTCGATCATGCCGTCGAGATCAAGCATGAGGTCGTCGGTCAGCGGTACCTTGCGTTGGGGATGTCCCACCACGTCGGCGTAGCCACCGCATTCCTCGTAGGTCAGCGCTCCGGCGACGAGCGGGCGGCTGGGCGAGGTAAAGACCTGTGTCGCCGTACGCAGCAACTGGGTGGAGCCGTTACCAACCATGACCCGGTCGCCGGGCACGCCGACGATCTCGCCGATCAAGCCCGGCAGTGTGCGCGCCGCATCGAACGGGTAACGGCCGGCCGGAGCCCCGCTTCCCAGGACGTTGCCCATCGCCTCCAGCGCCGCCGGGCTCGGTCCCATCGGATTCTCGTTGTTGTGCAGCAGCACCGGCGTGGCCGTGGCCAACGCCTTCGGGGCGACCATGGCGAGCAGGTTGGAGGTGCTGCGGGAAAGCATCGCCGCCGAGGCTCCGCCGAGCCCCACGGCCCGCACGAAACCGCGTCGAGACAGGGTGTAATCGCTACGTTTCATCGCTCAGCCCTCCAGGACCTGGTCGAAGACCTCGATGGCGCGCTCCATCTCTTCGCGGGTGCCGATGGAGATGCGGCAGTGGGTCTCCTCGAACGGCGGGAAGTCCCTGCCGACGCGGACTCCGTGTGCCCGGCAGGCATCGCGGAAACCGGCGGCGGGCCGGCCGATGTCGACGAACAAGAAGTTCGTCTGCGAATCGAAGGCGTCGTAGCCCGCGTTCTCGAAGAAGTCGACAGTCAGCTTCTTCACTTCGGCGTTCCGCGCCTTCTCGCTGCGCATGTACTCGGCATCCTGCGCCGCGGCATGCGCGGCGATCTGCCCGAGCGAGTTGGTGTTGAAGGTCAGCGCGAAACGTCCGAGCTTGGCGATCGTGTCGCGATGACCGATCCCGAAGCCCACTCGCATCCCGGCCATCCCGTGCGCCTTCGAGAAGGTCCGTGACACGAACAGGTTCGGAGTCTCGAGCGCCAGCGCAGCTGCGCTGTAGTAGGCGGGTTCAGTGACGTACTCGTGATAGGCCTCGTCGACGTGGATGACGGTGTCAGGCGAAGCGCCGTGGACGGCGCTCACGAACTCCGCGATCGAGTCCCCCGAGCGGACCGTGCTCGTCGGGTTGTTGGGATTGCACACGAACACCAGGCCCGCACCGCGCGCAGCGTCAGCCATGGCGCCGAGGTCGAGGCGGCCGTTGCCGTCAACCGGGACCCGCCGCACCTCTGCCCCGAGGTAGCTGGCGACCCGAGCCGGCTGCTCGTAGGAGGGGGTTGCCGTCACCAACGGACGGGTGGGGGAGGTGAACGCGTGGACGCCGTTCTTGAGGATCTCGCCCGATCCGGCGCCGAGCACCACGTTGGCCGGCCTTGCCCCTGTGTTCTCCGCCAGGATGGCCCGCAGATCAGCCATCGACGGCGATGTATTGGTGGGGTAGCGGTTGGCCGCACCGAAGGCGCCGCGAAGCGCCTCGAGGGCTTTCGGGCCGGGGCCCAGGGGGTTCTCGTTGCTGCTGATCCGAACCTCGTCGGCAGCGACCGGCGGGACCACCAGCGGCTCGGTGGCTTCGGAGACGTGTTCGGCGACGAGGGCCTCGCGTCCGCGCGCCGCGATGAACGCGCTGGGCAGGGTCGTGTTGTCGCCGGGGCCGCCCATCAGGGCGCGGCGCGACAGAGACATCGCTTCCTCCTGGGTCTTGGCGCTTGTGCCGCGGATGCGAGCCGATCTGCAGGCACCCGGGCAGTGAAGGTGTAGCGCATTGCCCGGGCCGATGTCAAAAGCGCCGGCCTATTTCGGGCAATTCCGGGGACAAGCCAGAGGCGTGGCCGCGCTCCCGGGATCGATGCGCTGCCAGGCGAAGACGGACAGCGTGCACAGCCCCGCTGCCAGCAGGAACGGCAGTGCCCAGTGACCGGTCCTGGCCACGAGAAGCCCGAACACCAGGGGCGAGGCGGCGCCCCCGATGCTGCCGCAGGTGTTCATGAGCGCCGAGACCGAGCCGCTCGCCTCGCCGCCGATGTCCATCGCGGTCGCCCAGGCGACCGATACGGTCGCCTCGATCCCGGCCGCCGCGAGCGACAGGAGACCGAGGGCAAGCCACGGATTCGGTATCAGCGCGCCCGCACACAAGCAGATCACCGTGCCCACCAGCGCGAAGGTGGCGACGTCACGCCGCCCGGCGCGCAGTCCTCGTTGCCGTGCCCGGCGATCGCTCCACCACCCTCCGAGGGTGTTGGCCACAGCACCGGCCCACAGCGGGATACTGGCCCAGAATCCCGCCGCGAACATGCCGAAGCCACGCGCTTCCACGAGATACGTCGGCAACCAGCTCTGATAGATCCATGCCGTGTACACGACACCGCCGTACATGAGGCACAGCCAACGCAGGTTCGGGTTGCGCATCGCTACGCGCACCAGCGCTATGGCGGGCTGATGCGGCTGCAGCTCTGACGTGGTGTGGACCGCGCCGATTCGTTGCAACTCGGCGGCATTCGCGCGTGGGTGCTCGGCGGGCTCGTCGCGGTACCACGCATACCAGACTGCGGCCCAAAGCAGCCCCATCGCCCCGAAGGCCAGGAACACTGCGCGCCAGCCGGCCACGCCGACGATCAGCGCCACCAGTGGGAGGGTGATGGCGCCGCCGATCCTGGAGCCGGCATGGGTCACCCCCTGAACGAGGCCGCGCTCGTCCGGCGGAAACCAGCGCGACATGGACCGGGTGGCTGCGGGGAAGGCGCCCGCCTCGGCGGCACCGAACATCAGCCGCACCAGCAGGAGCGACCCGAAGCGCGTGGCGAGCGCCGTCCCGATCGTCATGCTCGACCACAAACATACGAGCAGCGTGAGGACGCGCCGTGGCCCGTAGCGGTCGGCGAGGAGCCCCCACGGTAACTGGAACGCCGCGTAGCCGACGGTGAAGGCCGTGAACACCAGCCCGAGCTCGACTTCGTCGAGGTCTAGTTCCGCGCGCAGCCAGGGTGCAACTCCCGCTATCGCCATACGGTCCATGTAGGTGTTGGCGTAGTGCAGGGTCAGCAGCGCCAGGACGACGTACCGGGAGCGGGAAGGGCGGGGGCCGCTCCTCGAGCTCATCCGGGATCTCGCCGATGGACGTGCAGCGCCTTGCCGCGGCGACGTAGCGGCGGTCCGCGCTCGAGGCTCAGCGCAACGGACTGCCGCAACATCTTGGCCATGACCGCGTGCACGGGAGGCCCCGAAGCCAGCACGGCGAGCAGGGCGTCGAGTGCGACCTTCGGATCGATCTCGCCGAGCCGCGGGTCGATCCGAAGTGCCAGCGTGGGTAGTCCGCTCGCATCCTCGCCCTCGATCAGTTGGTAGTCGAGCGCGTCGCCGCCGAAGCGGGCCGGGAGGGCCTCCTCCAGGACGCGGATGAGGTCGCCGGCGTGGAGCGTAATGCCTGCCACAGTGAGCTTTTCGAAGCTTCGAATGTCACGCAGGCACCGCGTCCAGCCGATGCGCTCGACCGGACATCCGCACGTGGAGCGTGTGACCTCGGCAGCATCGCCCATCGACAGGTTCACCGCCGCGAAGGGCGCCGCCGCGTGCAGGCCAGTGTGCAGGATCGCGTTCTCAGGGATACCGATGGCCGCGCCGAGCGCGTCGGCCCGGATGACGGCGTGCATGCCGGCCACGACGTGCACGTCGTCGGAGTGGGTCGGGCGCACGCACGCGTAGCCGACCGCGCCTGTCTCTATCGATCCGTAGCGCGGTAATGGTCGCAGACCCGAGGCGGCCACAATGTCCCGGCGTACCGCGGTGATCGGCTCGCCGCCCATGGTCGCATAGGCGCCGGCCAGCTCCAGGCCGTCGGCCGCTGCCGCGCGCCCCAGTGCCGCGATGTTGCTCGACACGGACAGCACGTGGGGCGTGTTGCCGCGCTCGAGTTGCCGGACCATCCAGCGGGCGACGATGCGCGCGTCGTCAGATGGCACGACCGTTGCCCGCGGTAGCTTCCTCCCGCAGCAGGCAGCGGCCCAGCGCAGTATGCGCTCGCCATACCGGAAGCTCGGGGCGAGGTCAGGATCGGCGGGATCGACGTCGCTGAACCAGGCATCCAGCGGCGCATCCAGCGCGCCCATCTTCAACAGCCGGTAGCGGGCGCCAGCGCCTACCGCCTCCCAGTCGGCGTTGACCAAGCGCTCGATCCCCAGGGCGTCCAGGTGCGTGTGCATCGCGCCCGCCGCGGCCCGGACGAACGAGAGGTCGACGATGAACGGCGGTGCGTCGCTACGACTGCCGCTGCTGCTGGCAACGATGCCGTAGCGCGATCGCGGATTGGCGAACGATCCGGGCCCGACCTGCAGCCGCAACGAGCCGCGAACCAGCTCCCGGCGTCCCTTGAACTCGTCGACCAGCACATAGACCCCGCTTGTCGCGAGAGCCCGCAGCGTCGCCTCCAGGCCTTCACGGGCCAGGAGTCCCCTCACGTCACCCGACTCCACGCCGGCGTGGTGAAGGAGTCGTCCCAGGGCGCTGTCCGGACGCCGGAAGCCGGCTTCCGTGACCATCGTCAGGAACTGGTCGTTGCGGGCGCACAGCGCGGCCGCCTGGACCGCGCGCGCCGCCGCGACCGTTACCGGCTCGCGCAGCAGACTCGGGAGGCCTGCCATCAGAGACATGCCAAGCCGGACGGCGTCACGAGTCGCCGCTATGCGCATGCGGGCGGAGGCTTGCTGAGGGTCACGTTACGCGGAGGATGGGTGCCCGCGTGCGCGCAGTCAAGCTCGCCACTTGCCCGGCTACGCCTCCACGGTCTGGACGGGACTACGGCTGGGATTGCGGTTGCGTCACCCCGTTGCGTTCATCCGCCTGGGCGGAGACAGATCGACCCCTTGATCAGGCCGAATCCCCCCTTGGCCGGCAAGAGTCAGCGCGTGGGCCCGCCGACCCGCGCGAAGGCGAACGGATCGGGGCTCGACAGCCCGATCACGAGCGCGAGCGCGCCAACGCCGCAGTCCTCAGATCACGCGTGCGACTCTTCATCACCCTTTCTCCTGCTGCATCTGGTAAAAACAACCGGGCCGCCATCTTACCCAGGTCCACCGAGAAGCTACCCATGGAAGAGTCGCCGACATCTCGTACGCGCCACCCGGCGTTGCACTATTGCTTCCTGGCGATACTCGGTGCGTTCGGCGTCTATGTCTCGATGCCGATCCGGTTGAATCCCCAGTCGACCATCGACTGGATCGACCTGGCGATTAACATCGCCATCTTCATACCGTGCAGCTCGATCGCTGTTGTCAGCGCGCTACTCGCGCTTATCTCGGTTGTGTCATCCCGCCGGGTGGACGAGAACGGTCGCTTCGCGAAGTTCGCACTCATACTACTGAGGGCCTTCGGACTTCCCAGACTGTCGTTAGCCGCGTTCTCGGGCCTGACCCCGTTCGGCGTTCTGCGGGCGATGCTCACAGCTAGGAATTTCACGCGTCCAGCGCCAGAGGTGAGCGATCCGCGAACCGATGGGCACCACACGGAGACACTATGAAGATCGACATCCGCTTCTGCGCCACCTGAGCGCGCTCCCCCGACAAGGCGGCGAGTCTCGCCGCCACGATCAAGGAACGGCTGGGGATCGAGGCCAACCTCGAACCGACCGACCGGACCGGCCAGTACGACGTCCTCGCAGACGGTGAACTCGTGGCCTCCCGCGGCGGCAACCCGGTCACCCGCATCCTCTTCGGCGCCGGGTTCCCGGAGGTCGAGGAGTTGGTCACCGAGCTTGGGAAGCGGCAAGGCTAGCGCCGGCCGTCCCTCGCAAAGTACGGCGTAAGCATGAGGGCGACGCCCAACGCGACAAGAAGAAACACGTTGGAAACGAAGTACGGGAACACCATCAGACCGATCCCGCATACCAGGGGAACGGTCGCCCTCTGCTTCTTGCCGTACATGAAGAAACCGACGCCGATCGAGCCGAAAAGCAAGCCCCAAAGAAGCGTCATCGTCGCACCCCTAATGCCGGAGACGCCGTCGTCCCGACGGGTTCGAGGGCTGAAGTCCGTTCGGAACGCATTGGGAAGGAACCCTTGCAGCAAAGGGACTTATTGTAGTACCGAGGGGGGGACTCGGACCTTCACTCCCTTGCGGGAACCGGATTTCGGTCGGGTCTGCGCCTCGGCTTGAACCGAAACGAGATAAGTCGTCCCTATTGTCTGCGTTGGCTTGCGTTCAAGCACCGGGGGTGTAGCTTGGCCAGGAGTTCCTGGACAGAGGGAGACCAACCCATGCGCAGAGCGACTTGGGCCGCCACGCTCATGGCGTCCGCGACCGCTGCAGCCGCATCGGCCCAGGAATCTCCTGCGTTCAGTACCTTCGGCCCGATTGCAGAGGCCCATGAGCAGCTAGTGGTCGGGGCGCAGGACGAGGCCGACAAGTGGCACTGGGTAGTGGGCGGCTACCTCCAGGTGATCAGCCTCGACGCGAACATGACCGTTGGAGATGCCACGGTTCCAGTGCAGCTCGAGCTTAGCGACCTGATCGAGCATGTGCAGATGGCGTTCTCGGCACACGTTGAGGGGCTTCGCGGGCCGTGGGGGGTCGGCGCCGACTTTCTGTACGTTCGAGTCGGTGAAGACGACGTGGCGACACGTATCCCAGGAGTGACTGCGAGTGGAAACTTCAGGATTTCCAACGTGGACGTGTTCGGCATCTACCGCATGGGTGAACTCAATGGGAACGCTGGCGCTCTTGATCTGCTGGGCGGCGCGCGCCGGCGCGGACTGGCTCTGGACCTTTCGGCAGCCGGCCCTTCCTTCGGATCACGGGCGCCCGTTGCTCTCGGCTTCGACGTCGGCTGGTGGGATCTGCTCGTCGGAGCACGCTGGGTCAAGGCTTTTCATCCACGCGTCGTCGGTATCTTCCGCGCCGACTTTGGGACCGATACCTGGATGGTGAACGGTGGCATCGCGATCAACGTGGTCCGGCGCTTCGACGTGATGCTTCAGTATCGTTACCAGAGCTTCAATCACGAGCAGGGAGAAGGGTCGGAGTTCTTCAGGTACGACGGCTCCGAGCAAGGCGTTCTGGTCGGCTTCGGTTTTCATTTCTGAACTCGGGTGCCCAGACAGGTCCGCTCCAGTAACTGGGCGCTCGTCCTCGGCCCGCGGAGGCCTCGATGACACTCAAGGGAGTCCCAATGCGAAGGGTTGTGCTGTTCGGACTCGCATCAGTTCTCGTCGCGTGCGCGTCAGGCGACGAGGAACTCCGCAGCGCCGCCGCCGAGAGGCCCAACATCCTGCTGATCGTCGCGGATGATCTCGGCTACTCGGACATCGGCCCGTTTGGCGCGGAGATCGCGACGCCGACCCTCGACGCGCTGGCACGCGCAGGTCTGATGCTGACCAACTTCCATGTGCTGCCCAGCTGTTCACCGACGCGGTCGGTGCTGCTCTCCGGGGTCGACAATCACCGGGCAGGGCTCGGAACGATGGGGGAGATCACGACGCCCGAGATGGAGGGACATCCGGGCTACACCGGATACCTGAACTTCGAGGTCGCTGCTCTGCCGGAAGTTCTTGGCGCCGCCGGCTACCACACCTACATGGCAGGCAAGTGGCATCTGGGGGACGAAGAAGAAACCAGCCCTCACGCAAGGGGATTCGAGGAAACCTTCGTCCTCGTACCGGGAGGCGGAAGCCACTGGAGCGACCGCAGACCGCTTTCGCCGCCCCAGAAGATGCTCTACCGCCGCAACGGCCAGGTCGTCGACTCGCTGCCGGACGACTTCTACTCGACCAAGGACTACACCGACAGTCTGCTCGGGTGGATCAAGGAGGACCACGGCGACGGCAGGCCCTTCTTCGCATACCTGTCATACACCGCGCCCCATGATCCCCTGCACGCTCCGCGGGAATACATCGAGAAGTACGCTGGAAAGTATGACAACGGCTGGGACGCCCTGCGCGAGGAGCGGTTCGAGAGGCTGAAGACTCTCGGGATCGTCCCGCAGGCTGCCCGTGCCTATCCGCGGCTTGCCAACGTCCAGGCCTGGGACGACATGTCCGTCCAGCAGCGACGGGAGCGCGCCCGCGACATGGAAGTCTACGCGGCGATGATCGACTACATGGATGAGCAGATCGCGCGCGTCTTCGATCAACTGAAGGAGTCGGGAGAGTACGACAATACCCTGATCTTGTTCTTCTCGGACAACGGTGCCAACGGGGCCATGCCGACCGCGTATCCCGGCCAGACGGAAGAACATCTGAACTCCTTCGACAACAGCCTGGAGAACAGGGGCTTGGTCAATTCCTTCATCGAGCCGGGGCCAGGCTGGGCACAGGCCAGCATGTCTCCCAGTCGGATGTTCAAGGCCTTCACCTCCGAGGGCGGCATCCGCTCGCCCCTTCTCGTCAAGCTCCCTGGCCAGGCGACGAACGCCGGAACGATGAACCACTCGTTCTTCCACGTGCGCGACATCATGCCGACGCTTCTCGATGCCGCGGGTATCCCACCTGCCCTCGAGATCGGCCAACGGACGGTGCTGCCAATGCATGGCAAGTCCGTCCTGGACCTCTTCGCGGGGCAGTCTCAAACGGCCTACGCGGGGGCGGACGAGGTCGGATATGAGCTCTTCGGCCTGAAGGCTTACTTCACCGGCGACTGGAAGATCCTGTGGATGCCGCAGCCCTTCGGAACGGGCGAGTGGGAGCTGTTCGACCTCAGGGAGGATCCCGCCGAGCTGAACGACCTCAGTGCAAGCCACCCAGATCGGCTGACCGCGATGATCGCGGCATGGGAGCAGTACCGGATAGACAACGGCGTCCTGGATATCTCGTTTGATCTCTCGGTGGTCGAGTGACGCTGGGCAGGAGCCGCCGCGCGGCCCAGAATTGACTCCTGTTCCAGCAACGACTGACCGCCAGGCGCCTGGTATTACCAAGTACCGAGGGAGGTTAGATGAAACGGCGTCAATTCCTCAAGACGGCCAGTTGCGCCTCGGTTGCGAGCATCTTGGGCGACCTCGTGCTTGCGACCCAGTCGTCAGACGTGGGACGAGCACGACGCGGATTGCAGCGTCGCAATGGTATCGAATATGATACCAAAATGAAGTTGCGAGTCGTTCTCGATACGAACGTGCTGGTGACCGCCATTCGGTCTCGGAACGGCGCTTCGTTCCAGGTGCTCTCGAGCTTGGTGGCCGACCGCTTCGACATCGTTGTCTCTACTCCGCTGATCCTCGAGTACGAGGCCGCACTGCTCAGACACAGCCCGGCGACGGCTTTTTCGCCCGAGGACGTCGGTACGTTGGTCGACTCGATTTGTTCGATCGCGCAGCATCAGGAGATCTTCTATCTCTGGAGGCCGATACTTCGCGATCCTCGCGACGACATGGTCCTCGAGGTCGCTGTCGCCGCCGCGTGCGACGCAATCGTCACCTTCAATCGCCGGGACTTTCGCGGCGCGGACCGATTCGGCCTCGCAGTCCTGGCACCGGCGGAATTACTGCAGCAGTTGGGAGGAAACGAATGAGTACCATGAGCGTGCGGCTTCCGAAGTCGATCCACGAACAGCTTCGAGATCTCGCAAAGAAGGAGGGTGTGTCGATCAATCAGCTCGTCAACTCAGCGGTGGCTGAAAAGGTTGCGGCTCTCCTGACGGAGGACTACCTGGCGGTACGCGCAAGGGGCGGGAGCCGGAACAAGCTCCGGGACATGCTCGCCAAGGTTCCAGACATCCCGCCGGGCGAGCAAGACGAGTTGCACTGAAGTACCGAGGGAGGGATTCGAACCTCACTCCCTTGCGGG
>Ga0255049_10001492_pt1 | contig 12878 bp, 8 predicted proteins | sample JV7_2_3_MG_FD_183615 | JGI IMG/M metagenome (GOLD analysis project Ga0255049, IMG submission 183615) | Seawater microbial communities from Jervis Inlet, British Columbia, Canada - JV7_2_3 | ecosystem: Environmental > Aquatic > Marine > Inlet | place: Canada: British Columbia | collected 2016-10-06
ACATGGTCAGCGTAAATTCTTCCTGGAAAAAAAGTAACGCTAGCGACCCGATTGTCATTGGCGGAGTAACACCGTTTACGACCATTGATTATCCGGGCCAGCTTGCCGCGGTCCTGTTTTTGCAGGGATGCCCCTGGCGCTGCCATTATTGCCACAACAGTGAACTGATTCATCGGCAGGTTGCAGCTCGAATATCGTGGCCATCGGCGGTGGAACTTCTGGAACGGCGCAAGACCCTGATCGATGCGGTTGTTTTCAGTGGTGGCGAGCCCACCTTGCAATCTGGGTTGCCGGCAGCGATGCAGCAGGTGAGGCGTATGGGATTTAAAATCGGCTTGCATACTGCGGGGACCTATCCCGACCGATTGAAAAGGGTATTACCCTGGGTTGACTGGGTTGGCCTTGATATCAAGGCATCAAGAAAACACTATCCGGAGGTTACCGGCGTAGGTAAGTCTGGTGAAGTCGCCTGGGAAAGTGCGCGCATAGTCGTTGAATCGGGTGTCGATTATGAAGTCAGGACAACAGTCCATCCACGATTAATGGATTACGAGAAGATGGGTCAGCTGGTCGATGAGCTTAAAGACCTTGATATCGAAAATTACGCGATTCAGGAATGCATTCTGAGGCACTGCCTGAGTCCGTCTCATCGAGGCGCTGAGAATTTCTCTTTTCAAGAGGCAGACCTTAAAAATATTGCAACAAGATTTGTAAATTTCGAGCTGCGCAAGTCAAGTTGATCTGGTTAACTGAATTTAACTATACCAAATTCCGGGAAGTTGATTCCAGGGCGGAGATTAATTTTTTGTAATCGGTGGCTTCGGGATTCGATTCCGCTTGCGATTCTAATATTTGCTTTGGAACCACGCTGATGTCGGTTTGGTTCAGAACCCTAGAACCGATAGCTCAGCTCAAGACTCCACTTGGAAGCCGTCTCTCCCTTGAGGCTGCCAAAGGCGTCACCCGCCTTGAACCGGGAAATCACCAATTCAAGCTCGAGCTTTTTCCATTCTTCGATACCGACGATCAGGTCCAGTTCTGAACCGATTTCCCGGTTGTCCCCTTGTGGATCGATATCCAGGCGTGAACCACTAATCTCATCCGAGGCTTCCTGTTGCTGGTAGCTGTGATAGATCAGATCAATTGAACTTTCGGGTAAAAAATGAAATCCCCAGCCCAGCGTGGTTATCGAAATATTCGAAAGTTCGGGACGCAGCAGATCTCCGTAATAGTGAAAATTATTAACGCCCCGAAATTTATCATCGTTCCTATTCAAGCCGGTTTGTCGATAGGCTCTGTCGGTATCGTCGCCCGGGTCACTGTCCCCGCTGCCCACCGCGTAAGCTAGCGAAAAAGTCATGCCTCCCATTAACTTCGTCTTCCACATGCCGCCAAGATCAAGCCCTGCCGCACGTAGGTCGCGTCGATCAACTGAATCCACCCGGCTGAACTGCGGATCTATCGTGTCATAATCGATAATTTTTTCGGTGCCAGCCACCAGGCCGACGTCAATCCAGTAATAGAGGCGCCCCAACTTTTCGAGCCGGTACTTACCCTGTCTGCGCCCGCCAATCCAGACCGCGTCAAGATCGCTTTTGTCACGCAGGTCACGCTTGACAATTTCTCCTGCTGCCTCTGTATCCGAACCGTCTCTTTGTATCAGCACGAAAATACTGGCACGGTGGTCTGTATCCCATACCCAGGTTGCGCTGGAAATCACCCGTAAGACTTCATCCTCCTCCGGATCGATTCGGTCTTCGTCGGTTGAGGCACGTGCAAGCTCCTGCGCAATACCGACTTCCATATGCAAGGTTTCGGTATCGTAGTGAACGCGGACTGCATCAAGGTTTTTATCCCACCACCAGCTGCGGTCATCGGCAAAATTCTGCCTGCCTGCCTGAATACCAACGGTATCTTCCAACCAGCCCCCGGTGTAGAACCACATTTCACTCCGAGTCCACCGTGATTCAGTATCGCTTTGATCGAGCTCAGGTTCCCGGTTGGATTTTCGAACGCCCTCTAGCTCGACAAAGGCTGCGCTGTAATCCGAAAAGGGGTAAAAAAATTCCAGTTCCAGTTCCACGGTTTCTCGTTCCAGATCGTCGGCTTCGGTCCCAAATGCAAAGTCTTTGCGTTCTTCCGTTTCTAACGATAGTTCGCCCCCGATGGTTAGCAAGCGCCCGAACAGCTCTACTGCAAGCTCGGTTTCCGGTATGCGCTCATACGGGCGGCGACGCAATACCCTGGCCTTCTCGACACCGCTTAATTGCGTAAATTCGCTTTGCTCTGCTGATGGATCCTGATCGAGATATTCGATGCCCCGCGGGTTAATCGCAGCGCTGGCAACCTCGACATGGGGCGTCCCAATCCCTGAGTCAAAACCCGACTCCTCGAGATCCAGCTGGGTTGCCACGTTACTCGGGTAAACAGCGACCGGTGTCGGGTTTTTATTAGGCTCGATCAAAACGGTCGCTGGTGCACTGATTACAAAAACACCGGAATCGATCGCCTGCCATTGCGCTATCGATTGCCCGGCCAGGTCGTGAGTATTGAAGCAACCGCATTGTATTCGATGATGCCCCGAATCGCTCAATACACGACACTGTGGATCATTCAGGCTGTCAAGTCTCCGTGTGGCGTTGGCAATTTCTGAGAACGCACCCAACTGTACGGTCCAGCAACTTGAACCCGCCTGAGGTTCGGCTGCGATTGAATGCGAAGACCAGATCAAAAATGCTGCTAGCAGTAGGACCGGGTATCTCATTTGGCCTTAGCGGGTTCACCGGGGTCGCACAGCATACCCACGACCCGCGTTTCGCAAAGCGATAGCAACCGCTGCGTGGTATGTCGCCGTGACTCGTGCTGCAGGCTGAGGTAGATATGCCGCATCAGCGTCAGTAAGGCATAAACACGTATCGCATATCGCATCGTGTCTCCCGCCAGGGCGACGTAACGATCCTCGATGGCTTGTTCTACCGCCGCCAATGCCTTCGGGTGACCGGCGATGCGTAAACTCTGTTCGGTAACGTGGCCGATAAAATTGCCGATGTCCAATGCCGGGTCGCCCTGACAATAGAGATCAAAATCGAGTAACCAGAGGCGGTCGTCATCGACGATAATCTGATCCGCATAAAAATCACGATGAATGCCGCAGATCTTCCGATGCCCCAATGTCTGGGCCAATCGTTGCGCGCCCAGCTTCAAGCGCTCAATACGAAATTTCCAGGTTGGTTGGACAAGCGCAACCTTGTCCAGGCAGGATTCCAATATTTCCAGTTCGTTGTCGATGCCGTGGAAACGCTCAACCGGCACATTACTGCGATGCATTTTATACGCGGCGTCAGCGATGCGGGTGGCGATAGCCGGGCCAGCGGGTGTTAAAAGTAATGCAGTTGCCTCCGGGCCCGACACTTTACGTTGCAACCAAAGCCCCAGCTTTTTAACATAGGCAACGGCGTCGGGTACTGATATCCGATCCGCAGCTGTAGCGTGAAAGCCCCGAGCGGTAAATGCTCGCGACAATTCAAATGCAGACCGGCCCGAGCGCTTGCGACGGATCTTGCCAATCAGGGTCATCTGCGGTGAGTTGTCCGTAGCCGCCAGTTGGTATTCGATGACACAGCGTCGTCCCGGCTTGTGCCGCGTCACGCGAATTGATTGCAAGCGCTCGCCGGATAGATCTTCAGTGGTAAACTTGGCCACTGCAAAGCCGCGCGCAACCGCGACCGGGTCGAGGGCTTCACCTGCATGCACCAGCGCCTGATCGCGGGTAATCATCCAGGGGTCGGCGACCGTTACGCGGCGTGGCGACTGTGCAGTACCTGATTCCATACATCCAGCAACCTGTCTACTTGAACGTCGACCGAAAACCGCTCCAGCGCCGATTTACGAGCAGCAATACTCATCTGTCGTGTCATTTCCGGGTCAGTCAGAATCTGGGAGACTGCTCCCGCAACAGCTTCCGGATTGTTGACCGGAACCACAAATCCATTGACACCCTGTTTGACCATTTCCGGAATTCCACCAACCGCCGGGGCGACCACGGGTACCGCACACGAGAGCGCCTCCATAAGACTCACGGGCATGCCTTCCGAAAGGCTTGTGAGTAAGCCTATTGAGGCTTGTTGCCAATATTCGCGCACACTTTCCTGACTAGCCAAACCTTTAAACTGAACCACAGCATCGAGTCTGAGAGAATCGCGCAGGGATTCGAGCATTGGTCGGTCATCGCCGTCCCCCAATACCACGCATCCAAACTTAATACCCTGATCACGCAACATCGCACAGGCATGCAGCAGCACCGGTAGGTTTTTAACCGGTCGCATGCGCGCCACGCAAACCAGCAATGGTGATCGTGGTTGTGTCGGCAACCGGGGTTTAAACCAATCGGTGTCTACGCCGCAGGGAATAACCGAGAGATTGTTGGCGGGAGCTCCCAATGTTTTGATCATAAACTGCGCATTGGCTTCGGACACAGTGATCACTGCGTTGGCAGATCGACAGCGGTCGGCGAAATCGGCTGGCGGGCGACGATAAACGTCGTACCCGTGTGCGGTTAAACTATACGGAATTCCCAGGGTAGCGGATAACTTACGCGCCAGTTCAGTGGGTTGCGTAGCAAAGTGAGCGTGAATCCATTGTGGGCGAAATTTTTTCAGATGCGAAAGAAATAAACCTTGGTCGTAGCAGGTAAGGGCTTCGAGCTCGTTTTCGGTGACTATCTTGTGCCGTAGTGCCTCAACCGGGTTACGACGCGATAGAATTGTCACCTCGATTCCACGACGTTTAAGTTCGGCAATTTCGTTGGCGATGAAGGTTTCCGAAAACTTCGGAAATACGTTTACTACGTAAGCAATGCGTTTTAATGTCATGACTCATCTCCGGCCGTTTGCGCGATTTCGATTACCCTTGCCGCATTGTTGTCCCAGGTGTAGTGGTCGAGAATTACCCTTGCCGCGGCTTTGCCCAGAAGTTCTCGCTGCGAAGGTTCGAACAGTATTTTTTCGCAACAGTTAACCAATTCATCAAGATTGCCCGGTTGGTAAAGCAAGCCGGTCGATCCGGGTTCGATAATTTCACCAATCTGCCCTACATTAGCCGCTACCACTGGCGCGCCGCAGGCCATGTATTCGAATAGTTTGAGCGGTGAAAAATAAAACGAGTGATTCAATTGCGGGTAGGGGGCCAGTGCGATATCAAACTCGCGGATAATGCTCGCCACCATATCGTGCTTGACCGAGCCCAGGAAGCGCAGGTGATTACCGAGGTCGAGTTCCGCCACGCGCTGGTTAAGTGAAGTTTCAAGCGGGCCGGTGCCTACGATAACGAGCTGTAGCGTTGGAAACTTCAACACTAATCGTTGCACCAGCTCAGGCAGGATCTCGACCCCATGCCACTGCCGCAGTCCGCCGACAAAACCCAGCAGCGGTCCGTCGCTAAGTCCGAGACTGGCGCGCAACTTCGTGTTTCTTGGGGCTGGATGAAATACCTGCGGATCGACGGCGTTGGCGACAACATGGATACGCTCGGGTTTTACCCCACAGGCGATGGCATGCTGCGCGAGTGGTTTTGAAACCACCAGTACCGCGTCGGCGGCACACAGTAGTTTTCGTTCGGCAGCCCTGGCCAGTTCCACGTTGCCACCAGCGCGATAGGCCACATTCTCATCCACCAGGGGTGCGTTGAGTTCAACCAGAAGCGGTTTATCGGTCGCTTGTGCGAGGATAATAGGCGCAACCGAGTGAAGCGCCGCACGGGCATAAATAAAGTCAGGTGGTGACTTCGTAAACTTGCGCAACAGTTTGGCCTGCAGAAAACGGTCGTAAAGGATTCGACGCACATCCCTGGCCAGGTCGCAGTCTAGCTCGAGTTCAGCGCTGTAGGCATCGATCGCCTGTACGCCGGCGAGGGTTTCGTCACTGACAGGAATATGCAGAAACTGCCCGTCGATAACAGCAGGCTGGTCCCAAATACTCTTGTTTGCCGCTGGCGCGACCAGCGCCACAGCGTGTCCCGCGCGGTGCAGGGCAGCGATCATTTCGCGCACATGAACCGAGGAGCCCTTGTTACCAAGTACCGGGATGCCGTGATCCTGGCAAATGTAAAGCAGGTTCATACGGGAATCTCCTGGTTGGATAGAACGCGTTGACCGGACTCAACTCGATAGGCAGGAATTACGTGATGGCTGCCTTCCGGCAAAAACGGTAGCTTGCCGGCCTCCTGGCTTATCGCCAGTTCCGCCTCGGTCACGAAGCGCAGGATCCAGTCAGACCAGTCGGGTCGTTGGCAAACAAATAAATGTACCGCCAGTTTCAATAGAGCCCAGGCATAACAAACTGAAAAATTGCGCCACCAGATAGATGGCACCAGGGAGTAATAAGTGCACATCAGTTGCAATGCGAAAAAACGCGATGCTGTGTCAGGCAGGTCATACAATGCCCTGGCATGGTGCATCCGCGCATAGAGGATGGCTATGTCAATCATCGGATCCGCATCCGCTGCAGATTCGATGTCGATCAGGGTGATACGATCTGCGCAAAAAAATATGTGTTCCGGTTTCAGGTCGAGATGAGCCGGGCAGTAGACGCCGTGATTCATGCGTTTGCCGATTCTTTGTGCGAGTCGTTCCAGGCGCAAGCTGCAAGATGGTGTAGCGTTGGCGAGTACGCGCACCGAGCGTTCCAGTACAGCCTCGAAATGTCCTTTTGAATATCGGTTTTGTAATGGCTCGCCCGTGGTGTGCCAGCCCGCCAGCACGTTCGCAACGCGCCTGGCGTCTTCCATTTTTGCCTCACCGTCGAGGAGCAGGGTTTCCAGCGCCAGACCATCGGCGGATGCCTGTATCGAGAAACCCTGTTGTGGAACCGATAACAGTATTGGCGCAAGTTCGAACGGTAATTTTCCGTCGCACCGTGACTGCTCAAGCCGCGATCTGAGGCCGGTATCGGTTGCTGTCGCATCCAGTTTGGCGAACAGTCTGTGACGCCGGGACTCTCCCGAGTGCCTGTGCTTTAGCTCGAGATCCAAACGCAGCACAGCGGACAATCCGACACGCCAGCGCGACAGGCGGGTATCCAGGCATTCGAGTTGCCAGTCATTGCTACCCAGCAGGTCCGCAAGATGATCGCTAATCACGCGTTCGATATTGAAATGAAAGCTTACCAGCGCCGGCAGGCGACGGTCGAAGGGAAAGCGTTGTAACAGTAATCTGATCTCCCCGATGACGATGCCCGGTAGCAATCCGTCAACGGGATGGCGGCCGGCCGTTAACCGCTTCAGTTGATTTGCGCGTGCACGAAATTTTTTTCTGCTCGCATACTGGTAACCCACCAGCCAGTGGGTTTGTTCAGATCCGCCCGCAAGGCGCAGCGTCAACTCGTATTGGATAATGCAGCGCTGGGCGCGCCGTAAACGCACCCGGGCTACCCGGCAACGGCTGATTGAGGCAGCAACATTGTCGCTGATAAGGGCCCGGCAAAAATGCCGCACGATATTGCCATCCAGTGCCAATGACAGATAGGGTAACTGGGGGTCGTTCAGGTAGTTTTTTTGTTCCACGTTTCGCACCTCGCTAAACCGCAACATCGCAAATCCGGGTTACCGATCTACCCTGATAGTGGATATTCCATAATTTTTGGTAAACGCTATTGCTGCGCAATAACGCTTCATGCTCGTCGAATCCGGCAACCCTGCCATGTTCAAGCAGTAACACCCGATCGGCCCTGGCCGCGCTCTCCAGGTCATGCGTTATGTGCAAGGTACTGCGCCCTTGCTGTAATCTGGACAATGCTGCGCGCACTGTGGCCTTGCTGTGAATGTCGAGCCCGGTCAGCGGTTCGTCCAGCACCAGGATCGGGGCATCGCGCACCACCGCGCGGGCGATGGCAATGCGTTGTCGTTGGCCTCCGGAAAGCGTTTTACCGCGCTCGCCCACCAGGGTATCGAAACCATCTTCCAGGGCTTCGATGAACTGCTGTGCATCGGCGATCGCCGCGGCACGGACAATCGCCGCTGCGTCGGCGTCGATGCGGCCGTAAGCGATGTTGTCGCGCACCGAAGCCTGAAACAGCACCGCTTCCTGCAAAACGATTGCGATTTGATCACGCAGCGAACTTAACTTGTAGTCGCGCAGATCGGTGCCATCAATCCGCACCGATCCGTCCTGTGGATCGTAAAATCGCAGCAACAGATTGGCGAGCGTGGACTTACCGGCGCCACTGGCGCCCACCACCGCGACATGTTCACCGGCGCTGATTTCAAAACTGACCTTATCGAGGCTCGGCCTGCCGTTGTCGTAGGTAAACGAAACGGCATCGAAACTTACCTTACCCTGCAATGCCGGGGCCGCGATCGCCCCAGGTCGGTCGCGCACCTCGGACTGCACTTCGAGCACCGACAGGATACGCTCGGCGCAGACGCCGACGCGGGCGAACTTTGCGGTTATTTCAGCAATTTTCTGGATCGGTTTATGCATCGATTTGAGGTAGGAAATAAAAACCAGCAGATCACCCGCGGTGATCGCGCCGGATTGCACCCGCATAACGCCATACCAGAGCACCGCGCAAGTACCGATAGCGAGAATCACCTCGGCCAGTCGCGCCAGGTGAGTTTCCAGCCAGGCCGCACGCAGACCCGCATCCAGGTTCGCCTGCTCCTGGACCGAGTAGCGCTCGTCTTCGAACGATTCCCGCGTGAAGGCCTGTACTACCCTGATTGCGCCGATGCGCTCGTTGATCGCACTGGCCAGTTTTCCTTCCTGACCGCGTTGCAGTCGATTGGCGCTGCGAATGCGCTTGGCAAAGAACTTGCTGCATATTGCCAATGGCGGTAACACCACGATCGAGACCAGCGCCAGCCGCCAATCCATCCACAGCATTACCGCCAGCATCCCCAGCATAAAAAGACCGCGTTCGGTAATGAATACGATCGAGGACACCAGGATTTCACGCAGGGAGCGAATGTCGCCGGTGAGCCGCAACAACAGGTCACCCGACTGGTTGATATCATGAAACGAATGCGGCAGCCGCTGTACGTGTGCGTAGAACTGGCGCCGAATCGCAGCTATGACCCGCTGACCGACGCTGTTGAAGATATAGCTGCGGCCGAAACCTAGTAGTGCGATCAGGGCGGCGATACAAAAAATGGAAAGCGCAATCGTTGCCAGTAGCAGATCAGGTCGATCGGCCAATCGCGGCGCATAGTCGTAGACCCAGAGATTCTTAACCGGTACCAGCAAACCATCAAATACCAGCTTGATCGGCCAGGGCTTGATCAGTTGCAACAGCGCAACCGCAATCATGCAAAACCAGCCCAGCAGCAATAGTTTCCAGAAAGGCTGAAGCTGATGGCCGAAATAATGGATCGATTTACGCAACAAGCCGCCTGTCGGACCTGTGACTGCGCACTCCTGCGGACATCTTGATTTCATGACTCGGCCAAACAGCGTGCCTGCAGCAAGGACTGTTCGAGTTGCCTTACCTGGTTGACAAAAAATTCCGAAACACTTTGCATTCCGTTCATATCGATCACACTGCGTGCGCTCAGCATGCGACTTTGCGGCAGGCGATCGATCCACTCACTCAAGACTTTGGTGCTCAGATTGTGCGGGTGCAGCAAGTCGATGATGCCAAGATTTTTGAGTCGCTCGGCGCGAATATACTGCTCTCGGCGCGGTACCACGCGTGGCACGACCAACGCCGGTTTGTCGAAGGAAATTACCTCGCACACGGTGTTGTAACCCCCCATGCAAACGACATACTCGGCGTCTTGCAGTAGTTTTGTCGGCTCCGGTACAAACTCCAGGACCTTGAGATGGTCTCGCTCGCTGGCGAGCACTCGCAGCTGTGCCATCGAAGCTGAATCGATGTGGGGTCCGGTAATAATGACCGCATCCATGCCGTCGGGATGCTTGGCGGAGGCAAAAGCGAGCGCCAGTGCTGCGCCATCCTGGCCACCACCCACCAGGCACAGGCCAAAGGGCTGGTTTAATCCTGCGTCACGACTATCCGCTTCAGCGTTTAGGGGTAGCCGTGTGCGTCGATCCAGGTAGCCGGTAAATTCAAACATGTCGGCGATATCAGCCGGCAGATTATATTCCGTTCTGGGGTCGTAGACGCGGGCGTCACCATAAACCCAGATTGCGTGGTAGAAGTGACGAATGGTCTCGAGGCTGCGCTGTCGGCGCCATTCGCGGGCCACGTTTTCCGGTTCGTCCAGAATATCGCGCAATCCGAGTACGCAACGAATCGCTCCGTGATCGCGGATATAACGAAGTGCCTGGTCCAGTTCGCCATTAACACCACGGGCAACGTTATCGAAGATCACCAGATTCGGCTGAAATGATTTTATCGTCGAACAGACAATCTGCGAGCGTATCGCAGTGAGATCGTCCATATCCAGGCCAAGATTGCGTGCCCGATAGGTTCCATCGATGGACTTGTGCAATGCCGGTAGCACGACGACGTCCACATTTTCTGGCAGGCAAAAGCCGCCTGACTCCCGGGCCCCGGTAATCAATAACACGTCAATCGACAAATTCGAATTGCTCAGGCCCTGGGCGAGGCGCAAGTTACGCCTGACGTGGCCGAGGCCCATGGTATCGTGGGAATAGAGCACCACGCGCAGTCGACCGCTGTCCCGGGAATCGTTCAATCTTGCCGGTGCGATCCGCGCACGCGCGTCGATGACGTTATCTGTGGACGTTGATTTCGTATCAAGGCCATTCAAAAACACGGGTAACGATAATGTTTCGCTGTACATCCTGTTCTACTCCAGAAGCCTGCTTGTGTTCGTTATTTCTAGATAGTTAGCAGGGACCGTGCCAATCGAAATAAGGAAACCAAATATATTTGTAACTTCTTGATTAAAAACAATAAATTTAGAAAGTCTGTGATGCAGGGTAAAATGGAAACAGGTCTTTTTTGGGCCTATCCCCCAGCGAATGGGGGATAGGCCCCAGGCACCGGAAAATTTCCCCAACTAGCGTTTAGGCGAAGGTTCTATAATCGGCGATGCGTCAGAATTAAGCTGCAGGAAACAGCCTTGTATGGTAGTTACGGTTTTAGTATTGAGTGCAGGCAGGAGAAATTTTCTTATGTGGTTCTCGCGTGCAGTCAGGCAGACAACGGTGTCCGGCGAGAATGCATTTCAGTATCCGTTTGAGCGCTATCAGGGAAAACGGTTTTTCCAAAAATGCAGCTACGCCTGCATCGTAGGCTAGTTGACGATGAAATATCGGATCTTCAGCCGTCATAGCAATAACCGGAATCGCGGATTTAGACGGCGGTCCGACCAAATCAAGTCCACAATTGTCAGGCAGATGGATATCCAGTATCAAGGCGTCGAAGTTGCAGTTTGTGAGCAGATCTCGCGCGCCCGTGACCGTTCGGGTGGTAGTCACTTTAAGACCCAGGCCGACAAGATAACGCTTCAGAGTCTTGCTCAGAACCTCGTTATCCTCCACTAAGAGTAATTTTTTCCGCAGCATTGCTATTCAAATCTCCACGAGTTCTTGAATCTATCAAGCATGTCCCGTGCCAGTGACCCAATTTTACCGAAAGCCATATTGATTTCAATCGGTTAGTAATCCGGTTAACCGACTGACGCTTCAGATAATCCCATTAAATGGGTGATATCGCCTTACTAATCGGGTCGCATGACCCGATTGCTGTCGTTCGAAACAAGGACATCGTTGCGCATAATTTGCTTAAGCCAGATCAAGAAAATCACGCTTTCCTGGATATCTAATCTAACTGCGTAACAAAATGAGCAGGAAGAAATCTGCCCTATCAATGCTCCCGGCTCACCGACAGTCTTCTAGTTGGCAATACTAATACGGTATTTTTCGATGCGATAGCGCAACGTGTCGCGACTCAAACCGAGCAGTTCCGCGGCGCGCGTCACATTGCCCTGCGTGCGCTCGAGTGCCTCGGCAACCAATCGCTTTTCCATCTCGGCAATATTGAGCTCGGTTGAAGTCTCCACGGACGCCAACTCGCAGGTGCCGTCGGCGATCAGATAGGGCGAGACATCGGCAGAAAGCGGTTTGTTAAGTGGCAGATGATGTGGTTCTAACATGTCAGTACTCGTCATCAACACCACCTGTTCCATCATGTTTCCAAGCTCGCGCACGTTGCCTTGCCAGGAGTAGCCCAACAATGTCGCTTGCGCGGCCTGGCTGATCTGCATTTTACCTTTCCGATAACGCTGCACATGCTGATTCAAAATGTGATCGGCCAGACGAATAATATCCATGCCCCGATCGCGCAACGGCGGAAGGCTGATCTGCACCACCCGCAGTCGATAGTAAAGATCTGGTCGGAATTTCTCCTCGTTGATCAATTGTTCCAGGTGACCGTTAGTCGCAGCGACGATGCGCACATCGACCTGCTTGTCGCGCAGTCCACCGACACGTCTCACGGTACGATCCTCCAGCATCTTCAGCAGTTTTGTTTGCAACGCAACATCCATATCAGCGATTTCATCAAGGAATAACGTGCCTCCATCTGCAGCCTCAACCAGCCCCTTTTTGCGTTCGCGGGCATCGGTAAAAGCACCACGTTCGTAGCCGAACAACTCTGCCTCAAGCAGATGTGCCGGGATGGCCGCGCAATTTAGTTCTATGAACGGGCCGTCCTGACGACTGCCGTCAAAGTGAAAAGCACGGGCTACCAGTTCCTTGCCCGATCCTGTCTCCCCAGTGATCAGGACCGACGCCGGAACGCCTTCGACCAGGTTCTGCTCTGCTTCGAGTAATTGGCGAATTTGCCGCTTCAGGTCGACCATGATCCTGGACTCTCCGAGCAGCTTGTCGAGGCCACTTTCGCCGGCCTGTTTCTGGTGAAAGTAATCGAGCTCTCCTTCTATCCGCTCCTGTCCCG
>Ga0255049_10001499_pt1 | contig 12845 bp, 8 predicted proteins | sample JV7_2_3_MG_FD_183615 | JGI IMG/M metagenome (GOLD analysis project Ga0255049, IMG submission 183615) | Seawater microbial communities from Jervis Inlet, British Columbia, Canada - JV7_2_3 | ecosystem: Environmental > Aquatic > Marine > Inlet | place: Canada: British Columbia | collected 2016-10-06
GATCTCGCGTGACTGTTTTGCATCTATCGCGGCAAAATTGACACGCTTGCCACCTTCAACCAATAGACCATAAATACGCGTATTGCGATACGCCGCGACACGTCCCCGCCGCGCCTGCCAATGCGGTTCGTAGTATTCATACTGATGCAAATGGCTGGCATCCTGCATCGCCCATTGCGGGTTAAAACGGGCCACAACCTGCGCGAACAGACGCGTGGTCTCGATCATTGAAAACGCCATAATCCACTTCGGTGTTTGTTTGGCCAGATCTGAGCCCGGGAAGATAGACAGCAGTCTGTTACGGGTTCCCTGGAATTGTTTTTCGCCGTCAAAGCTGGCTAAATGGCTCGGAATACCCGCAAAGATGCAACGATGAATCGTATCGCCTTCAGCCGCCGAGTGGTTATATCGTGTTTTCGATTCACCTAGTTGTTGCCTTAACTGTTGATAGATATCCTGCCACTCACGAATCCGCATATACGACAGATAGTGCTTTGCACACCAGCGTGAAAATTGATTGCGTGACAGTTCCGACTTTTGCTGTTGCAGGTCTTGCCACAGATTTATCCAGAATAGAAAATCCGAATTCGTATCCTGCCATTGGCGTTGCTTTTCCTGCGCGGCCTGCCGATGTTCGATCTGGATATTGCGTGGGTCCTGTATCGAAAGCGCACTCGCGATCACCAGTACTTCGCTCAGGCAATCGAGTTGCTGCGCGCGGATCAACATGGCCGCAAGACGCGGGTCAACCGGCAGGTTTGCAATTTGGCGGCCGAGATCGAGGATTCGATCATTCTCGTCGGTAGCGCGAAGCTCGAATAATAAACGAAAACCATCGTTGATCAGACGACTGTCGGGTGAATCGACAAAATCGAAGGCGTGTATCGACCCGAGTTTTAGCAGGTTCATTTGCAATATCACCGAGGCCAGATTGGTGCGCAGAATTTCAGGCTCGGTAAATTCAGGACGATTGTTAAAATCTTCCTCATCGTATAGACGGATACAAATGCCCGGCGCCAAACGCCCACAGCGGCCACTGCGTTGATTTGCCGAGGCCTGCGATGTTTTTTCGATTGGCAGACGCTGTACCCGAGAGCGCCAGGAATAACGCGAAAGTCGCACCAGCCCGGTGTCGATCACGTATCGAATACCCGGGACCGTGATCGAGGTTTCCGCCACGTTGGTGGCCAGGACGATACGGCGCCTGGTGTGTCGTTGAAATATCTTTTGCTGTTCGTTATGACTTAACCGTCCGTAGAGCGGTAATACATCGTACTCACGTTGATACCGCTTCGACAACTTTTCAGCCGCATCACGAATCTGGCGTTCGCTGGCGAAGAAAACAAGTACGTCCTCCAACCCCACCTGCATCAATTCATCGATCGCATCTACCAGTGTCTGCTGCTGATTACGATCACGCTCGTCCGCCATATCCGGTCGATAACGAATCTCTACCGGGTAAGTCCTGCCGCTGATATTCAATATCGGCGCATCGCTAAAATACTGCGAAAATCGCTGCGGATCGATGGTTGCCGAAGTAACAATTAATTTTAGATCGGACCGACGCGGCAAGATATGCTTGAGATAGCCGAGTAGTAAATCGATATTCAGGCTACGCTCGTGCGCCTCGTCGATAATGATCGTCGAGTAGGCATTCAACCAACGGTCGTTTTGTATCTCGGCCAGCAAAATACCGTCGGTCATCAGTTTAATATAACCCGAGGGATTAGTGCGATCGCTAAACCTGATTTTATAGCCAACCGCCTCACCGACTTCGCTTTGCAATTCCGATGCGATGCGACTCGACACGCTCTGGGCGGCTATCCTTCGTGGTTGGGTGTGTCCGACCATGCCGGCATCGGCGAACCCCAAATCGAGGCAAAGTTGTGGCAACTGCGTGGTTTTACCCGACCCGGTTTCACCACAGACAATCACCACCTGGTGGTCCGATATCGCCTCTGCGAGTTCCTCGCGATGATCGTAAAACGGTAACGATTGATCGAGACGAGAGGGCGGTTTTCGTCGCCGGCGCTGCTGCACCTTGTCGATAGAATTCTGAATCGCATCCAGCAATTGTTGTTTCTGCGCCTTGTCGTTGCCCGACTGCTTGAATTTTTTTAACCGCCGCATCAATTTTACCCGGTCACCGCCATAGCAGTGCTGTACAATTTGGCTTTCGAGAGATGGCTGACATGACGGCATGGCGAGCGATTTTAGCAATAATGAAATAAATAAACCGTTTGATTATTCGCTGCGGGTATCACGCAAGGCAAAATACGCAAAACTGCAAATCAAACCCTACGGCGGTCTTGAGGTGGTAATCCCGCTACGCTTCCCGAAAAAAGCCGTACCGGGGCTGGTGAACCAGCACGCTGAATGGATCCTGCGGCAATTACAAAAACAGCAGGAACGTATTTCGGAACCTGTTTTACCCGATGAAATTTACCTGGCTATTAACGACTACCGTGCCGAAGTGGTGTATGGCGCACAAAACAGACAAGATGACTCTCTATCCAACCGATTACTCATTTGCGATAGCGGTTATCAGCAAAGTGTAAACCAACTCCGAAAATGGATGCGGCAGCAGGCCTGGGAGCTGTTGCCACCAATGTTGGAACGCCTGTCGCAAGAGACCGGTCTTGACTACAGGAAAATCAGTATCCGCAGCCAGAAAACCCGCTGGGGTAGTTGTTCGTCCAGGGGCACGATAAGCCTCAATGACCAGTTATTGTTTGTCGCGCGCGATAACGCTGAATATTTGATGATTCATGAGCTTTGCCACACACGGCATATGAATCACTCACGGGAATTCTGGCAATTGGTTGAGTATCATTGTACGGATTTTCGTTATCACGAGGCTGCTTTGAATAGGGCGAAAGCTGCGATTCCGGAGTGGATTTTGCGGGATTTGTATCGTTAGAGTGTTAGGTTTTTTTATTCTATTAACTCATTAAGTGTTTCGCACACAATGGCTCTCTCTACTTCGTAGTTACTAATGAGTAAGTGCGCGAGTCACTTTTCTCTGCAGCGAGAAAAGTAACCAAAAGCGCCGCCCCGAACAAGCCCTTCACCAGAAAAATAATGCACCTATTGCGGTCGCTCCACACGTGCTCCAGGCACGAGTGGACCTAAAACAGCATCCCTGCTGTTTTACCCCAAGATGAACACCATTTTTCTGCGGGCTTGAAAGGGGGGGAAGAAAAAAACCGTATCCTGGAGATTGGGGTTTTTTAATCGCCCTCTTCGTGTGCTGGAAATGAATCGATTTCGGTGGGTCTACGGGCAGGGATGCCCGTAGAGCTTCTTCGAGCAGGATGCGAGTTGAAGCGTGCCCGCCTAAATCGGTTCATTTCCAGGGAGCCGAAGGACACACGATTGGGCTGCCCTTTTCTTGGTTACTTCTTTTGGAGCAAGCAAAAGAAGTAACTCGCGTTCTTACTCTGCAGTAACTACGAAGTATTAAGAGCCCTGGTGTGCGAAATATTGATGAGTTAGCTAATAGAGGACCGGAATCTTTTAGGCTGGAAGGCATTGTTTTAAAGATTCCCGCTTCCGCGGGAATGACGGAATGAGACTAAGGCCCAGCACTCCGCTGCATAAACTTAATACCATTCCCAATCAACTGGTTCTTGGTCCTCGACAATTCACCGTTATCACCATAAGGACCCAACAATACACGGTGCCAGGTATCATTGTTCACCTGGGCTGACTTAATATTGGCCTCGAGGCCGAGTAACGCTAGCTGTGCCTTCAGGCTATCGGCCTCGGTCACGCTTTGAAATGAGCCAACCTGAAGGATAACGGTTTCATCTGCGGTCTTGTTGATCGATGGGTTTTCGATCGCCTGCTGGTCTTCCTCGGAAATCGGAATATCGACAACTCGGTCGGGAAGAATTGAATAAAAATCAATTCTTGGTTTGTCGTTTGTCTGTTTTTTGGTTTCTGTTACCGGTGTAGTTGTACTATTTTTTACAATCTTTTGGTCGAGAAAAAGTATAAACGCGGCAAACAGACCGAGAATTATAAACAGAAATACCCAGGCCCATGAAAAATTCGATGTCTTTTTCGCCATTACATTTTAGAGGGAGCTGAAACACCCATTAGCCTGAGTCCATTATTCATAACCTGCCCCACAGCACTCGCCAGCGCCAGACGGGCATCACGTAATTCGGCATCGTCAACGATGAATTGATGTGCGTTATACCAGGAGTGAAACTGGTTGGCGAGGTCACGCAGGTAATTCACCACGATATGCGGTTCGCGACGTATTGCGGCACTTAGAACTCGCTCCGGATAGAGACTTATTTGCTTGATCAATTGCTGCTCGTGGCTATTGTCGAGACGGTTCAAATTAGCGTTTTCCAGCGATAGTTTCAAACCCTTTTCTTCGCATTGGCGCTTGACGCTGCAAATGCGTGCGTGTGCATATTGCAGGTAATATACCGGGTTATCGGATGATTCATCACGCGCCAGATCGAGGTCAAAATCCATGTGCTGGTCGCACTTGCGCATCACGTAAAAGAAACGTGCTGCGTCTAGCCCGACGTCTTCGCGCAACTGTCTCAGAGTGACAAATTCACCCGAGCGTGTCGACATTGAAATCTTCTCGCCATTCTCAAATAAATTGGCGAATTGCACCAGTTGTATTTCGAGCCGATCGGCATCGTAGCCGAAGGCGGTCAATGATGCTTTGACCCTTGCCATATAACCGTGATGATCTGCACCCCAGACGTTGATCACGCGGTCAAAGCCGCGATCAAATTTATTCATATGGTAGGCGATATCCGATGCGAAATATGTGGTTTGCCCATTTTCACGTTTGACCACGCGATCCTTTTCATCGCCGAAGTCGGTAGAACGAAACCATAGAGCGCCATCCTTATTATAAATATGCCCATTCTCAGTCAGGCGTTGAATCGCGTTTTCGATATGACCATTATCGGCCAGTGAACGCTCTGAAAACCATTCGTCATAATCAACGCCGAAGTCGTGTAAGTCCTTGCGAATGACATCGACCAGTGTGTTCAACGCCTGGTCGAAGACGATACGGTAGCCAACTTCACCGAGTAATGACTGGGCCTTTTCGATCAGGTCGTCGATGTGTTTTTCCTTGTCACCCTCGGGTGCGTCGGCACCAACATTTTGCATCAGTTGTTCATTACTGACCTGGAAACGATCGCCATGTTGACGATGTACAGTGGCGGCGATATCCCAGATATAATCACCCTGGTAACCATTGCTCGGGAATACAATTTCGACACCACAGAGCTCCAGGTAACGCAGCCAGGTCGAGGTGCCGAGTATATCCATTTGCCGGCCGGCATCGTTAACATAGTATTCGGTTTGCACATCGAATCCGACATAGCGCAATACATTGGCGAGCGTGGCGCCATAGGCCGCGCCGCGACCATGACCGACATGCAGAGGCCCGGTAGGATTGGCTGATACAAATTCGACCTGTATTTTCTGGCCTTTGCCGTAATCGCCGGTACCGTAGGTTTCACCTTGTTGCAAAATGGTATTAACCACCAAGTGACTGGCATCGCTTGCAACAAAGAAATTGATGAAACCCGGGCCTGCTACTTCGATTTTCTCGATAACATCGTGCGCAGCTATTTGCGCAACAATCAGCTCGGCCATTTCACGCGGCGGTTTTGCGGCGGGCTTTGCCAGCATCATGGCGATATTGCTGGCAAAATCACCCTGGCTACGATCCTTGCTAGAGGTCACCTGGATGTTAGCCTGCAGATTGACCGGCAAGACTTCGGTTTGTTGTAAACCGGCAAGCGCTTTTTCGATCAGATCGTAGATGGTTTGCTTCAAGAATTAAAAACTCGTGTTGTTAACGGCCTGTTAGGCGGTAAGGCTGAAAAATGAATCGCGATTCTACATGGATGCCGACAAGGACTAAAGTAAAAACCGGCTTGTAAGCTACTAAATAGACTTTTCCCCTGATTGAGTGGGTAATACCTGCAGAGTTGAATTGGGGGAAGCCACTAAAGGGTACTCTATAAGTCAAAAGCATCTACATCTATCACCCATTTTACCGATTGTGTCCTTTTTATTTCTTCGATTTCTGGCATTGCCTCGCGTAACACACTGCGCAACTTGCGAATATCCGGACTTATCAGACATAGCTGGGCTCGATAACGACCGATGCGGCGTGTCATCAAGGCCGGGATCGGGCCGATACATTTCACATTCTGCCGGGCCGCACTGGCCATTAAACAGTGTTTGATCTGGTCGAGTTTTTCAGTCGCCTGTAGAAGACTCAGCGCATCGGATCGAAACATGACCACGCGGGCGTAGGGTGGGAAGCCTAGCATTTTGCGCTCCTGTGTAATCGTAGCGGCAATTTCTCCGTAGCTCTGGTTAGCCAGCGCCTGCATTAACGGATGATCCGGAAAATCCGTCTGCAGGTATGCCTCACCCTGCTGATCACCCCTGCCCGAACGCCCCGATACCTGGAATGCGGTTTGCACCAGGCGTTCGCTGGCACGATAGGCTGCGCTGAACAAAGCCTGATCTGCATCGAGAATCGCGCTCATGGTTATCGCCGGGTAATCGTGGCCCTTGGCAATCATCTGTGTTCCGATCAACAGGCAGGGTTCACCCTGGCGCAGGGTTTCCATCTGGCGTGCGAATTCGTCACGCGAAGTAATTGAGTCGCGGTCTATGCGCAATACCGGATAATTCGGAAAGCGTTTCTTCATCGCCTGCTCGAGTTGTTCGGTGCCAATTCCATAGTGCTTGATATCGGCATTACCGCATTCAGAACATACGGTCGGTACCGGCTGAGCAAACCCGCAGTGATGACACAGTAGTCGATTCAACGAATGGTGTAAGGTCAATTTTGAATCGCAGTACTGGCAGACAGCTTGCCAACCACATTCGTGGCACATCACAACAGGGGCGAATCCACGCCGATTCAAATACAGCAATACCTGTCCATTTTTCGCCAGGTGATGGTCGATACGTTTTAGTAAATTAGGCGAGCAACCGTGCTCTAATTTAACATTGCGGGTATCGATCAACTGTATCCCGGGTGGCGCGTAACGGGTGGGTCGTTGCGACAGGCGATAGTAATAATAATGCTCGCGTTCGCAGTTGTTCAAACTTTCCAGTGAAGGCGTGGCCGAGCCGAGGACGATGGGAATATCGAGCATCTGTGCCCGCTTTATCGCTACATCGCGGGCATGATAACGAATACCATCTTCCTGTTTATAAGAACTATCGTGCTCTTCGTCGATAATAATCAGCCCTAGCCGATCGCTTTGCGAAAACAGGCTGGATCGGGTGCCCAGCATGATTGTTACATCGCCCGCTCGAAATCGGTCCCAGGCTTGGTATTGCTGCCGCTCGGTGAGGGCCGAATGCGATATTGCAAATTGCTCACCAAATCGATGCCGCACACGCTCTACCAGTTGTGACGTGAGCCCGATTTCAGGAACCAGATAGATCACCTGCTTGCGCTGTTTCAACTGATTTTGGATCAGGCGAAAATAAACCTCGGTCTTGCCACTGCCGGTTACGCCATCGAGCAAATGAACCGAGAATTGACCGAACCTGTTCTCCATCTGGCTAAACGTTAGCGCCTGTTCCTGGTTTAATTCGGGAGGCTTCTCCAGTGTGGTAACTGTACATCCCGGTTTCGACCATTCCCATGCAATGACTTTTTTACCTTCCAGGGATCGTACCAGTGCATACCAGTTTGAATTGATCGCCTTTAATTGCAGTGCATTAAGGCCAGAGCTGGCCTGCTCAATAGCGAGTAATATCTCATGCTGTCGAGGCGAGCGTTGTTCTATCTTCTCACGCAACTCTGGGTCGAGGGTAGTTGCGTGCCAGTATTTTACCCGCACCGGTTTTTCACGCCGGGCAGCACGCAAATACCTCGGTAGACACTGAAACAGGACTTCACCAATCGGCTGCAAATAATAGTTAGACATCCACGTCGCCAGCGCTATCAGATGCCCCGATAATACCGGCGACTCGTCGAGACATTCCTGCGCTGCTTTGATCCGGTCTTCCTGCACAGTGGATGAATCATGAGTATTTAATAAGATACCAGTCCTCGATCCCTGTCCGAACGGAAGCAAGTATCTTGTACCCATCTGAGCTAGCTGATGATTTTCGATTGCATAGTCAAATATTCGGTACAACGGAATTGCGATCGCAAACGATGCAAAACTGTTTAGCGTTTTATTTGGCACTTCGCAGAATCCAGAACGAAAATGCAATCATACTTGATACATCGAACTACCACAGTAAAACTGGCACAAGTTTTGAATAGTTTTTGGCTAATGTTTTAGTAAAATCGAATCCAGCTTGTTAATGCTTCGAGTACATACTTAGCGTCAATTGTTAAAGATATTTCTAGCGTTCTAAGGCTAACTTACTAAAAAATCTGGATAATTTTTGTTATGCACAATTTCTGTGGATAAGTCTGTGAATGAAATGTCTGAAAAGTGCTACAAGCCGCATCATGCCTCGTTCTCGATTAAATTGTTCACTATTCCACCGGTTTGTAATTTTAATATTAAAATCAATCACTTATAGTTTTTGCACAAAACTGGGGCAGCCGTCTCTCGAGGTTCGCCACTATAATTTATCTATTAATCAAACGGTGTGTATATCTTTTCATGTCAAGACATATTTTGCCCATATTTGATTATTATTTTCAATTGATCACGGCAAATATATTGATTTTGTAAAAATCCCTGTCAAATGCTTGACGCGTAACCTGGCAGTGACAAGCGCAACGCGCGGCATTAAACTAAGCCCTTTTTTGCGCCCACTATAGATGCCCTTGAAAACTGCGGTACTGCTTACCAATCTCGGCACCCCGGATAGCCTCGACAAGGCCGCGGTGAAACGATTTTTAAAGCAGTTCCTGTCTGACGAGCGCGTGGTCGAGATGCCCCGTCTTCCCTGGTGGTTGATACTCAACGGTATCATATTACCCTTTCGAAGCGGTAAATCTCTGCAAGGCTACCAGCGCATATGGACTGACCAGGGCTCTCCTTTAATGAATTTTTCGTTAAAGCAGCGGTCTGCCTTAGAGCAAAAACTGGGAAGCGAAGTATCCGTTGCATTAGCGATGCGATATGGTAAGCCGTCTTTTGAAACCGTGGTCGAGGACCTAATGGCATCGGGCCTGGAACGACTCATCGTGCTGCCGCTGTACCCGCAAAACTCGGCGACCACAACCGCTACCACGTTTTACCATCTGGCTGACACGCTGGAAAAATATCGTAATCTACCATCGGTCCATTTTATCGACAGTTACTATCAGCACCCGGTTTATATCGAGGCACTTGCGAATTCAGTTCTTGCTCACTGGCAACAATCGGTGAAGCGAAACCATCTCGTCATGTCATTTCACGGTCTGCCCCAGGTCAGTGTCGAGCGCGGTGACCCGTATTACGATCAATGCAAAATAACCGCCAAATTACTGGCAGGCAAGCTCGAGCTTGAAAAAGAAAGCTGGTCGTTATGCTTTCAATCCCGTTTTGGCAAACAGGTCTGGTTAAAGCCCTATACTTCGGATGTATTGGGCGAACTTGCTACCAGGGATACTAAAGCGGTCGATATCATTTGTCCGGGATTTTCAGCCGATTGCCTCGAAACGCTCGACGAAATACATATTGAGTACCGCAACTTGTTTATGCAACAGGGCGGTAAGCAATTTAATTATATTGCCGCGCTGAATGACAGCGATGATCATATCGAGATGATGCGTGCCCTGGTTCGACCGTATTTATGAATCAATAGTAGCCAGCGATGTCTACAATCCCTATCGGCGCCCTTTTGCAGCCCAAATTAGATAAAGAGCTCTAAATCATGTTTAAATCTTTCTTTCCGAATCCGAAATTATTCTTCACTTCCGTCGTCGTGTATTCGGCTATTTGCAGCGCTATCTGGTATGGATTCAACGAGCAGATCGGTGCGTTTTTTGGTTTTGACCTGGAACCATCACAACCTGTTATCGGCCTGGGACATTTTGTAACCGACTCTTTTTTACTGTTTTATTGGTATTACCTTGTTTGCACCGGTTTGTTCACGATATTCTGGTTCAAGGTTTCTAAACACCCATGGCAATGGTGGTCAATCGTCGGCTCGGCGTTTATTTTATTTTCCACCTATTTTTCCGTACAGGTTTCCGTTGCAATCAATAACTGGCGCCGGCCCTTTTTCGATCTGGTTCAGGACGCATTGAAAGATTCGCTGTCCCAATCATCTGGAAATACAAATAGTGTAGTATCCGAGGAAACCATCTCGTCGATTTCCAGTGAATTGTATGACCTCATCATAATTTTTTCTGAAATCGCATTCCTGGCCATTTTTGTATTCGTCATCACCCGGTTTTTCGTCAGCCATTTTATTTTCCGCTGGCGTACCGCGATGAATGATTACTACACCGCACAATGGGAACAGGTTCGACACATTGAAGGCGCATCACAGCGCATACAGGAAGACACCATGCGGTTTGCAGGGATAATGGAAGGCCTGGGTGTTTCAATTGTTGATGCTGTGATGACCCTATTCGCATTTCTACCCGTGTTATGGGCACTTTCTGAATATGTCAGCGAGTTACCCATTGTCGGGGAAATTGCACATCCCCTGTTTGTTGCCTCATTGGTGTGGTCGGTTTTCGGCACTGGCCTGTTAGCCGCAGTAGGCATTAAATTGCCGGGACTGGAATTTAAAAATCAACGTGTTGAAGCCGCTTTCCGCAAAGAACTGGTTTATGGTGAGGACGATGCCTCGCGCGCACAACCCCCCACGCTCAGGGAACTGTTTGCCGATGTGCGTAAAAATTACTTTCGCCTGTATTTTAACTACATGTATTTTAATGTTGCGCGCATGCTGTATCTGCAGGCCGATAACATATTTGTGTATATTCTTCTCATTCCAACCATCGCCGCGGGTGCAATAACCTTTGGCATATTGCAACAAATTTTGACCGCGTTCAGCCAGGTCAGCAATTCGTTTCAATACCTGGTCAATTCGTGGACGACCATTGTTGAATTGCTGTCGGTCTACAAGCGTTTGACTTCTTTCGAAGCAGCGATAAAACATGAGCCGCTGCCGGGGCTTGATGCAGTAGCGTCGTGATTAACCAAAATATAGTTACTAGTCACTCATGTGCTTAATCCTGTTCGCCCTGCAACAACACGAAGACTATCCATTGGTGGTGATTGCCAATCGCGATGAGTATTACGCCCGCCCGACCCAGGCGGCGCACTGGTGGCCGGATACTCCGGGCATTTTTGCAGGACGTGATTTAGAGGCACGCGGTACCTGGATGGGTGTTAACAAAAACGGGCGCTTTGCCGCGGTAACTAATGTACGCGAGCCCGGTAGCTCTGGCCCGGGCAGGCTATCACGCGGAAAGTTAACGCGTGATTTTTTATCCAGTCGCGAACCAGCCGAGGCCTTTTTAAAAAGCATCGAATCAGCAGCGCATGATTACGCTGGTTTTAATCTACTGGTCGGTGATAGCTCGGGTTTATATTTTTATTCGAACCGGGATCCGGGAATACGCTGCATCCCGCCCGGCATCTACGGTATTAGCAATGGCCTGTTTGACGAGGCCTGGCCCAAACTCGTTTCCGGTAAACTGGCGCTCGCCGCTAGTCTGAAAACCAGCCTCGACAATAACCTCTTAATGCAAATACTCACCGACAATAATACCGCGGCGGATGAACATCTGCCCGAAACCGGCGTTCCCCTTGACATCGAACGCATGCTGTCGAGCCGCTTTATACGCTCCAACGACTATGGAACCCGGGCCTGTGGCATCGTCAAGTTTGGTAGTCAGAAACAAATTATTTTTGTCGAGCATAATTACAATCATTCTGGAATAACGGATGATTCAATTACCGTGGAATTTCAGGTGGAAAATGCATCTCAGGGATAATTTTTTGATGCTCTCGCAAAGGCGCCAGGCACGCAAAGGTTGATTCGAATTGTTCGATTAAGACACTAACTGCAAAACGGATACCCTTCGCCGTATCGACGATACGTTTCCCTAAAGCACTTTCTCCCATTTCAGGTATTTTCCTTTGCGTGCTTTGCGCCTTTGCGAGAGTAGGTTTTTCATCATGCCTATAAGATTTTCTTAAGGATATAATAACCTCGAATACAGTATTGAAATTATGGAAATGCGAGCGTAGTCTGTGTTTATGGAAGACACTGATCATTATCGATGTCGGCTCATATATTTAAGACAAACCGCTGACCTGTCCAAGCAGGCTGATGCCGCCTGCGATACGCTGGCTGGCATCGAAGGAATTCTTCTCGCAGCGCCAGCCGATCTCCACAGTATTCATCTAATTTATTCTCTCGACTACCTCTCCTTCGAACTGATTATCGATCTGCTGGATGAACTGGGATTTGAAATGGACCATTCGATTCTGCTGGTTTTACAAAAAACGATTTTCCAGTATCTGGATACCAACGCGCGCGAAAATATGCACATCGATGTCTCCGAATTTAAACAGGAACCCATGGAAACTCCGGAAATTCCGCACGAGTCCTCTGAAAAATACTGGGAAGATTATCATTAGGGCGCCTCGATAAATGCGCTTTTTCGCGATAGCTGCGTCACCGATTTTTGCTCCTGCAAAATCGGCATACCGTACATCCTTGTACATAACCGATTTTTTTGCTCCTGCAAAATCGGCATACCGTACATCCTTGTACATAACCGATTTTTTTGCTCCTGCAAAATCGGCATACCGTACATCCTTGTACATAACCGATTTTTTTGCTCCTGCAAAATCGGCATACCGTACATCCTTGTACATAACCGATTTTTTTGCTCCTGCAAAATCGGCATA
>Ga0255049_10001500_pt1 | contig 12845 bp, 6 predicted proteins | sample JV7_2_3_MG_FD_183615 | JGI IMG/M metagenome (GOLD analysis project Ga0255049, IMG submission 183615) | Seawater microbial communities from Jervis Inlet, British Columbia, Canada - JV7_2_3 | ecosystem: Environmental > Aquatic > Marine > Inlet | place: Canada: British Columbia | collected 2016-10-06
CATCCAGGCCGCCCTCTTCCATCTTGGGCAAATTCACCTGGTTGCCCAGATCTGTCGTGTAGTTCCGTTCGGGCGTGAAGTTGCTCACGCTGATGTCGTTGTGGGTGTCGAGCGTGATCACGCGCTCGTGGATGCCGCGCGCGCGCGCCACCATCTCGCCCTCGGTTTCCTCGGCGGTCGCCGGTTCCTGCCCCGTCCTGCCGCCACAGGCCGCCAGCAGCGCGATCGCCACAACAGCCGCAGTCCACTTCCAGGAGTTCAGCACGGTCTTCTTCATCGTCGCCTCGCCATTGATTACGTGTATGGAGCGCTCGCCTGGGCCGAAACGTATCAGGTTCGGCGAGGAAGAACTGCCAGCCGGCACGCCCGCCTATCCGCTGCTGCCCGGGTTCTGGAATACTCGGCCACGACAATCCCCGCAGGTCTTGGCACCAAGACGTGTAGAGCGCGTTCAGGAGTTGGCCAACATGAGCGATCAGGACAAAGCGCGACACCGACGGCCGCATAGTGCAGAACACCGGCGAGCCGTGTCGCGGCGCCAGTTACTCGCGGCCGGAGCAGCGACCGCCATCGCGACGTTGCCGCCGCTGGCCAGCGCGACCCCGAGGACGCACGCTGTTGATGGCGGCGGCGCCCGCCGCGCCCACGTGACTGACGAGCAAAGAAGGTTGGTCGAGATTCTCGACCGCCACGGCCCCGAACTCGGCTCCCGGAGGTAAGCGCGATGGCGATATTCGAGGTCGAGTATTGGAAGGTGGCCAGCGGCAAGGAAGAAGAGCACGACCGCGCGATGCGGGGCTGGCTCCAATGGGTGAACGACCACCGCGAGCTGTTCGGCGAGTGGAAGAGCGTCCGTTACTTCGTGAAGGAGATCGCCGGCGAGACGTCGGGTTTCCACTTCGTGATGTGGGAGTACGACAGTCTCGCCGACTTCGAGGCCTACAAAGCTCGTCGCGGCGACTACCGCGGCGAGTACGCCGAGTACAAGGAGAACGACCCCTACTACATGGACGTGTTCGACCACGGCGACATGCGAGTCGAAGTCTGGAAGGACCTCGACCGCGACCTTTGGATCGAGTAGCGCCCGGGGTTATCTATTGCGGCTAGATCCTCGACGCCAGAATTGTCGACGTGAGGGCCACCCGAACTTACCGAGCTGTGCGGGCTGACGCACGGACCGCAGTTCGTCACACGTTATGGTTGACGCGCTGCATTCCTCTTACCTGAACAGGTTTCGCGCCGCCGTGACCGTCAACACTTCATCGATGGGCCTGATTCCTTTCGACACCGGCGAGACCATCGAGGATGTCCTGGCGGTAGTGCGCCGCTACTGGGGCTTCGACGGCCTGCGGCCGTTGCAGGAAGAGGCGATTCGCGCCGGATTGGACGGGCGCGACTCGCTGGTAGTCATGCCGACGGGCGGCGGCAAGTCGCTCTGCTATCAGGTGCCGCCGCTGTTGACCGGACGCACGGACATCGTGGTGTCACCGCTGATTTCCCTGATGAAGGATCAGGTCGACGGGCTGCTTGCCAACGGCTATCCGGCGGCCGCGCTACACAGCGCGATGGAGCCACACGAACGCGCCGAGGCCGAGCGCTTCATCACTTCCGGTGAGTGCCGCCTCGTCTTCGTGTCGCCGGAACGACTGGTCACCTCGTGGTTCCTGGAGACCGTGGAGCACCTCGGGATTCGGGCGTTCGCCGTCGACGAGGCCCACTGCATAAGCCACTGGGGCCACGACTTCCGGCCCGAGTACCGCCAACTCGCGATACTGAAGGAGCGTATCCCGGAGGCCAGTATCCACGCCTATACGGCGACCGCCACGGCGCGCGTGCGCGAGGATATCTGTGCGCAGCTGTGCCTGACCGACCCCGCCGTGCTGGTCGGCAACTTCGATCGCCCGAACCTGATCTACCGTCTGATCCCGCGGCTGGACCTGCGCGGCCAGGTACGCGAGATCGTCGCGCGCCACGCCGACCGGGCTGTGATCGTTTACTGCATCAGCCGCAAGGACACCGAGAGCCTCGCGCAGCACCTGAGCGAACACGGCTGCCGCGTGGCCCACTACCACGCCGGTCTGGAATCGAAACAACGCCGCCGCACGCAGGAGGAGTTCGCCAACGAGCGCCTCGACGTTATCGTTGCGACCGTGGCGTTCGGCATGGGTATCGACCGCAGCAACGTTCGTTGTGTGATCCACGCCGCGATGCCCAAATCGGTGGAGCACTACCAGCAGGAGACCGGCCGCGCCGGCCGTGACGGACTCGAGGCGGAGTGCGTGCTGCTTCACTCTCCCGCGGACGCGCTGCGCTGGCGGACTCTGCTCGAACGTAGCGCCGCCGAGGGCGATGGCAACGGCGGCGCACTCGAAGGCCCGCTCGCGTTGCTCGACGAGATGCGACGATACTGCGCCCCGGGCACCTGCCGGCACCGGACGCTGACCGAGCACTTCGGCCAGCACTACGAGCCACCGAACGGCGACGACTGCGGCGCCTGCGATGTCTGTCTGGGCGAGACCGAGGGACTCGTCGAGGCCACGCGCGAGGCGCAGATGATCCTGTCGTGCGTAGCGCGGGTCGACCAGTCCTACGGGATGGGTCACGTCGCCGACGTTCTCCGCGGCGCTGACACCGAACGCATCCGCAGCCTCGGTCACGAAACGCTCAGCACGTACGGCCTCATGAGCGGCCGTACGCAGAAAGAGCTCATGAACCTGACCTTTCAGCTCCTCGACCAGCGCCTGCTCGAGCGCAGCACCGGCGAGTACCCGGTGCTGCGACTCAACGACGCCTCGCTGGAGGTTCTCCGCGACGAGCGCACCGTTCATCTGGTGCCGGCCAAGTCCCGGCGGGTCCGAACGACGGCGCGTGAGGCGGCCTCCTGGGAGGGCGTCGACCTGGAGCTGTTCGAAAGCCTACGGCAACTCCGTACTGAACTCGCGAGCGAGCGCGGCGTGCCCCCGTACCTGATCTTCAGCGACGCCAGCTTGCGCGACATGGCGCTGAGGAAGCCCGCCACTCGGGAGCAGTTCCTCGACGTGCACGGCGTCGGCGAAAAGAAGCTTGCCGACCTGGGCGAGGCGTTTCTCGCCTGCATCGCGGCGCCGCCCGAGGGGTCAGCAGCCGAACTGTAGAACCAACCCGCCGGGCCAGGAGAACGAAGTCCGTCGGTGTCAACGAGAGCTAGTCTGGGTCCGGCCCCGAGACCTCGCCCAGGTACCTATCGAGCCACCCCAGGATCTCGCGGATCATCTCGCCCCTCGGGAGGGGCAGGTGGCCCGCGTCATAGATGACCAGCCGTTTGTCTTCCTCGGGTGTGTTGAAGAGATCCATCATCCCTTGCTGGTGGGTCTTGACCGGGTTCTCGTAGTCGTAGCGACCGCCGAGCATCAGCACGGGTGTTGTGACCCTGGGCGCGAAACGGGCTGTCGTCGTGCCGTAAAGGCCACCGGCGATGAGCACGGCGGCGCGGAACCGACTCTCCGCCGTCAGGGTGACCGGCGCGATCCACGCGCCACCACTCAGCCCCATGTAGGCGACCTTGTCTCCGTCGATATCGTCGCGGCTCTCCAGATAATCGAGGGTTCTCGCCAGGTCCTTTATCAGTCTTGGCAGGCGCTCCCAGTAGCTGCGGGTGCGATCGACCCGCTCGTACATGCCCGCCACGATCGGCCGCACCAGCACGCGGCCACTCCTGGGGATGTAGTCGAAGCGTTCCCAGTAGGCCGCCTCGAACGTCGGCTGATCGAAGGCGTTGTCGCCGGGAAGGTAGACGACCGCCTGGTAGGGTGGTGACCCTTGTTTCGGCAGGTCCAGATGCACCGCGAATCGGTCGCTGCCGTAGGCAGCGTCGATCGACACGCTCTCCCGTCGCCAATCGATCGCGCTGTCGTCGGTCGCCTCGAGCACCGGATTGAGCGGCCCCTTCGCGTAGGCGAACTGGCGCTCGTACACGCCGAATGCATCGTCGGACAGAGGCTCGAGCGCAGTGAAATCGATCGAGTTCAGGTCGACGGGGGCTCTCAACTGCTCGGGGGTGTCGCCGCGACGCTCCCGCATCGAGCGGAACCCGTTGATCGCGGGGCGATCGAAAGGATCGCCGGCTATCGTCCATGTGAACTTGTAGGTCGGCTCGCTCCACGCTCCACCGAGAATGAGTCGATTCTCCCCGGAGGCGTTCCAGCACCACTCGCGGAGGTTGCCGGCCAGATCGGCAGCTCCCGAGACGCCGATACCCGGGAATGAACCGACCGGAGCGGGACCGTCGTCGCCGAAATTGCTCAAGGGGATGATGTCGGGCGCAAGGGGCAACACATGCTCGCTGCCGGGCAGGGCGGCGCGGATCCAGTGATAGGCGGTCGGCAGGCTGTTGCCTCGAAAGGCGGCGTAGGCGGCCGCCTCGTACCAGCTCACTCCCCCTACCGGGTGGTCGCCCTGGCCCACGGGGTACTCGCCCAGCTCCCAGGTTGCGGGCCCGGGGCGGCCGGTGGTGTCGACGAACTCGGCCATCGCCTCCTCCCACGTGAGGGTACGCTCGTTGCGGCGGAATTCCTGTTGCCAGTACTCCCGGTGCTGATAGCCGCCGGCCTCGACGAACTCCTTGAACTGGGCGTTGCTGACTTCGGTGCGGTCGATGAAGAAGGGCTCGAGTGTTACCGGTTCGAGCGAGACGCCGCGGAGTGCCGCTCGATACTCTCCGCCGTCGACGGCCAGCATCCCGGCAGGCACGCTCCCCACGGGGTCGAGCCGCAGACTGAACCGATTGCGCTCGGCCGGCGTCGAGAACCTTGGCAAGGGCGTAAAGGTCTCGTTCGACTGCGGATAGGAGAGCGCGGAGAGGATCTCGCGCCGCTCGAAGCCCTCCTTCTCGACCCGGAGGCGGAAGCCTCCGAGGGGAAGGCGCCGATCGATGATGGGGGAAGGTCCCAACACGAGCCACTCGGCCTCCGTTGCCGCATTCTGACGGTAGGAGACTTGCGCTCCCGGCGGATCGGTCTCCACAGACACCGTGTTGCTCATCTCGTTCCACAGGCGGGCCAGTAACGGGTCGTCGGGAACGATGCCTTCAGCCTCGCGGGCCAGCTCGAAAGCCGCCGGGTACTCCTCGGCCTCGATCAATCGCACCACCTCGGGAAGCGCCTCCTGGCGCGCCCATTGTCGCTCGGCTCCGCGCTGCAGAGAGCGGACGCCGAAGATGGCGAGCATCGCAGCCAGCAGCAGCGCCGGAACCGCGACGCGGGGTCTCCTCACGGCTCGCCACAGCGAGTCGGCCGCCTTGTCCTCGAGACCGTCCCGCAAGGCGGTGAGCTCGTCGTGCAGGTTCGCGGCAGTCGCAAAACGGGCGGGGGGGTCCTTCTCGAGAGCCTGGAGCACGATCCGGCGGAGATCACGCGGAATGCCGGCGGCGGTGTCGAAGGGAGGCGGGGGCTTCTGCAGAATGGCCGCCAGCGTCTCCGCCGCGGTCGCTCTCGCGAAAGGTCTGATGCCCGTGAGCATCTCGTAGAGCACACAGCCCAGCGAGAAGACATCGCTAGCCGGGGAGGCAGGGGCGCCTTTGGCCTGTTCGGGCGACATGTAGCCCACGGTTCCTAGGATGATGCCCTCAGCGGTGGCCTCTTCGAGCTGCGCGAACGTCCTGTCCTCGCCCGTGACCGGCCCCATCGGCACGCTCCGGGCGAGGCCGAAGTCGAGGATCTGAGCGACGCCCTCGGAAGTGAGGAACAGGTTGGCCGGCTTGATGTCGCGATGAGTGATTCCCTTCGCATGGGCGGCGGCGAGGCCATCGGCCACCGCCAGGCCGACTTCAAGAACCGCGCGCCAGTCAGCCGCGCCCTGGCGGTCCATCCGCTCGCCCAGTGTCTCTCCTTCGAGCAGCTCGGAAACCGCGTAGGCCACCCCGCCCTCCGTCCCGAAGGCGAAAAGGGTCAGGATGTTCGGATGCGACAGGGTAGCGAGGGCCTTGGCCTCGCGCTGGAAGCGAATCACCGCGTCGGAGTCCCGAGCGAGACGATCCGGCAGTACCTTGAGCGCTACCTGGCGCTCGAGTTGGACATCCCGAGCCCGGTAGACCTCACCCATGCCCCCCGCGCCCAGCGGCGAGAGGATCTCGTACTGCCCCAGCCGATCGCCAACAGAAAGAACCATGGTTCAGTGACCTGCCCCAGGTGTTCGAAAGGCCGTGCTCACCTCTTCTCGGCGTCGTTGGTGACGCTCCTTTCACGGTCCAGGCGGTGACGGCCGCATCGAGACCGTCGGACCGACTCGGCGCTGAGCAGTCGCGGACTCCTAGAACACGTAGCGGAACCCGAGCCGGAGCTGCCGCGGGCGGATAATCCCGGAGGGTTGTGCGAAGGAACTCCCTCCCTGGATCGGCCAGACACTGTTCACGCCCGAGTGGATGCCTGTCGTCGAGTTCGAGTTGAAGATGTTGAACGCGTCAAAGACCAACTCGATCCGGTGTGCGCTGGCGGACCCGAACGTGATGTCTTTCTGCAAACGCAAGTCTAGCTGCGTGAACGGGTCCCTGGTGCGATTGCCGCGCGGCTCCAGCCCGACGCTGAACATGAACGGCTCGTTGAGGGGTTGTGGCAGGCGCGCAGCGCTGATCGTCGGGGTCCATGGTCTGCCCGAGAACGCCTGCAAATAGCCGCTGGCGCTTATCCCCCAGGGCAAGTTGTAGTTGGCCAGGAGCTTGAACTGCCACTTACGGTTGTACGATAGCTGACCGCTGTCGTACGGGTGCCCGTTGAAGTTCGGGTTCGTCGCGTTGCTGGCACGAGCGCCGTAGCCCCAAACCGCGCCGATATTGTTCTCGATGTTGCCGCGCGAATCCTGGTACGTGATCGACGTACTGAGACCGAAGGCACGGCTGAAGCGCTTGTCCAGGCTCAGCGTTACCAGATCGTGATCGCGAAAGTAGAAGTCGTCATTGGTGACCCAGAAGTCGTCTTCGAGGCTGTCGGTGCGCGAGTACAGGGTCTGCTTTCCACCCAGGGGATCGGTGTACTCGAAGGGCTGATAGGTGTGCGTCGTGCGATCGACCTGCACGACCATGTTCTTGTCGTTCTTATGGATCCATTCGAGACCCACCACCCAATCGTTGGCCACCTCCACTTCCACGCCAACGTTCAAGATGTCGGTGTGCGCACCTTCGAGGTCGGGATCGATATCGTAGGGGTCGATGCCGTAGTCGAATACCAGATTCTCGGGCAGGAAGGCGATCGACTCCCAGAACGCAGGGTCGATGTTGTTCGGGTCCCAGGGCACGTCGGTGTAGGTGATGTACCAGTTGGCCGAGTCGTAGCCGTTGCCAGCGGCACCGATCGGACCGAACGTCAGTGCCTTGTCGAAGTACCGTCCCCAGCTGCCGTGGGCAACCACGCGGGCGTCGCCGGTGACGTCCCAGCTCGCGCCGATCCGCGGCGCCAGGTAGCTGTAGTCGGTCAGCTGGTTGCGTGGACCGGTCCCGTTGCGAGCGTCCCACACGTCCCAGATCTTCGGGTTGTCGTAGCGCAGGCCCAGATTGAGGGTGACCCGGTTGCTGACACGAATGTCGTCCTGCACGTATGCCGAGAAGCGCTTCACCTCGGCGTCGAGGTGGGCACTGTAGGTGTATCCGTATACGTAGGTATAGCCGTAGTAGGGATAGATACCGATCCAGCTGTCGTCCGCGCCGCCCACCCCTGTGTACTTGCCGAGGAACAATGACCAGGTGTCCTCGTACTCGGCGCCGACTTTGATGTCGTGCGCCACGCCGAGGAAATCCTCGGCGTAATGGCTTAGAGAGGCCTTGATCTCATTGCGGCCGTTCTCCTCGTCTTCGAGGAAACCGCTTGTTTGGTACTGGATGTCGGTGACGTAGTCGAAGAACGGCGTGACGTCACAGCAGGTGATCGGAGCGCGGCGGTTGTTCCCCTTGTAGCCGGCATAGCGAACGTCGAGATAGGTGTCATCGTTGATCTCGGATTGCCACGACGCCAGCCATGAACTGCTTCCGAAGTCGACGCTCGCTCCGATTTCGGGGCCGGTTCCGGGTCCCTGCCCCAGGCCACGGTCGGACGCGGGGTCAGTGTTGTACATGAAGCCGATCGTGTTGCGGTCGTTCAGCAACCAGTCGATGCGACCGTGATAGTTGTTTCGTGCGGTGGTCTCGAAGGTGAGCGTGTTCGGGTCGACTCCGGTGTTGTGGGGGTCAGGGTCGAACGGCAACCGCTCCACCGTGCTGTAGCCGATGCTGGCGAAGAACAGCACCTTGTTCTTCAAGATCGGGCCGCCGAACGCTCCGGTAAGGGTATGGTCGTAGTTGTAGGGTCCTCGGGTGTACTCTGGAACGCCCTGGTCGTTCTCGCCGCGGAGACCGCCGTCCTGGTAAAAGTACGACAGCGACCCACGGTAGCTGTTCGTGCCGCTCTTGGTCACCAGATTCATCGTGGCACCGCTGAAGTTGCCGTACTCGGCGGAGGCGCCCACACCGACCACCTGGATCTCCTCGATGCTGTCGATGCTCGGGTTCACCCAGGTGTTACCCCAGTCGGGCTCGGTCACGTCGACGCCGTTGATCGTGTAGCTGTTCGTGGCCGCGCCACGCCGGTAGCGGCCTTCCGTATTGCCCCCAGCACCGTAGGCGCCACGGTCGGTGAACCCGGCGGTGATATCACCGACGGCGATGAATTCGCGGGCGATCGGAATGGCCTCGATCAAGTCAGCGTTGAACGAGCTTTGCACCTGCGCGTTGGTGGTCTCGATCATCGGGGTGACGGAGATCACTTGCACCGTCTCTTCGATCCCCGCGACCTGCATCGTGACGGCCATGTCGGCAACGGCGCCGGTAGTCACGATCACTTCATACTGCAGCGTCCTGAAACCTTCGAGAGCGACACTCACCGTGTAAGTGCCGGGCCGTAGATTGAGAGCGCGGAAAACGCCGTTGCCACCACTGAACACGCTGCGGGCTTCCTGGATGAGGTTCTCGCCCTCGATCGTCACGGTAACCCCGGGAAGCGGCGCGCCGTCCAGGTCGCTAATCGTGCCAGTGATATCCCCGACTGCGCTCGCGCCTTGCGCGTGGGCGGCCGCCGGGAGCATGAGGGCAAGGGCCACGGTGGTAAGGAGTGATCCGATCACCAATCGCCTCATGTTGTCCCCCATCGGTGTCGCCGCGGCTACACTCGCGCCCCGCACCTGGTCTTAGGATTCGCACTAGGGTTTACAGGCCACCGCCCGCGAAGTCAATAAACACCCACCCCGGGGAATCAACCGAATCAACGGGATTGATCCATGAGTCGCTGCCGGACTGCCTCGCCGCGGCGGAGATTCTCCCGGGAGAGGCTCTCGTCGCCGGTGCGATTGTAGAGGTCCGCTAGCAGGAAGTATGCGAAGGCCAGATCGCGGTCGGCCAGACCCTGCTCCGCGGCCCACTCCGTCATGCGGATGGCGGTGTCGAGGTTCTGACTGTTGCGCAGGTACAGGCGCGCCAGATACAGGTGCGTCAGGGGGAAGTCAGGGTTGATGTCGAGCGCCAGGCGCAGATAGCGCTCCTCTTCCGGCTCCTGACCCAACTCCCGGTACACGATGCTGAGGTTGTATGCAGCTCGCAGGTGCCGCGGAGACACCTCGAGTTCGCGCAGGTAGGCGCTCTCGGCAGCTTCCAGTTCGCGGTCGTGCTGGAGCAACTGACCGCTGATGAAGTTGCCATCGGGTATCTCCGGATCGATCGCCAGCGCCCGCTCGACTGCCTCGCGCGCGCCGGCGAACTGGCGCGCGTCCACGCGCGCACCTGCCAGCGCCGCCCAGGCGGTCGCGGCGTCTGGATTGATGGCCAGCGAGAGTTCGTAGTCCTCTATCGCGGCGCCGTCGTCTCCCATGTAGCGCCGCAGATTCCCACGTGTGAAGTAGAGCCGTGGATCCTCGGGCAACATGTCCTCGAAATCGGCGAATACCTGCAGCGCCCGCTCGAACCGAGCCAGCTTGATATTGGCGCCGACGAGCAGCAGCACCAGGCTCAAATCGCCGGGCTTGTACCCGAGCGCAGCCTCGTACGTGGCGATCGCCTCCTCGTGGCGCCCTCGTTGGGAAAAGAGCGTGCCGAGGGTGACGTGGGCGTCGATCACCCCCGGATCGTCGACCAGGATGCCCTCCAGGACGGCCTCGGCCTCATCGATCTCACCGCGTAACTTGAGCCCCTTGGCTCGCAGCAGGTCGTTGTAGATGTCGATCTTGTCGACCGGGTTCGGTAGTACCTCCCCCTCGATGACGTCGGCAGCAAAGGTGCTCAGGTAGCCGAGGGCGGCGAGGCGGGCGCGCGTTTCCTCGTCAAGCTCGAGTGACGGGCTGCGCTCGGCCCCCTCCGAGTATCGGGCGTCCAACTCGGTCAGCTGCCTGTTGAGTGCGGCGAACGCGGTGTTCATCTGGTCGGCCACGTTGGCGCGTTCGCCGGGATCCTCATGCAGATCGAACAACTCGGGTTCGGGCGACACGATCAGCTTGTAGCGCTCGCCGCGCAGCGTCTTCAGTTCGCTCCAGCCAAAGTGCAGACGAGGATAGAACGACTCGGCGTAAACGGCATCGCGCCACGGCGGCTCCTCGTTGCCGAGCAGCGCCACCATGCTCTCGCCCTGCACCGTGTCGGGAACGGGCAGGCGCGCCATCTCCAGAATCGTCGGCATGACGTCGACCAGCGAGACGAACTCGGTCCGGCGAACACCGCGTAACGGCTCGAACGGCGCATTCACGATCAACGGCACGTGAATGGCCTCTTCGTAGACGAAGAAACCGTGCTCGATCTCGCCGTGATCGCCGAGCCCCTCACCGTGGTCGGCCGCGAGCACGACGATTGTCCGGGCGCGAGTTGGCTCGTCGAGACCTGCCAGCAGATGGCCGAGCTGGACGTCGGTGTAGGCGATTTCGCCGAGGTAGGGGTGGCCCTCGTAGCGGGAGCGATAGGGTTCCGGTGGGGTATAGGGAGTGTGGGGGTCGTAAAGATGCACCCACAGGAAGAAAGGATCGGTCCGGGCTCGCCGTAGCCACGCGAGCGCCTCGTTGACGACCTCCTCAGCGGTGCGCTGTACCGACCCGAGCCCGACGACCTCCTGCTTGGGCAGAACGAAGTCGTCGAAGTACGTATCGAAGCCACCCCTTAGCCCCCACCGCGAGTCGAGAACGAAGGCGGCGACGAAGGCGGCGGTTTCGTAGCCGTTGCGGGCAAATACCCCTGCCATCGTGTCGAGGTTGTCCGGGATAACGAACGCGCCGTTGTCGCGAACACCGTGAAACGCCGGATAGGTGCCGGTCATGAGCGAAGAGTGTGCCGGCAGCGTCAATGGAGTCGGCGAGTAGGCGCGTTCGAACGTCACTCCCGTGGCAGCGAGGCGATCGATCACCGGCGTCTCGACCTCGGTGAAGCCGTAGGCACCCAGGCGGTCGGCACGCAAGGTATCGACGGTGATCAACAGGACGTTGTAGTCGCCGTCGTCGCGCAGTTCGTCGAAGCTCGGTGCGCGGGAGGAACAGCCGAGCACGACCAAGAGGAGCGGAAGCACGCCCGCGGCGGTCGCCCTCGCCGCCAACCGGTGACAGCGGTCGTTCACGGCCGGTCCTCTGGCAGGCCGCCGCGCTCGCTCAACTCCCGGGCGCGGAGCTCCATCGCTTCGGCGTCGGCCGGGCGCCCGACGGCCCGGTAGGACCGCGCCAGTGCGATGTACGTCTCGGGGCGCTCGGGAGCCAGGGCGCGCGAATCCTCCAACGCCGCGATGGCCTCCTCGTGCGCATCGGAGGCCGCGAGCGCGAGCCCGAGGTTGAAGTGGACCAGCCCATCCTCGGGATCCAGGCTGGTCGCGCTGCGTAGAATCTCGACCGCCTCGGCGTAGTCGCCGCGTCGGTAATGGTACAGGCCACGGGTGGTCAACAGACCGAGCTCAGCCGTGCGATTGGCCTCCAGCGTCGCACGACGCTGTTCGCGATCGAGGTCCGTGGCGCGGGCCAGCAGCTCGCGGGCCTCGGGCTCGGCGCCGGTCGTAGCCAGCGCGGCGGCCAGGTCGCGCAGCGCGCGCGGGTCCTCCGGCGCGAGCTGCACGGCGCGTCGCAACTCCGCGACTCCTTCGTCAGCGTGGCCGCTTCGGACCAGGGCAACGCCGAGCGTACGGTGAGCATCGCTCCGTTGGGGGAGGATCTCGATCGCGCGCCGCAGCCTGGCCACGGCCTCATCGTAATTCTGGCGCTTGGCGAACAGCTTGCCGGCGGCCAGCCACGCCTGCCCGAATCGAGGGCCGGCTCGCAGCGCTGATTCGTACTCACCTTCGGCCGCGTCCAACTCGCCTAGGTTCTCCAGAAGCCCCGCCAACTCGTAGTGGATCTGAGCACCGCCGCCCTGGCCGGCCAGTTGCTCGAGAATCGCGCGAGCCGCGCGCAGTTCGCCCTGCTTCTCGAGTAGCCGTGCCCGTTCGAGTTGCAGCAGCGTGCCAGGTTTGCCCGCATAGGCGTCGAGCGCGACCAGCGCGGCCTCGGTCATCCCGAGGCGGCCGTAGGTACGACAGAGGGCCAGGAGATAACGAGGATCAGCCGGCCGCAGTATGACCGCGTTTTCGTAGGCCTCGGTCGCGCGCAGCAGAGCGCTCAGCTCGCCCTGCTCGGCAAGCACCTTCCCGAGCAGCGCCCAGCCGTTGGCATGAGCAGGATCGGCGGCAACGAGACGCTCCAACGCGTCGAGCGCGGCTCCCGGCCGGCCGAGCTCAACCAGGGCGATGCCGCGGCCATAGGCCACCTCGGGCGCGGCCGGACGCAGCGCTGCTGCGGAGTCCAGGGTCGCTAGCGCTGTCGCGAAGTCCGCCGCGCTCAGTTGCGCCCTCGCT
>Ga0255049_10001503_pt1 | contig 12828 bp, 10 predicted proteins | sample JV7_2_3_MG_FD_183615 | JGI IMG/M metagenome (GOLD analysis project Ga0255049, IMG submission 183615) | Seawater microbial communities from Jervis Inlet, British Columbia, Canada - JV7_2_3 | ecosystem: Environmental > Aquatic > Marine > Inlet | place: Canada: British Columbia | collected 2016-10-06
ATGTCGGCTCTCTTTTGGTATTTGTAAACTGTGATAAGTTCTGATACTTCCTGCTCCCCTTCCTCTGTTACTTTTATTTTAGTTTTCTGTAGGTCTAACAATCCATTCTTAACCAGTCTATCTATTCTCTTTTGAACTTCGCTAGGTGTTTCTCCTACTTGGTCGCTTATCTCCTCTACTGTTACTTTAGGGTTTGCTTTAATAATGTCTATAACTTGGCTATCTATTGGCGACATATCCGCAAAGTCGAAAGGGTTATAATCAATGTCAAATACTTCTATAACTTCTATTTGGTCATCTGTATAACCTATTTTACTAAATGCTAATTCTAATTCGTCATTGCTAAATACTTGCTCTGTTTTCTTTTCTAAAGGCTTTTCTAAAGGCTTGTATCCTGCAAGTTCTCTTATCTCGTCAGTAGTTAATACAGAAACTAAAGTACTCTCTGAAATTTGTACCTTAATTGGTGCTATCTTTTCTATTTTAAGACCGCTAGGCATTCCTAACAAAACAACAAAGTCATTAAATAGCTTTTCGTACATTCTTTGGTTAGGCTCAATGTAACTACTATTCATAGCCTCTATTGCTACCCTTAACTCGTCTGCGTTATTGCTAAAGCCTGTGTCTATGGTTTTAATAAATACAGAAGCATCTACTCCGTGAGCTGTAAATATTTCGTCTTGTATCTGTTGGTTTAAGTTTATGAACTTGTCATCCTGACCGTTAGGATTAGTACTTATTATTTCTACTCCCTTGTCCTTTCCATCGTCAAAGATTATAACTGGCTCGCCTGCGTTATTACTTCCGTGATGCTTATTTTTAATCTGTTTTTTAATATATGCTTGAGCCTCTTGAGTAGGTTGCCCATTATGAAAGTTCCAAATCGTACCACCTGAATAACCATTTGATACTGAGTTCAATACATAGTTGGAAACCTCGTAATCACTTTTTATGTAATTTATCCCGCTTATGTAATTTGGCAAAGGGTACTCTTTTAGATTAGGTCTGTAACTCTTGTAATAACAAATGTATCTTTCTCCTTTAACTGCTGAACCATCAAAAGGAAAAGAGCTTAATGTTTCAAAGTCCTCATTTGAGGTTGGCTTTCTACTTGCCCAGTCTGAGGTATAAAAATAAGTGTCCTCCTCTACTCCTACGCGAATGTCTCCAAAGTCAATGTGATTAATTATAAGACCTTTGCCATCCTTTGTAACAATAACTTCTAAAGCATAACCACCAAACAACTCGTTATCTTTTACAATCTTTTTAGTAAGTTCAAATAGTGAGTCGTTTCCAGGATGCTGTATAAACCCTTCTAGCTTTACTTTGTCCTCTAAAGTTCTTACTGTTTGGTCTACTTTCCAACCTCTACCGCTTATGTAGTTAGTCTTGCCGTTAATAATAGAGTTATGCTTTCCTGATGTATTGTATAATTCTACTAAATAGTCAGGGTATAAATTCTTATAAGGTGCTTCTGTACCATATACGATATAGTCCTTTCCTCTTTCCTCTTTAAATACTGGTGGCTTGTTAGCCTCAAAATTAAAGATTAAAATATTTTCTTTATTCATCATTGTACTTGATGGGTTGTGTAAGTCTGATTTATTTCGTGCTGATTATAGGTAGTGCTTGCACGCTCTAAGTCCATTAGTCCACTTTCTACTAAGCCTGTTGATAGTTCAGGGTCTAGGTTAGTTGAGCTAGTTTGTTCGTAAACAAAGTACTCATATTGTCCTCCTGCTCCTAAAATTAACTCCCCTACTAAAGGTAGGTCTGTTCCCTCTGTAAATACAAACTCGTTGTATCTATCCTTGAATAAGCTAGTATCTGACATTATGCAATAGTAACTTACTTTCTCTGTTACGTTCCTAAATTGAAATAGGTAAACTGGAGAAGATAGTGTACTCTTTTCCTTTAGTGTTAAAGTTAGATTGCTTGTAGTATTTTCGTTTATTAAAATAGGCATTACTCAGAATCACTTTTGTCTTTCTTTTCCTTCTTTTTCTTCTCAGCTTTAAAAACATCTAAGCCCAATTTTTTATATTTAGCAAACTGTTTTTCATCGTTTACTATGGCAACGTGTCCGACTACTTTATGATAGACAGAACCGCCTCTTTTGTATTCATCTTTTAACTCCATATTATCTATTGTAAAAATTTTTATTAGTTGTATAAAATAAAGGCTATAATAAAAAATAATTAATTAACCAAATTTTTAACTGTTTATTTTTAGCTCTACAGCCCAATAGAAATGGGCTTTCTACGAACTATTTTTTTTAATGGTAACATACTAACGAAAGGCGAAAGTGTCTTAAAACGCTTTAAAATAGCTCTAGGCAATTATTGACAAAACCTAATTTTTTTGTAAGTATTTTATTTTGGAGCATAAAAAAAGGGTAACAATTACGCTACCCTTTCCTTAATTAGTTGTTTAAAACTATGCTATTGTTAAACCTGCAATTACAGTAGAATCTACCTCCAACATGCTAACAGACTCTTTAGAGCTTATTGAATACGTAAAGCCATTTAAATCTCCAAACGCTGCACCAGTTACAGATGTACCGCTTAGTTTATCTGCTGCGTGATATGCTCCTACAGTCCAATAAATTCCATTCATATCTTTTACAATCACGAACAATCTAGCTTGGTCTAAAAGTGTTAGCTCCTCGCTTTCTGATGCTGTTAAGTTTTTAGTGTTAAAGTCTAAGACAGAATCATAAACATTAGTCCCATTCTCTAAAGACCCTGTATGTGTTTCTACTAAACTTCCGTTTTCTTTTTCTAAGGAGTAACGATAAAAGCTAGTAGCTGCTGCTTGGGTTAGCGCAGTAATTACTCCTGCTGCTACTGTATCAATAGTGATATCTCCAAAGTTAGCTATTAAAATTTCTTCTACCCCGCCTGTGGAATTTCTGCAATCGATTGCCCTTCCTTGAGTTAATGCACACGCCATAATATTTTCTTTTTTTTAGTGTTTATAAAAAAAGGGGTTAGGCAATTACCCACCCCTTCTTAAGTTATTGTTAAAGTCCTATTAAGGAATTAATGTAAATTCTACAATTTCATTTCCAAAATTATAAGAAATTCCCCGCTTAAACGTACAATCGAAGAAAATGCTTTTCTCAGATACTGGGTCTAATCTTACGCTCATTGCGTCCTCGTCAGAATCTCCATCCATTCCTATAGTTATTCCGCTATCTCTAGCCAAAATCATTCTCTCTGTTCCTGCTGCGCTTGGTAGTCCAACAGTAGAACGTAAAGCTACGTTTGTTCCGTAAAGTTTAACTTGCTCGCCATCTCCTGAATAATGAAATAGGTTAGCGTTCTTAAGTGCTACTACATACTTTTTATATACTGATGTAGGAACCCACAAAGACAAGTCATCTGCTTCGCTGATATTGTCAGGAATAGACTCCCACATACCATCTAAGATGTCTAGTACATTAGAGCTAGAAATTCCAGTTGCTACTGTTACTGCTCCTGTGTTACCATCTATTACAGTTCCATCAGCATCTACTTGAACTAGCAAGCCGTCATAAAATGATAGGTTGTTCACACCACTAAGCAAATCTCCTTGAAAGTCTGATATCGCAAGTTGATTTTTAAGAGCGTTCATTTTCTTCTCCATATAAATTGCCTCAATCTCCATTGGCAATTCTTCCTCTCCTGCTGCTCCTTGTTTTACTAGAACTTGCGCCCAGTATCCGTTAAGAGCTTTTACACATAAATCCTCTGCTACTTGAATAGCTCCTACTGTAATAGTACGCTGAGAAAATACTGTTGCGTCTCCTGTTACTCTAGCGCAGCCATCTGCTCCAAATACTACGTCTGTAGATAAAAACTGTAGGTTTGAGCTTCCTTTAATTCCTGTTTGGATGTTAGCTACTTCTGCTAATCCTCCTGTCGCTTGCATCTGTGCAATCAAAGGAAAGTCCATTTGTTCAATATATGCACTAAGTGCCGTTACGTCGAATGCCATAATTATTTTTTTTTATTATTTGTTTACTGTAAAAATTGATTTCTTTTTAGGAGATATAACTCCGCTTCTTTTCTTTTTGATAGGTGCTACGCTAGACTCTTTTGCAAGTTCCTCTACTGCTGTAAACATAGCTTTTTCTTTTGTGTCGCTTTCCTCTTTGTATTTAGCAAATTCTGCTTTTACTGTTTCTAATTCAGTTTCTAAAGTTTCAACCTTAGCGAATACTGTTTCTGTGCTTTCGATTATTTTTCTAATCTTAGCCTCTGTTACTGTTTCAGTTACTGGCGTTGCTTCTGTTTCCATTACTTCCTCTTCCTCTGCCTCTACTTCTTTGATGTCAGATATTGCACCTTCTGAAATAGTTACTATTGTTCCGTCTGCTAGTGGATATTCTCCGTTAGGCATTGGAGCTACTTCGCCCTCTACCTCAACAGTAACTACTGCACCAACTTCTAAAGCAGGGTCTATATTTACCATTGTACCATCTGCTAACTCAGCAGCCATTAACTTAATTTCAGTTACTTCTGGAGTTGCCTCTACAGCTACCTCTGTTGTTTCTTCGCCAAAAATTAAGCTCTTTACTTTGTCTAAAGTTTCTTTACTCATATTATCTATTGTTTGTTTGTTACTTAGTTGTACATTGTCCTCTATACTTTTTTCAAAGTCTTGTATAGTTTCCCTTATTTTATTAATTAAATTTTCGTCCATTGAAACGCTTTCTAGTTGCTTAAATAACCCTTCTACACTAAATCCCGAGAACTCTCCAGCCTTTATTGCGTTCCATATTTCATCGTTATCAACTTTCGCACTTATCCATAGCGAACCGTTTGGTACTTTCTCAAATTCCTTAGGTGCTACCTTTCCTCTTTCATTATCTATAATAAGGTTATCTAACATATATACGCCCTCTGCTTTATTCTCTGAATCGTGCATAAGGTTAAAACAATTATTAAGACCTAGTCTACTCTGCTTTTCTCTTATCTGCTCTATTGTTTTAGCTGAGAATTTAACAAAGAACTTTTTACCGTTCTCATCTATGCGAGGTATTAACAGTTGGCTAATCATTGCGTACCCTTCTACTATCCTTTTCTCCTCGTCTTTAATTTTAAATTTATGTTCTTTTTGTTCTGTGAACTGTAAGAAATTAGACTCAATAGCAGGGAAATCTACAAATGCTATTTGTGAAATTCCAGACTCGTCATCGGTGTCTATTACCAGTTCAAATACTTCTATCTTTTCCATATTCTTATATTTTAAAAAGTTGCGCTTTCTTCTATTACGCTTACATTATTTTGTGTTTCTGTTATATCGGTTTCAGTTACATATACCTGTTGAGTTCCTAGTATTGTGCTAGTGTTACTAACTGGAGTTATAGATGCTCCGTTACCTCCTGCTCCTGCTCCATCGGGTCTAGGCTCTGTGGTTGTTTCAGGAGTTGCAGGGCTTCCACCACCCTGATAAGTAGTAGCTTTAATCTTAGCTATAGTTGCTGCTGTTGTAATTACAGAACTTGCCAAAGCTGCTACCATTGCAAACCCTCCATCAAATTTAGGATACTGTGCAAATATGCTTGTTAATGCTTGAGCGCCATTAATTAAAGCCATTGCTACATTTAACTTTTTCTCCCTTTCAAAACTCGCCTTTCTTAACTTCTCTTTTTTAGCTTCGTTATTTCCTGCCTTTTTTAAATCATTATCTAAGGCTGCGCTATTTAAAGCAGATAGAGAGCTTAATAATTGCTTACCTGCTTCGTAGTTCTTCTGCCTCCTTTCTTCGTCATCATCCTCTGCTTTTTGTTTAATTTCTGCTAAAGCACTTTCTCTAGCCATTAATAACTCTATCTCTAACTCTGTAGTTAATAGACCCTGCTCCTCTAATTCTGTTATATTGTTTTGAAAGTCCTCCTCTATCTGTAGTCTCTGTCTTTCTGTTTCCTCTACCTCATTTGCTACCTTAGCGTCAAATAGTAGTTTATCGTATTCATCTCTTTTTGCTTGAGCTTCTTTTTCTAATGCAAACCTTTTAGCATCCTCCTCTTTCTCTAAGTCTGCTAGTGCTTTATGTTTCTTTTGAGCTATAAGCATTTCAGCGTCAAAAGTTAATTGCCCTTTCTTTTCTAAAGCCTCAAGTTCTAACTGGGTGTTATATTCTATCTCTGCCCTTTTGCGTTCTCCCTCGTCTTGGATAAGTTCTATCTTTAGCCTTGCCTGTTCCTCCTCAAATTCTGCTAAGACTTTAGCATCTTCTATTAGCTTTTTATTATCCTCAATTTTTTTCTTTTTCCATTCATCTCGTTTCTTTTCTCTTTTTTCCTCTTGCTTTATTTCAACTTCGCCTACTGCTCCTGCTTCTAGTAATGCGTCAATCTCTTTTTGTTTAGCATCGGCTAACTCATCTATTACCTCTATTTGCTTTTGATTAGCTGCGATAGATTTATTGGTTGCTGCTGTAGCAAAGTCTTGAGCTTCAAATACTGTTACAAGCCCTAAAGCCTCCTCGTATAAACCTTTATTGACTCCTGTCTGCGCCTCTATTCTAGACTTATATTGTTCCTTTGTTTGTTCAGCCCTTAACGATGCTAGAGCTTCCTGCTCTGCCCTTAACATTACTAATTTAGTGTTTAATACTAAAGCCTTATTTATGTCATCTATACTGTCTTTCTCTGTGTCTATGTTAGAAAGTAAATTAGGGTATTCATCTTGTAATGCTATAATAGCCTTATTCTTCTCCTCCCTTGTTTTAGACTCATCGTTTAAAGTCTTTTGTAGTTTATCGGATGCGCTTATTTCGTCGCCTACAGCGTCTATAGCTTCTTGAGTTACTTGGTTGTTTAGCTTTTGCGCTTTAGTAGATAGTCCAATAGCTACCGTTAAGTCATCCCAATAGACAACTAGAGTAGTTATTAATGCTATTATTGCACCTATCCCTGTTGCTATTAATGCTTTACCCCACGCTTTAGTAGCAAAGGTTAAAAGTTTCTGCATTGCTGTACTTTGTTTAAGTACATTAGTCCATAGCTTTTGAGCAGAACTCATCCCCTCTATAGCTCCCTTTAAACCCATAGAAATAGCCATAGCAGTTTCTATACTTGCTGCCATTTGCTCTATAGTTTCATTCTCGCCACCCATTAAGACTAGACTAGCTGTTACATCTCCAATACCTCCCGCAACGCTTCCGAGTTCACTAGCAACCTGCTCTTTGTCTAAACCTTCAAAAGCGAGTTCCATATTCTTTATCTCGGTACTAGTCTGAGCCATTTGTGTAGCTATTCTTTTAAACTCTTTCCGACCTTCCTCTGTTCTTCTATTAGTGCCTTCTAGCTGTGTTCTTAAACCCTTGTACCCTGCTTCTAGTTCGCCTAGAGACATCTGCGCCCTATCAGCTTCTATCTCTATACTTAATGCTAATTTATCGTCTGCCATATCTTAGTAAGTTTTAAATAATACAAAGTTTGCGCTGTATATGTCATCTCCTGCGTTTAATACGTTCCATTCTACAGTTATGTCTAAGGTGTTACTTATGGTTGTATTAATTGTTTGAACATCTTGAAAAATATATCCGCTTACTTTTCGGTCATTATCTTTCACATAAGCAAAATTTCCATTTGTACAGATGCTTCCACTAGCTCCTATGGTTGCTATTGTAAAATCTAATTCACATTCCCACCCTTGATTTGTTGCGGTATCTAAATCAAACACCCCTGTACTCGCTAGAACGATTGCACCGCTTTTAATGTTTACAATTAATTCTGAACGACTACCGCCTCCAGTAGCATTGAGGACTCCACCTATTTTAGCGTGGTAAGAATCCCCAACAGTAAAGAAACCTCCAGGAACTGTTAATGCTCCTACTCCACTCCCTACAATAGACTGCTCCCCTACTGTGTTAATAGTTGCACTTTGTACAGTCTGAGAATATAAACCATAAAGAGTTGCAGCTACTCCACCTCCTAAGATAGTGTCAGTTCCTGAGCTATTTCTTAGCGTGTATTTATTTGCGTTGTTACTATCTATGAAGATGTAAAAGTCTCCTGCTATTGGGTTGCCTAAAGTGCTACCATCTGCTGTTCCTATTTGTATGTGTGCCATTTGTTTGTTATTTTAAAATTAAGTCGCCATTGATTACTAGAGTACCTGAGATAGTTAAACCGCCATAGTTAATCATTTGACTATATTGTATAATAGTTAGAATTGAATTAGGAGCTATATAATTAACTCCGCTATATATGTCGGGTATGTATGTCATTATATTATCTTATAAGTTGCTCCATCAAATTGTAATGTATAGGAGTTGTTAATTGCGTTTATGTTTTTAACTAGTTGCCCATCTATTGAGTTAGGAGCGTTTACTCTTATTTGTACTGTATTGTTTAATGCTAGTTTTTTAAAGTTCCATACCTTCCCAACAGTCGGAAAGTCAGGCAATGAAATAATAAAGCTACCTCCTGATGTATCGCACAAATAAGTACTTACCTTTTCGTCTGCTGTAGTATTTGAATCTATGGTTACTACGCTTCCTGTTCCTTTTATCTCTCCATTAATGTAGGTTACATTTGACTCTGTTACTGTTACGTTATTAGTATTAATTAGGGTTACATTTTCTAAGTCAGAATATATAGTATTGCTGTCGCCTTGTATAGTTATGTTTTTACTGTTTGTGAATACCTTGTTAGAATCTCCTTTAATATCTACGTACATTGCAGACTTATCTATAAAGTTGTTTAACCCTTCTACATTGCTTGACTTCATAGAAAGCAGGTTATCTCCAGAGAATACATCCTCGTCCATTATAGGTATTTCTTCATCTCCTATAAAGCCTAGTCCTCCTATTAGTTCTTCTGTTATTATACTAGGAGTAGGTACTGCTTTTAGTTTTAAAAACTCGCACTTACTAGGTTGATAAACGGAACTGCCATACATAACTTTGTGCAAAGTCCAGTACTCATTTTCAAAAAAGTAACTAGGTCTAAAAGATAGGTTTATAATATCTGTAGGGTTTAATAAAAAATACCCTTTAAATATCTTGCTATCCTTGTCTGTAAGCTGCTCTAATTCTTTTCTGTGATAAGCATTATATAAATTGTTATTAGTTACCGTAATACTTCCGTAGGTGTTATCGTAGTATATCTCTCTAGGTAGTCCAAAGTTAATATCAATGCTAGGGTTGAATGGGTCGTTGAAATGTGCAGCATAAGGATACTCGCCTCTAAATACATTCCCTGCTATTGCCTCGTGTACCCAATTAATAACGCTATCTTTTAAACCTGAATAGTAAAGTATTCTGATATTTGATTTAATAGTCTTTTGCTGTAATGTTTGGTCTACATCTATTATAGTACTTATAACTCTATTGTTGTCTAACTGTCCTACCATTGGAGTAGGAGAAAAGATAAGCTCTGTCTTATGGTCTGTTTTATTAAAGTCATTCTCTAGGTAGACGTTTCTACTTCCGTAAATATCTAGCCAACTAGCTTCGTACTTCTTATTGTAATAGTCGCTATCCTGTTTATAAGTGTATATGTATTTCTGTTTATTAGTTACTCCTGTCGGTGTTAAAGTATGCTCTTTAGAATAATCTAGCTTTTGACTCCAGTCTATTACATCTGTAGTATAAAAGTCCTCCCTAGTTTCTATTATAATATTCTTAGGATTGCTCTCGTCAGGTATCATATAGAGGTTAAACATCTTAATAATGGATGTTAAAAAGTCTCTTTGTTTTACCTTGTCAGGAATAGCAGAAAACATATCTATAGTGTCGCCCTCTGTGTATAAAGAATCTAATATATTAAATGAAAAGTTTGCATCTGTTAAAATAACCTTAAAATCTGCGTCATATCTATCTCCACTTACAATGTCATAATAAGGTGTACTCGCATAATTGCCTCCTGCCTGAGCATACCACGCAGTCCATAGGTCTACAGTTATTAAGTCTCCTGCTTGTAATTGTACATCTACGCTTAACTGGTATCTGTTGGGGGGGTTATAATTCCTAGAAACAGTAGTAACCCCTTGCTTAAAATCATTATTAGGATAAGTCGTAGGGTTAGCAGTGTGATAAGTTACAGCAGGAGATAAAGGAGTAGGAGCTGTCGTATTAGTAGATAGTCCATTTTGAATAGCTCCGTTTGCTTTTATATTTAAAAGGTTTATAAACATAGGGTCTCTATCACTTACTATGTTGTTCGGTAGTGCTGCTCCTGCTTTTGGAGTTGTTTCCATCTGTACAGTAACATCTACAGAAACTCGGTAAAAGCCACTAGCTCCTACTGTTAAAACTCCTGTAGCTGGGTTATATTGGTTATTAGCGTCTAGTGTTTCATTAGAGAATCGCAAATCATTCATTTGCCATATATCGTTTGAGTCAAAAAATACTTGCCCACCTAAAGAACTATCTAGGTTGTAATTATCCACTCCGCTAGATACGAATAAAGGAGTGTTTGCTTGTACTCGTCTAGGGCTTAGGTCTGTTTGAGTTGGTTTAAATTCCTTACCATTAAAAGGAATAATTAAATGTCTAAATAATGAATCGTTAAAAAAAGTAGATGTATAGGTATATCCTGAATCTGCAAACATTCTATCTATATACTCTTTAGCATATACAGCAGGAAACATCTCATTAACATTATATACGTTTATATCTGTATCATTGCCATAGTTTATCATAGGGTAGGTAAAGCCATTTCCATACTGGAAAGGTTCTACTGCTCCATTAAGAATGTAACTAGTATCCCAACTATTTTCTTGTATAACCCTTGTATAGTCGTGGTCTAATTCATCCCAATTCATTCCTGCATCATTTAAGAACTTATTGCCAAGCTCTCTAAATATGTTTGCAGTTTCTCCAAATAGCACTACACTATATTCTACTTGATTATAGTCTTTTTTATGGATGTCTTTTAACTGAATAAACCCACTAAATACTGCAATGTCATTTTGATAGTAAACTGCATCTAGTTTCAAATTTGGGTTAAAGGTAGAATCTGAATTAACCTCGAATATAAAATTTAGCTTATCATTTATTGCTTTACTTCCCGGTAGCTTAATGGTTTTACTAAAGCTAGATTTAACCTTATCGGGCTGCTGTATATCCTTAATACTAAAAGTTAGCACCGTAGAAATACCCTTATCTATCGGAATAGTAACCCCTTCTATTATTAACTTTTCTGTAACCATTTATATACGTTGTCTGTAATCGTCATACCCTAGCTCTAGCTCTACATCTATTTTGAATAGTTTATCCCTTACTACTTTCTTTTTAGTGTAGTTAGTTGCTTTAATCTTAGCGACTGCTGTTAATTCGTTACCCTCTTGTAAGTATATTTCAGGACTAGAGATTAATTCTAATAACCAGTTGCTTTCTGCTTCTGTTATCCAATCTGACATTAACTTAATTGTAGTGCTTTTCTTTGTGTAGTAAGTTACCTTTTCTCTCTCATTCATTGAATAGACAATATCAGTACCTACTACCGTGTCTACGTTTACCTTCATATCCTTTCGTTCTATCGCTGTAGTAGATGTATCTCCTAAATAGAATGTAAAGCTATCGAATGCTCCTAAGTTGTTTTGAAAGATTAAAGTATTTGTATTGTACTTGCAGGACTCCTCTAGTACAAAAGTTCTAGTTTCGGATACTTGAGAGGGTGCGCCAACATATACCTCGTAATATGCTACGCTAGAATCTATAATAGGCTGCGCTCCTAGTATTATATTTGCATTGTCTATATTATTTAAAGATGCAGGAGAACTAGGCAAATACTGTATGTCTGCGCTCGTAGTAGATGCGTCTATTTTAAAAGCGTCAATAGTTGCTCCTGCTGAATCAAATGTAACAACGCTAAACATACTCAATGTAGTTTCCTCTTTATAGTATAGCCATCCGTGAGAGTTTAAAGATACCTTGTTATTATCGGGCATATTAGTAAGGAATTTCTTAGTAACTCCATCCATTTCATACTCGGTAACATCCCAATCAATAAAAGGTCGCTTCTCTAAAGATGCGTTAAAAGCCTTTCTGCTTGAGTCTACTGTAAGGTCAGGATATTGTATTACTGTAGCGCCAAACTCCTCGCCAAACTTAACTATATAAGTTAGTGAGCTATTATCTGCATTATAAGTTCCTTCATCTGCTGTAGGGCTTGGGTTACCTACGTTACTAGTTAAAGCCGACTCTAACACTCTATGGATGTCTACCTTTCCTTTACTATCGGATGGTCTTACTGGTATCCTTAGTCTTACAGTTTTAGTTACTGAGCCATTTATATAGATATCTACTAAGTGAGCAAAGTTAGGCTGTGCTGTATTATCGGATGTAATAAGATACTCCATTTTATTGTAAACAGGAGCAAAGTCCTTAGGGGTTGCATTTATTACTATTGCCATTATTTAAGTCTTTTAAAGCTGTCTGTTATTACTGTTTTCATATCTCCTGCTGCTGCACTTGCTAAGTCTTTTTTAAGTTTGTCTAGTCTCTTTTCTGTTACTACCTTATCGTAGAAATGATTGCCTTTTATTCCTTTCTCTTTCCAACTTCTAGCCATTGCAAAAGCCTGTGAGTCCTTAGAACCTACTTTGTAAGTTTTCCTAGTTGCCATACTTGAAAAAGCTGTGCCTTTCGGTAAAAACAAACCTTTATTATTCATCCACCTTTTGGCAAAGTAAAAAGGTATCTTAGAGCTAGACATATAAGAATAGGGTGTATTTCTTTTCTTTTCTGTTCCACTTACACCCTTATTCACATAATCGTAATAGTCTTTAAGTCTAAGCGTAAATACAAAGCCTTGCCCATTGATTATAGAACTAAACTCTATTTGCTCCGCTAAGTCTCCTGAAACATAAGCGCCATCTTTAACTA
>Ga0255049_10001504_pt1 | contig 12826 bp, 7 predicted proteins | sample JV7_2_3_MG_FD_183615 | JGI IMG/M metagenome (GOLD analysis project Ga0255049, IMG submission 183615) | Seawater microbial communities from Jervis Inlet, British Columbia, Canada - JV7_2_3 | ecosystem: Environmental > Aquatic > Marine > Inlet | place: Canada: British Columbia | collected 2016-10-06
TACCAGGCCATCTTCGATGCCGCGCAGACACGCTTCTGGTGCGAGGATGCGACAATCGATCCCTGGATCGAGTTCTTCGTCAAGGTTCTCGATCGCCACCGCGAGAAGGTCGACCTGAAGATCGCCCTCGAACAACGGACTCACGCTTTCCCGCCGCTGCAGCAGGCGATCCTCGAAGCGGTTCGCGAACACGGCACGGTGGGCGCGGGCCTGCTGCTTCAGGCCACCGGCGCGAACCGCAACACGCTCAAGGACAACCTCCGGCGGTTGGTCGATCACGGCGTGCTGCGCAAGCACGGCGAACGGCGCGGCACGCTCTACCAGTTGGCGCCGTCCGACCCGGCACGCGGCGAGGAACACCAGGGCTAGATTTCGCCTGCCAGGACATCTTCGACGACGCTCTGCACCTCGACGATCGTCTTGCGCGCGCGCGCGAGCAGTTGTTCCTGCGACTCGCGGATCTCCTCGGCCACCGCGGCGTCGGTCAACGACGGCAGGTTGATCCTCACGTTCAGCGCCGCGCCCTCGGCTGCGGCCAGAGCGCAGGCCCCAGCGACTCCCGCGTCGGACGCCGATGCGGCCATGCCCTTTCCGGCCACCAGGAGGGCCAGGTCCAGCGCCTCGACGCTGCGCTCGAGCACCGCCAACGGGACTCGCGTGGCCGCCTGGTTGGCCCGCTCGATCGCCGCCAGCCGGGCGGCCTTGTCGTCGTCGGTCTTCTTGGGCAGCCGCCGCGCGGCGAGCACTGCATTAAACGCATCGGTATCGCGGTCGACCGCGTCGATGAACCAGTCTTTCAGCGCCTGGCCCGCGCGGCCGATCTCACCCATTTCGGATCGCAGCGCCTCGAGCCCCTTCTTCGACCAACTCAGCACCGAGACCATGGCGGAAAGCGACGCCGACAGCGAGCCGCAAAGCGCCGCCACGCTGCCTCCACCCGGGGCGGGGGAGTCGCTCGACAGTTCGTCGCAGAACTCCGTCAGTCTCATGACCTTGAGCCCGCTCGGTGCCCCGCGATACTTGTACTCGAGGATCTTTTCGGCAGGATCGAAGGGAGCGATCTCGGACAATCCCAACGACAATACCGCCGCGTGGACGCGTTCGGACTCCGGGATACCGGTGGTCAGGCCCTGTTTTGCGAGGTAATGGTCGCCGGCGGCCAGCAACGCGTCGAGCGGCACCAGGCCGACCAGCTCGCTGCCGGTGACCCGACCGCCGAACTTTTCGGCTTCCTCCACACAGGCATCGAACACCTGGTGCAGCGAGGTGACCCTGTAGTCCATCAGGTTGAACGAGACCTGCGCCCGGCCGTACTCGTCGATGTACCAGCCGCCGCCCTGCAACTCGGTGAAGCGGCCCGGCTGGCGCACCACCTTGCCGTTCTCGTCGCGAACGAACTTGTTGTTGGCGTCGCGTTTGGGCTTGCCCTTCTCGCGTAGTTCGGCCGCGACCCTGTTCGCCAGCTTTCGGTTGCGCGAGTTGAGGTTGACGTTCCAGGCGATCAGGAACGGCCGCCCGCCGATCGCGGTCGCACCTGCGCTCGGGTTGAATTCGGCGGGGCCGAAGTCCGGGGCGAAGGCGGGGTCTTTGAGTTTTTCGGGCAACGCCTCGTACTCGCCCTGTCGGATATCGGGCATCCGTTTGCGCTCCGGTCGTTGCGCCGCATCGCCGTACAGGTAGACCGGGATCCCGAGCTCGGCGCCGACGCGCTTGCCGAGGCGTTTCGCCGTCTCGACGCAGTCGTCCATCGTCGCGCCCTGCATCGGGACGAACGGGCAAACGTCCGTCGCTCCCATACGAGCGTGCGCGCCGCTGTGCTTGTTCATGTCGATCAGTTCGGCCGCCTTGCGGATCACGCGAAAGGCCGCTTCGACCACCGCATCGGGCGGGCCCGCAAACGTGATCACCGTGCGGTTCGTGGCCTCGCCCGGATCCACGTCCAGCAAGATCGCCCCGTCGGTGGCACTCACCTCCGCGGCAACCGCATCGATCACCTCGCGATCCCGACCTTCACTAATATTCGGAACACACTCGATCAGCTTCATTGGAATCCCTCGCCGCGGGATTGTAGTGGACACCTCCGCCCCCCGTCCAAACCGGCCGCCCCCTTTCATTATTATAAGTAATCGGAGAGGGCCCGCCCTCCGTAGCCCGCACCGGCGGGCGAAGGAGGGCCGCTCATCTCCGGATTTCGGCCGTCGAGCCGATTTTGACGTCCAGGGGTGTAACCCGTTTGCCGACCCTACCGTTCTTACTACACCGACCCAGGACACTCGAACGGAACCAGCCGGGGGGCTCGTCCGTAATGTAGGGCACAAGCCAAGGGGTTGGCCGGAGGACGTCGTGAACATGAAGCAAATCTTTTCGCTATTTCTGATCGTTGCCCTGTTTGTCATCGGTAGCTTCCTGGTCGGGTGTGCCGGCGCCGATGGAGCGACCGACGCCGAGACCGACTCGGACTCGATCGAGGCATCGCCGGCGGCGAACGATTCGTCCGAAAAAAAGAAAGATGACGATAGAAAGAAGAAAGGCAAGAAGGGCGACGAGGACGAGAAGAAGGAAGAAGCCGTCCCCGTCGAGGTCAGCGAGTTGTCCCTCGGCCCGATCGAATCGGTGCTCGCGTTTTCGGCCAATCTCGAAGCCGAGAATCAGGTCAGCGTGGTTGCCGAGGCCCAGCGCCAGGTCACCGAGCTGCTGGTCGAAGAGGGCGACCGCGTCCGCCGCGGCCAGGTCTTGCTGCGCCTTCAAAATGATGAACAGAGCAGCGCCCTCGCCAAGGTCAAGAGCCAGGTCGCCAAGGCCGAACGAGAGTTCGCACGCCAGGAGCGGCTCTACGAACAAGAACTGATCAGCGAAGAAGATTTTAACAACGCCAGCTATGAACTCGAACAACTGAGAATCTCGCTGGCGGACGCCGAACGCGAACTCGGTTATACCGAAGTGCGCGCACCGATCTCCGGCACCGTCACGTCGCGCATGATCAACCTCGGAGACCAGGTCCAGATCGGGCAAGAGCTGTTCGAACTGATCGACTTCGAGTCGATCGTCGCGCGCATCTATGTCCCCGAAAAACACCTGACGGAACTCCGAACGGGCCTGCCTGCCAACGTTTCGGCGCAGGCCGCCGCGGGGCTGGACTACGCATGCACCGTGAAACGCATTGCCCCGATCGTCGACCCCAAGTCGGGCACGGTCAAGGTCACGGTGGCCGTCGGCGCCAAGCCACACCTGCGTCCGGGCATGTACGTCGACGTCAACCTCATCACCGCCACGCACACCGAGGCCATCCTCATCCCCAAACGCGCCGTCGTTTACGACAACGACCAGATGTACGTCTACCGCGTGAAGGGCAAGGACCGCGTCGAGCGGGTCTTCATCCAGCCGCTGCTGACGGACAAGTACAACGTCGAACCCGTTTCCGGTCTGAGTGCCGGTGACCGTGTGGTCATCGCCGGGCAGGCGGGTCTGAAGGAAGGCGCCCTCGTCAAGTTGCCGGGCCAGGAAGACGCCGCCACGATCGACCCCGTCGAGCGGGACGACGACTCCGAAGAGGTTGTCGCCAGGGCAGGGCTGTGACCCCGGCGCCCAACGAAGCGGAGTCGAGTCGACACTTCATCGTCTCGAGGCCCGTCGCGATCCTGATGATCGCCCTGGCGGCGGTCGTGTTCGGCTACCTGTCCCTCGGCCGGTTGCCGGTCACGCTGATGCCCGAGCTGACCTACCCGACGCTGACCGTTCGAACCAGCTACCCCGGCGCTGCGCCCGAAGAGGTCGAGAACGACATCGGCCGGCCGATCGAGGAAGCGCTCGGCGTCGTCGGCGGACTACAAACCATCAGCAGTATCAACCGCGCCGGTGTTTCCGACGTCGTGCTCGAGTTCGCCTGGGACACCCCGATGTCCGATGCGACCCAGGACGTGCTGGAAAAGCTCGACCGCGTGTTTCTCCCCGTCGAGGCCGAACGCCCGCTGATCCTGCACTTCGATCCGTCGCTCGACCCGATCCTCGAACTGAGCCTTTCCGGGGACGGGAAGCGCTACCAGGGAGAGGAAGGGCTGCGCCGCCTGAGGCGGCTCGCCGAACAACAGGTCAAGCGCGAAATGGAGCCCATCAAGGGCATCGCCGCCGTCCAGGTGCGCGGTGGCCTCGAGGAGGAGATCCACGTTTCGCTGGACGCCGCGATCCTGCGCCGCACCGGAATCTCGATCCAGATGGTCATCGACCGGCTGGCCCAGGAGAACATCAACGTCGCCGGCGGAACGCTGCTCGAGGGACGCATCGAGTACATGGTGCGCACGCTCAACGAATTCGAGAATCTCGAGCAGATGCGCGATACGATCGTCTCCACGTTCGAAGACCGCCCGATCCGCATCAAGGACCTGGGCACCGTGACCTGGGCGCACAAGGAACGCGAGATCCTGACCCGGACGGACGGCAAAGAGAGCGTGCAAATCGACATCTACAAGGAAGCCGACGCCAACATCGTCGCGGTCGCCGATCGCGTGCGCCGGATGCTCGGCGAATTCGATATCGAGCAGGCGCGCGAGGCCGACACGGCGGGCGCGGCCGTCGCTACGGACCGGCGCGGATCGCGCGGTGGACCGCAACTCGCGATGGGTCTCAACGCCGAACTCTACAAGTCCGAGGGCGCCTACATGACGGTCGTCGCCGACCGCTCGCAGTTCATCGAATCCAGTATCTCCAACGTCAAGAACACGGCCATCTTCGGTGGGTTCCTTGCCATTGCGGTGCTGTACCTGTTCCTGCGGAATTTCAAGAGCACGGCGATCATCGCGGTAAGCATCCCGGCCTCGTTGCTGGTCACCTTCGCGCCGCTCAACTCGATGGGGATCACGCTCAACATCATGTCGCTGGGCGGGCTTGCCCTGGGCATTGGTATGTTGGTCGACTCGTCGATCGTGGTGCTCGAATCCATCTACCGTTGCAAGGAAGAGGGCGACTCGATGACCCAGGCGGTCATCCGCGGAACCCTCGAGGTGCGCTCCGCCGTCGTTGCTTCGACACTGACGTCGGTCGCCGTCTTCTTCCCGATGATGTTCGTCGAGGGCATCGCAGGCCAGGCGTTCGGCGACCTCGGATTCGCGGTCGTCTTCTCGCTGCTCGCATCGGCGGGCGTGGCGTTGTTCTTCATTCCGATGGTGGCCAATCGCACGGCCCTCGGGCTCGGCACGACGGGAGTCGTCGCCGCTGTGCTGGGGATCGGCACGCTGGCCGCGTCCAACCCGCTGGCGGGTCAGGCCGTCGGCGGGCTGTTCGCCCTCGCGCTCCTCGTGGGTTGGGTGACCGTCGCCATCCAGGCGATTCGCGGCCGACTGGCGTCAGACCCCTACACCAAGCGCACCACGGGGCTGTGGCGCTACTCGTCATGGCGCGCGTTCCGCTCGGGGATCCCCGCGGTGTGGAACGCCTTCAAAATATTTCTGCTGTTCCCGAAGCGCCAATCCGTGTTGCCCGGATGGTTGGCCTACGTCGTTTGGCCGCTCACGATCGTCCTCGCCCCGCTTGCGCTGGGCCTCGGCATGGCCTACGAGATCGTCATCCGGTTGGTGATCGGTAGCCTCCTCGAGTGGGTCCTAGGAAAGCCGGTGGTCCTTGCCGTTATGGGTTTCGCCGCCTTCACGCGCGGCATGTTGGTTCCCGCCGTCGCCTTTGTCTTCCGCGTCGTGACGTGGGCGCCGTCTAAGCTTGTCGGAGCCACGCTTTCCCTGGCCAACAACACCTATCCGAAGGTGCTACGCGGCGCCCTTGCGCACCCGGGGATCGTCGTCTTGCTGATGGTGGTTTGCATCTGGTTCGCATGGGAGGCGGGGACATCGCTCGACAGCGAGTTGCTTCCCGAAGTCCACCAGGGCGAGTTCACGGTCGAAGTTCAACTACCGGTGGGAACGCCGCTGCAAGAGACCGAGCGAATCACCGCTCCGGTGGAACGGGCGATCCTGGCCGAGCGCGACCATATCGAATCGTTGATCCTGACCGTCGGTTACGACTCGGCGAATTCTACGCGGAGCGACGAGGGCGAGCATTCGGCCCGTTTCAAGGTCGTCCTGGATGACGCCAGCCGAACGGGCGACGTCGAGGAGGCCGTCGTCGAACGCCTTCGCGAGCGTTTCATCGACATCCCCGATCTCGAGGCGCGTGTCGTGCGCCCCGTGCTCTTTAGCTCGAAGACACCGATCGAGGTCGAGATCTACGGCACCGATCTCGACCTGCTGCGTGAGTACGGAAGCCAGGCCAAGGCCGTGATGGAACGCCTGCCCGGTCTGGCCGATGTCGAGACGACCCTGCGACCCGGCGCCCCGGAAGTCCAGATCGTCTACAACCGTGACAAGCTCGCGCTCTACGATTTGAACATCGCCACGGTCGCGCGGCACGTTCGTGACAAGGTCAAGGGCTTCGAGGCGACACGTTTCAACCTGACCGACCGCCGTATCCCGATCCTGGTTCGCCTGAACATGGGCGACCGGGAAACGGTCGAGGACGTCGCCGCCCTGATCGTCAACCCCGGCGGGGAGCGCCCGATTCGACTGAGCGCTGTCGCCGATGTGATGCTTGGCGAGGGTCCCAGCGAGGTTCGCCGTGTCGACGGCAGCCGCGTCGCGCTGGTCCAGGCCAATTTGCACCGCGGCTCGTTGTCCGCGGCCGCCACGTCGATTCGTGAGGCGCTGCGCGACGAGATCGCCTGGCCCGCCCAACTCGGCTTCGATATCCGCGGTCAGAGCGAGGAGTGGGAACGCTCGCAGCGCAGCCTGGTGCTGGCGCTCGGGCTCTCGCTGTTCATGGTCTACGTGATCATGGCCGTGCAGTTCGAGTCCCTGATCCACCCGCTGGTGATCATGATCACGATCCCGCTGGCTTTCGTCGGCACGTTCCTGGCGTTGAAGATTCTCGGGTTGAACCTCTCTGTTGTCGTGTTCCTGGGAATGATCATGCTCGCCGGAATCGTCGTGAACAACGCAATCGTGCTGGTCGATTACATCAATACGCTGCGCTCGCGGAACGTCGAAAAACACGAAGCGATCATGACGGCCGGCGTGATCCGGTTGCGCCCGATCCTGATGACCACCGCCACGACCGTCCTGGGCCTGCTCCCGCTGGCCCTGGGAATCGGTGACGGTGCCGAACTCCGTGCGCCGATGGCGATCGCGGTCATCAGCGGTCTGATCACCTCCACCGCGCTGACGTTGATCGTGATCCCGACGATCTACTCGCTGCTCGACGGGATGGTTGCATGGCTCGCCGGCGCACGGACGAAGAAACGCGACAAGACACCGGTTCCGATGGGAGCCGACGTCGATTCGGTGACGCCATGACGCGCGATTTTGATCACGAACCCCGTCTGCCGAGGTTCTCGCTGGATCGCCGTATCACGGTTCTGATGCTCGCGCTGACCGTGGCGGTCATCGGGACGATTGCCGCATTGAACATCCCTGCCGAGATGATCCCCGGCGGTTTTGTCGGCTCGGTCCTTTTTGTCCAGGTGCCGTGGGAAGACTCGCCGCCGCGCGAAGTGCTGGACAAGATCACGATCCCGATCGAGGAGGAGCTCGGCACCGTTCGCGGAGTCGACAAGATCATCAGTTTCAGTTTCTCGGGCATGTCCCAGGTGCTCGTCCGCTTCAAGCAGAATAGCGACATGGCGGTGGCCTACCGCGAGGTACGCGACCGCGTTCAGCGCGCACGCGTCGATTTTCCCTCGGATGTCGATCGCGTTTTCATTCGCAAGAACGACACCTCCGGGTTCCCGGTCTACATGATCGGCATCGCCATCGACCCGGATCTGGAAGATCCCTGGGACCTGATCCAGAACGACGTGATCATCCCCGTCGAACGGCTCGACGGTGTAGCGACGGTCCAGACGTTCGGGCTCGAAGAAAAAGAAATTCTGATCGAGATCGACCGCGAGAAGGCCAACTCCGCAGGTCTGAACATCTACGAGCTGGCCCAGGATCTGGGTTCGGACAACTTCACGATGGCCAGCGGGACCGTCATCACCGGAACACGGAAACTGCTGCTCCGGTCGATGGCCGCCTTTCACTCGGTCGAGCAACTGGAAAACCGCCTCGTCGGGTTGTCGACGCGGTTGAAGGACGTCGCTCGAATCACCTACGAGGAACCGGAAAAAGAATATCGCGCGCGGCTCAGCGGCGCGCCCGCGGTGGCCGTCCAGGTGATGAAGGAGTCCCAGGCCAACACGCGCGAGGTGACCGCGCGGCTCGACGAACTGGTCGAGGAGCTCAAGGACAATCCGCGGCTTGCCGGGCTCGAGCTGGAGAGTTTCTTCGACCAGGGCGAGGTCATCGACGAGAGCCTTGGCACGCTGGTCAAGAGCGGTGCATTCGGCGGTGGACTGGCCTGCTTCGTGCTGTTCTTCTTCATGCGGCGCGTGCGTTTGACGTTGATCGTCGCGTTTTCGATCCCGATCAGCCTGGTCTTCGGCCTCACGATCATGTACTTCGCGGGTGAGACGCTCAACATCCTCACGTTGATCGGGCTGATGATCTGTATCGGCCTGCTCGTCGACAACTCCGTCGTAGTGGCGGAAAACATCCATCGTCTGCGGCGGGAAGGTCTGTCGCGACGCGACGCGTGTGTCCACGGTGCGGGAGAGGTCGCGTTGGCGATTACGATGTCGACGTTGACGACCGTGATCGTCTTCCTGCCCGCGGCACTGATCGAAGGACCGATGGGGTGGTTCTTGATGCGCCTGGCCCTGCCGATCGCAGTGTCGGTGAGCGGCTCGCTGATCGTGGCGCTCGTGTTCATCCCACTCTGCGTCTACCTGACGCTCTCGACCCGCGAGAAAGAGGCGCGCGCACCATCACGGTTCGAGGTGCTGCACCTTCGTTTCAATAAACTCCTACACACGCTCTACGACCGCACGTTCGGCAGGCTGAACGACGCCTATAACAAACTCCTGAACGTTTGCCTCGAACGCCGGTTCGGCTTGATCATCGGTATCTTCGCCGTATTGATGTTTACCTTCTCCGTGTATGGCAAGACAACCGAGTTCGTCGGTCAGCAGGACGAAGAGCAGGCGCAATTCAACATCCAGTTCGAACTGCCGCCCAGCACCACGCTCGAGGAGGCCTCCGAGTACTTCAACGCGGTCGAGCAGACCATGGAAGATCACCGCGAGGAGACCGGTCTCGACGGTTACTTCATCTACCACGAAGAGAACTTCGGCCAGATGGACGCCTGGTTCCACGAGGAAATCAAGAACAAGCCGACGGTTAAGGAGTCGATGAAGATGCTCGTCGAAGCCTTCCCCGAAAAGCCCGGCGTCGAGGTCTTTACCGGAACCGAGCAGCAGGCGAGCGACAGCAAGAAGACCATCGCCCAGGTGTTTATCCGCGGCGAGGACCCCGACAAGGTGGCCGAGGTCGTGAATCAACTCGCGCCCCTGTTCGCGCAGGTCGAGGGTGTGATCGGCCGCAAGAAGACCGGCGGTCAGGTCCCCAACGAACTCGGGATCGTGGTGGACCGAGAAAAGGCCCAGCATCTCAACGTCAACCCGCAGGTCATCGCCGGCGTGGTCGGCTACGCGCTACGCGGGCAGGCGTTGCCCAAGTTCCACACCGATGGCCGCGAGGTTCCGGTCCGCGTGCGCTTTGCCGAGGAGGACCGCGAGAGCCTGACCGAGTTGAACAGCTTCCGGGTTCCCACGCAGGACGGGGGCATGCTGCCACTGTCGGCGCTGACGAGCACGAAGATGCTGCCCGAGTCAACGATCATCGTACGCCGGGACAATATGATCGGCCGCACGATCAGCCTCGAACTGGAAGAGGGCACCGAGGACGAGACCCGTGCGCGGCTCGCGACGCTGCAGGGGAACATCGACCTGCCCGAGGGAATTTCCTTCGGTGGGAGTGCGACGCGAGTCCAGGATCTCAACGATGATCTTGCGGGGATTCAGTTTGCGATGACCCTGTCGATCGTCTTCATCTACTTGTTGATGGGATTCCTGTTCGAGAGCTTCATCTTGCCCCTGTCGATCCTGGTCACGATCCCGTTATCGTCGATCGGGATGATGTGGGGTCATATCCTGACGGGGAAGGATCTCGATTTCTTTGGTGGGGTGGCGATGATCCTGTTGATCGGCATCGTCGTCAACAACGGCATCGTGTTGATCGACTACGTCAATCGCTTGCGCGCGCGTGGCCATGAGAGAAAAGAAGCGATCCTGATGGCCACGCACCGGCGTTTCCGGCCGATCATGATGACCGCGATCACGACGATTGGTGGGATGGTGCCGCTGGCGCTGGCGGGCTCCAACAGCATCGGATTGAGTTACACGAGTTTCAGCCTGACGTTGATCGGCGGGTTGGCGACCGCGACGTTGCTGACGTTGCTGGTGGTCCCGGCGTTCTACACGATTTTCGACGATTTGCGCCTGATCATGGCCGCGGCGATCAGCCCCGGGCGCGCCGCGAGCGAAGCGCACGCAACCTCCACGGAGGTTTCCGTAACCACGTAATCAAAAGTTCGACGTCTTCCTCGGCCCGGCGATCCCCCTCCTGTAACTCGCCGGGCCATATTTTTATTGGGGTCAGGTCTAACATTGCAACATTCCTTGGTGCTGAAGACGTTTCGCCGGCCGCGTAATGTTGCAATGTTAGACCTGACCCCATCATAGTAATGGCATGCACGTGCACGCGGTCGATGGGACCTACGAGTTGTTTCGAGCCTATTTCGGAGCTCCCGAGGCCAAGACGCCCAACGGCGAGGAGATCGGCGCGGTGCGTGCGCTTGCCCGTTCGATGCTTCGTCTGGTCCGAACCGAAGGGGCGACGCACATCGGCATCGCCTTCGACCACACCGTGGAGTCCTTCCGCAACGATCTGTTCGACGGCTACAAGACGGGGGAGGGCCTCGAACCTGAGCTCGATGCGCAGTTTCACCCGGCCGAGGAGATCTGCAAGGCGCTCGGCTTCGTGGTCTGGCCGATGGTCGAGTTCGAGGCCGACGATGCCCTGGCGACCGCTGCGGCCCGCTATGGCGCCGAGGAGCGGGTCGAGTCCGTCCGCCTCTGCACGCCCGACAAGGACCTCGCGCAATGCGTGCAGGGGAAGCGGATCGTCACCGTCGATCGCCGGCGCAACCTCGTGTTCGACGAAGACGGCGTGCGTGACAAGTTCGGTATCGAGCCCGGATCGATGCCCGACTACCTGGCGTTGGTCGGCGACGCCGCCGACGGCATCCCGGGAATTCCCCGTTGGGGAGCCAAATCGGCGTCCGTGGTCCTCACCGAATACCGCCACCTCGAGGACATCCCCGACGATCCCGAGACGTGGTCCGTCAAGGTCCGTGGTGCCGCGGCACTGGCGGCCAACCTGGCCTCCATGCGCGAGGAGGCCGATCTCTACCGTGTACTGGCCACGCTGAGGATCGATGCACCGCTAGCCGAGTCGGTCGCCGATCTTCGCTGGAGCGGGCCTGACCTCGAGCGACTGCAGCGGGTCTGCGAGGAGTTGGGAGATCGCTCGCTGGTCGAACGTGCACGGGCGGTCCCCGTTCCCGAAGGTTGAACCGCACGCCCTCCTCGCGATAGAGTGTCAAACGGCGGGGAAGGAGGGCACCGATGATCCGACGCATGAACTTCGGTCTGATACTTGCCATCGCATTTGCCGCGGTGGCGGTCGCCGCTTCCAGTGCCGACTTCGATCGACTCGTCGCTCTCGAGGGCGAGTGGTTCCAGCTCGGCGAGGACGGCAAGCCGGGCGATCAGGTCGTCTCGGTGTGGCAGGTGACCGCAGGCGGCACCGCCGTGATGGAAACGCTCCACCCCGGCAGCGAGCACGAGATGATCACGCTCTATCACCCCAGCGGCGACAAACTCGCGCTGACGCATTATTGCCCGATGGGTAACCAACCACGCATGGAAGCCGCGGCCGACGGAGGAACGATCGAATTCAAGTGTGCCGGTGGCGACAACATCCCGACCGAGGACACGCCGCACATGCACGCGATGAGCCTGAAGATCGTTGACGAGAACCACATCGCCGCCACCTGGTCGAACCACGCCGGCGGGAGCGAGGATCACAGCACGACGTTGAACCTGGTGCGCAAGCAATAACCCGCGGCTAGCTGCAGATGTAGCAGGCGCCCAGGCCGTCGACCGCGATCGGCACGTCGCGCTCGGCATCGACGATGCACATGAAACCGAACGGTTCCTTCGCGTCTTCCGCGTTGCGAAACTGGTGCGGGTCCGAGGCGCCGACGTAGACCACGTCCCCGACCCCGACCGAGTAGATGTAACAACCGAACTGGACCTCGCCCGCACCTCGCGTCACGACCACCGCATGCTCGTGTTCGTGCTTTTCGAGCGTGCTGTAACCGCCGGGCTTGATCTCGAAGTAGCGCAGGTGAAACTTCGTGGTCTCGCCGCGCTTGCCGATCAACTCGCGGCGCGTGATGCCCTTCCAGGATTCGGTCGTTTCCTTGTAGGACTCGAGCGGCACATCCTTCCAGGTGTGGTCGCCGTCGTGCTTAATCAGCTTGGAGTGGTTGCCCTCGATCGGCGGGTCCGGCGGGCGCTCGCCCGGATTGATCTCGCTGTCGCTCATGACGGCCTCCGTATGCGCACAATCTAGCACCGCGTCAGTCCGACCGATTCAGGCGCCAATCGTATTTCATGTGGGCGATGCGGAAGCCGCCGCCGGACAGGTTCGTGCGAAGATCCCTCGGGGCGTAGCGGCGCACGAAATCACGTACACCCTGCGCTCCGCCGAAGTCCTTGGCGTACCAGTCGAAGATCTTCGAAAGCTGCACGACCGGGGCGCCAGAAGCCCGCTCTTCAAAATGAAGC
>Ga0255049_10001505_pt1 | contig 12815 bp, 12 predicted proteins | sample JV7_2_3_MG_FD_183615 | JGI IMG/M metagenome (GOLD analysis project Ga0255049, IMG submission 183615) | Seawater microbial communities from Jervis Inlet, British Columbia, Canada - JV7_2_3 | ecosystem: Environmental > Aquatic > Marine > Inlet | place: Canada: British Columbia | collected 2016-10-06
CGTGGAAACCCTGATGAAGCGGTTTCATTACTTCGAGACGCTGAAAGGGGACTGGAGCGCCTATGGCGCCCTGCTGACCATACTCGAAATCACCACGCTGCTGGAACGAGGTGATTTGAAACAGGAATTGATGAAAGAGCTCGAGCGTCAACATAGCGCTCTCAAGGCCCTTGCCAAACACCAGGATATCGATCATGCCAAGCTCGATCTTATCCTGAGCAAGCAAAAGCATTCTCTCGGGCGACTTCATCGGCTCAATGGCAAACTCGGTGAACATCTGAAGCGCATCGATTTCCTGGTGGGTATCAAGCAGCGCGCCTCTATTCCCGGCGGCACCTGCGATTTCGATTTACCACAACTGCGTTTCTGGCTCAATCAATCTCACGATCAACGCATTCGCGACCTGCATAACTGGGTTGCACCCTATCGTGAACTGGACGAAGTCATCGAGTTGATTCTGAAAACGCTGCGCGATAGCGCTACCGCCAAAGTTGTTGTCGCCGAAAACGGGTTTTATCAAGAGCCACTGGATACCAGGCAATCGACCCAGTTGATTCGAATCAGCGTCAATGCCGACGCCACCATGTACCCGGAAATCAGCGCCGGCAAGCACCGTTACTCGGTCAGATTCATGCGCGTAAGCCCGGGTGACACGCCGCCTGTCCAGGTCAAGGAAAACATCGAGTTTCTGCTTTCTCGCTGTTCTTTATAGCCTCGATTATAGGAACGTCCGCCGCTGGGAAGCGGTACAGGTGGGCCTGGCTCGCTTCGATCCACAACAGCGCCTGCGCTTCTCCCGGCTCTACCACGCCCTGGTACTCATCGACAACCCAGGTATCGAGTAATATATTGCGCTCCGGATAGCGGTAATAAACTTGCATGTAGGGTGACGCGCTGATCGGCCTGATGCAGACTTCCTCTTCGAGTTCACGCCGCAATGCTTGCCAGGGAGATTCTGCGGGCTCAAGCTTGCCGCCGGGAAATTCCCAGTAATCCTGCAGGTGCTTGCCCTTTTGGCGCTGAGCGATCAGAAATTGCCGCGACTCATCCTGTTTCCAGATTATCGCCGCGACCACATGGACGTGCGCTTCATCGATACCAGCCGGATTGATTACGAGGTTATCAGCTTCGGTATTCGGCATTTATCTTGACATACTCGTACGACAGATCGGATGTCCAGATACGGGCGCTGGCGTCACCCAGGTTGAGGTTTACGCGTATTGAAATTTCCTCGCGCGACATTTCGCTCTGCCCGAGGGATTCACGATACTCCGGGTCGGGCAAGCCCTGGTGTAAAAGCCTTACCGAACCCAGGTGCAAATCGATGCGATCGGTTTCGACCCGGCTTAGCGGTGATCTTCCGATCGCCATGATGAATCGCCCCCAGTTCGGATCGGAGGCGAACAATGCCGTCTTCACCAACGGCGATTCGGCGATGGTAAACGCCACGCTACGCGCATCCGCCACGCTGGCGGCGCCTCCGACACTGATTTCGACAAACTTGGTTGCACCTTCCGCATCGCGAATAATGGCCTGCGCGAGTTCTTCGAAAACCTGCCGTAGCGCCGCGTGAAAATCACTATCGTCATCATCGATATCGACGCCCGAGGCGCCGGTAGCAACCAGCACACAGGAGTCGTTGGTGGAGGTATCGCCATCTACCGTAATCGAGTTAAAGCTGCCGGCAACCAGCCGCTCGAGCAAACCATCAAGTTGTTGCTGTGGGATTCCGGCATCGGTCGTAATATAGGTAAGCATGGTCGCCATGTTGGGCTTGATCATGCCCGAGCCCTTGGCGATGCCAGTGATGGTGACCGGCCTGTCGTTAACGCGAAGCTGCACACTGACCGCCTTGGGCAGGGTATCGGTCGTCATGATCGCCTCGGCCGCCGCCAGCCAGGCGTCGGCATCGAGATCTTGCACGAGATCCGGAACGGCTTGCAGGATAGGCTCCGGCCGCAGTTGTTCGGCAATGACCCCGGTTGAAAAAGGCAGAACTTCTTCAGCGCAGACACCGGTGGCATCGGCAACCGCCTGACAACACTGTCGGGCCGTTTCCAGCCCGGCCTCGCCGGTAGCCGCGTTGGCATTTCCCGAATTGATCAACAGGAATCGGGAACCCGGTTTTTGCGCAAGGTGTTGCCTGCACAGGCTGACCGGCGCCGCGCAGAAATGACTCTGCGTGAAAACGGCGGCAACGCTCGAACCCGCCTGAACCTCGATCAGGGCGAGATCCTTGACTTTGCTGTCCTGCTTGATGCCACTGTGAACCGCACTCAGGCGCACGCCTTGAACCGGGTGTAATTTATCGGGCGCCTTCAATCCTACCGCCATGCTTGAAACCCCTACAGCTTACCGTGGCATTGTTTGAATTTCTTACCCGATCCACACCAGCAGGGTTCATTACGACCCAGTTTTCGCTCCTTGCGCACATAGGGCTGCCGCGAATCTTCTTCCTTTGTTCCGGCACTCAGGGGGTTTTGCGCACTGGCGTGCTCCATTTTGATGTCGTGATCCGGCTGATTGCGCTGTTCGAGCGCCTCGACCTGTTCCTCATCGCGAATCTGTACCCGGGTCAGCGCCTGTATGACCTCGTAATTTATATTATCGAGCATGGCGGTAAACATCTCGAATGATTCGCGCTTGTATTCCTGCACCGGGTTCTTTTGCGCATAACCGCGCAGCCCGATGCCCTGGCGCAAATAGTCCATGGCAGCCAGGTGATCCTTCCAGTGGCGATCGACAATCATCAGCGTGATTTCCTTTTCCAGTCGCACCAGCAACTCGTCGCCCAGGGTATCCGCCTTGACCTGGTAGTTGCTTTCGAAATGCTCAAAGATTCGATCGTAAATTTCTTCGTCGGTGATCTGATCTTCGTCGTCGAGCCATCGCTGTATCGGCAATTCGACACCGAATTCATTTGTCAGGGACTGCTCCAGCCCGTCGATATCCCATTGCTCGTCGAGCGAATTCACCGGCACGTGGGCACGAAAAAAGCCCTGCAGCACATCCTTGCGCATGTTGACGATCGCCTCGGATATGCTTTCACTGTGCAGCAGATCGTTGCGTTGCTGGTAAATAACCTTGCGCTGGTCGTTGGCGACATCGTCGTATTGCAGCAACTGCTTGCGAATATCGAAGTTGTGCGCCTCGACCTTGCGCTGGGCGTTTTCGATAGCGCGACTCACCCAGGGGTGTTCGATTGCCTCACCTTCGGCCATACCCAGTTTCTGCATCAGCCCGGCAACCTTTTCCGAGGCGAAAATCCGCATCAGGCTGTCTTCCATGGAGAGGTAGAAACGCGATGAACCCGGATCACCCTGGCGTCCCGAACGGCCGCGCAATTGATTGTCGATACGCCGCGACTCGTGGCGCTCGGTACCGATGATATGCAGGCCGCCGGCAGCGATAACCTGGTCATGGCGCTGTTGCCACTCGCCGGTGAGCTTGTCACGCTGTGCCTGCTGATCTTCCGCGATCTCTTTCAACTGTACGTCGAGGTTGCCCCCAAGGACGATATCGGTGCCGCGACCCGCCATGTTGGTGGCGATGGTAATGGTACCCGGCAGGCCAGCGTCGGCGATAACCCCGGCTTCACGTTCGTGCTGCTTGGCATTCAGTATCTGGTGTTTGATCTTTACCTTGTCGAGCAAGCCGGAGAGATACTCCGAGGTTTCTACCGAGGTCGTGCCGACCAGTACCGGTTGTCCTCGGGCGACACAGTCGCGAATGTCCTCGATGATCGAATCGAATTTTTCGGCCACGGTCAGGTAAATCAAATCACCCATATCATCGCGGACCATCGCCTGGTTAGTCGGCACCACCACGACCTCGAGCCCGTATATCTGCTGAAACTCGAAGGCCTCGGTATCGGCGGTACCGGTCATCCCCGCGAGCTTGTTATAGAGCCTGAAATAGTTCTGAAAGGTGATCGACGCGATGGTCTGGTTTTCGTGTTGTATATTGACGCCTTCCTTCGCCTCGATCGCCTGGTGTAAACCTTCCGACCAGCGCCGGCCCGGCATGGTGCGCCCGGTAAATTCGTCGACGATGACAATGGCGCCGTCCTGCACGATATAGTCCACATCGCTGGCGTAAATCGAATGTGCCCTGAGCGCGGCATTCAAGTGGTGTACCAGCGCAATATTGGCCGCTTCATAAAGGCTCTCGCCTTCGTTCAGCAAACCCGCCGCGGTCATCAACTGCTCTGCGGTATCGTGACCCGACTCGGTCAGAAATGCCTGCTTGGATTTCTCATCGACACTGTAGTCACCTGGCCCATCCTCGATCTCGACCCGGGTCAGGCCCGGAACGATGCCGTTGATGCTGGAATAGAGTTCGGAGCTGTCACTGGCCTGTCCGGAAATGATTAGCGGGGTTCGCGCTTCGTCGATGAGAATCGAGTCGACTTCGTCGACGATGGCATAATTCAGCTCGCGCTGCACGCGCTCTTCCAGCGAAAAGCACAGGTTATCGTGCATGTAATCGAAGCCGAACTGGTTGTTGGTGCCGTAGGTAATGTCGGCTTGATAGGATTCGCGCTTGACGGCATAGTCCATGGTGCTCAGCACGACGCCAACCGACAGTCCCAGGAAATTATAAATCTGGCCCATCCATTCGGAGTCACGTTCCGCGAGGTAATCGTTAACCGTTACGATGTGAACCCCCTTGCCACTGATTGCATTGAGATAGGCAGGCAAGGTAGCGACCAGGGTCTTACCCTCACCGGTACGCATTTCGGTAATCTGGTTGTTGTGCAGTATCATGCCGCCAATCAACTGTACGTCGTAGTGACGCATGCCGAGCGAGCGCACCGCCGCTTCGCGGCAGACTGCAAAGGCTTCATTGAGCAGCTGTTCCAGCGTCTCCCCTGCTTCGAAACGCTGCTTGAATTCCCCGGTTTTCTGTTTCAGCTGCTCATCATCGAGCGCCTGCAGCGAAGCTTCGAGTTGATTAATCTGGGGAATGCGTTGTTGGAGATTCTTGATGATTCGGTCGTTACGACTACCGAATACCGATTTAACAATTTTAGACAACATCGAGCGACTGCCTTTACAGAACAACTATCAGAGGTGGAGGTTACTTGAAAAGTTTCAAGCTATGAGGTGAATATATCTCTTTCCTGCTTCAATTCGACTTACTCAATTCGACTAGTTCAATTCGAAGCACGGATGAATCGCACTGGATTAATCTCGACGCCATTCTTGAGTACTTCGAAATGTACATGCGGTCCGGTCGAACGTCCCGACGAGCCAATCTCGGCAATTTGAAAACCTTTTTCGACCGTGTCGCCGACGGAAACTAACAGAAGCGAATTATGTGCATAGCGCGTCGAATATCCGTTGCCATGGGCGATTTCGATCAACTGGCCATAGCTGTAGCGTTTGCCTGCATAGGTGACGACACCCTTGGCAACCGCAATCACAGGGCCGCCCATTTTACCCGCGAAATCGATACCCTTGTGCATTTCACGGCGGCCTGATATGGGATGGGTTCGCATGCCGAAATAGGAAGACAACCAACCCTTGGTAATGGGTCGACCGCTCGGTTCGACTTCTTTCTGCAGATTTTCATTGAGCACCAGGTCTTCCATTACGACAAGCTGATTTTCCCTTTTATACAATTGCAGGCCGAGTTCATCGATGGCCTGCGATAACTCATCCTGTTCGAAAACTCTATTCGCAGCGGTTTCCGGACCGCCCAGCGCCGGGGGACTATCGAAGTCAAATTCGGTCTTGTCGATACTGGCCATTTTCACCAGCTTCCTTCCCAATGCATCGAGGCGCATGACATGTGCCTGTAACTGGCCGATGCGCGAGGAGAGCGCATCGATATTGGCATCGGCTTCTTCGCGAATGTGCGACAGTTGAAGTTGCTGACGGCGCACGTCATCTTGCCATTCGTTAATCAGCGCCTGGCTGTCCTGGCCTGGATTGAGGCTGTAACCCAGGTAAGCCGAAGCGGCTATCATCATGCCCAGAGCTCCAGTCATCACCAGTAGATGCAGGGGCTTTGCGAGATTAAGTCCGCAAATCTTGCCTCTATTAGGTGACAGGAACAGGATATTCACGTCAGCACCTATACCGTTGCTTCGACAGGTTGCGCGTAGGAAATCGGTGCGGTCGAAGCGTCCTCGAAGGTGACTTCTTCCCAGGCATCGCTATCGGCAAGCAAGGCCAGCAGTAATCGGTTGTTGAGCGCATGTCCCGACTTGTAGCCCGAAAACGCACCGATCAGGCTGTGCCCAAGCAAATAGAGATCACCGATCGAATCGAGAATCTTGTGCTTGACGAATTCATTGTCGTAACGCAATCCATCTTCGTTCAGCACCCGGTAGTCATCGAGCACGATGGCATTATCCTGGCTGCCGCCCAGCGCGAGATTATTTGCGCGCAGAAATTCGATATCCTTCTGAAAACCGAAAGTCCGCGCACGACTCACTTCCTTGACGAAGGAAGTGGTTGAAAAATTTATCTGGCAGGTTTGTTTTTGCTTGGTAAACAGCGGATGGTCGAAGTCGATTTCGAAACTCACCTGGAAACCGTTAAATGGCCTGAACTCGACCCACTTGTCGCCGTCTTCCACGCGTACTGTCTTTTTGATCTTGATAAACTTCTTGGCCTGGTTTTGTTCGACGATACCGGCCGACTGTATCAGGAACACAAAAGGACCCGAGCTGCCATCCATGATCGGCACTTCCTCGGCGCTGAGATCGATATAGGCATTGTCGATACCCAGTCCCGCAATCGCCGACAGCAGGTGTTCGACGGTCGATATACGCACGCCATCCTCTACCAGCGTCGTGGATAGATTGGTATCACCGACCTTTTCGGGTCGAGCCAGAATTTCAACCGGATCATCGAGGTCGATACGGCGAAATCGGATACCGGAATCAATCGGTGCCGGACGCAATGTCAGATAGACCTTCTTTCCCGTATGCAAACCAACGCCCATGGCGCGGATTACATTTTTCAACGTGCGCTGTTTAATCAAGACCGCTTTCCTAAATAATAGAGTGAAATCAGATACTTGGCTTTGGTAGTTGTTGTACCGCCAATTGACCGCACATGATGGCCGATTTCAGCCCTAAAATCAATCCAATTCAAGAGATAACTCCATTAAATGACTGAAAAATCAGATAGTTTTGCTCACAAAGCCACCACCCAAACAATACGGGTCAACCCACTGTCAGGGGGCTGCATGACCTGGAACTTAACTTTTCCGTCTATTGTAATGCATTGAGTGTAGTAGATTTTCAGCATCCAGCTGAACTTCTCGCACAGGTTCGAGAAACAGTTCACAACAGGCCAGAATCAGGAATCCAGTGGAGCGATCCAGAACCCTGGCAAGATCCAACCACTTTATTTCAGCACCAGTCGATGCGATACTTTTGCTGTTTTCACAGGGGTTAGTACCAGAACGATGACACCTAGGTCCAGGGCGCGCAATTGCGATGAGCTGATCGAGATTATCAACCAGGCGCTTGACGAAGTTGAAGATCTACGCGCCGCTATCGAGTACGACGAAGAGTATCGGGGTGAATCAAGCATCATTGTCGAGCCCACTTCAAGCGGTTTGACGCGCCTGCTCACTGCCATAAACAATGACGTGTACCAGGTGGGTGAAGGCAACTGGATAGATTTTCTCGATAACTTACGTGAAATCGATCACCGCGCGGTGCCCTTCTGGCCATTGTTGAGGCTGATTATCGAAACCCACGAAAAGGGCTACCAGCCCGAGGATTGATATTCCGAAGACGATTGTCAAAGTCGAATAAAACACTCGCGATAGTATTCCAGCTCGGCTATCGATTCGAGAATATCGTCGAGCGCGAGGTGGGCTCCCTTCTTGACGAATCCCCCTGTCAACTCCGGTTTCCACAGACGCGCAAGTTCCTTGAGGGTGCTGACGTCGAGGTTGCGATAGTGAAAAAAAGCTTCCAGTTCGGGCATCAACCGAGCCATGAAACGCCGGTCCTGGCAGATACTGTTGCCGCACATGGGCGATTTTCCGGGCGCGACGTATGCGCGTAGAAACTCCAGCGTCTCGCGCTCGGCATCCGCCATGCTGCTGCTGCTTTGCTGCACCCGCCGAGTCAATCCGGAAGCAGCATGGTGCCGGGTGTTCCAGTCATCCATCGCCTGCAGGATTTCGCCGGGCTGGTGAATCGCAATTACCGGACCCTGCGCGAGTATCTTTAGATTCGCGTCGGTTACCACGGTTGCAATTTCGATAATCTGGTCCTGTTGCGGCTCCAGGCCAGTCATTTCCAGGTCTATCCAGATCAGGTTATTTTCATCCACCGCCATTTGCATGCTCCGGGCTTCACGTGATTGCATTAACCCGGCGACAATGTATATCGTATTCAGGGCTTCTGACAAGCGCCAGATCAAGGCGCAGCTCGCAGGCAATGGTTACTCCATTGGCAAGAGCTGCAACGCAGAGATGGCGCTTGTCAGAAGCCCCTAACATATTAATTTTATTAGTAAGGCCAGCGCGTGTCCGCCCGCAGACTGCGTTATCAGAACTTGCTTTAGAATGACTAAAGCGGCGTTCTGATGCCTTGCTGCGAACGGACACGCGCTGGCTGAATACGATATACATTGTCGCCGGGTTAATAATATGCGCTAAACTATAGCAAGTTTTACGTAGCCGGTTCCCGCATGCAATTTTTTACTTCTATTTTTTTAGTCTTTGTCGCCGCATCGGTACTGGTTCGACTGTGGTTGAGCCAGCGCCAGATAAAGCATATCCGGGCGCATTTCGCACAGGTGCCCGCGGCTTTCGTGGAGCGGATTTCGCTGCAGGATCATCAGCGCGCGGCCGACTACAGCTGTACAAAATTGAAACTTGGTCGAGTCATGCTCGCCTGGGAAACCCTGTGGCTACTGTTGTGGACCATTGGCGGCGGTATCAACCTGATCGATCAATGGTGGATAAGGTTCGAGTATTCGGCCCTGGTAACCGGCATCGGAGTCATATTCACACTGGCCCTGATTTCGTCAATCCTGGATATGCCTTTTTCGCTTTACCAAACGTTTGTTGTCGAAGAACGATTCGGGTTCAATAAGACCACATTGACTACCTGGCTAGTCGATTTGCTCAAGACAACAATGCTGGTCGTGATTCTGGGGCTACCGTTGCTGGCGGCAATTCTGTGGTTGATGAACCAGGCTGGCGACAATTGGTGGGTCTACGCCTGGCTGCTGTGGATGGGATTCAGCCTGACGATGATCTGGGCATATCCAGCCTTTATCGCGCCCTTGTTCAACAAGTTCAGCCGCCTCGAAAACCTGTCGCTGCAGACTCGAATCGAAGACCTGCTAAGCCGTTGCGGCTTTCATAGCCAGGGTGTTTTTGTGGTAGATGGCTCAAAGCGATCCGCACACGGCAACGCCTACTTCACCGGCTTCGGCAAAAACAAGCGCATCGTGTTTTACGACACCCTGCTCGAATCACTCTCGGAAGACGAAGTCGAAGCGGTACTGGCGCATGAACTGGGACACTTCAAGCGCAAACACATCACCAAGTCACTGCTGTTGTCGAGCGCCATCTCGGCGGCCGGTTTCGCGATCCTGGCCTGGTTGATGCGTTCCTACTGGTTTTACGGTTCTTTCGGTGTGGAAACGCCATCGACGCATACCGCCCTGATACTCTTCATGTTGATCATGCCCGCATTCACCTATTTCATAAGCCCGCTATTTTCAGCCCTGTCGCGCAAGCACGAATTCGAAGCCGATGAATTCGCGCATTCCAACAGTGACTACAAGGCGCTGATCTCGGCGCTGGTAAGTATGTACCGTGATAACGCCAGCACCCTCACCCCGGACCCCCTGCATTCGATGTTTTATGATTCGCATCCGCCGGCAACCATTCGCATCAATCACCTGGAAAATATTGCTTCCAGCGGGTCCTCGGAATAAGTCTGTGTGCAGGGATAAACCGATCAGTACAGGAAACTCAGTGCATGGCAAAGCGCCGGCTTAGCCAGCAGCAAAAGCAGAGAATTCAGGCGGCCCAGAGCGCGTATACGCTAACTGGCGAGCATCGACAGGGCCTGGTGGTATCGCATCAGGGCGGGCGCATCCTGGTTGAGCTGGAACCGGGTAAGGTCATCGACTGCAAGATCAAGTCAAATCTCGGCAGCATCGTCTGCGGTGACAAGGTTGCACTAGAAACCAGCGCCAAGCAGGAACATCGCGTCATGGCGATTCTGTCGCGAGACAACCTGCTCCAGCGTGTCGACGGATTCGGCCAGGTACGCGCGGTAGCGGCAAATATCAGCCAGTTGCTGGTGTGCCTCGCAGTCGCTCCCGAACCGAATCTCTTCCTGCTCGACCAGTACCTGCTGTCAGCCGAGCAACAGCACATCGACGCCGCGATACTGGTTAATAAAATCGACTTGCTCGGCTCACAGCAGGATCCTTTCGGTATTGAACGCATATACCGGCCACTGGGTTACAGCGTGGTCGGCACCAGCGTAAAAAGCGGCCAGGGCATGGACCGGTTCAGGCAGATGCTGAGTGACCAGCTATCGGTGTTAAGCGGCGTATCTGGCGTCGGCAAATCATCGCTGACGCACTGGTTGCTACCGGACGAAACGATCAAGATTGCGAGTATTTCCGAGGCCAACGAAGAAGGACGTCACACCACACGCACCAGTCGCCTTTATCACCTTTCAGGTGGCGGGGATTTAATCGATACGCCCGGGGTACGGGGCTTTAGTCCGTTTGTCGACAGGGCGCGTCCGCTGGCGCATGGCTTCAGGGAAATACTCGAGTACTCGGCAGGCTGTCGATTTCATAACTGCCAGCATCTCGACGAACCAAAATGCGCGGTCGTGGAAGCGGTCTCGAGCGGGGCAATCGAGCACTCGCGCTATCACAACTACGTCAAGATTCTGGCCCAGGCCAACGCCAGCTAGCCCGTATCGCCCACCGTTTTACACCGATGCGGGCTAACCCGCTGAGATACCGCGTAGCTGCCGGCCTCCGACGAGATGCAGGTGGAGCTGAAAAACTTCCTGGCAACCGTGGCGATTACAGTTGATCACGAGTCGATAGCCATCTTCGGCAATACCCTCGTCGGCTGCAATTTTCTGCGCCGTCAACACCATCTTGCCAATCAGCTGGGCTTGCTCCGGCCGGATGTCGTTAACCGTTGCAATTTCCATCCGCGGCACGATCAGCACATGCACCGGCGCCTGCGGACTGATATCCCTGAAGGCGATGACGTCCTCGTCCTCGTAGACAATGTCGGCCGGTAATTCATGATTGATAATTTTACTAAAGATGGTTTCAGCCATTAGTCTTCCTCCTCTGCAATCAGGTCTGGTCGATCTGCTGTCGCCCTGACAAGGCTCTCGACAGGGTGCCGCTATCGACGAATTCAAGTTCACCACCCAGGGGTATTCCACGCGCCAGGCGACTGCTGGCGACCCCGTGCCGGGCTGCGAAATCAGCGATGTATTGCGCCGTTATATCACCTTCCACCGTGGCGCTGGTGGCAAGAATAATCTCGCGCGTACTGCCTTGCTGAAGCTGCTGTTCCAGCAGGTCGAGTCCAATCTGGTCCGGCCCGTAGCCATCCAGCGGCGAGAGCTTTCCCAACAACACGAAATAGCGTCCGCGAAAAGCGCCCGAAGTTTCAACGGCAATCACATCGGCGGGCGTTTCCACCACACAGATCGTGCCCTGGTCGCGACCCTCGTTTGCACAAATCTCGCACACCGGGCTATCAGAAAAGTTTCGACATTGTTGGCAATGCCTCAGGTTTTCGAGCGCTGATATCAATGTGTCCGCTATCCGCCTGGCGCCCTCTCGCTCGCGTTCAAGCAGATGCAGCGCCATTCGCTGTGCCGATTTCTGGCCCACTCCCGGCAGGCACCTCAAGGACAGGATTAATTCGTCGAGACTGGATGAAGCCATCGAGTACTCCTTCAATGAGATATCTTAGAACGGTAGTTTGAATCCGGGCGGTAAATTCAGGCCCGCTGTCATTTCCTGCATTGCGGCCTGATTGGTTTTTTCCACCTTGTGGACCGCATCATTGACCGCCGCGGCGATGAGGTCTTCGAGCATCTCGACGTCGTCATCGAACAGACTGGGATCAATGGTGACGCGATTGACCTCGTGAGTACCACGCATCACGACCGACACCATGCCACCACCGGCCTCACCCGTGACTTCCTTGTTGGCCAGTTCACGCTGCGCTTTTTGCATGTTTTCCTGCATTTCCTGCGCCTTTTTCATCATATCCCCGAGCGCACCTTTCATCAGCTTACCTCACCGTTATCCGTTACTTTCAATCTTAACCACGGTTGTTTCATCGAGTTCAGCAGCAAACGCATGCTGCAGCTTTTTGACCATTGCTTCTTCCCTGATCGCCGCAATCGCGGCAAGGCGCTCCTGTTGCTGGCGCCGCAGTTTTGCCTGTAGCGGCGTTTCGCCGACAAGCTCGGCTGTCGCGGTTAATTCCAGCCGCAATGATACCCCAAGTTTATGCTCCAGGGCCTGCAAAATTTCAGTCCGGGTTACATCATTGACGAATTCGAGAAGCTCCGTCGACAACTGCAGCTGTATGCGTTCACCCGCATGCGACAGGAGCAGACTGTTGGCAACGATTTCCTGGGCCAGGCCGGTCAATCCCAACTCGTAGGCCATCGCACTCCAGCCTAACGCGGAGTCAACCTCCTTACTCGGGGCGGCGATTTCGGCCACCTGGTTTTTTGCTTCGGGCTGCTCCGCTTCGGGCTGCTCCGCTTCGGGCTGCTCCGCTTCGGGCTGCTCCGCTTCGGGCTGCTCCGCTTCGGGCTG
>Ga0255049_10001508_pt1 | contig 12809 bp, 14 predicted proteins | sample JV7_2_3_MG_FD_183615 | JGI IMG/M metagenome (GOLD analysis project Ga0255049, IMG submission 183615) | Seawater microbial communities from Jervis Inlet, British Columbia, Canada - JV7_2_3 | ecosystem: Environmental > Aquatic > Marine > Inlet | place: Canada: British Columbia | collected 2016-10-06
CGGACGATCAATCAACCTTGTTTGCCAGATTTCCCCTGAGTTTCGTTCCCTTCATGCAATATGCGGGCTAGGTGTTTATTTATATCTATTGGCCAAATGAATTCGGCCTAATTAGCTTCGTCGTTAAATCGACCATATAAAACCATCGTGTGTTCGGTAATGGTAAAATTATATTTGTCAGCTATCTCTTTTTGGCGCTGTTCTATGACTTCATCGTAAAACTCTACTACCTTGCCGCTTGCAATATCAACCAGATGGTCGTGATGTTCACCGTCATTAATCTCAAATACTGCATGCCCGCCATCAAAATGGTGACGAGTCACCAGGCCGGCTGCCTCGAATTGGGTTAAAACCCGATACACCGTGGCAAGTGCTATTTCCTCTCCCGAATCGAGCAACATTTTGTAAATATCTTCGGCTTTAAGATGCCTGTTATCAGCACTTTCAAGCAATTCCAGAATCTTCATTCGTGGCAGGGTGAGTTTCAGCCCCGCATTTTTTATATCCGATGATTCCATAAATTAATCACTCTAAAGAATTGCAGCTTTATTAGCAGGCCAGTATTATCGGCGCTTGTCATTCACCCTGATTAAATAAAATGAATTCTCGCCTGCTTGTAATTGTTACCATGCTTGTTTCGATTGTAACATTGTCGGCCTGTGTCTACCGGCTAGATATCCCACAGGGTAACAGGATTGATGCCGAGGTCATAGCTCAGCTCGAAACCGGTATGACTACGCGCCAGGTCGAATTCCTGCTTGGCGAGCCCGCCATTACAGATCCTTACCACGCCGGTGTCTGGCATTATGTGTATTATCTTAAAACCGGAAAAAATGGCTCGATTGAGAAACGCGTCATGACCCTGCGTTTTACAAATGACCATCTTTCTTCGATCGAAGGATCATTAGAGGGTAATCCAGGTATAGACGACCTCTGATTGTTTTACGCCTGAACCGCACCGCCGCCTTTTTTCGTTTTTAATCCCTTTGCAGCTCTTTGACGGCGCACTTCCTTAGGGTCAGCGATTAAGGGGCGATAGATTTCAATTCGATCACCATCCAGTAGTTTGTAATCTTCTGCCACAGGTTTACCGAATACACCGAGATCGCAGGTATCAGGATCGATTTCAGCAAAGTACTGCCTGATATCAGATTGCCTCACAGCATCCCTCGGGGAAATGCCGGGGTCGACTTGACACTCGATAATCTTTTGAAATTCAGGTGTTGCATATGCGATTTCGATCATTGTTTTAGCGTTCATTTTCTATTTATTTCGTGTGCACGAGCGCAAAAACTATCGACCATGGTATTGGCTATCTGGGAAAATATAGGTGCTATCAACGTTTTACCGAGACCAAGGGAAAATTCGAATTCCAGCGTGAGTACAATCTTCGAGGCATGCTCATCAAATTCGACAAACTCCCAGCTGCCTTCGAGTCGTTTAAACGGGCCATCCAATAATTTCATTTCTATTTTTTTATTTCTCACCAACGAATTACTGGTCGAAAACCATTGATTAACGCCAGCTTTCTTGATTAATAGCGAGGCATCCATCGATGTCTCGCTCTGGAACAAAATTTTTACACCCGCGCACCAGGGTAAGAACTCAGGGTACTCGGCCACATTGTTCACCACCTCGTACATCGTCTGTGCCGGATAAGGCATCAGCGCACTGCGGTTAATACTCGTCACAGATCAAATGATCCCGAAAGAATTGAGCACTACTATTAACAATAAAACCGGCGTGATGTATCGGATCATGTAGTTCCAGATTTCGTACCAGTACTTACCCGGCATCGCAAGTTCTTTGTGGCTGACTTCACGCGGAATCACCCAGGCTACAAAAAGGCATAAAAATAGTGCAGCCAACGGCTGAATGATATGGCTGGATATAGACACCATGACATCATGAAATCCGGCATTATAGACAATGCGGACTGCTTCTCCACCATAAAACAAAGCGACAGTAAGCCCGTCACCATTCCAGACGCTGTAGGAAAAAATCGAGCCCAGGCCAAGAGCCCAGATAGCCATGCCCAGTAAAACAACAGACTTAATCCGGCTATAGCGAAATTTACGTTGAATATAACTGGCCGGTCCTTCCATCAACGCGAATGATGTCGTTAATGCCGCTATTGTTAACAACAAATAAAACATCACCGCGAGAAATTGACCTAATTCATGCTGGTTGAACACATAAGGTAAAACACGATACGCGTACTGACTATCCAACCCGGGTAACATTCCTGCAGAAAAAATAAAAGCATTGATGGTTAAACCAACAATAATTGAAAATAATAAATCAATCGTAATTACCAGAAATGCGGAATACCCGATCGAAACATTTGTGGGTAAATAACTGCCGTAAATTATCATCGCGCCTAAACCCAGGGCAAGAGTATAAAAAGCCCTTTGCAATGCTAATAAAGGCGTACTTGTATCCAGGCTTGAAAAATCAGCATAGAGCAGGTATTGAATACTTTCGTAAAAACCCGGGGAATTGCTGGCGATAATCAGCCCGAGAAATATTATCACTACCATGCCGGGCACCAAAATATAGGAGATTCTTTCAATTCCTTTTCGCAACTGTTGCGCGCTGAAAGTGACCAGTAGTATTACAAACAAGGTGTGCCACAACATCATGCGCTCGGTATCGTTAACGAATTCACTAAACGAAGCGTTAATACTATCGGCTGTCAGGCTGCTATAAATACCCAGCCCGGATTTGAATATATAGGACAGCGACCAACCCGCGATCACGCTAAATGTCGAGACGATTAAAAATGCCGCCAACAATGAAACAAACCCGACAGTCTTCCAATAAACCGATGCTTGCTGTTGCGACGCGAGGATTTCAAATGATCGTGACGGATCGGAACGACCTAACCGTCCAATCATTAACTCTGCCATCAGTAATGGCAAGCCCAGTAAAAAAAGGAATATCGCATAAAGCAACAGGAATGCACCACCACCGTTATGTCCTGTCAATACCGGGAAAGTGAGGAAGTCGTTCAGACTAAGTGTCGCACCTGTGGCAACAATCACAAATGCAGATTGTGAACGCCACTGAATTCCGTTGGTAGAATTAATCATTAACGCACCAGGATCAAAAAAGCCTTTTATTATCCTGTACTTGCCGAACACTGTAAATGTCAATTGTTTGATTTCTGACGATGTCAAAATCTTGTGCTGGCGCTAGCAATGTGTTTATATTTTCGAATAATTCCGTCAAATTGATCCGTTTGACCAATTCAGTTTGGCTACAGGGTCTCAAAAGCGAAGCAAAATAATGACTAAAAGGCCCGTTGTATTAGTAACCCGCAAGTTACCCGATTCAGTCGAACAAAGACTGGGCGAGCACTTTGAAACCATATTAAACCCGGATGACAAACTTTATACCGGGGATGAGTTGTTGCAGCTGGCGGATAAGGTAGATGCCATATTACCCTGTCATACTGAAAAATTTTCGGCTGAAACCATTGCCCTTTTGCCCCCTCGCATAAAAGCCATCGCTAATTATTCGGTGGGTGTCGATCATGTCGACCTGGAGGCCGCCAAAGTAAAGGCGATAATCGTTACTAATACACCCGATGTGCTCTCTGATGCCACCGCCGAGATTGCAATGCTGTTAATGTTAGGGGCGGCGCGCCGTGCCAGTGAAGGCGAGCGGACAATCCGTAATCAACAATGGAAAGACTGGAGCCCGGCTTTTATGGTGGGGCGGCAGATAACTAACAAACGCCTGGGCATCCTCGGCATGGGAAGAGTGGGTCAGGTGGTCGCCAGTCGTGCACGCGGTTTCGATATGGAGATTCATTATCACAATCGCAAACCCCTGGATCCAGGCCACGAGCAAGGTGCCATATATCATTCTACGGTTGAGGAATTGGTCTCAGAGATCGATGTGTTATCGATAAACTGCCCGGCATCGGAGAATACCCGAGGTTTGGTAAACGCGAGGTTAATTGCCCAAATGCCTGCTCATGCGATCATAATCAATACCTCAAGAGGTATAATCGTCGATGATGATGCGCTGATCGATGCGTTAAAGTCGGGTCGAATTGCCGCCGCAGGCCTCGATGTATTTAACGGTGAGCCCGATGCAATTCACCCGCAATACAGGCAGTTGGATAACGTTTTTTTATTACCGCATATTGGAAGTGCCACCGAGGAAACTCGTGAAGCCATGGGCTTCAGGGCAATCGATAACCTGATCGCAATTTTTAACGGCGAAGAGCCCGGTGACAGGGTAGCCTAGCCAGCATATTGCATGAAGGGAACGAAGCTCAGGGGAAATCTGGCGTTTAATTATAAGCTTAAATTAATAATCGGTATGCTGGTGATACCCAACTATTTAAACTTGGTATACAATATACCTCGTTATTATGCTTTAATAATTGTGGGTCTAGTCAACACTAACGAAAAATAGCATAGGAAAACTGCGATCTAATACATTTTTCTTGTAAAATATCGTTTCAATATTAATTGGCTAAACCAGTATAATATTCGTAGTCCTAAATCACTTCTAATAAATGAGGATAGTAATTATGACCGAAGTAAAAACATCTCGTCGTAAGTTTCTGAAGACGGGCGCAGCCGCCATAGCCGGTGGTGCCGCAATCTCCGCACCATCTATTTCCATTGCCGCAAAACCTGTTGTACTTAAAGTGCAGGCAGCATGGGGTGGTGGTATTTTTCTTGAATTCGCGAAAGACTATGTCACTCGTGTAAACGAAATGTCGGGCGGCTCACTGAAGGTCGATTTGCTCGGTGTAGGCGCGGTGGTAAAAACCGCCGAAATGCAGACTGCCGTGCATAAGGGTGTACTCGATGGTGCTCATCTGGTTACCGCGTACTGGTATTCTAAAAGCCCGGTCGCGTCATTATTCGGAACAGGCCCCTGCTTCGGTTGGTCGGCCAATGAATTAATGGGCTGGATCCAATACGGTGGTGGTAAAGATCTGTATTACGAATTGATGCACGACAAATTAAGACTCGATCTGGTTGGTTTCTTTACAGGCCCTATGCCAGCGCAGCCAATGGGTTGGTTCAAAGAGCACATCACTAGTAGTAGCCAGTTGAAAGGCCTTAAATATCGTACAGTAGGATTGGCGGCAGATGTATTACAGGAAATGGGCATGTCGGTAGTACAATTGCCCGGTGGCGAAATACAACCGGCGATGAAAAGTGGTCTGATCGACGCAGCCGAGTTCAACAATCCGACTTCAGATAAAGATTTCGGCATGCAAGACGTTTCCAAGCATTATCATCTCGCAAGTTTCCACCAGTCTCAGGAATGTTTTGAAATTATTTATAACAAAACACGATTTGACAAGCTGGCGAAGGAACATCAGGCAATTCTTGAGTATGCTTCTGAAGCGGCGTCTGCCGATATGGCCTGGAAAGCCATGGAACGTTATTCACAGGATCTGGTTACGTTGAAAGAAAAGCACGGTGTTAATGTATACCGCACACCTGACAGCGTTATGGCTGAACAGCTTAAAGCCTGGGATATTGTGGTTAAGCGCTTCAACAAATCTGATCCATTCTTCAAGAAGGTAGTCGAATCTCAGATGGCATGGGCAAAAAGACACGGGGCTTATGCGCTGAATAATGCGCCCAATTATCAGGGTGCCTACGAGCATTATTTCGGCAAACTGTAATTGATTGCCAGATAATTAATTTACGAAGTTAGTTTGACTATTGCAAACCCGGAGGGCGGTGTTTATACACCGCCCTCGCCTTTTGTGTTTTTCCATATTGATTTGAATATCAGTTTATAAAGGTGCAGGTATGACCAGAATTCTTCACTTCATCGACAGCTTGAGCGCCTGGGCGGGCAAGGCATTTGCCTGGTGTATCGTAATTTTAACGTTTTCAACCTGTTACGAAGTGTTTGTACGCTATGTACTCAATGCTCCGACGGTCTGGGCGTTTGATATGAGTGTACAAATGTACGGTGCGCTGTTTATGATGAGTGGCGCTTACGCATTATCACAGGACGCACACGTTCGGGGTGACGTCCTGTACCGGCTACTAAGCAAAAAAACACAGGCTAAAATCGACCTCGTTTTATATATTTTGTTTCTGATGCCGGGTGCATCGGCATTAATTTATTATGGCTATGGTTTTGCTGCCGATTCCTGGTTTTATAAAGAAGTGAGTTGGAGTAGTCCCGCCCGTATTCAAATCTATTTTTTCAAAACTCTGATCCCTATCGCAGGCACACTGGTATTACTCCAGGGTATTGCCGAAGCAGTACGTTGTATTATTTGTATTAAAACCGGGGAGTGGCCACCCCGATTACACGATGTGCAGGAAACTGAAACTATGCTGATGAACGAGCAAGAGGATTTGCGCAAACTGGAGAAGGATGATGCCTGATCCATATGTTGCGGTTTTAATGCTGGGTCTGTTCATCTTTATGGTGCTGTTGGGCTTCCCTATCGCATTCACATTGATTGCCATGGGCATTGCCTTCGGCTATTACGCCTATTACGACGTCGAACGTATGCAAACCATTTTCGATAACCGCATATTCGATTTATTCGTACAGAATACTTTTTCGGTTATGTCGAATGACGTTCTGGTAGCCGTCCCGCTGTTTCTGTTTATGGGCTATGTGGTGGAGCGCGCCAATATAGTCAATCGTTTATTTTTCAGTATTCAGCTGGCCGCGCGTAATTTACCAGGCTCGATGGCGGTTGCAGCACTTTTCACCTGCGCAATATTTGCGACAGCCTCGGGGATTATCGGTGCCGTTGTGACCTTGATGGGTATGTTGGCATTTCCTGCCATGTTGAAAGCGGGATATGACACCAAGTTCGCCTCCGGGGTCATTTGTGCCGGCGGTTGTCTCGGTATTTTGATACCACCTTCGATCATGCTAATCGTCTATTCTGCGATCGCCGAATTGTCGCCTTTACGCCTCTATGCCGCAGCATTATTCCCCGGTATGCTCCTGGCCGGATTATATATGGTCTATGTGGTAGGGAGAGCAGCATTGAACCCGTCCCTGGCGCCAAAACCAAGAGAGGAAGACGTACCGCCTTTTACTGAAATTCTATGGCAACTGGTGACCTCATTTATACCATTAGCAGTATTAATCATGAGCGTATTAGGTGCGATCCTGATGGGATTGGCGACACCTGCAGAAGCCGCCGGTGTCGGTGCATTCGGTGGGCTCGTATTGGCTACAGCCTATCGCTCGCTCAGCTGGGACCGATTAAAACAAGCGGTTTATCTGACAGCAAAAACCTCGGCGATGGTGTGTTGGTTATTTGTCGGTTCGTGGACGTTTGCCTCGGTATTTTCTTATCTCGGTGGACACGACCTGATTAGGGAATGGGTGCTGTCAATGGAGCTAAGTACCGTCGGATTTTTGATTTTGGCGCAGTCGATCATATTCTTGCTGGGTTGGCCGCTGGAATGGACGGAAATAATCATTATATTTGTGCCGATATTCCTGCCGATGCTGGAAACCTTCCAGGTTGATCCGTTATTTTTTGGAATTCTGGTAGCGCTCAATTTGCAAACCTCATTTTTAACACCACCGATGGCTATGGCTGCCTACTATCTGAAAGGCGTTGCACCGCCGCATATTAAATTGATGGATATCTTTGCCGGAATTATGCCTTATCTGGCTATCATCATATTCTCCATGGTATTGCTGTATAACTTCCCTGGCTTAGCGTTGTGGTTACCCGTTTATTTTTTTGGATAATCCAATAATTTCAGTTTGATGGATATGCAGAGTCAATCTTTAATCAATGCCAATTTGCTCTCGGCCTGTGACGCGCGCGAAGCAATAGAAACCGGTCTTTTAACCTCGGAAAAACTGGTTGAAGCCTGCTTCAACCGCATTGATGAACTCGAAGAAAGCATCGGGGCATGGACGCATTTAGATAAACAGCTGGCATTAGAACAGGCCAGGCAGGCGGATAAATTTAGAAGCCGGGGCCTGGCCACAGGCCTACTTCACGGCCTGCCCGTCGGCATTAAAGACATTATCGATACTAACGATTATCCAACCGAAAATGGCACCGTGTTACACGAAGGTCGCCAGCCTAAGCAGGATGCAACCCTGGTTTCACTGCTACGGGAAGCAGGTGCTATTATCCTCGGAAAAACCGTTACTACTGAGCTGGCCGTGTATTCGCCGGGTAAAACCAGAAACCCGCACAATACAGAGCACACACCGGGCGGTTCGTCGAGCGGATCGGCAGCGGCAGTTGCAGCAGCCATGGTGCCTCTTGCAGTGGGAACTCAGACAAACGGATCGCTAATTAGACCAGCTTCGTACTGTGGTGTTTATGCATTCAAGCCCAGTTTTGCTCGAATTTCACGTCATGGCGTTTTAAAGCAGTCCAGTCATCTCGATACTATTGGTGTATTCGCCCGTGACTTACCGGACCTTGCGCTCATTGCAGACGTATTAATGCGCTATGACAGTCGTGACGCTGGGATGACTCCGACGGCACCCCCGTGCATAATCAAAGTCATGGCAGAACCGGTACCAGCAAATCCACGTTTTGCGTTTGTGCGTACACCAAAGTGGGATCAGGTAGAGGAATCTACTAAAGATGGCTTTCGTGAGCTGATCGATGCTGTTAACGAACTCGAAAAGGACACGATATTTGTCGTCAATTTACCCGCTCAACTTGATGATATATATACGCATCACCAAAATATTATGGAGGCGGACCTGGCCCAGAGCTTCGCCAAAGAGTACGCTGATGGGAAATCAAAGCTAAGTACTGTATTACGCGAAATGATAGAACGCGGTCAGAAAGTATCGCCCAGGGAATACCAGTCCTCGGTTGCTAAAATAAAACAATATAGTGATGCTGTGAGTGAGATATTTGAAGAATACGATGCTATCCTGACACCATCAACAAGTGGCCCGGCACCTGTAGGCCTGACCGCGACTGGCAGTCCAATATTCAACACTATCTGGACATTTTGCGGTAATCCGGCGATTAACCTACCAATACTGCAGAGCCCCGAAGGTCTTCCAGTTGGCGTACAAATTGTTGGCGAAAAGGATGACGATGCACGATTATTTAGATCAACCCGTTGGTTATTGGATTTTTTGAATGACTGACTTTACTTATTTATAGGCCCTGGAGGCACTTTATGGATAACTTAATAACAGGACTAATTGCGGTATCAATATTTCTCGCATTTGTATTAGGTCTCGCCGTATCCATTGGCACAATACCCTTCGGCATAATTGTAGTTATCGTATCAGGAATGATCTCAGTGGATTTTTATCAATCGGCGAAACAAGGCCTGGAAGACGAAAAGAATAAATAACTTTCACTTTACCCTCGCCGATAGTCCAACCACCCTGACCCATAAGTTGGCTAAGCTCACCTGCAGCGCCTACTTTCGGTGCGAAGGCCCAACATCACTAATCTGAAGCAATTTGCTAAAAACTACATTAGCCAGAAAATTTCATGATGACTCCATGCGGCAAATGATTATAATACGCCACCTATCCACGCAGGGCGTTTTAGGTTTGGTCCACTGGTAAAAAATAAAATTTCTGGAGAGCTGGCTGAGCGGCCGAAAGCGGCGGTCTTGAAAACCGTTGAGGAGAAATCCTCCGGGGGTTCGAATCCCTCGCTCTCCGCCATATTTACTGCCTGCGCGTCATATGAAGGCGGCCTTGAAAGCAAATATATCAACCCCATCTTAATAAACTATAAGGCAACTTGCGTAATTCGGTCTGAAGCACCCAATAATCATTATGATTAATAGGGTTGATATTTACTTGATATCAAGTGAGCTGGAACTTAAAATGGCGCTAGTTGGTCATAAGACCATCTAAATTATTGGAGATAGTAATGCAATTGAATACCGCTGTAGCACGTTCTGAAGGAGCGATTCTACAAACTAACAAACTGATAAAAAATACTTATATTTTATTATCGATGACGCTTGGCTTTAGTGCGGTCGCCGCATTTATAAGCATCGTTTTACAGACGTCATTTGGTACCGCGCTGGTAGTCGATATCGTCGCCATCGCCCTGCTCTGGTTCGTGCTTCCACGCACCGCGAACTCGGCAACCGGTATCCCGGTGTTATTCGGTATTACCGGCCTGCTCGGTTTTGGTCTCGGACCTCTGATCGGCCACTACATGACTATTAATCCAGGCATTGTCATGACAGCCCTGGGTGGTACCGGTGCGATATTCCTGGGCCTTTCCGGCTACGCTTTGACCACACGCAAAGATTTCAGCTTCATGGGTGGGTTTTTGATGGTCGGCCTGGTGGTGGTCATAGGCGCTGCCGTGTTAAATATCTTCTTCGCAATGCCGGCATTGTTTCTCGCTGTAAATGCAGCTATCGTGATGATCATGAGTGGTTTGATACTGTATCAAACCTCTGCCCTTATACATGGCGGCGAGACTAACTACATCATGGCAACAGCCGGGTTATTTCTGTCTATATTGAACCTATTTCAAGCCCTGTTACATTTGCTGGGTGCATTTAGTGATGATTAGGATCAACGACTAAAATAAAGGTTTTTATTTGAGTTACTGATAAGCCCCGAATTCGGGGCTTATTTATTGACTGGCAGTAATTTATGGACTGGCTAAAAATTGGATCGGCATTATTCCTTATTGCAATGCTTTTCATGGTATTTCCAAGAGCCATGCATGCGATCAAAAACTCACCCAAGGGAAGTACAAAAGACTGGATGGGATATATTGTGCCAATGGCCGTAGTAATTTTATTTGTGATACTGCTAATTGCCATGGTTTGAGGCTGGTAATCAAAATTGGTTTAAAGATTGGCCTGATCTTTTTGCTGTATCAATATCTGGGCTGCTAAATCAAGATCCTGCGAATGCGTAATCTTAATATTTTGTACACTGGATTCAACCAGACCTGGTCGCATGCCCAAAGCTTCGATCGCAGCAGCATCGTCGGTGATCTTTAAATTATTTTCCCTGACATGTTTAAATGCCTGAAATAATAATTTCGCCCTGAATAATTGTGGTGTAAAAGCCCGCCAAAGACCTTTGCGGGCAACTGTTTCTACTATGTTTACATCTTCGTTTTGACGTTTTAAGGTATCGCTTACCGGTGCCCCCAAAATTGCACCAGCGGGGTTATTTTTGCCAACTTTAATCAGCCTTTCCAGATCCCGGTGCAATACGAGTGGCCGCACTGCATCGTGTATCATTACTAATGGATCACCTGTTTCAAGTTCGAGCAACTTTAGCAGGCCGCTATAAACTGAATCTTGCCGTTCATCGCCCCCTGTAGCAATGATCAGGGGTTTTTGTGATTGGTAGTCTAGATCTTCCCAGTGCCGATCGTCCGATCGTAGTACCAATATCACCCCGTTAATATCTTCGAAAGACAATAACCTGTCCAGCGTATGTTCGAGAATCGATTTTCCACAAAGCGTCAGGTATTGCTTTGGCAGCTGACCCTGCATCCGCGTACCAACCCCGGAAGCTGGCACGATTGCCCATATAGGATCTGATTTATTGCCCATCGGGTTCTGCTTTAGCGGACGGGATTAACTGAATGAAGGTCTCGCCCTGCTTTATCATGCCGAGGTCGTTGCGGGCTTTTTCTTCGAAGGCGTCGAGGCCATTTTGTAAATCCAGCACCTGAGCTTCAAGTATTGTGTTTCTTTCTTCCAATAAACGTAATTTTTGTTTTTGAAGATCAAGCTCTCTGGATAACTGCACTACTTCGGACAGGCTGCCATCACCCAGCCATAATTTGTACTGCAAGCCGATAAGTAAAATAATTAGTATACCGATCAGAATTTTCATTGGCTCGTCACGGTGGCAGGTATATTACAAATTACGAAATACTGACTTGCCCGGGTAAATAGCCGCATCACCCAATTGCGATTCGATACGCAATAATTGATTGTATTTTGCAACCCTGTCTGATCGCGATAGCGAACCGGTTTTGATTTGACCAGCGCTGGTTGCTACTGCCAGATCAGCGATAGTGACATCTTCAGTTTCCCCGGAGCGGTGTGAAATCACCGTGGTGTAATTGGCATCGTGGGCCATCGATATCGCATTCAGGGTTTCGCTTAAAGTTCCTATCTGGTTAAATTTAATCAATATTGAGTTGGCTATGTTATTTTCGATACCACGCGAAAAAATACTCGTATTGGTAACGAACAGATCGTCTCCGACAAGTTGAATTCGATCTCCTAATTTTTTGGTAAGAATATCCCAGCCCTCCCAGTCGCTTTCGTCCATTCCGTCTTCTATGGTGATAATCGGGTATTGATCGACCCAGGCAGCCAGGTAGTCGGTAAACCCGCTCGCATCAAACGATTTATTTTCGGAAGCGAGCAGGTATTTACCATTCTCGTAGAACTCCGAACTGGCAACATCGAGGCCAAGGCAAATATCATCACCTGCTAAGAAACCAGCCTGATGTATTGCGTCGAGTATGACTTCAATAGCCTCTTCGTTAGACGATAAATCAGGCGCAAAACCACCTTCGTCACCAACCGCAGTATTCAACCCTTTTTTATTCAATACCGACTTCAGTGCGTGGAAAACCTCGACGCCATATCGCAACGATTCAGAAAAACTGGGGGCACCTACTGGTAACACCATAAATTCCTGTAAATCGACACTGTTGTCAGCGTGAGCACCGCCATTAATGATATTCATCATTGGCACCGGTAAAGTCCGTGCCGTTTCGCCACCCAGGTATCGATAAAGCGGTTGCTGAGCCTGGATTGCAGCCGCCTGGGCATTCGCCAGCGAAACCGCAAGTAATGCATTGGCACCCAGTTTGCTCTTATTATCGGTGCCAT
>Ga0255049_10001509_pt1 | contig 12799 bp, 11 predicted proteins | sample JV7_2_3_MG_FD_183615 | JGI IMG/M metagenome (GOLD analysis project Ga0255049, IMG submission 183615) | Seawater microbial communities from Jervis Inlet, British Columbia, Canada - JV7_2_3 | ecosystem: Environmental > Aquatic > Marine > Inlet | place: Canada: British Columbia | collected 2016-10-06
CAGGTCGTTAGCATATAAATGGATACGTATTCTTTACCGTTTTGGCAGTCCGGTGTCGCATACTACGAGTCAAGATATCTGAAAGTTCTGGAGCGACGTGGGTCACCCCTGGTCAAGAGGCGAGAAGTGCTTGAGTCAACTTGACTGAATACCTCAGGACGTGAAACGGTCACTGGCATTGCATCAAATAGCTTAGGCTATAGCCTGTTTATTTTACGGTAAGAACTGAACATTCCGCACGCTGGGAAACCTTGTGTGAAACACTGCCAGTTACGAATCCCTTTAGATTACTAAGCCCTCGTCTTCCCATTACTATTATGTCAGCATCTGCTTTGTTGGCGACTTCAAGAATACAGTTTGCATAATCCCCGATACGAATTTCACTAGCAACATTTTTCACGCCTGCCTGTTTGGCGTTTTTTGATGCATTTTTTATTATTTGCTCTCCTAGTAAAGCAATTACCTTGCCTTCTTTATCTTCTTTTTCACTGCCAATGAACCGAGCAACCGCCGAGAATGTATCTTTCTTGCTACTTACATTTGGCTGCCTGGGTTCAAGAAAATTCTCCACTTCAGCCATACGCACAAGTTCTTGAGGGGGGTGATCACGGGTCAGAACATGAACAAGAGTTAGCTTAGCTTCGTATTTTGAAGCCAGATCAATAGCCACACTCAGGGCACTACTGGCGTGACCTGAGCCGTCGATTGCTACGATTATGTTTTTTATCACGGATTAATCTCCAAATTCGTTACTGAAATAACTTCTGCTGAAACCGGAACGCTAGCATTACAGTAACTATCGTCGAGAATAAAAAGAAGTATCATTTCTGCTTCTCATATATTCCGATAATTGAAAATCCTAGTATTGCCCATGACTTTTCGGCAGCTTTTTCTGCTCGTAATAAGTTGTACCAGTTCCACATCTATTTTGCCACGTGCAGATCAAGGCCAAATAATGATTAGAACAATTCCACTAAAGTCATTATGTGGGATATCGAGCCCTGTCCGATAAGCGACAGTGTAACAGCAATAGTACGGAAATATTACCCGCTTCCCAAATGACCCGTTAGGGCACTTCTCGGAAGCTTGGCAGCAGGATCTGGGTGTCCGCTCCTGGCGAGCTTCTCGTCTACGACCTGTCACCATGAATCGATAACTGCCGAATATTAATCCGATCATGAATATCCGCTGCAATCTTAGAGCACTAATCCCACCGCCGGTTAATCAACAGGCGTAGACTTTAGCCGCCACGACTTTTACCCTGCGGCTAAAGAATCATTCGAGACTAACCCTGGACAATCTTGCCACGCCCGTCATTCTGCCGCTGTTTGCCATCATGGTGGCGGGCTATCTGGCTGCGCGCTTCAAGTTATTGCCGGATACGGCCAGTGAAGTGCTCAGCCGCTTCGTCTTTGTCATCGCCCTGCCGGCGTTAATTTTCACCTCGCTAGCGCGCATTAGCGTCGCCGAGTTCTTCAACTGGCACTACATCGGTGCGCTGGGCGGCGGCATGCTGGCGATGTTCGTAATCGGCATAATCGTCTCACGTACCGCTTTTAAAGGCAGTCTTACGTCGACCGCGCTACACGGGCTGACCGCGATGTACTCGAGCACGGCCTATATCGGTTTGCCCCTGATCCTGACGATTTATGGTGATGCGGCGCGCGTACCCGGCATCATCGGTGCGATTATTACCGGGCTGGTATTTGCACCGCTGGCTATTGTGCTGGTAGAAGTCGATCGTGGGCGTAACGGCAACGCTCACTTCATGGCACCGTTGTTGACGGTGCTGTCGCGCCCTCCGGTGATTGCAGTGGCGTTGGGTTTGGCCGTTTCCGCCAGTGGTATCGCGGTACCCGTCCCGGTTAACGCGTTCTTCGCACTGCTGGGAGGAGCCTTCGTCCCCTGCGCCCTGTTCGCGGCCGGGCTTTTTATAGCAGGCTGCTCGATTCGCGGTGCGACTGCTGAAATCAGCTGGCTGGTATGCGCCAAGCTTGTGCTTCACCCCCTGATTACCTGGTGGCTGGCCTTTCACGTGTTTGAACTGGATCGCCTTTTCGCAACCGTTGCCGTAATACAGGCTGCCTTACCCAGCGGAGTGCCGGTGTTCGTACTGGCGCAGCAATACAAAACCTTTATCACGCGTAGCAGCGCGGTGATTGCAATATCTACGGCGCTATCGGTAGTAACGGTTTCGGCGCTGTTTGTCCTGCTCGGTTAGAAAGCCACCCCCTCCAAGCCTACAGTGACTGATAGTTGGACAAAATCGCTTTGACCTGCTGACGAAACCCGGCTTAAACTCCGCCCTTCACCATGAAAATAACCGAGTATATTGCATGACAGACAACCCCATCTGGCGATGGTTTGACGATACCTTTCTCGACCTGGGTCGACAGTTCCGCTGGTCGTACCTGCCACCGCTCATGGTCTACCTGGCCGCGGGTGTTTCGGGTCTGACAGCGATTGTCGGCACCTTTTTCATCAAGGAGTACCTCGACCTGTCGGCCGCATTTCTCGCCGGGCTCGGTTTCTGGGCCGGTATTCCGTGGATATTGAAAATGCCCATCGGCCACCTGGTCGACCTGATCTGGCGACGCAAGGCCCTGCTGGTTTATATCGGCGCCAGCCTGATCGCGGCCAGCATTTTGGTCATGTACGGCATCATCGCGCACACGTCGGCGATGGCCGAGATCCTGAAACCCGAAGCCTGGTTCGTGATCGCGACGATACTGGCGCCGACCGGCTACGTGCTGCAGGACGTGGTTGCCGATGCGATGACAGTAGAAGCGGTACCGACCGTCGACGAAAAGGGTAATCCCTACTCCGAGCGCGACATCAAGATTATGCATGTCACAATGCAGACGCTCGGACGGGTCGCGATCATCGGTGGGTTTGTGGCAGTTGCAATGCTGAACGTCACCATGTTCGACGGTGTTGAAGACATGTCCGAAGAAACCAAGGTCGGTATCTATGCAAACATCTACCTGCTGGCGTTAATCATCCCGCTAATTTCGATAACGGGTGTCATTCTCGGCGGAATAATGCTGCGCCGGCGTGCGCGTCAGATGGAGGCGCAGGGCCACGATCACAGCAGTATCGACAAGCTGCTGTTCGCGCCCGAAGCCGAGACTAGCCCAAACTGGTGGATTCTCGGGGGCAGCCTGGTATTTGCGATATTTACCATCGGCATGGGCGTCAGCGATGTCCCACTGGCTCAGGAAATCATCTTCGTCGGCTCCATGAGCATTGTCCTTTTCCTGATGTACCGCTTGTTGCTGGAACTCGATGCCGACGCCCGTCACATGTTGATCGGCACCGCGGTCATCATTTTCGTTTTCCGCGCGGTACCCCTGACCGGGCCCGGCGTCGCCTGGTTCGAAATCGACGAACTCGGCTTCGATCAGCAGTTTCTATCGGTATTATCGTTGATCGCATCGGCGCTCACCCTGATCGGCATGTTCGTGCTGCGGCCGATGATAGCGAAGCATTCGATCGCCTTCGTCATCGTCATCCTGACCATCGCCGCCGGGCTGCTGTCGCTGCCGAACATCGGGCTCTACTACGGCGTCCATGAATGGACCTCGGCGCACACCGCCGGCGTGGTCGATGCGCGCTTCATCGCACTCATCGATACCGCGCTGGAATCACCGCTGGGTCAGATCGCGATGATTCCGATGCTGGCCTGGATCGCGCAGAATGCACCTTCACACCTGAAAGCCACCTTCTTCGCGGTGATGGCGTCCTTCACTAATCTCGCGCTATCGGCATCCAGCCTCGGTACCAGGTACATGAACGAGATCTATACGGTGTCGCGCGAAGTGCGCGACCGCGTCACCGATGCAATTCAATCGACTGCCGATTACAGTGAACTCGGCTGGCTGTTGATCAGCGTGGCGCTGATCGGTTTGATCGCCCCCTTGCTCACCGTGGTAGTGATTCAGCGCTCGCCGCTGCGCACCCACCAGTAACCTCCGCGCTCCCTGCATCCCTGCGCCTCTGCGAGAACCTTTTCAGGAGTTGCGATCTACCGGTCAGGGTTTGAGTTTGACCGGTTGCCCGTGGGGTGTATCCAGGTAGGCCTGCTCCCAGTCCGCGCGCATGCCATCCATGGTTTGCCGGTTTATTTCACTGTGGCCGGCAACCAGGCCTTCGAGCGCCCGTAAAACGCAGCGGTAGTAGGTTTCCTGGTCGTCGCTGGCGCCGCTGGCCTCGGCCTGCTTTAGCGCCTCGCCGAGCGCCTCGGACCAGGCCGACGCGCTGAACATCCCGTTTTGAACCAGGGTATCGGCGATGGCCAGCGCCTGCGCCTGCCAGGCTTCCGCGAAAACCGGCTCGCCATCGACGCCGGCGAGTGGTTTCAGTGTCTTATCGGGTTCGTCCATTCAAGCCTCCGCCAGGTAACTTTCCCACAGATCGAGGTATACCTTGTCACGACTGCCCTGCGCTTCCGGCCAGAGCTCCTCGGCCATGAACATGACGTTGTAACAATACTGGTGAATTTCCTCACCCTGCGCCGACAGGTCCGGATAAACATGGGCGCCATTGCAGACCTGTATGGTTCCACGGCGCCCACGCGCGTACTGCGGCAAACGCGTGTGGCCGCTATGCCCGTGACTCGATGTCATAACCTGCTGTCCAACACTGAAGGCCGGGGCGGCATCGATTTCGGCATCGAAACGAAACGCATGGTCGTGGTCTTCCTGTAGCACCTGCTGCAGACTCAGAGCCGTCGGAGGTTCACCGTGATCGTTCTTCCGGCCCGCGGACTTGCCGCTGCCGACTTCCTGCAGCGTCATCCATTGCGCATCGATGTAGGTCGAGAAATCGGTTTGCGCCCAGGAGTCGAAATACGGGCGGCCGAGATAATCTTCGGGAAGGATTAACTCGCGGCAATGGCGCCACCAGTCGATGGTGATACCCGGGGTGCGCGCGCTTTGCGCAATTCCCCATTCGCGCGCTTCCCAGTCGTGGTGAAAAGGGGTTTCATCGGAGTCGACTTCGATCGGGCCATAGCCCTGTTTACCGCCGAGATCATGAATTCCATCCATGGCGGTTAACCCTCGCCCAGGTCGCGGTCGGTACCAATCATCGAATTGCGCGACACCAGTTCGGCGAGTTCGTCTTCGCTCATATCCTGCGTCCCTGGCGGGCGCTGCGGCAGCACCAGGTAACGTAGTTCCGCAGTACTGTCCCAGACCCGAACCTCGACGTCCTCGTCGATGTTGACGCCGAACTCTTCGAGCACGCCGCGCGGATCGCGCACCGCGCGCGAGCGGTAGGCCGCGGCCTTGTACCAGGCCGGCGCGATGCCGAGAATCGAGAAGGGGTAGCAGGAGCACAGGGTACAGACCACGAGGTTGTGCACCTGCCCGGTATTTTCGACCACCTTCAGGTGACCGGTGGCCTTGCCCAGGTAACCGAGCTCGTCGATGGCGCTAGGTGCGTCCTCCAGCAACCTGCGTTTGTACTCCGGGTCGCACCAGGTCCTGGCGACGACACGGGCGCCCCGCTTCGGGCCTATCTCGTCGGTATATGCCTCGACCCAGGCGTCGATGGTCTGTGGGTTTACCAGCCCTTTTTCGACCAGCAGGGTTTCCAGCGCCTTGACGCGCAGCGCCGACTCGGACGGCAAATGGCTATGCAGATGCTGATGGATATGGGCAACTTCACCGGCGTCGAACTTGGGCATAGGGACAAACTCCGTTTGTGTAGAGTCCTGCAGTCTACTGAATCTACGAATCGATTTCACTTTTCACGACCATAAACCTGAATGAGCACATTGTTTGATCGTTCTAAAATCGTTTAGCAATTACACCACGCACATGCGGGAATCCTATAACACGCCACCATTGCAAGGTCCCCGCTTTCGCGGGGATGACTGGTTGCGGGGATGACAGTTACTTCAGGAAACGGGCGTGGTAGTCGAAGTGGTCTTCGATGAAGCTGGCGATGAAATGATAGCTGTGGTCGTAGCCCGGCTGCATGCGAATTGTGAGCGACTGGCCGGCAGCATCACAGGCTGCCTGAAAGTTATCCGGCAACAACTGTCCCTCGTGTAAAAACTCGTCGCCTTCGCCCTGGTCGATAAGAATATCGACGACACGCGCGCCGCCCTGCACCAGGCAACTGGCATCGTAGGCTTCCCAGGCAGTCTCGTCATCGCCGAGATAGGCGCCGAAGCAGCCCTTGCCCCAACCGCACAAAATCGGATTGGTGATCGGCGCGAACGCCGACACCGAGCGATACTCTCCGGGCAGTTTGAGCGCGCATATCAATGCACCGTGGCCTCCCATGGAATGTCCGCTCACCGACTTGAGTCCGGGAATCAACGGCAGGTTCGCTTCCAGCAACGACGGCAGTTCGGCGCTGACGTAATCAAACATCTGGTAGTGCGGGCGCCACGGATCCTGAGTCGAATTGACATAAAACCCCGCGCCCTGGCCCAGATCATAACGCTCGGGTTCATCGGCCACGTTTTCACCACGCGGGCTGGTGTCCGGAAAGACGATGGCAATACCGTGCTTCGCGGCGAAGCGCTGAAAACCACCCTTGGTGCGCGCGTTGTCATCGCTGCAGGTCAGACCCGACAGCCAGTACAGGGCTGGCACCTGCGTATCGCGCGCCTGCGGCGGCAGGTACACGGAGAAGGTCATCTCGCAATCGCAGCAGCTTGACTGGTGCTGGTAACGATTCAGATAGCCGTCGCTTTCCTTGACGCTTTCAATTTCTTTCATTTAACCAACCTAGAACAGAATGACTGACTTGATGCTCTTGCCTTCATGCATCAGGTCGAAGGCCGTGTTGATCTCTTCCAGCGGCATGGTATGCGTGACCAGGCTATCGAGTTCAATGGTGCCGTCCATGTACTGATCGACCAGGCCTGGCAGCTCGCTGCGCCCCTTGACCCCGCCAAAGGCGGTACCGATCCAGCGGCGACCGACCACCAGGTTAAAGGGGCGCGTCCTGATTTCTTCACCGGCGCCGGCCACACCGATGATGGTCGAGGTGCCCCAGCCCATGTGAGTGCATTCCAGCGCATCGCGCATGACGTTGACATTACCGATGCATTCGAAGGAATAGTCGACACCACCACCGGTCATTTCCTGGATGTATTCGGGCAGTGAACCATCGACCTCCTTCGGGTTGACGAAATCCGTTGCCCCCAGCGCCTTCGCCATTTCCCATTTCCCGGGATTGATGTCGACCGCGAGTATGCGTTCGGCCTTCGCCATCACCGCACCCTGCACCGCCGACAGGCCCACGGTTCCGAGCCCGAAAATGGCAACCGAAGAGCCGGGTTTGACCTTTGCGGTGTTGAGTACGGCGCCGATGCCGGTGGTGACACCGCAACCCAGCAGGCAGGCCTTGTCCAGCGGCGCTGCCTTGTTGATTTTAGCCAACGCAATCTCGGGGACGACAGTGTATTCGGAAAAGGTCGAACACCCCATGTAATGGTAGATATCCTTGCCCCCCTGCGAGAAACGACGGCTGCCATCGGGCATGAAACCGGTCCACACGGTACCGGCAATCGACTGGCACAGGTTGGTCTCAGTAGAGCTACAGAAGCCACAACTGGGCTCACCACATTCGGGAATGTACAGCGGGATGACATGGTCGCCGACCGCCAGGTTGTTGACCCCGGGTCCGCACTCCACGACCTCACATCCCCCCTCGTGACCGAGGATAGCCGGAAACGCACCTTCCGGATCTTCGCCAGACAGCGTAAACGCATCGGTGTGACAGACCCCGCTGGCGTGCACCTTCAACAGGACTTCACCCTCTCGCGGTCCTTCGACCACGACTTCTTCAATTTGCAGGGGCTTCTTCGGTTCCCACGCGACCGCGGCTCTGGATTTCATGACTACTCCTTGAGATTTTGTAGAATTATTTATGGCTGGCAGACTAAATAGATTAGGCAAACGAGTCAAGCAGCTGCCAGACCCTGCGGGCGCGGCTGAAAATATTGAATTTTTTACGTATTATCGACTCAAACACCCATCTAGCCTGCGAGGAGTTCGAAATGCGCCCGTTGCCATCGAAGAAAACCAGGATACTGGTGTTAGTTGGGGTTTTGCTTGGTACCCTCGTCTACAAGTATGCCTCCTCCGCCGGGCCAACCAATGGCTTCGATCTCTCCAATTCAATTATACCGGTCGAACAGATTCTCCACGGCGGACCTCCACGCGACGGCATACCGGCCCTGTCCGATCCAAAGCTGGTAGCGGCGGCGCAGGCCGCGTACCTCAAACCCAACGACCGTGTCGTCGGCATCGTCCTCAACGGCGAATCCCGTGCTTACCCGGTGCCAATTCTGAACTGGCATGAAATCGTCAACGACGAAATCGACGGGCAACGTTTCGCGGTAACCTATTGCCCCTTGTGCGGCACCGCGGTCGCATTCGACGCGACCATCGACGGCAGCTCGACCGACTTCGGGGTCTCCGGCTTGCTGTATAACAGCGATGTCCTGCTGTACGACCGTGAAACCGAGTCCCTGTGGTCACAAATATTGAGTAAGTCGGTCGCCGGTGAGCGCGTCAACAAGCAATTGACCCCGTTGCCGATCAGTCACACCACCTGGCGCGACTGGCGTGAAAAGCACCCCGACACCCTGGTGTTATCCGACGACACCGGGCATTTCCGTGATTACCAGAGAGATCCCTACGCCGGTTACGAACAATCGCGCTCTACCTATTTCGCGGTCAACAATGAGGCGCCCGACATCTATCATCCAAAGGAGGTCGTGCTTGGACTGGGTATCGATGGCGTATACAAGGCATACCCCTTCATCGAACTTGACCGGCAGGGCAAAACGCGCTTTAGCGATTCCGTCAACGGCACGCGCTTCGATTTTGAGTGGGATACGACCAATCGCAGCATCACCGTTACCGACACCGCCGGCCAGGCGGTGGCGGGCGTCCAGGGATTCTGGTTTGCGTGGTTTGCGTTTCACCCGGATACCGAGGTGTTCAAGGCAACGGGGTCCTGAGGTTCGCGCGGACGATGTCTTTTTTGTTAAGCCGGGATTAACCGGGGCAGGATAATGTGACAGAATGTAATTATTTTCTGGATCGCCTTGTTACACCCGCGCAACATACTGCTGGCAGGTCTGGTATCTGCGACCATTTTCCACCCCTCGCTGGCAGCAGAGGACTGGAGCCTGTGTCGCTTCCCATCGTTTGAATACCTCGTAAGTGATGGCCTGGTGGGTGACGAGGCCCAGGCTGAAGCATTGTCCCTGGTCACTGAAGGCGAAGAACGGGTCCACCTCGCCGGTAACGCCAGTCTTGTCAGCACGGAGCAGCGAATCGATGCCGACGATATTTTTCTGACCCGCTCCAGCGAGGAAATCAGGGCTAGCGGCGACGTCCTTTTTGCCGATCAGAACTACCGCCTGAAAAGCCCCAGCGTACATATCGATAACCTTAACAACCGCGCCGAATTCGACCAGGCCGCGTTCGAGATAAACAGTAGTCATGCGCGCGGAGAGGCCGAAAAAATTGAGAAGCTGGACCCGTATCGCAACCGCTACAGCGACCTTTACTACACCACCTGCGACCCCGACGACAAAGTCTGGCACCTGCGCGCGGCGGAACTCGAGATCGACAGTGAAAGCGGCATTGGTACCGCGACACATACGACCCTGTATTTCCACGAAGTGCCCTTCCTGTACCTGCCCTATTTCCAGTTTCCGGTAGACGACCGGCGCATGTCGGGCATCCTCGCGCCCAAGGTCGGTTATGCCGAGCGCGACGGCGCCAGCGTAATCGTACCGGTCTACTGGAACATGGCGCCGAACTACGACATGACCATCACGCCGGCCTGGTATCAAAATCTCGGCTTGCAGCTCAACACGGAAAACCGCTACCTCTTCGAAAACCATCGCGGGCAGGTCGATCTTTCCTATATCGATGACAGGGAAACCGATGATTCCCGCTGGTTCAAGCAATGGCAGCACGCGACCGCGCTGCCTTACGATATCAAGACAGGTTTGTTGCTGGCCGAGACGTCGGACGGCGATTACTTTGACGACTTTGCCCTGGTTGCGCCTCAGTACAACGATACCAGGCACCTGGAACGCTATGTGCGTTTCAATCGCGACGGTGAATTCTGGCAAAGTGAGTTAATGTGGCAGGACTACCAGACCCTGGACGAGACCACCAGCGAGAGCGATCGCCCGTATAATCGGCTACCGCGCTTTACCCTGGATGCCGAACCCGAGCCCTGGCAAGCGGATATACAGACACCGGTTCATCTCGAACTGGTCAGCTTCGACCGCGATGACAGCATTACCGGCAACCGCGCCAATTTTGTCACCTCGTTGCGCTGGAACTCACAGCAAAGCTGGTATTTCTTCAAGCCCGATTTACAGCTCGCCTTCACCGACTACGAGCTCGATAACAACCCGGAGGGCAACTCGATCGATCGCGCCCTGCCCACGCTCGGCATCGATTCGGGACTGATTTTCGATCGCCCCGCCGGTTCCACCGGGCAATGGCGACAAACCCTCGAGCCGCGACTTTATTTTCTGTTTACACCGTATGAGAACCAGGACGATATCCCCGATTTTGACACTTCGCTCGCCTCCAGTACCTATAACAACCTGTTCAGAAACAATCGCTTTAACGGGGCTGATCGAATCGGGGACGCCAAACAGGTCACTTTCGGACTGTCCAGCCGTGTGTTCGATAACGATAACGGCGACGAACTGCTCAACGCCCGCGCGGGACAGATTTATTACTTCGACGACCGCCGCGTCAGCCTGGACGGCAAGCGCGACGAGGAAACTCGCTCGGACCTCATCGCCGAGGTCGATTTCTCGCCGCTTTCGACCTTGACCCTGTCAACGCGCCTGGTATACGACCCGGAGGAGAGTGACTTGACCGACACCGATTTTTCGGTCAATTACAGCAACAGCGGTTTCGCCAGCAACTTCGCTTACTACTATACTGAAAACGAACTCGAGCAAGCGCTGGTATCCCTGGCCTACCCCATCGATGAGCGTTGGGCAGTCGTGGCGAAGATCCACCATTCACTCGAATTTGACGAACCGGTGGAGAATTTGTTGGGGATTAACTATGAATCCTGTTGTTGGGGCCTTAAAATACTGGCCGGCCAGACCGGAGACGAAAATGAAGACTTTGCTGAAACGGAAAACAGTATTTATTTCGAGTTCACCTTCAAGGGTTTGAGCCAGGCTGGCCAGGACATCGACACCCGGCTGTTTGAAGCCATTCCTGGCTATACCGCAGGTTTCTGATGATCGAAAATATTAAATGAAGATGCTTCGCCTTTTATTCCTGATTTGCTGCATGCTGATATCGCAGGCGGCAGGTGCTACACAGATATCGCTCGATAAAATTGTCGCCATCGTCGATGAAAGCGTTATCACCGAACGCGACCTGAATAATCGAATTCAGCTGATCAAGATCGATTTTTCGAAAACCGGCCGCCGCCTTCCCAGCGAAGCCGTGCTCAAACGCCAGGTGCTCGAGGCGCTCATCGCCGATTCCTTGCTGATGCAGGAAGCGAATCGCCGCGGCATCAAGATTACCGATGGCCAACTCAACCAGACCATGCAACGCATCGCCCGGCAAAACAACCTGAGCCTGTCCGAATTTCGTCAATCGCTGATCAATGAAGGTGTGGAGTACGACGAATATCGCGAGACGCTTCGACGCGAGCTCACCATCAATAACCTGAGTAATCAGTACGGTCAGCGCCATGCAACCATCAGCGAAGCCGAGGTCGACGAATTCATCAAACTCAGTGGCGGAGACAACAGTAACTACGAATATCGGATGTCACACATACTGATTGCGTTACCCGACGCCGCCACTCCCGAACAGATCGAAAAAGCGCAAGACATCGGCGCGGAAATTCTGTCACAACTCGATCAGGGCGCCCAGTTCGATGAACTCGCCAACACCTTTTCGACCGGCGACACCGCGCTCAGGGGCGGTGATCTCGGTTGGCGCAAGCGGGCCGAAATCCCAAGCCTGTTCACTTCCGAGATTATCACCATGGCGCCCGGTGATCATGCCGGACCGATCCGCAGCGCCAGTGGTTACCACATCATATTCCTCAGGGATCGGCGCGACCTGGAAGTAACCATGAGCAAGCAAACCAAAAGTCGCCACATACTGCTGAAACCAAATGAACTGGTTTCGGAAGACGACGCGAGACTGCGCTTGCTTGAATTCCGCGAAAGAATCGAGGCCGGCGAGGATTTTGAGCGCCTCGCGCGGCTCTACTCGGTCGATTACAGTAGCGGTGTCGACGGCGGGGATATAGGCTGGCTGGATCCCGGTGCTACTGTCAAGGAATACGAAGAGGCAACGAATCAACTCGAGGAAGGCGAGCTCAGCGAGCCGGTTCGGACCCAGTACGGCTGGCACCTGATCCAGCTCACCGGACGGCGCACCATCGACGAAACCGAACAAAACAAGCGCAATAAAATTTATTCCCAATTGTTACAGCAAAAGCAACGCGAAGTCTTCGACCTGTGGAGACGCCAACTGCGAGACGAAGCCTACGTGGTTTTCCCCGACCAACCCGATGCCTGAGGCGCGCATCGTCATCACTTCCGGTGAGCCGGCAGGGATCGGCCCGGACATCATTGCCAGCATCGATCCGGCCGCCTTCGAGGCACGCCTCGTTGTCATTGGCGACCACGATATGCTACGTGCGCGCGCCGAAGCGCTTGGCACAGACACGGCATTCGTTCGCTACGCCTGCAAATCCGCCAATAGCGCGGCGATCGAAGTAATCGATCAGCCCCTGTCGCAACCCTGTACAC
>Ga0255049_10001510_pt1 | contig 12789 bp, 8 predicted proteins | sample JV7_2_3_MG_FD_183615 | JGI IMG/M metagenome (GOLD analysis project Ga0255049, IMG submission 183615) | Seawater microbial communities from Jervis Inlet, British Columbia, Canada - JV7_2_3 | ecosystem: Environmental > Aquatic > Marine > Inlet | place: Canada: British Columbia | collected 2016-10-06
CGGTGTGGAACGGCATGGCGCCTGGCGATGTCTTGAGCGTCGGCAGGCAGCTCGTGGTCTGGAGCAACCGCGTGACTGTCGTACCTGCACCTAACGAACGTATCCGGCGAATTAATTACATCGTGCGCAAAGGCGACTCGCTGTCGCGAATCTCCACCCGCTTCAGAGTCAGCGTCACAGAACTCCTGAAATGGAACGAAATCTCGACACACCAATATCTTCAACCGGGTCAGCGATTGCTTTTGTACGTCGATGTGACTGAACAAACCAGCTAGCAGGCTGTTGAGACAATCTCAGACGGCACACTACTGACACTCAGCAACTACGGATCAGGGGACTGAAAGATGGGATTTCTTGCCGGTAAACGAGCCGTCGTCGTCGGATTGGCGAGTAATCGCTCGATCGGCTGGGGTATTGCCCGGGCGCTCAGAGCCCAGGGAGCCGAACTCGCGTTTAACTATCAGGGCGATAAACTTCAGGGCCGGGTGGAGAAAATGGCCGCGGAACTCGACAGCGAGATCGTTCTACCGCTGGATGTGACCGAAGACAGCCAGATCGATTCGTTCATCGACGGCGTCGCCGCTCATTGGGACGGATTTGACATTCTGGTCCACTCCGTCGCCTACGCGCCGGCCGACCAACTCCAGGGGCGCTACATCGACGCGGTGAACCGAGAAGGCTTTCGTGTCGCCCACGACATCTCGAGCTATAGTTTCGCTGCCCTGGCCAAGGCGGCTCACCCGCTCATGGCCGGACGCCAGGGTGCATTGTTGACCTTAAGCTATCTTGGCGCCATCAGAGCGCTGCCAAGCTACAACGTGATGGGATTGGCGAAAGCGAGTCTGGAAGCCAACACGCGCTTCCTCGCTTACGATCTTGGCCCGGAGGGTATCCGCGTTAATGCCATCTCGGCCGGCCCGATAAAGACTCTGGCGTCGGCGGGTATCAAAGGCATGCGGCAGATGCTATCGACGGTCGCGGAGACATCGCCGCTAAAGCGCAATGTGACGATCGACGACGTCGGCAATTCAGCGGCTTTCTTGTGTTCGGATCTTGCCGCCGGCATCACCGGTCACGTACTTTACGTCGACGCCGGGTACAGCATCGTCGGCATGCAGTTCGACTAGCAGCCTGCTAATACAGGGACAGAGACTGGCCGAGCGGCCGGGCAGCCGCGGACTTAATAGATGGGGTTCAGGACGATATCCGGAATCCTAACCGTCGCATCGTTGCGGACTTCCGCGGCGTATCCGGTCAGTTCGTACATTCCCGCCTGTTCAGCCAGCTGCATGCTACGCAGATTCCGCTCTTCGCGGGGGATAACGTCAACCTGACCCGCCTCGACCGCGGACAACAAGAAGACCGCAGAGTCGCCGCTCGCGAGAGGCACTAACTCGCTGACGACAGCGTCGGCCCCAGGCTTCACGGACCGAAACACGGCCGCGAGAACCTGCGTCGGCACCTGTCCGTCGGTGCGCTCGACCCATGCGGTCGCCGTCCAAGCACCGCCGAGGCCCTGTGCCGCGGCCTCTAGATCTGGATCCTCTTGCCGCTGGAGCGCCTCAAGTGCAGCTAGAAAGTCGGCTGAAGCCGTCTCAGCGAGCTCCTGCGCCGCGGCGCGTAGTAGTTCCTGCTCTACCTGGTCCCGCACGGCGTCGAGGGACTGCTCAGCCGGCGGATGGTGGCCGGTCACACGCAACACCAGCACGTGGTCGTCTGCAAGCTCGATCGGCCCGCTGTTCTCGCGTTGCTCGAGTGCCAGCGGATCGAACGCGGCCTGAACGACTGGAGCGCTAATCGAAAACGGACTCGTGGATCCGTCGCGGGTGAAACCGGACAGCGTCTGCAGAGGCAGCTCCATCTGCGTCGCTACCGATGCGAGTTCATCGAATGCATCGAATGAGCGGTCGGCCAACTCGCTAGCTCGATCGTAAAATAGCTCTTCGGCACGCCGAACTTGGAAATCGAGCGCGAGTTCGTCTCTGACCGACTCGAACGTTCTAACTTCCCCGGCCCTGATTTCCTCCAGGCGAATGATGTGATAGCCAAAATCGGTCTCGACCGGTCCCTGGACATCGCCGACCTCCATCGCGAACAAGGTGTCTTCGAAAGGTCCAACCAGCAGCCCTTTACTGACCCAGCCGAGATCCCCACCCTGACCGCTCGTTCCGGCGTCATCGGACAACTCGGCTACCAATGCCTCGAAGTCCTCACCGGCATCAAGTCGAGCCATGATCGCCGCAGCGTCGGCCGCCGCATCTTCGGTATCCAAACTGAGCAGAATGTGTCTCGCCTGCCGCTCTTCGTCGGTCTGGAATCGGTATCTCTCGTCCTCGTAGTACGTCGCGAGTTCCTCTTCCGTGACCTCAACATCCGCGGCTAGATCGGCTCCCTGAACTTCGATGTACTCTAGATCGACGCTCTCGTCACTGTAGTACGCGGCCTTGTTCAGTTCGTAATGCGCCGCGATCGCCGCCTCGTCTACCGTCGCCTGATCCAGGAAATCCTCGACCGTATACATCGCGTAGGCAACTTCCCGACGCTGGTTGTACAGCTCTACATAGCGGATATATTCCTCGCTCGTGTAGAATCCCGACGTCATAATGCCGGCTTGCAGTTCGAGCAGCGAGAGCTGTTCACGCTGCAGCGCCAGAAATCCGGCCTCGGTCATTCCAGCGTTCAGCATGGTCGCGCGGAAAACGTCGAGGGAGAACTCTCCGCCCACCTGAAACTCCGGTCGCTCACGGACCGCATCCGTGAGACGGTCATCGGATATGCGGTAACCGGCCGACTCCACTTGCTGAATCAGCGCTTCGTTTCGAATCAGCCGCTCCAAGACGGCCAGTCGCAGCTCTCGCTGTAATTCGTCCGTGATTTCGATCCGATACAATTCTTGATACTGATTCTGCTGGGTCTGCAGGTTGCGCTCGAATTCGAGAATCGGTATGTCGTTGCCGTTAACCTTCGCCGCGAACGTCGTCCCAGTCAGACTGAAGTCGACCCCCCAGAAAATGAAGGCGACAGCGAGCAGCCCGAGGATAACGACGGCGACCCATCGACCAATTCCATCGCGCATTGCTTGCAACATGACGTGCCTTCTTCTCTAAGTTCCAACAACCCAGGGCCAAGAAAAAAGGACAGATCTACGTTCGTGAGAAAATAGATCTGCCCCGTCGATATGGCGGAGTGGACGGGACTCGAACCCGCGACCCCCGGCGTGACAGGCCGGTATTCTAACCAGCTGAACTACCACTCCGGCTAGTTTTCTTGGTGGGTGCTGAGGGGATCGAACCCCCGACCTTCGCCGTGTAAAGGCGACGCTCTCCCAGCTGAGCTAAGCACCCCCTGGGACAGAGCCGGCTAGTTTACGGCTTCCTTTAAAGCCTTGCCAGCTTTGAACCCAGGCACATTACTGGCTTTGATCTGAATCGTCTCACCAGTTCTGGGATTGCGTCCGGCTCGCGCCGCGCGATGTTTGACGCTGAATGTTCCGAATCCAACGATAGAGACCTGCTGCCCCCCGCTCAACGAGGATGAGATGCTGCTCAGTACGGCGTCGACCGCACGACCGGCATCGGCTTTGGAAAGATTAGCTGCACTTGCTACTGAATCGACGAGTTCCGCTTTGTTCATTGCGTTCCCTTTTGCGAGTTAAATGATAATCCCCAGACGCACACTGACGTCTACCCAAGAAAGACCTGTCCGGAGGCCAATCGAACCCGCGACGTTTTCGCGTGCAAACGTTACGGTACCTCTAGAACGGGGAACTTATACCAAGGCGTATTTTGCGCTGTCAAATAAGAGTTGCGGCGCTAGTGCGGCAGCACGACTTCGCTCTTCTCCGAGTCTGCAGGCTCGGCATCACGCTTTTCGCCCGCGGCTTCTTTATCGCGCGCCGGTTCAGGCATGTGTTGTAGTGCCAACTCAAAGACCTCGTCGATCCATTTGACCGGAAGAATTGTCAGTTTGTCCTTGATGTTCTTCGGTATTTCAACCAGATCCTTCTCGTTGTCGGCTGGGATCAGTACCGTCTCGATGCCCCCCCGGTGCGCCGCCAGCAGCTTCTCCTTCAGCCCGCCGATGGGCAGCACTTCGCCTCTCAATGTGATCTCACCGGTCATCGCGACGTTCGATCGCACGGGGATCTTGGTCAACGCCGACACCAAAGATGCGCACATTCCGATACCGGCCGAGGGCCCATCCTTCGGTGTCGCGCCCTCTGGAACGTGGATATGCACATCGGAGTTCTGATGGAAATTCTCGTCGATTCCAAGCACAGCGGCTCGACTGCGTACGACCGTCATCGCCGCTTGAATGGACTCCTTCATCACATCGCCGAGCTGTCCGGTATGAATTAACTTGCCTTTACCGGGAACAACCGCACCTTCGATCGTCAACAACTCGCCGCCCACCTCGGTCCAGGCAAGACCGGTAACCTGGCCGATCTGGTCGCTATCTTCAGCACGACCGTATCGGTGACGCTGGACTCCGAGAAAGCCGTTGAGATTACGATGCGTTACCCGCACGGTACTTTTGCGCGGCCTGAGCAACAACTTCTTGACAACTTTGCGGCAGACGTTGGCGATCTCGCGCTCGAGATTTCGAACGCCTGCCTCGCGCGTGTAATAACGGACGATGTCCAGTATGGCCGAGTCGGAAATCCTGAGCTCCTTTTCCTCGACCCCGTTCTGCGTCATCTGTTTCGGCAGCAGGTACCGCTTGGCGATATTAAGCTTCTCATCCTCGGTATAACCGGGCAGGCGAATAACTTCCATTCGATCCAGTAACGGCGCAGGAATATTTAAGCTGTTCGCAGTACAGACGAACATGACCTCCGACAGGTCGAAATCCACCTCGAGGTAGTGATCGTTGAATGTCGAATTCTGCTCGGGGTCGAGCACCTCCAACAGCGCAGACGACGGGTCACCCCTGAAATCCATCGACATCTTGTCGACTTCATCTAGCAAAAACAGAGGGTTACGGACTTTGACCTTGCTCATGTTCTGGACAATCTTGCCCGGCATCGAGCCAATATAAGTACGCCGATGACCGCGGATCTCTGCTTCGTCCCGGACGCCGCCCAGCGACATACGGATAAACTTGCGATTTGTCGCACGCGCAATACTCTGCCCAAGCGATGTCTTGCCGACACCGGGTGGACCCACGAGGCAAAGGATCGGGCCCTTGAGTTTCTTGACGCGTTGTTGCACGGCCAGATACTCCAGAATGCGCTCCTTCACTTTCTCCAACCCGTAGTGGTCTTCCTCGAGAACCTGCTCGGCTTCCTCCAGATTCTGCAAGACCTTAGTGCGTTTTTTCCACGGCACCTTGACGAGCCAATCGACGTAGTTACGCACCACGGTCGCTTCGGCGGACATCGGCGACATGAGCTTCAATTTGTTCAGCTCCGAGTTCGCCTTCTCCTTGCCTTCCTTGGTCATCCCGACCGTTTTGATCTTGTTCTCTAAGTCAGCGAGTTCGTTCGGCGCATCCTCGAGATCACCCAACTCCTTCTGAATGGCCTTCATCTGCTCATTCAGATAGTACTCATGCTGACTTTTCTCCATTTGCTGTTTGACGCGGCCACGAATTCTCTTTTCGATCCGCAGTACGTCGATCTCACCGTCGACCAGGCCGAGTACGTGCTCCAGGCGCAACCTGACGTCACTGATCTCGAGGACTTTTTGTTTGTCCGAAAGCTTCAGGGCCATGTGGGCGGCGACGGTATCCGCCAACCTCCCGGGTTCCTCGATTCCGGAGAGCGACGTCAGGATCTCCGGCGGTATCTTCTTGTTCAGCTTGACGTACTGCTCAAACCGAGACACGACGGATCGCGCCAGTACCTCCATCTCACGCTCGTCGAAATCTTCCGCCTCGGGTAGTTCCTCGAGCTCGGCGGAGAAGCACTCACCAATCTCCAGATTCCGGATTCGTGCCCGCCGGCTACCTTCGACCAATACCTTGACGGTACCGTCGGGCAGCTTCAGCAGCTGGAGGATAGTTGCGACCGTACCGATCTCGTAGATGTCCGCTTCGGCGGGATCGTCGACGTCGGCCTTGGTCTGCGGAACGAGGAAGATCTCCTTGCCCGCCGACATGGCCTGATCCAGCGCGACAACCGATTTTTCCCGCCCCACAAAAAGCGGTATCACCATGTGCGGGTAAACCACCACATCGCGCAGCGGCAGTATGGGCAGTCGCTTAGGCTCTCCCAGATCGGGATCGTCTGTATCCACTCTGTAAACTCCTCACCGACGGCTCGCTCGATGCCAGCCTAACCTCATCAATGAGGGCGCCGGCTCCAAAATTCAAGCGCGGGAGAACGCTCCCTGCGCGGGCTCTCAGCGGCGTTCGTCTCCCACGGCCGCTGGCTCCTCGGTCTCATAAATAATGTAGGGCTCGGTCTCGCCCGTCACGACGGTCTCGTCCACGACCACTTTCGTCGCATTCGTCATGGAAGGAAGGTCATACATCGTGTCGAGTAGGACATTCTCGAGAATCGTCCGTAGTCCGCGGGCGCCGGTTTTGCGCGCCATGGCCCGATTGGCGACTGCGCGCAAGGCATCGTCGCGCAGTTCGAGTTCGACGCCTTCCATATCGAAGAGTTTCTGGTACTGCTTGGTCAGCGCGTTCTTCGGTTCGACGAGAATCTCAACGAGCGCGTCTTCGTCAAGCTCCTCGAGAGTCGCGACAACCGGTAAGCGGCCGACAAATTCAGGAATGAGGCCGTACTTGATCAGGTCTTCCGGTTCCACTTCCTTCAACAGCTCGCCCAGATGCTCATTGCTGTCGGGGCTCTTCACGTCGGCAACGAAACCGATGCCACTCTTGGAAGAACGGCTCACGATGATCTTATCGAGACCCGAGAACGCGCCACCACAGATGAAAAGGATATTGGCCGTATCGACCTGGAGGAACTCCTGTTGGGGATGCTTACGCCCCCCTTGGGGCGGCACGGACGCAATCGTACCTTCGATCAGCTTGAGCAGTGCTTGCTGCACGCCCTCACCTGAAACATCCCGGGTGATCGACGGATTATCGGATTTGCGGGAAATCTTATCGATTTCATCGATATAGACGATGCCGGTCTGAGCTTTATCGACGTCGTAGTCGCACTTCTGCAGAAGCTTCTGAATGATGTTCTCGACGTCCTCACCGACATACCCGGCCTCGGTCAGCGTCGTCGCGTCGGCGATCGTAAACGGCACATTCAGGAGCCGTGCGAGCGTCTCCGCCAGTAGCGTCTTACCGCAGCCGGTCGGGCCTATCAGCAAGATATTGCTCTTCGCGAGTTCGATATCGTCCTTACCGCGCTCACCGAGACGCGTCTCCAACCGCTTGTAGTGGTTGTAAACGGCAACGGAGAGCACTTTCTTCGCGCTCTGCTGGCCAATAACGTACTCGTCCAGGACACCCTTGATTTCTTGGGGTTTTGGCAGTTTGTCACCGCCACGCTCAGCACGATCATCGAGCTCTTCGCGAATTATGTCGTTACACAGCTCGACACATTCGTCACAGACGAACACCGACGGGCCCGCAATCAGCTTACGAACCTCGTGCTGGCTTTTGCCACAGAACGAACAGTACAGCAGCTTGCCGTCGTCCGATTTGCCGCGGGAATCCTCGCTCATCTATCGTCCTTCGTCCCGAAAAAAGAGAATACTATCAACCTTATAGCATTTGTCTCAGGGCTCTGCCAAGGCCCGTTTCGCAGTTCCTGGGATCTTGCCCCAAATCAGGGCAATATTCCGTAACTCCTTGAATTATCAGCTACTGCCTGATTCTTCAAGGCGTTCTTCGAGCACGGTATCGATTAGACCGTATTCAACCGCGGTTTCTCCATCCATGAAATTGTCGCGATCGCTGTCGGTTTCGATCGTCTCCAGGGGCTGTCCCGTGTGCTTGGCCAGAATCTCGTTCAGCCGCTCTCTGAGTTTCAGGACTTCTTTAGCCTGGATATCGATATCCGACGCCTGGCCCTGGAAACCGCCGCTGGGCTGGTGAATCATGATTCGTGAATGCGGCAAACAATAGCGTTTACCCTTGGCACCGCCGGCGAGCAGCAAGGACCCCATGCTGGCGGCCTGCCCGACGCAAATCGTGCTCACATCAGGCCTGATGAACTGCATCGTGTCGTAGATCGCTAAACCCGCCGTGACCACGCCACCCGGAGAGTTGATATACAGATGGATGTCCTTATCCGGATTCTCGGATTCGAGATACAGTAATTGCGCGACAACTAGATTGGCGACGTTATCTTCGATACCGCCGACAATGAACACGACCCGGTCCTTCAGTAGCCTTGAATATATATCGTAGGCCCGTTCACCACGCGCCGTCTGCTCCACCACCATGGGCACCAGATTCAGTCCTGTGACACTCACCGTCTCGCTCCTTATCTCTCGTCAGTCTTGATTACGGTCCGGGGCAGATTACACCGCCATGAACTCATCGAAGTCCATCGACTTCTCCGCAGTCTTAGCGTTTTCCAGCAGAAAAGCCACTACTTGTTCCTCTAAAACACCCGCTTCCAATTGGGCCATCAGGTCGGGATCGCCTCGGTAAATGCGCGCCGCTTCGGCGGGCTGTTCGTACTGCGCAACCAATTCCTCAAGCCGACTGTCCAGCCGCGAGCGGTCCAGCTGAAGGTCGTTGGAGCGGACCAGCTCCTGCACGAGCAGGCCGAGCGCCGCTCGGCGCCGCGCCGGTTCGGCGAAATTTTCTCGTGGCGGTGCCTGCTCCGGATCTTCGATATTCAGCTGCTGCATCGCGCCCGACTGCAAGGCCGTTATCTCCTGCTCGATCAACGCCTTAGGAACATCGATCTGATTTGCCGCGAGCAGACTATCGAGCGCTCGACGCTTGGTTTCCGTCCGTAGCCGTTGTTCGAGTTCGCGCCCCATATTCTCGCGCAGCTGCTGACGCAGAGCCTCGACACCGCCTTCGGTAATCCCGAAGGCCTGCAGGAACTCCTCATCGATAATGGGCAGTGCTTTTTCCTCCACGCGCTGAACCGTGATCTCGAATACGGCTTTCTTGCCCGCCAGCGTGTCTGCAGGATAATCCTTCGGAAACTTCACTTTTGCCGATTTCGATTCCTCGGCAACCATTCCCTTGAGCGCCTTGTCGAAGCCCTCGATTACCTGGCCCTCGCCGACCACGATCGGTACGTCTTTACCCTCGCCGCCTTCGAATGCCTCTTTACCAATCTTGCCGACGAAGTCCACGATGACGCGATCACCCGGCGCCGCTTTGCGCTCCACGGTCTGCCAATCGGCCCGCTGGTTTCTTAGCCTCTCAAGCATGTCGTCGGTATCGGTCTCGGCGATCTCGACTCGAGGTTTCTCGATGGTTAGAGAGCCCATCGATTTCAGCTCAATCTCGGGATAGACCTCAAATGTCGCCGTGAAAGAAAATTGCTCGTCATCGGCTCCGCTCTTCGGCTCGATCCTTGGGCTCCCAGCAGGGCGCAACTGCTCCTGAACGAGGGCGCGCGAGTAGCTCGAGCGGATAACGTCGGTAACAACTTCATGCCGGACCTGGTCACCGTAGCGCTGCTGCACGACTTTCACCGGAATCTTACCGGGCCGAAATCCCTTGATCTTGGCGGTCCGTCCGACCCGCGTCAGCCGCACGCTGACTTCCCGTTCGATCTCAACGCTCGGGACGCGCACGGTCATGCGGCGCTCCAGCCCACCCGGCACCTCGACCGACACGTCCACGGCGTTCGTTGTGGTTTCGTTCACTGCTTCACCTGACTCCGACGGCGGCTCAAATGAGTGCCCATTCGGTAAAAAATATTGCGTAAGTCATTGAGACGGCTGGTGCGAAAGGGGAGACTCGAACTCCCACGGGTTGCCCCACTGGATCCTAAATCCAGCGCGTCTACCAATTCCGCCACTTTCGCTCACGGCCGCTCGTGGCTGCCATTATAACGAACTAGCTTTCTAGCTCAGCGAACCAGGAGGCCGAGCTGCCAGGCCATGAATGCGACCTGATCCGCCGTCTCCGACACACGATCGGAGAGCGGCTTACCCTGGCCGTGACCCGCGGAACGGTCGACCCACAAAAGCACCGGCTCCTCATTCTGATCACTGACGGTCGCGGCCTGCAGGGCGGCTGCCATCTTTCGTGCATGCAGCGCGTGTACGCGAGTGTCGTTCTCTCCCGCCGTCAATAACGTCGCCGGATACGCCTGGCCGGCGGCGATGTTCTGGTACGGAGAATAGGCGCGGATGAAATCGAACTGTTCGGGGTCCTCCGCTGTTCCATACTCCGGCACCCAGTAACGCGCCATCAGAAAATTCTGGTAACGCAACATATCCAGCAGCGGCACGCCGACGATGGCGGCGGAGAATAGCTCAGGGCGCTGTGTGATCGCCACTCCGGTGAGCAGTCCGCCGTTCGACCGACCGGCAATACCCAAGCGCTCCACGCGGGTATACCCGCTCGCGATCAGCCACTCTGCCGCCGCGTAAAAATCGTCGAAGACATTCTGCTTGTCAGCGAGCATGCCGGCTCGGTGCCAGTCCGCGCCGAACTCACCTCCACCGCGGAGATTAGCGACCGCATACACGCCGCCTCTGCTGAGCCAGGGCAGCCACTCGGCCGTAAAGTTCGGCGTCAGGGATATATCGAAGCCGCCGTAACCGTAGAGCAGCGTCGGGTTGTCTCCGTCGAGTTCCAGGTCGCGACGATGAACCAGAAACATCGGAATTCGGGTGCCGTCGGCGGAGGGGTAGAAGATCTGAGTGACCGTCAGATCGCGCGTATTCACGGGAAGCTCGGGCCGCCGCCACAGCGCAGTCGAGCCGAGCGCCAGATCGACCCGATAGATCCCCTCGGGTTCGCTAAAGGTCTCAAATCTCAGCCAGGCCGTGTCGAGATCCGGATGGGTCGCGATTGAGGCGCTGCCGATACCGGGTAGCTGTACATCGGTCAGCCGCTTGCCGTCGCGGTCGAACACGCTGATACGACTGTACGCGCTGGCCAGATAGTCCACGACGATGCGGCCTGCGGCCGGTGAGATGCCGTCGATGACCGCGTCTTCATCGGCCGCAATCAGTTCGCGATAAGCCGCTGGGTCGGCGCTCGCAAGATCAAAGGTGATGACCCGCTTGTTGGATGCCCCCAGCGTCGTCAGCGCGTAGAAAGTAGCGCCTTCGATAAAGCCGACCGTCAGTGCATCCTCGCCGACCAGAAGATCACGACGAACCAATTCGCCCGTCTGACGCCAGTGCTCCAGATCGTACGCCCAGACATCGTTCGAGTCCGTACCGGTAAAGTAGATCACGACGAGCCAACGGCCGTCCCGGGAAACTATTGGATATGGCCCCCACGTCGTTGCCAGCTCGCCTTCGGTGTACTGCTCGAAAAGCACGGGATCGTCAACGGCATCGCGACCGAGGCGATGCACCGTGATCTGACCGGAATAAGGATTGTCGACCTCCGACAGTCGCCGAACGATGAAGTGCTCGTTGTCGTCCAGCCAGTCGATCGCATCGACGCGTCCACTGATCTCGTCCTCGAGCCAGTCGCCGCTGTCCGTCTCCAGAACAAAGGCCGTGGTCTGCTCGTCGCCGGCATGGTAGGTCCCGAACGCCACATGACGTCCATCGGGACTCGGTCGATACCAGTCGAGGGCCAGCAGTCCCGACTCGTCGAGTGTGTTCACATCCAGCAGCACTTTCGGCAAACCACCATCGGGCATAGCGTAAAGAACGGGCTGCGGTTGGTCCCCCCGGCGCAGCGTATAGAACAGCCAGTCAGCCGCTTCCCGAGGGGTTCCGTAGGCATCGAGCGACAGAAGCTCCGTTAACTCCGCCTCCAGAGTCGCACGTCCGTCGAGCCCCTCCAGCACGGCGCGTGTGTAGCCGTTCTGCGCATCGGTCCACACGCTGACCCGTTCGTCGAGTTCCGCGTCCTCGCCCTCAAGCTCGGGCGCATCGCTACCTTCGAGCCAGAGATAGGGGTCCTCGATCGTCACTCCCTGGAGCGTGTAGCTGGTGGCCTGCCGCTCGGTCGATGGCGGCGCGGCGGATACAGGGAAAGCTGAGGCCATAAGCAGCAAAGACGCTAGACGTCCAGAGAGCGGTCGATAATGAGTTCGCATAGAGTCAGGAACAAGTTGGTGGGCCGTGTAGGAATCGAACCTACAACCAACAGATTAAGAGTCTGCTGCTCTGCCTGATTGAGCTAACGGCCCGTGAATTTCTCCTCAAAAAGAATGGGGTGGACGATGGGACTCGAACCCACGACGACCGGGATCACAACCCGGGGCTCTACCAACTGAGCTACGCCCACCACTGTGTAACGAAAATTTTCTCCCAAACTGGCGCGCCCGGCAGGACTCGAACCTGCAACCCCCGGCTTAGAAGGCCGGTGCTCTATCCGGTTGAGCTACAGGCGCTCGTAAAAATCCTAACAAGTTGCGCCCAGAATAGCCTAACTTGCTGGACCACGAAATGGTCGGGGCAGACGGATTCGAACCGCCGACCCTCTGCTCCCAAAGCAGATGCGCTACCAGACTGCGCCATGCCCCGTTGAATTCGGACGTCACGCCGACGCCAGCCCGCCATGTTAAGTGCGCGTGACGAGAGACGTCAAACCAGATTAAGCCCTGGAGGCCGTCAGAAGCGCCGCTGTTGGGCACCACGCTGGCCGCGCAGGAGCTTCGCTCCGAGTAAAGAAGCTATGCCGCGGCCGCCGCGATTCGTTATGATCTGGTGGTTAGCAGCCTGTCGAATCAGGGCGATCGTATCGAGACGGATGGGAAACCGGTCCATGAGG
>Ga0255049_10001511_pt1 | contig 12778 bp, 11 predicted proteins | sample JV7_2_3_MG_FD_183615 | JGI IMG/M metagenome (GOLD analysis project Ga0255049, IMG submission 183615) | Seawater microbial communities from Jervis Inlet, British Columbia, Canada - JV7_2_3 | ecosystem: Environmental > Aquatic > Marine > Inlet | place: Canada: British Columbia | collected 2016-10-06
CGAAGGAAGGCGGTGCGTCATAAAGGATGAAGTCGTAGTCCGTGGCGGGCTCGAGGGCCTCGCGCAGGCAGAAGTACTCCTCGCCGCCGTGTGCCGCAACCTCCTGTGGAAAAAGCGCCAACGACTTGTTGGACGGAACCAAGTCCAGGTGGGGATGACGCGCTGTCACGATGGGCAGCGGCGGCGGCGTTTCTTCACCCAACATCACGTCGAGCAGCATGTCGAGCGCCGTCTTGCGCGCCGCGCCCACATCGATGCCCAGCACCTTACCGAGCTGGCCCTGCGGGTCGAGATCGACAAGCAGCACGCGATGTCCTTTTACCCGCGAGAGGTAATCCCCCACATTGGAGGCGAGCGTAGTCTTACAGCTGCCTCCCTTCTCATTGATGAAGGCGATGCGACGCAGAATGGGCGGGGCCCCCCGGTACGAACACGACGCGCTCAGCGTCGCTTCCTAGCTCTCAACACGTCCAGTCTACAGTTTGCGGTTACAGCTGTGAAGGATATTTGCTGGCCGGAGCCACCGATTCACGCTACTTCGAGCGCCGCTCCAGGCGACGCTGAAGCGCGGCTTCCAGAGGGGCGGCTCGGGCAAGCTGTACTGGGGTAATTGACACACGGTTCTCACGCAGGATGGAGACGTCGGTACCGTCGAGATCCTCCGACTCGCGGATCGCACCCGAGGCGTCGTGAACGAAGATGCCCTCTCCCTTGCGCCGGAACAGCCGCTCGTAGCCGACCCTCGCCAGGCGCGTCACGACGCGGGGCGTATCCAGATCGGCCTCGATGGGGAAGTTCACGCTCAGCAGGTCGACACCCTGTGGATAACCCTCGCTCCACACCGTCTGCACGATCTCCGCCGAGAGCGCGGCCGCGCGCGGCCAGAGATCCAGAAACTCAGCCTCCCGGATGCGCTGCTTCCACTCCCGATCGTGGCCCGGGATCCCCACCGAGAAGGCCAGAGCGGGCAGTCCCGCGATCCAGCCCTCCATGGCCGCGCCCACCGTGCCGCTCGACAGGAAGAAGCCGAGGCCCGTGTTGAGGCCGATGTTCACGCCGGACACCACCATCGCGGGTGGCTCATCGAAAAGGGAATGCACACCGAGGTTGGTACAGTCCGCGGGAAAGCCAGCTACTGCGACAAGCTCGAGATCCTCGCGGGTCTCGCTGCGCACGTGAATCTCGTCCCAGCGCGTGATGGCTTTGGAGATCCAGCTCCGCTCGCGATCCGGCACCACGATCCGGATGGGGGCAACCTTGGCCAGGGCGCGCGCGAACGGGAGCAGCGCGGGAGAGTCCAAGCCGTCATCGTTGGTCAGCAGGATGTACGCCACGGGGCAGCAGGATAGCCGGCCGGCGGGTACGATTCCCGCTGGCATGACGCAAACATTCTGAGCACGCCCAGCGGGCAGACACGGAAATGCCGAACCTCGAAGCGATCCGCCGCGGGCTCGCGGCCCACAAGCCTGTCCTGGCACAGGCTCACGAAGCTGTGGCTCTACAAGCCGCCGTGGCACTCATCCTGTACGAGCCGCAGGGCGGCCCGCCCGAGCTTCTCTTCATCGAGCGGGCCCAATCGAAGCGCGATCCCTGGTCGGGGCAAATGGCTTTCCCGGGAGGCCGGCACGACTCGAGGGATCGTGGCCTGGGGGCTACCGCGGTACGCGAGACGCACGAGGAGATCGGCCTGCGTCTGGCGCAACCGATCGGCCGCGTGGACGACGAAACCGGCGGACGGGCGCCCGACCGCCAGCTGCTCGTGGCTACCTTCGTGTACCAGCTGGAGGAACGTCCCAAACTCAAACTCAACCACGAAGTGAGCTCGACCGTCTGGATCCCCCTGCCCTGGATCCTCGATCCCGCCTCGGCCGTCCGCTACCGCTTCGAGCATGACGAGTTCCGGGGCAACTTCCCGGCCCTACGTTACGAGCGCTATACGGTTTGGGGGCTGACCTACCGCATCCTGGGGAGCTTTGTGAAGGTGATGGGGCGCTTGCTGCCCTCAGACCAGGGGCGGTAGGCGGGGGGTCAGGAGACGGATCGAGGCGATGGTCTGACCCAGCATGGCCGCCATGCCCAGCAGCCCTGGGGCGCGTCCACCCTGGCTCCAGTTGCGCCGCACGAAGGCGGCCGCCAGCAGCAGGTTCAGGTAGGGAATCCAGACCCCGAAGCCCATGGCCAGCGCCCAGCCCGAGCCGCGCGCAAGTGCCAGCATGAGCACCCACGCCAGTGCGGTGATCAGCGCGCCCGAGCTGGCCGCAAACAGAAGCAGATCTCCTCGGTCCTGCGTCGCGCCGTCCATGAGCTGGATCACGAATGTCGTGGACAGCCCGAACACGAGCAGCAGCAGTGCGCGAGAGAGATCCGAGAGCGGCGGCGCCTGGGGTTCCGGTGTCGTCATCGAATGTACTCGTTCGCGATCTCCCGCTTGCCTCTCCCGGCCAGAACGTGAAACGCGCGGATGCGCTTGATGCTCTGGGGCGAGAGCTGACCGAGCGGGACGTGGACGATCTTGCGGTCGAGGCGGGTCGCAAGCGTCTTGAAGAAGCTCCGCGGGGGACGCGCGGCTACGTGGACGATCAGCCGCTCCGGACTGTAGTCCAGCGCCGCCAGCAGGAGCACTTCGGCCTTTGTGCGCGCCGCAGCGTAGTCGGGATCGCTCCACACATCGAACAGACGGCGGGGCGGATAGCTCATCAGGAGTCCGCCGTACTCGCAGCGCGCGATCCCCGGCCCGACGATCCCCTGAGTCGGACTCGTCGAGTAGAAAGCCATGTCCGACTCCTGCTCGTGCTCACCCAGCCAGGTCATGCGGTAGGGGTAGCGTTCGTCCTCCGGATCGTCGTCCAGAATCACGACGACGCAGCTCACCTCCCCGGGCACGAGGCCGAGCTCCCGCACGTAGATACGCCGCTCGGTCGCCCAGTGACGCAGCGTCTCTCGCATATCGATCCCGTCCAGGATCGAGGCTCGAAAGGGCTCGACGCGCACATTCTCTTCCGAAACCAGCCCCTTCCCCTTCTTGCGCAGGAACTGTGCGTAGCCCTCGATCACCAGGTCCTCGGGGGGGTAGGAACAGAAGCCGTTCTCGTCAAAGCCCTCCAACCACTCGCCGGAGTAGCGTTCACGCTTTCGCCTCCGCACCAGTGATAGTGGACGCTTGGGCCGGTGGAAACGCGGACGGATGCGCAGGGTACGTGTCTCGAGCTCCAGCTCCTCGGCCCGGATCTGGATGCTGGGAAGCTCGCTCACCTCATCCTGCCACGGATACGCCATGCTGAGCTCGTAGGTTTCGTACAGCAGGTTCTCGTCGCCGATCCCGCGCACCGCCAGCAGGAAGTCATAAGCATCGCACAGCAAGCGGCCGCTTAAGAGCGCCAGGTTGCGCGAGTAGCGACTGAAGACGTCACGCTGCCACGCGCGCAGTGTCTCGCCGCTGAGCGCCTCCCAACGTCGGGCCGCCAGATTGAAGAGCGCGAGCTGCGTGCGCAAACGGTCCAGCGGCGCACCGGAGCGACGCGCCAGCTCTCGCATCTGCTTCAGGTATTCGGGCCCCGTGTCGGGGCCGTAGCCGTCCAGAATCCGGAAGGGACCGACCTGGCGCCCGCTGGAGTGCGGCGCCTCCGTTTCAGGCTCGGGCTCGGGCACGCCCGAGCGGAGCAGCTCATACACCGCTTCGATCGCGGGCGCTTCGGCCAGCACTTCACCCAGACACTCGGGATGCAGGTTGAACAGCATCGCCTCGGGATGTCGCGGCGGAGCGAACGGTATCCCCTGCGGACGCCCCACCTGTTCGCGCACACCCTCCGCATGTTCCATGCCACAAACCAGAAGCACAGGGCCGCCGTGCTCCTCGTACAGCCGCTGCAGGTGATAGGCCATGGCCGCCTCGCGCCGCGCGTCGAGCGGATCGCGCGGGCGCGCTGCGTCGCGGACTGCACGATAGTACGCTCGCAGTCCTACGCGGTGCACAGCGTACGAGTCCGGCACCGGATCGCGGTAGTCGGCGTATCTCTCTACCTCCATATCGACCAACGCAACCTCGGAGCCGAGCTCGAGGGCGCTGCGCAGCGCCTCGATGCCGGCATCGATCGGCTCGATGGGCAGGTAGATCATCTCCCCGTCCGAGGAGGGCAAGACGACGACAGAGAGCTGGGGCAGGCGAGCGACCGCGCGCAGCACGATCTCTCTCAGGCTCGCCGGAAGCTCGACGGCCACGACGCGCGGTTCGAGCTGGCGTATGGTGCGCCGCACCTCGCTCGCAAACTCCACGCGGTAGTGACAGACCGGCAGAATGTGAAGCCAGTCATCGTATGTAAGCGTGAAGAGTCGCCGCTCCGTGCTTTCCTGGCTCATGACTCCGAGAGGTAGCCGAGCGCCTCGCCACCCAGTACCGCTGAGATGCTCTCGCGCAGAGCCTGGTCGACGTCCGTCAGCGATCCCTGGCGCAGGCGTTTCAACGCGTAGCGTACGATGTTGATACCGTCGCGCACCGTGTAGCGCTCGTCTGCGGCGTGGGCCCGCTGCAAGAAGCTCGTCACGTACTCCAGGATCGCCTCATCGGCGAACGGTAGGTGCTTGGTCAGAATCTGCTTCTCCTCCTCCGCTTCCGGAAAGTCGAGCATAATTTGTGGCTGGAGGCGCGAGTGGATGTACTCCGGCAGCTCGTAGGTCGAGGCATCATCGTTCATCGTCGCAACCAGCCGAAAGTCACGATGCGCGCGTACCTTGACGCCCGTAACAATCGACTCGATATAGAGGCGATCGTCGAGCAAGGGCGCCAGGCTGGCCCAGGACTTCTCGCTCATGCGGTTGCCCTCGTCGAGAATGCACACACCCCCTCGGATCATCGCGGATACCAGCGAGCTCGCCGCGTAGCGGATCTCGCCCTCGGCTGCGACCACGGGCGTGATTAAGAGGTCCTCGGGTCGCGTATCCATGGTGGCCTGAAAGATGAAGACGGGACGCTCCAGCTGGCATGCAGCGGCATACGCCAGGGTCGTCTTTCCGACACCCGGCTGGCCGAGCAACCGCGGGTGCATGGGCCGGTCCTCCGGACCAACGACATGCCACGCCGCAAGCAGGGCGCGCAGAACATCCTCCCGCCCCACCCAAGTCACGGGAATCTCGTCGGGGTGGGCGAGGTGAAGCCGTACGCCTTCGATCTCGACCGTCTGACTCACGACTGGAGACGGTAGCGTTACCGCTCTCGCAGCGCTCGGTCCAGCGTCGCTCCTGTCCGAAACAGATCGAGCGGACGTGTGCGATCCAGAACTTCGTGCGGCGCCTGCCCGCGCACGCGCGCGAGCTCGCGCAGCCCCGCCTCGATTCCGCGCACGCCCTTGTCCAGCGCCTTCGGAATCGACTCGTCATCCGAGAGTCGGAGCCGATCAGCGATGGCGATGGTGTTGGCCACTGCGAGGATGTAGCCGAGCACATCGGTGGCGCGCTCCACGGGAAGCGCAGCGAGCGCCGCCCCGAGCAGGCTACCGCGCAACCGCTCCGGCAAATCGAGAGACGGAACCAACGCACCCGTAGCGGGCACGTGCTCCCATGTCTCGGCCTCCTTGGCCTGAAGTGGCCGATAGGCTTGAATGGCCTGCTCGTAGCCGGGAAACCCGAGATCCGAGAGTCGAGACGTGCGCCAGCGCAGCGCATAGTCCTGGCACTCCGCCGGCGTCTCGAACAGCACGCCGTAGACGAGCTGCCAGTAATGATCCTGTGAACCCTTGAAGGTGGCGAGCGCGATCTCGCGTACGCGCGAAAAATGATCCTCTTCGCGCGGCCCAAAATAAACAACACCGTCCACAGTCAGCCAGCCGTCGGGGGGTATGTCCTCTTTGCCAAGCACCGCGACGTCTGTCATCCCCTGCAGGGCCAGGACCCAGATCTCCAGATCCATCTCACGGATCGCACGCACCAGGACCTCATGACCGGCTTCGATCAGCGCATCGATCCACTCCAGCACACGCGGCTGCTCCAGCTCGTAGGTCCCCCAGCAATCGAGGTCGAAGCAGGCGCGCAGCTGCGCCGCGCTGGAGAACTCGAGCATCCAGGCCGCATCCGACATGCCGCCCGCGCGCAGCGTGATACAGACCTCCGCTTCGGGCAGCAGGGGAAGCACGCGCTCCGGATGATCGAGCAGCATCAAAAACTCGCTACGCACTCCGGGTCGCAGCTCCCGATAGGCGTGAGCCTGCAGCTCGGGGCTGAGCGAGCGCAGCTGCTCGCGCGCTGCCTCACGGTTCGTACGCGCCAGGCGCAGCAGACTCGGCCCGGAGACCGCGGAGACCGAAAGCGGGCGCGGCGCTTCAGACACGATCGGGAATCGCCTCGCGAATCGCATCGATCGACTGATCCACGAAGTGGAACTGCAGCGCCTCGCGCACCTCGTCGGGAACCTCTTCCAGATCTTTCTCGTTGCGCGCGGGCAGGATCACCTCGCGAATGCCGGCGCGGTGCGCGGCCAGCACCTTTTCTTTGATTCCACCAACGGGGAGGACCTGTCCACGCAAGGTGATCTCGCCGGTCAGCGCGAGATCACCACGCACCGGTCGCCCCAAGAGCAAGCTGGCCAGCGCCACGAGCATCGTCACGCCGGCCGAGGGACCGTCCTTCTTGAGTGCTCCCGAGGGAACGTGGACGTGAATCTGGTTCTTCTCGAACACGGCGGGATCGATGCCCATGGACTCCGCGTTGGACTGCAGATAGGAGAGAGCCGCCTCCGTGGACTCCCGCATCACGTCCCCGAGCTGGCCGGTCACGCGCAGCCCCGGCTTGCCCTCCATCAAGGCGGCCTCGACGAAGACGATGTCGCCCCCCACGGGTGTCCAGACAAGACCCGTCGAGACGCCGGGCTGGTCGATGCGTTCCGCGACTTCGCGCGTGAATGACGGAAGTCCGAGCAGCGGCGCCAGATCATCTGCTTCGATCCCCACGCGCGGCTCTCCCTCGGCCACGCGGAGCGCCGCTTTGCGTACGACCGCCGCGATCTCCCGTTCGAGGTTGCGCACTCCCGCTTCGCTCGTGTACTCCTCGACGATGCGCAGAAGAGCATCGTCGGAGAATGAGACAACGTCGTCCTTGAGTCCATGCTCATCGAGCTGGCGCGGCACCAGGAATTCCTTCGCAATCCGCAGCTTCTCACGCGCGGTGTAGCCCGGCAGCTCGATCACCTCCATGCGGTCCAGCAGCGGCGGCGGAATGGTGTCGGTGCGGTTGGCCGTCGCGACGAAGAGCACGTGCGAGAGATCGAAGGCGAGCTCCAGGTAGTGATCGCTGAAGCTCGCGTTCTGCTCGGGATCGAGTACCTCCAGCAGGGCGGAAGAGGGATCACCCAGGTAGTCCATCCCCACCTTGTCGATCTCGTCCAGCATGAAGACGGGATTGCGTGAACCGGCCCGCTTGAGGCTTTGAATGATTCTACCGGGAAGCGCACCCACGTAAGTCCGGCGATGGCCGCGGACTTCGGCTTCATCCCGCACGCCCCCGAGCGAGGTGCGTACGAACTCACGACCCATCGCGCGCGCGATGGACTTGCCGAGCGAAGTCTTCCCCACACCCGGCGGCCCCAGGAAGCACAGGATGGGACCCTTGGGCTCCTTCACCAGGCGTCGCACCGCCAGGTACTCGAGGATCCGCTCCTTGACGCGGTCGAGGTCGTAGTGGTCCTCGTCCAGGATCCCCCGCGCGTGCTCGAGGTCGAGATTGTCCTGGGTCTCGGTCTCCCAGGGCAGATCCAGAATCCACTCCACGTAGGTCCGGATCACCGAGCGCTCCGGGGAGTGAGCGGGGAGCGCCGCGAGTCGACTCACCTCCCGTTCGGCGGTCTCGCGCACCGCTACGGGCAAGGCTGCGCGCTCGATCCGCTCGTGCAGCTCATCCCCCTCCGCGGCCTGGTCATCGGACTCGCCCAGCTCCTCGCGAATCTTGCGCAGCTGCTCGCGCAGCAGCGTCTTGCGCTGACCCTCATCGATCTCACCCGCGGCACGCTCCGCAAAGTTCCGGGACACCTGTGCCACGCGAATCTCACGGATCAGGTGACGGATCAGCACGCGCAGCCGTGCCAATACGTCGGTCTGCGCCAGCAGCGCGACCTTCTCGTCGAGCGACAGATTTGCGCCGAAGCCGACCAGGTCGGCGAGCCGCGCCGGATCCTCAATGCGGTCCAGCATCTCCTGTAGCTCATCCGGCAGGTCATCGCGCAGGGCCACGAGCTCCTTGGCCAGGCGTTGTACGGTCCGGCGTGCCGCTTCCGCCTCTGCCGTCTTCTCCAGACGATCCTCGAGGATCTCGAAGCGGGCCTTCAGCATGCCGTCCGCCTCCACGATTTCGAGCAGACGGAAGCGCGCCAGCCCCACAACCGCGACGGAGATGCCGACCCCCGTGTCGAGCAGCTGGACCACCTTCGTGACCATGCCTACCTCGTGTAGGTCGCTCTGCTGCGGCTGCTCGACATCCGGGCTGCGCTGGGTCAGGACGGCGAGAAAGCCATTCTCCTTGGCGGCCGCGCGCACCGCGGCAAGCGAAGGCGCACGACCCACGTTCATCGGCCGTGTGGTGCCGGGAAAGACGACGGTGTTCCGGATCGGCAGAAGCGGTAGCTCCGCCGGCACCTGGAGCGTCTCGCCGCCGAAGTTGATGGTGAATTCAGAGATCTCGGTCACGTTCTCATTCAACCCTAAACCCCCGCTGCCGGGGGTCAAGCCTGGCCCTCACACAGCCAGTTTCGAGGCACAGAAAAGGGCCGCCGTCCCAAGACGGCGGCCCTCCAGGCAAATGTTACCGACCGGGGGTCAGTACTTGAGATCTTTGAAGTTGAAGGTCTGGACGCCGCCGACCTTCCTGATCTCGCTCACGAGCGTCTGGGCCACGTCCCAACCCGGGACTTTGCCCTTGGCTGTCACGTTCCCCTCGGACACCGTGATCTCGAGCTTGCCCTTGGCCTTGGCTCGGGCCAGGGCCTCGTCCTCCTCGATGGCCTTGTCGATTTTGGTCGAGAGGGTCTCATCCGGTGCGGAGGCCACGTCCGGCTCGCGCACGCGAATGCGGTTCCGGATGTCCTTGATGCCCTTCACGTCTTCCGCGAGCTCGTCGGCCTTCTTGAGCTTCTCGTCGGTGGCCACGTAGCCGGTCATCATCAGCGTGCCGCGCATCGCACGCAACTCGACCTCTATCATCCCCGGTTCCATGTAGAAAAGTTTCTGCGCCTTGAGCGTGCGCTTGGCATCTGCGGGAGATTGTGCTGCTGCATCCGACGCCCAGCTCAAGCCCAGTACTGCAATACCCACGACAAACAAGTGACAAAACGACCGCTTCATATGCCCTCCTTGATTCTCTCGATCCTGGGGGCTAAAGCCCCCAAGAGTTGACCCGGGCCGTAGCCTATAGGACCACGCGCTCCGCGGTCAACTGTTCTCTATACGCCCAAAGGGGAACTCGCCGATAGCTGAGACCCGGCTAATAGCGCGCGTATTCGATCAAGGAATCGGTGCGGCGACTCCACTCTCCGGCCCAGCGCTCCAGCAGATAGCGTCCCGGACTCGACCCGCGGTCCAAAATCTCGTAGAGCGGATCCAGGAAGAGCCGCTCGTCCTCGCCGGATCGGTTGCGCACGTCCAACGCTTTCAGACCCCGCGCGGCGAGATCGACGAGCTCCCTGGCCACCCCGAGAACCGGGCCGTCGGGCGTTTGCGCTTCGAGTGCCGTGCGCGCGACGTCGGCGTGGAGTTTGTCCACGTCTGCGAAACGCCAGTGGCTCAGGCGCTGAGAAACTGCGAGGAGCGCGGCCTCGTCGTATAGCAGACCTTTCCAGAACGCGGGCAGCGCACACACGAGTCCTGGGGGAACGGCATCGGCACTCCGTGTCTCGATCACCTGCTTCAGGCGCACCTCTGGGAAGAGCGTCGTCAGGTGCAGCACCCAGTCGGCGAGTGTGGGCTTGAACTGCTCGTATCCCCGCTCCAGGTAATCCCTGAAGCTCTGCCCACCCACCGCGATGTGCTGATCGTCCCGACGGATGAAGATCAGCGGAACGTCGAGCGCCCACTCGGTATAACGTCGGTAGGCACCGTCCTCCCCCCAGTCCTCCTCGAAGACGAAGGGCAGCGACCCGCAGCGGTCCGGGTCGATGTGACGCCAGACCCATGCTCGACGCGAGATGAAGCCGTTGGGCTCTCCGAGCGACACGCTGGAGTTCGCATACAGGGCGGTCACGATCGGCGATGCGGCGAGCGCGACCCGCAGCTTGCGTGCCATGTCGGCCTCGGAGCTGTAGTCGAGGTTGATCTGCACCGAGCCGGTGGAGTGCATCATCTCGAGAGCCAGCGAGCCCTGCTGCGCCAGGTACTGGCGCATGATGCTGTAGCGCTGACGTGGAATGCGGGGGATCTCGTCGACGCGTGCCAGCGGATGGCTGCCGAGACCGAGCCATACCATCCCAAACTGCTCCGAGCAATGTTTCATCAACGCCAGATGGTTCTGAAATTCCCGACAGGTTTCGTGCAAGGTAAAGAGGGGGGCACCCGAGAGCTCGAGCTGGCCACCCGGCTCCAGCGTTATGCTCGCACCGCCAGCTTCGAGACCCACCAGGCGTCCGTCATCGAGCAGGCCGCTGAAACCGTGCTCACGTTCCAGCTCCGCGAGGAGAGCGGCAATGCCGCGCTCGCCCTCATAGGGGATGGGCTGAAGCAGATCACGGCAAAGCCCGACCTTTTCGTGCTCCGTGCCGATGCGCCACTCGGCTCGCTCGGTTTCGCCAGAGCGAAAGAACTCGATCAGGTCGCTCGTGTCCTCGACCGGTCGTGCGAGTGCGGGGTCCTCACGCGTGAGCGTCAAGGCTCTTCACTCCGATACAGGTCGGGATGTAGCCAGCGCACGAACGCGCAGGTCACCGCCTGCGCGCCGTAGTCCGCGCGGGTGAGCACACCGCCGGTCAGACGGCCGATGTTTCCGGCTCCGGGTCCGGGGTCCGTCCAGCCCGGGGGCGGGATGAAGCTACGATCGAACGCGGTTCCCACCGGAGTGCGCGCCGGTCCCGTGGCCTCCTCGATACATGCGGCCGGATACTCGAAACCCGCCGTGAATCCTACGGACTCTTGCTTGCCATCGAAGAGCACGCAGCAACCCACGTTCATATGCCGCGAGAGTGCCCCTTCGAACGCGATCAACCCGTCTTCGATGCCGGCACCCAGATCACAGTTTCCCGTGGCCACGCTCTGCCGAGCGCGCGCACGGGCACCCGCAACGATCTCGTCGAAGCCGAGCGGCTGCTCTGGGACACCGCTCGCAACCTCGACCGGCTCCAGCTCGAGTCGGGTGACGAACGGCGCCAGTCCCCGACGCACGGCCTCCAGCTTGGCCGTGTTGAGACTGCCCACCCGAACCTTCAGGGTGCGTTTCATCGCTGCGAAGCCGTGCGGATCAGTCGCACGAGTGAATCCTCGAGCGCGCCCTCGACTTCCTCCCCCTGCAGCGGGTGATCGGCGCAGGGCTTCTCCGGCTTGCCCCGGCGGAACGGACCCACGAGGGTCACCTTGCCATCGGCCTTTGCGACGCACATGAGCTCCCAGCGACCTCGGGACACACGGAACTGGATACAGTCGATGTGCTTCTCGTCAGGCTCGACGTCTCCCACAGCGAGCTGAGCCAGGTGCTCCGCGTCCGCCTCGCGGGCCGCAGCTTTGAACGCTTCCAGCCGCTCATAGGCCAGGCTGCGCAGACGCTCGGCCGCCTCACGCGCCTTTCCCAGTGCAGCGGCCAGACCCGCGTCTCGAGCAGCCAGCTCGCGGGCCAGCTCTTCAAAGCGCCGCATCTCCATGGACACAGTTTAGGCCATCTGCATTGCTATACTCCGCGCGCGATGAACGACACCAGAGCTCGGTTCGCGGTCGCGCTGGGAGGTGTCGCGTTCGTCGCACTGCTCATCAGCGGCTGGACCGCGCTGGCCTACGCGGTGTTTCTGAGTGCCTTCTTGCTCTTCTGCCTCACGACGAGCCTCTCGCTCAACTGGCAGATCCTGCTCGGCGGCGCGCTCGGTGTGCTCTTCGGGCTCGTTCCCGAGAGTCAGGTCGCCTCGCTCCAGGTCGTGGGCAAGCTCTTCATCAGCATGCTCAAGATGCTGATCGCGCCCATGATCCTGCTCGCCATCACGCATGCCATCGCTCAGATGAGCGCAGCACGCGATCTGGGCTGGCTCGGCGCGCGGACCATATTTCTCTACGTGCTGACCATGGGGTTCGCTGTCACGACCGGACTCGTGCTCGTCAATCTCTTCCAACCCGGTGCAGGAAGCCAGCTGCGCGAGACCGAGTTCTTCCAAGAACGGGTCGCGCTGGAGACACCCGCCGTCGCACAGGACCTGTCTTTGCAGGAGTTCCTGCTCAAGACCGTCTACCAGATCTTCGCGAACCCCTTCGAGTCGATTACCGAGGGTCGCATCCTGCCGATCGTGGTGTTCGCGGTCCTGCTCGGCATCGCTCTGCTACAGATCGGACCCAGCGCGCGCGGCCTAATCGACGTCATTGGCGCCGGCTACCGCGCAGTCATGCGCATCATCGGTTGGTTCATTCGGCTGGCGCCGGTGGGAATCTTCGCGCTGATCGGTCATCTGATCGCATCGATGCCGTTCGGCGACCTGGTCAAGTACATGGGCGAGTTCATGCTGGTGGTGGTTCTGGGAATCGCCATCCATGCCTTCGTGACCTTGCCGCTCGTGGCCCGTCTGCTGGCGGGCATCGGACCGCGGGAGCTGTTCCGCGGCCTGCGCGAGGCCCTGATG
>Ga0255049_10001512_pt1 | contig 12773 bp, 7 predicted proteins | sample JV7_2_3_MG_FD_183615 | JGI IMG/M metagenome (GOLD analysis project Ga0255049, IMG submission 183615) | Seawater microbial communities from Jervis Inlet, British Columbia, Canada - JV7_2_3 | ecosystem: Environmental > Aquatic > Marine > Inlet | place: Canada: British Columbia | collected 2016-10-06
CTACGCGACATGCTTGTTTCGGAATCCCCGGCAGCAACGGTCGACAGCATCATGAAGCACATCAGCAACTACTACAATCTGCCGGTCAGCCGTCTCAAATCAAAGAACAACGCTCGCCAGGTTTCATTTCCACGCCAGGTAGCGATGTACCTCTGCAAGCAATTGACGCGTTGCTCGCTCCCCGAGATCGGCCGTCGCTTCGGCGGCAAACATCATTCGACGGTGATCCATGCCGTGCAGAAGATCGAACGTAAACGGAAGGAAGAGCCGGATTTCCACAAGCTGATGGATGAGTTCATCCTGTTATTGCAATGAGTTGAGAGGTTTTTGGTCGATCGAGTTGTGGGAAAGATGTGGATTTGTTGTGGACCGACAATCCGAGGAAGACCGATGCGTCTTTTCCTCAGCACGGCAAAGAGTTATCATCACAAGACTCCACAGGCCAAATGGCTGATGGATAGATGGGTTAGGGAGTTTTCCGAAGAATTCGATGCCCTACTACGGCTTCGGTTTATTCTCTTTATTTAAGGTTTACTGAATTCTTGTAGAAGGTGGAGAGACAGCGGCATGGAATTCGTCATCCAGAAAAGCGACCTGGTGCGTGAGCTTCAAACGGTCACCGGTGTAGTCGAAAAAAGAGCCACGGTTCCGATTCTGGCAAACCTGTTGCTGGAAGCCGGAGACAACGGCCTCCAGGTAGGCGCCAGCGATATGGAAGTCACAATTCGCGGGACGACCCCGGCCACCGTGGTCCAGGAAGGTGGGATTACACTACCGGCCGCGAAGCTCCACGAGATCGCACGCTCTCTTCCCGAGGCCGAGGTGCGGTTCAAACTGCTCGACCGCAACGTGATGTCGATTTCCTGTGAACGGACACGCTACAAGATTTCCGGTCAATCACGCGCTGAGTTCCCGGGGTTCCCCGAAATCGACGAGGACAGCGGAATCCGGCTCCCCGGAAAGAAACTCGCCCGAATGATCGAGAGGGTCGCCTTTGCCATCACCCGTGAAGACCCTCGCTATTCTCTGAACGGTGCCCTGTTCTTGCTTGAAAATGGCAAATTGACCCTGGTCGCGACCGATGGTCATCGTCTCGCCTATGTGGCCGACGAACTCGATGTGGCGGTGGGAGACCAAGGGAAACAGAGCGTGATCGTTCCGAGGAAAGCATTGGCCGAAGTTTCAAAACTGACGGCTGATCTTTCCGACGATGACCCTGTTCTTTTTGGCAAAACCGATAATCAGGTATTCTTCGTCGTCAGGGGGCACAAATTGACCTCGAGTCTGCTGGAAGGAAATTTCCCGCGCTACGAGAATGTCATGCCCGACTCGTGCGACACCGCGGTCCTGATCCCGACAGAAGAACTTGCCCAGGCCGTACGCCGGGTTTCCTTGTTGACCAGCGACCGCTATGGCCGCGTCGTCAAGGTATCGCTGAGTGACGGCAAGCTGGAATTCTCGAGCAAGACCGAGATGGGAGAAGCCCAGGAGACCCTCAACGTCGAGTACTCGGGCCCCGAAATCGACATCGGCTTCAACGCTCGCTACCTGATGGACTACCTGAGCGTGGTCGGTAGCCCGGCGGTCAAACTGGAACTGAATCCCACGCGCCAGAGCGACGAGGACCGCAAGTTGGAAGCCGGCGACAAACCGGGACAATTCCGGCCCGAACCGGACGATGGGGTCGATTACCGATACATCGTCATGCCGATGCACCTGTAATCCAGCTTGTGGCTACTCGAACTTGAGGCCGATCGCCTGAGGAATCTCAAAGCGGTCAGCTTGCCTCTTTCCTCCAGGATGACGGCACTGGTCGGCCGGAACGGCCAGGGGAAGACCAGTTTGCTGGAAGCGGTCTACCTGCTCAGCACGGGTCGCTCCTTCCGTACGCGCCGCAGCGAGGACCTGATCGACTGGAACGGTGGGCCGTTGCGGCTTTCGGGAACCGTGGAAGGCCGGCTGGGCAAACAGAGACTCGGTCTGGTGCTCGACGGTGGCGAGCGGACGTTGCTGCTCAGCGAGGCACCGGTCGAGTTGGACCAGTTTCTCGGCCGGCTCGATGTGATCGACCTGACGAGTGAGCGGATGAAGGTGCTCCGCGGCGAGCCCGAGCACCGGCGGCGCTTCCTGGACCGCGGGTTGGTCGGGATCGATCCCGGTTTCCTGCGGATCCTGGGAGAATACCGGCGCACCCTGCAACACCGGAACGCACTCCTGAAGCGGCCCGGGAGCGGCCTGGACGCCCAGTTGGACACCTGGGACGAGCGGTTGGCGGTGAGTGCCGAGCCGGTGCATGCCAAGCGCCGCGAGTACGCCACGCGGCTGGGTTCCAAGCTGGGCCCGGTGAGCCGGGCGATTTTCAACGACGAGGCCGACCTGGTGCTCCTCTACCGATCTTCGCCGGGCCCGGCCGTAGACACTGAAGTTACTGAATTTAAACGAGTTTTCCTCGAAGCACTGGAACAAAACCGGGATCAGGACAAGACTCTCGGCTACACCGGCAGGGGCCCTCACCGGGATGACTTGAAGATCGCATTGGATGGCGTCGACCTGCGCCGTTTCGGCTCCGCGGGCCAGGTTCGGGGGGCGATGATTGCGCTCAAATTTGGTAAACTAAACCTACTCCAGCAGGCCCGTGGGGAGACCCCGCTACTCCTGATGGACGACTTTGATTCGGACCTGGATGAGCGCCGCGCCACTGCAGTGGCCGGCTTCCTGAACGCTGGAGGCTTTCAGGCGTTAGTCGCCACATCCAAAGAGGAAATGACCGATAGGCTTGGCGTGGATTTCGCGAAGATCCGCATCAAGGGGGGCCGGGCCGAGGTCGATTAACCCGGTGTAGACCGCCCGCGCCCGGTTCGATGGAACCGGCGATGGACACACACTAGGAGAACGAACATGGGTGAGAAAGAGACGTCTCAAGTCTCCTCCCCGACCACCGACATCGAGGCAGCCGCGGCGGTCGAAGAATCCTACGATGCCAGTCAGATCAAGGTACTCGAGGGGCTCGAGGCGGTCCGCAAGCGGCCCGCCATGTACATCGGCTCGACGGGCGAAACCGGGCTGCACCATCTCGTGTACGAGGCGGTCGACAACTCGATCGATGAGGCCCAGGGCGGTTACTGCGACAGCATCGAGGTCGCGATCCATATCGACAACTCGATCACCGTGATCGACAACGGCCGCGGAATCCCGGTCGATGAGCACCCGATCGAAAAACGCCCCGCCGCCGAGATCGTGATGACCAAACTCCACGCAGGCGGGAAGTTCGACGGCGAGGCCTACAAGGTTTCGGGCGGCCTCCACGGCGTCGGTATCTCCGTCGTCAACGCGCTTTCGGAAACGGTCCGGGTCGAGATCTGGCGCGAAGGCCATACTCATGAGATGTCGTTCGCGCGCGGCGATGTCTCCGAGGAGTTCCGGAAGACCGGCGTGACCGAACGCCGTGGCACCAAGATCACCTTCAAGCCCGACCCGCAGATCTTCGAATCGCTCGTCTATTCCTACGACACCCTGGCCCAGCGCCTGCGCGAACTCGCGTTCCTCAACAAGGGCGTGAAGATCACGCTGAGCGACGAGCGCAAGGAAAAGATCAAGTCGGCGGTGTTCCACTACGAGGGCGGTATCGTCGAATTCGTGCAGCACCTCAACCGGGCTCGCACCGCGCTCCACGAGGCGATCCACATCGAGGGCCGGGCCGAGAGCACGGTCCTCGAGATCGCGCTGCAGTGGAACGACTCCTACAACGAGCAGTTGTACTCGTTCGCCAACTCGATCAACACGATCGAGGGGGGCACCCATCTCGCCGGTTTTCGCTCGGCGCTCACACGGACGATCAACGCCTACATCGCCAAGGGCAACCTCGGCCGGGAAGCCAAGGAAATCACGTTGTCGGGGGAGGATTGCCGCGAGGGCTTGACCGCGGTGATCTCGGTCAAGATCCCTAAACCGCAATTCGAGGGCCAGACCAAGACCAAGCTCGGCAACTCCGAAGTCACAGGCCAGGTCCAGGCCGTCGTCAACGAGAAACTCGGAGAGTTCCTCGAGATGAACCCCACCGCGGCCAAGAAGATCGTGCTCAAGAGCGTCGAGGCGGCGCGCGCCCGTGACGCGGCCCGCAAGGCACGGGAACTGACGCGGCGCAAGAGCGCGCTGGAGTCGGGATCGTTACCGGGCAAGCTGGCCGATTGCCAGGAGCGCGACCCCGAGAAATGCGAACTGTACCTCGTCGAGGGTGATTCGGCAGGCGGGTCGGCCAAGCAGGGCCGTGACCGCAAGTTCCAGGCAATCCTCCCGCTGCGCGGCAAGATCCTCAACGTGGAGAAGGCGCGTTTCGACAAGATGCTGGGCCACGAGGAGATCCGCACGATCATCGCCGCTCTGGGAACGGGGATCGGCGACGAGTTCGACATCACCAAACTGCGCTACGGCAAGATCCTGATCATGACGGACGCCGATGTCGACGGCGCACACATCCGCACCCTGTTGCTGACGTTCTTCTACCGCAAGATGGGCCCGCTGATCGAACGCGGCCACATCTTCATCGCCCAGCCGCCGCTGTACAAGGTCACGCGCGGCAAGGACTCGGTCTACCTCGCAGATGACAAGGCCCTTTCCGAGTATGTGATCCGCCAGGCAACCGAGGAAAAAATGGTCCAGGTACCGGCCACCGGCGAAACGTACTCGGGCAACGAACTACACCATCTCCTGCACTCGTTGATCGATCAGGACAACTACATGAAGTCCCTCGAACGCATCGGTGCCGATCGGGATGTCATCGAGGCCCTGCTGGCCTCGGACATCGCCGAGCGGGCCGACTTCGAAACCCCGGCCAAACTCGAGGCCTTCTCGGAGAAGATCGAAGAACTGGGTCACCAGGTCGAGGCCACCACCAAGGACGAGGAGCACGGTCTCTACCGCACCCAAGTTCGATCAGCGGGGCGCAGCCAGCGCGGTTATGCCATCGATCTTTCGCTCGTGAATACCGCCGAGTTTCGCCAGCTCAAGCGTCTGCAGGAGAGCGTCGGTAAGCTCAGCCACGACCGCTTGCTGGTGATGAGCGGCAAGGACGAGATCGAGATCAACTCCAAGGAAGAGTTGCTGCAACGCCTGATGGAAGCCGGCCGGAAAGGCCGCGTCATCCAGCGCTACAAGGGTCTGGGTGAGATGAACCCCGACCAGTTGTGGGAAACGACGATGGATCCGGACAAGCGAAGCTTGCTGCAGGTTCGCGTCGAGGCGGCGACCGAGGCCGATGACCTGTTTTCGGTGCTGATGGGCGACGCGGTCGAACAGCGGCGCAAATTCATCGAGGAGAACGCCCTCGACGTCCAGAACCTGGACGTCTAAGAGAATTGCCATGGAAGACGAAAAAAGAACCTACATCAATGTAGAAGAGGAGATGAAGCACTCCTACCTCGATTACGCGATGAGCGTGATCGTGGGCCGCGCGCTTCCCGATGTCCGCGACGGGCTCAAGCCGGTGCATCGCCGTGTCCTGTACGCGATGCACGAGACCGGCAACACGGCCGAAAAGCCCTATCGCAAGTCCGCCCGCACCGTGGGTACGGTCATCGGCCGCTACCACCCGCACGGCGACTCCGCCGTGTACGACACGATCGTGCGCCTGGCACAGGACTTCTCGCTACGCTACCCGCTGGTCGACGGCCAGGGCAACTTCGGTTCGGTCGACGGCGACCCGGCCGCGGCGATGCGCTACACCGAGATCAAGCTACAAAAACTCGCGCACGAGATGGTGCGCGATCTGGAGAAGGACACCGTCGACTTCGTCACCAACTATGACGGTTCGGAAAGCGAACCGACGGTGCTGCCGGCGGCCATCCCGAACCTACTCATCAATGGCTCCGCCGGGATCGCCGTCGGCATGGCCACCAACGTGCCACCGCACAACCTCACCGAGGTGATCGAGGCGATCAAGCTGGTCGTCGAGAAACCCGATGTCGGCCTCGAAGAGTTGATGCAGGTGTTACCGGGCCCGGACTTCCCCACGGCGGGTTTGATTCAGGGTACGCTGGGGATTCGCCAGGCCTACGCGACAGGCCGCGGCCGCATCCGATTGCGGGCGCGCACCACGATCGAGCCGCACCCGCGTCAAAAAGAGCGCGAGGTGATCGTCGTCGAGCAGTTGCCCTACCAGGTCAACAAAGCTCAGCTGATCATCGACATCGCCCACCTGGTACGTGACAAGAAGATCGAGGGCATCAGCGATATCCGTGACGAGTCCGATCGCGACGGCATCCGCATGGTCATCGAGCTCAAGCGTGGTGAGATCGCCCAGGTCATCCTCAACAAGCTGTTCAAGTTCACCAAGCTGCAAACGACGTTCGGCGTGATCAACCTCGCGCTGGTCAACGGCCGCCCGCAGTTACTGCCCGTCAAGGACATGCTGCGACACTTCGTGAACTTCCGCCGCGAGGTCGTGGTGCGACGCACGCACTTCGAGCTACGTAAAGCCGAGGAGCGCGCACACATCCTCGAAGGGCTAAAACTCGCGATCGACAACCTCGACGAGATCGTCAGGCTGATCCGCGAGTCGAAGAATCCACCCGAGGCCAAGGCCGCGTTGATCGAGCGGTTCTCGTTCAGCGACCGCCAGGCACAGGCAATCCTCGAGATGCGCTTGCAGCGCCTGACCGGTCTCGAGCGGCAGAAAATCGTCGATGAGTACGAGGAAACGCTCAAGTTGATCGAGCGCCTGAAACAGATTCTCGCCAGCGACACGTTGCAGTTCAAGATCGTCATCGAGGCGCTCGAGGAGATCAAGAACAGGTTCGGTGACGAGCGTCGCTCCCAGATCGTCCACACCGACGACGAGATCACCACCGAGGACCTGGTCAAGAAGGAAGACGTCGTCGTCACGATGACCCACACCGGGTACATCAAACGCACCGCGCTGACCGGTTACGAGGCGCAGCGCCGCGGTGGGAAGGGTCGTATCGCGACCAAGACCAAGGACGAGGACGCGGTGCAGCACCTGTTCGTGGGCTCGACGCACGACCAGATCATGGCCTTCACGTCGGCGGGCCGGGTGCACTGGCTCAAGGTATTCACGATCCCCGACATGGGTCGCTACGCCAAGGGGCGCTCGATCGCCAACCTGATCCGCCTGCAACCGGAGGAAAAGGTTCAGGCGTTGCTCTCCGTTTCCGAGTTCAGCGACGACAAGTTCGTCGTCTTCGCCACACGCAACGGCATCGTCAAGAAGACGCCGCTCCAGGCGTTTTCGCGCCCGCGCGCCGGTGGGATCGTCGCGCTGACCATCGACGAGGACGACCGGCTGCTCGCCGCCGCACTGTCGGGTGGTGGCGACGAGATCTTCATGGCCACCGCCGGTGGGCAGGCGATTCGCTTTTCTGAAAAGGGCGTTCGGCCGATGGGCCGGGGCGCGCGTGGCGTGATGGGTGTGCGTCTCCGCGACGGCGACAAGGTCGTTGCCGCCGAAGTGCTCTCCGGCCGGCCGGACATCCTGACCGTGACACAGAACGGCTACGGCAAGCGCACCCCGGTCAGCGAGTACCGGCTCCAGGGCCGTGGTGGTTACGGGATCATCAACATGAAGACCACCGAGCGCAACGGCAAGGTCGTTGGCGCGATGGCGGTCAACGATGACGATCAGCAGTTGCTGATCACCGCCAGCGGCAAGATCATCCGCATGGCGGTCGATGGGATCAGCAAGATAGGCCGTGCGACACAAGGTGTGCGCGTGATCCAGACTGCAGAGAACGACCAGGTGGTTTCCGCGATCCGCACGGCGGAAGCGGAAGAAGCCCGCACCACGGAGTAACCATGAAGTTTTTTATCGATACCGCCAACATCGACGAAATCCGCGACGCCGCGAGTCTCGGGATCCTCGACGGTGTGACGACGAACCCTTCCCTGATTGCCAAGGAAGGACGCGATTTTCACACGGTGTTGAAGGAAATCGTCAGCATTGTCAACGGACCGATTTCGGCCGAGGTCACCGCGACCGAGGTTGAGGGGATGCTCGATCAGGCGAATACGCTGGCCGGGATTCATCCCAACATCGTGATCAAGCTCCCGCTCATCACCGAGGGCCTGCGCGCGTGTAAACGTCTGACCGACAAGGGCATCAAGACCAACGTCACGCTTTGCTTTTCGGCGAGCCAGGCGCTACTGGCAGCCAAGGCGGGTGCGACGTACATCAGCCCGTTCATCGGCCGGCTCGACGACATCTCCGAGGATGGGATGGAGTTGATCCAGACGATCCGCGTGATCTACGACAATTATGGCTTCGAGACGCAGATCCTGGCGGCCTCGATTCGTCATCCGATGCATATCGTGCAGGCCGCACTCGCCGGCGCTGATGTCGCAACGATCCCACACAAGGTGATCGGCCAGCTCGTCAAGCACCCGCTCACGGACATCGGGCAGGCGAAGTTCCTCGCCGACTGGGAGAAGATGAAAGCGTGAGCGATCAAGACCGGCTGGACGAGATGCGTGGACGCTACGAGGCGGCCCGTGAGGGCGGCGGTGCTGCACGCATCGAAAAACAGCACAAGGCCGGCAAACTGACCGCACGCGAGCGTATCGACGCACTGCTCGACCCGGGCTCGTTCGAGGAACTCGACGCGCTGGTCGTGCACCGCAACAACGATTTCGGGATGGACAAGAAACGCATCCCGGGAGACGGCGTCGTGGTTGGCCACGGCCGCGTCGACGGTCGCACCATATTCGTCTTCGCGCAGGACTTTACGGTGTTCGGCGGTTCGCTGTCCGAAACATTCGCCGCCAAGATCTGCAAGGTCATGGACATGGCGATGAAGGTCGGCGCCCCGGTCGTGGGGTTGAACGATTCCGGTGGCGCGCGCATCCAGGAAGGGGTCGTGAGCCTCGCCGGCTACGCGGACATTTTTCTCAGGAACACGATCGCCTCGGGTGTCGTGCCGCAAATCTCCGCGGTCCTGGGTCCGTGCGCCGGCGGTGCCGTGTACTCGCCGTCGATTACGGACTTCGTCGTGATGGCGCGCGAGACGTCCTACATGTTCATCACCGGGCCGGACGTCATCAAGGAGGTGACCCACGAAGAGGTCACCAAGGAAGACCTCGGCGGCGCCATGGCGCACAACGCGACGTCCGGGGTCGCGCACTTTGCGGCCGGCGACGACCGCGACGCGATCCAGATCGTGCGGCAGATCCTGAGCTACTGCCCGCAGAACAACCTCGAGGACCCACCGCGTCAGGCGACCGACGACCCGCACGACCGCATGGACGAGACGCTCAACTCGTTGGTCCCGGACAACCCCAACCAACCCTACGACATCAAAGATGCGATCGCGGCGATCGTCGATGACGGCTCGTTCCTGGAAGTGCACGAACACTGGGCCAGGAACATCGTCGTCGGTTTCGCCCGTCTGGACGGGCGCCCGGTCGGCATCGTGGCCAACCAACCCGCCTACCTGGCCGGCGTGCTCGATATCAAGGCCTCGATCAAGGGCGCCCGCTTCGTCCGTTTTTGCGATTGCTTCAATATTCCGTTGATCACGTTCGAGGATGTGCCCGGTTTCCTTCCCGGCGTCGAGCAGGAACACGGCGGCATCATCACGCACGGCGCCAAGTTGCTTTACGCCTTCGCCGAGGCGACCGTGCCGAAGATCACGGTGATCACTCGCAAGGCCTACGGTGGCGCGTACTGCGTCATGGCCAGCAAACACCTGCGCACAGATTTCAACTACGCCTGGCCGTCGGCCGAGATCGCCGTGATGGGCTCCGACGGCGCCGTCAAGATCATCTATCGCCACGACCTCGAGGATGCCGGCAAGAAGGCGGGCAAACTGGCGGCCGAGAAGTCCGCCGAGTATCGCGAGAAGTTCGCCAACCCGTACATCGCCGCCGAACGCGGCTACGTCGACGAGGTCATCGAACCCGCACGTACGCGGCCGAAGCTGATCGCCGCGCTGCGCGTGCTGGACAATAAACGCGACACGATGCCGCACAAGAAGCACGGCAATATCCCGCTTTGACCCGCAGCGAAATCCTCGTCTGCCTCACCCTGCTCGTCACGACGCTCGTCGCCTTCTGGGGCGTGACGGGCAACGAGTTCATCAGCTTTGACGACGGCGAGTACATCACCGCCAACCCACACGTCCAGTCCGGGCTGACCGCCGGGGGCGTTTCGTGGGCTGCTGGCAACTACTACTCCAACAACTGGCACCCGCTGACCTGGCTGGTGCACATGGCGGACCAGGAATTGTTCGGCGCAGACGCCGGTGGGCACCACCTGACAAGCTTGCTGTTCCACGCGTTGAACGCGATTCTCCTGTTCCTCGTGTTCCATCGAATCACGGGTTCGTTGTGGCCGGCCGCACTCGTCGCCGCCCTGTTTGCGCTGCACCCGGCGCACGTGGAATCGGTGGCCTGGGCGTCGGAGAAGAAAGACGTCGTCAGCACGCTGTTCGCGATCCTGACGATCGGCGCTTACGCACGCTACGCGCGCAACACGGGGACCGGCCGTTATCTCCTGGCGCTCGGGTTGTTCTCGCTCGGTCTGCTGGCCAAACCGATGCTCGTCACGTTGCCGTTCGTCCTGTTTCTGCTGGACTACTGGCCGTTGGGCCGTTGCTGCGGCGAACCGGCCGATAGCCGGCCGTGGTCGACCCTCATGCTCGAGAAGATCCCGTTCCTCGCCCTCGCTGCCGCGTCGAGCTGGATCACGCTTCAGGCACAACAATCCGGCGGCGTGGTCCGGACGCTCGAGTCGGTCCCGTTGGGCTCCCGTCTGGCCAATGCGATCGTGGCCTATTCCGCGTATCTGGGGAAACTCTTCTGGCCATCCGATCTTGCGATCCTCTACCCGCATCCCCGTGCGTTTTCCGTCTGGCCGGTCGCCGCTGCCGCGCTTCTACTGGCGGTCCTCACGGCAACCGTCTTCGTCCTGAGGCGACGACAACCCGCACTGATCGTGGGGTGGCTGTGGTTCATCGGCACGCTGGTGCCGGTCATCGGCCTGGTTCAGGTCGGTAACCAGGCACTCGCCGATCGCTACACGTACATCCCGTTCATCGGTTTGTTCGTGGCGATTGCGTGGAGCCTGGCTCCTATTCTCGACAGGAAGACGGTGGCGGTTGGCGTGCTCGCCGTACTGGCGATTCTCGGTGTCCTGACGTCGATCCAGACCCGCTACTGGAAGGACACCATCACGCTTTACCAACACACCGTAGCCGTGACCGGCCCCAACTACATCATCCACGACAACCTGGCCAACGAACTCGCCAGGGACGGACGCCTCGACGAAGCGCTCGAACATTATCGTACCGCGTTAGGCATCCGGCCGGATCTCGCGCAGGCTCACTACAACGTGGGAGTCGCACTCTCCAAGCAGGAGCGCTTCGACGAAGCCTTGCCGTATTTCGAACAGGCCGTCCGCCTGCAACCCGACGCCCTGGAAGCGCACTTCAACCTCGCGGTTTGTCACGCGCGTCTCAACAGGGCCGAGCCGGCGATCCGACATCTCAAGGAGGTTCTGCGCATCGATCCCGGCAACGTCGAGGCGCAGCGCAATCTCGACGCTATCCGGCGCGCACTCGGGCGCGGCGACTCGCCGTGAGCGTATAATCCCGGACTTCATGGCCACCAGGAAATCCAGCAAAGCACCGCGCCCCAGACCGCCGTTCGAGAAGATCCTCATTGCCAATCGCGGTGAGATCGCGGTGCGCGTCATTCGCGCTTGCGCCGAGATGGGCATCAAGTCGGTCGCGGTCTACTCCGATGTCGACCGTACGGCAATGCACGTGCGCTTTGCCCATGAGGCCTACCCCATCGGCCCGCCCGCGCCCGCCGAGAGTTACCTCGACATCAAAAAGATCATCGCCGTAGCGAAACGGGCGGGCGTCGATGCCGTGCACCCCGGTTACGGTTTCCTCTCGGAGAATGCCGAGTTCGCGCGAGCCGTCAACGCCGCCGGCATCACGTTCATCGGCCCGCCCCCCGAGGCGATGGAGGCGGTCGGCGACAAGGTTCGTGCGCGCGAGTTGATGATCGACGCCGGAGTTCCGGTCGTCCCCGGCACTCCACCGCTCGACAACGATGTCAGGGCGATCGCGAAGAAGGCCGGGGAAATCGGCTACCCGGTGCTGCTCAAGGCCGCCGCCGGCGGCGGCGGTAAGGGCATGCGTCTGGTCAGCTCGGCGAAAGAGATGGCCTCGGCGCTGGCCCAGGCGCGCGGCGAGGCCACGACGGCATTCGGCGACGACCGTGTCTTTCTCGAGAAGTTCGTCGTACGACCACGACACATCGAGTTCCAGATCCTCGCCGATGCACACGGCAACTGCGTTCACCTGTTCGAACGCGAGTGCTCGATCCAGCGCCGGCACCAGAAACTGATCGAGGAGAGCCCGTCGCCCGTGATCGACGAGGCAACCCGGGCCGAGATCGGCGCACTGGCGATCAAGGCCGTGCGGGCCGCCGGTTACGTCAACGCCGGCACGGTCGAGTTCCTGCGTGACGACGATGGGTCGTTCTATTTCATGGAAGTCAACGCTCGCTTGCAAGTCGAGCACCCGGTCACCGAGGAGGTCACCGGCATCGATCTCGTCAAGGCGATGATCCGTATCGCCGCCGGTGAGACACTTCCCTGGAAACAGGACGAGATCGAATGCCGCGGCCACTCGATCGAGTGCCGCATCATCGCCGAAGACCCCGCGCGCAACTTCATGCCCGCACCGGGAACGATCACCGGCCTGCGCACCCCCGCGGGTCCCGGCATCCGCTACGAAGATGCAACGTACGCCGGCTGG
>Ga0255049_10001514_pt1 | contig 12763 bp, 10 predicted proteins | sample JV7_2_3_MG_FD_183615 | JGI IMG/M metagenome (GOLD analysis project Ga0255049, IMG submission 183615) | Seawater microbial communities from Jervis Inlet, British Columbia, Canada - JV7_2_3 | ecosystem: Environmental > Aquatic > Marine > Inlet | place: Canada: British Columbia | collected 2016-10-06
CCGTAGGCGACGTCGAGCTATTCCCCTGAGCGGATCCGGTAAGATGCCCGCATCGTGAAGCACTTGAAAGGGACCGTCGAAGTACCCGCCGGGTTGCTCTCGACCGAGCTGGCCAACGGGATCACCCACGGAGCCGGCTTCCTGTTGAGCCAGTTGGGACTGGTTGTCCTCGTCTCGATGGCCGTCGCGCGCGGCAGTTCGCGTCACGTGGTGGCCTGCTCCATCTACGGCGCGACGCTGGTCTTGCTGTACCTGGCCTCGACGCTGTACCACAGCATCCGGGCTCCGCGAGTCAAGCGGGTCTTCAGGCTCGTCGATCACATCTCGATCTACTTGCTCATCGCGGGCACGTACACCCCGTTTACGCTGGTCACGCTGCGCGGGCGCCTGGGCTGGACCCTGTTCGGCGTGATCTGGGGCCTGGCATTGCTGGGCGCCATCTTCAAGTTGTACGTTCCACCCGGTCGCGGAGAGGCGGTGTCCATTGCTCTCTACCTGGGGATGGGCTGGGTTGCCGTCGTCGCGTTCAAACCGCTGCAGGCCTCGCTTTCCACCGCCGGATTGATCTGGGTCTTCGCGGGCGGGCTGGCCTACACGCTGGGCGTGATCTTCTACTTCTGGGAGTCGATTCGTCATCATCACGCGATCTGGCATGTGTTCGTCATGCTCGGAAGCGGTTGTCACTTTTTTGCCGTGATGTTCTACGTATTGCCCCGAGGCGGTTGAGTGCCCGTGACACGACGGATACCCTGTGCGTTCTCATGACCCCATCCGAAGCAATCCTCGCCAGGCTTGACGAGCTCGAGCCGCTCTCACGGGCGCTCGAGGAGGGGCCTGAAGAACGCCGGGCGTTGACCGAGCGAGTGGTCGCCTTCGCCGACGAGATGCTCGATGAGCTCGCGGAGCGCAAGGTCTGGAGCCGGGGCTCCGGCGCGCGCGACGAACTCCTCGCCATGGGCATCCCCGAGGAACCCGCGGATCTCGAGCAGGTGATGGACATCGTGGCGCGCGAGATCGACGGACCCGGTTTGCAGCCGGCCTCCGGCGGGCACCTCGGGTACATCGCCGGCGGCGGGATTTATCCCGCTGCGCTCGGCGACTATATCGCCGCGGTGACGAACCGTTATTCCGGTGTGCACTACCCCGGGCCCGGTGCGGTTCACCTCGAGAATCTGCTCCTGCGTTGGCTTGCCGGCCTCGTCGGTTATCCGTCCGGGGCGCTCGGCACGTTAACCTCGGGCGGTTCGATCGCCACACTCGTCGCCGTCGTGGCGGCGCGCGATACAAAAGGAATCACTGCGAAGGAAGTTGAGCGCTCGGTGATCTACGTCACCGATCAGACGCATCATTGCGTCGCGAAGGCGATCGCGATCGCAGGCCTCGCCGAGGCGCCGCTGCGCGCGGTGCCGCTGGACGCGCACTATCGGATGGACGTGTCCCGGCTAGAAGGAATGATCGCCGCGGACCGTGAGGCCGGTCTGCGTCCGTTCCTGCTCGTGGTCTCCGCGGGAACGACGGACACGGGCGCCCTCGATCCACTGGAAGAGCTGGCGAGCATCGCGGCGCGCGAGGAGCTCTGGTTCCACGTAGACGCGGCTTACGGCGGGTGTTTCCTTCTGCTCGATGAGATGCGGCCGCGCTTTTCCGGGATCGAGCGAGCCGACTCGGTCGTCGTCGATCCGCACAAGGGACTCTTCATCCCCTACGGATCCGGAGCCGTGCTCGTGCGCGATCCCGGGCATCTGCGGAAGAGCCACGGCTTGCGCGGCGTCTACCTGCAGGACGCGCCCGACGCGCCCGACGAGCCCTCTCCGGCGGATCTGTCGCCCGAGTTGACACGCCACTTTCGGGGCTTGCGCATGTGGCTCCCGCTCCAGGTGCACGGGCTCGTGCGTTACCGCGCGGCGCTCGAGGAGAAGCTCCTCCTGACACGCCTCTTTCACGCGCGGGTTCAGGAACTCGGCTTTGCGGTCGGCCCGGAGCCGGATCTCTCCGTGGCGTTGTTCCGCTGGACGGATCCGCCGGATGGATCCGACGCGAACGCGTTCAACAAGGGCCTGCTGCACGCGATCCTCGACGACGGACGCGTGTTCCTCTCGTCGACGACCATCGACGGTGTGTACTGGATCCGCGTGGCGGTCCTGTGCTTCCGCTCGCACCGGGACCGCATCGAGGCCGTGCTCGAGATCCTGGAGCGCGAGACCCGCGGCTGAATCTCGGCCGTGCGTTATCTGCTCACCACCGATCCGGGGATCGAGGACATCGCGACAGAGGAGGTGCTGGAGCGGCTGCCCCGTGCGCGGGCCCAGGTCGAGCCGTACGGGTTTCCCGGGCAGGTGCGGGTCGAGGTCGATGCCGCGGGTCCACTGTTGGAGTTGGCGACCATCCACCACGTCATCGAGATTCACGGGGAGTCCGAGGCGGCGACGCTTGCCGACATTCGGCGTGCCGTCGGCGGGGTAGAGTTTCCCGAGTTGATCGATGCCGGGTCGTTTCGGGTGACGTCGGTGTGTTCCGGAGAGCACGACTTCACGAGCAGGGAGATTCAGGGCGCCGCCGGAGCCGTCATTCAGCGGCGCTACGGTACCAGCGTCGACTTGAAGGGGTTTGACGTGAACGTTCGCGTCGATCTGTACGGGGGCCACCTGGTTGCCGGCGTGCAGCGGACGGACAAGTCTCTGGGCAAGCGGATCAAGCGTGCGAGGGTGCTGCGCACCTCGATCAAGCCAACGATCGCTGCCGCGATGGTGCGGCTTGCCGGGGCGCATCGTGGCGCGGGAAGACTGATCGATCCACTGTGCGGGACCGGAAATATTCCGATCGAGGCGAAGCGGATGAACTCGCGGCTCGATGTGTACGCTTGTGATTGGGACGGCGGGACGGTGGAGGTTTCCAGGGCGACGTTGGCGAACCATGGTCTTGAAGTCGACGTACGGGTCTGTGATGCGCGGGCGTTGCGCGGAGTATACCCGGAGCCGTTCGATTACATCGTGACGGATCCGCCGTACGGTGTGCGGTTGGGGAGGCGTTCGGGGATCGCGGTGTTGTATCGGGCGTTGATGCCATCGTTGGAGGACGTGCTGTCGGAGGACGGGCGGCTTGTGGTGGCCGTGTTGAAGTTCGGGACATTCCTCGGGGCGCTGGAAAAGAGCGGGCTGGAAGTCCTGGCCGAACGGATCGTTGGAGCGGGGGACCTGCGGCCCCGGGTCGTGGTGTTGGGTCGGAGGTGAGGCGCGGCCGATGCCATAATGTGAGGTCTGAACCCGATACCGATCATGATCTCAAGCGAAACCCAACGGGTCCTGTGCGGCGACGGTTATCCGCTGACCGCGACCGTGTTCCGAAGCCTCGAGCGTCCGGTCGAGCAAGTCGTGCTGATTGCCGGGGCGATGGGCGTTCGCCAGATCCACTATTATGATTTCGCCGAATTTATTGCCCAATCCGGCTGCGCGGCGATCACGTTCGACTTTCGCGGGGTCGGTAGCTCCGCCCCGGCATCGTTGCGGGGTTTCGACGCCGACCTAGAGGACTGGGGCCGGCACGATCTTGCGACGATGATCGATCACGCCACCGCGCTGTTTGCGGGCCGCCCGTTGTCGCTGGTCACGCACAGCGTGGGGGGGCAGTTGCTCGGACTCGCCGCCAATGCGAACGCCGCGAGCCGGGTGCTCGCACTGGGGTCGCAGAGCGGCTACTGGCGACACTGGTCGGGCGCCTACCGCCTCCGTATCTGGCTGCTCTGGCATGTGGTGATTCCGTTGTCGACGCGGTTGTTCGGTTATTTCCCGGCACGCCGCTTCGGGTTGGGCGAGGACCTGCCGCGTGAGGTGGCGCGCCGCTGGGCGTTCTGGGGACGTTGTCCGCACTACGTGATCGGTCGTCTCGATGCCGCATCGCAATCCGGCTACCGGCAATGGCACGGCCGATTGCGCGCGCTGACCGCGGAGGACGACACGTTCGCTACCGAGACATCCGTTCGAGCCTTCATTGACTTCTTCCCGGCGGCGCGGGCGGAGTTCGGCTTACTACGGCCGCGAGACTACGGTTTGGATTCGATCGGCCACTTCGGCTACTTCCGAACAACGGCTACGCGGCGCCTGTGGCGCTCGTGGCTCGCGTGGTTGCTCGCCGGCGACTAGGTGCGGGTCGAGGCCCAGGCCTTGCGCAGGCTCGTCAGCACGGCTTCGGCAAGGCGATCTATCTCGGCCTCGTGCATCGGGGTCGAAAGGAATCCCGTTCCGGTGCTCACGATCAGGATCCCGGCATCGTAGAGCCCATCGATGAACATCTTCTCCGCGCGTTTCTCGGCCGCCGTGGCGAACGCCGATCGATAGTCCGAGGGCGCTTCGGCCTTCATGTGGATGCGAAACGTGGAACCCGCGCCGGTGACGCTGGCCGGCACCCCGGCGATCTTGATCGCCTCCCCGATCCTCTTACGGGCAAGCTCCCCGAGCCGGTTCAGGCGATCCACGGCTTGGGCGTCGTAGAGTCGCATCGCCGTCAGCCCGGCGGTCATGGTTACGGGGTTGGCGGAAAACGTCCCGGAGTGCGGGAGTCGCGGTGCCCGGCCTTCCGCCGCGAACACCGCCATGACTTCCTCGGACCCGGCCAACGCGCCGACGGGGAATCCACCGCCGATCATCTTGCCCACTGCCGTCAGATCCGGGGCCACGCGGTGACGGGCCTGCATGCCACCGACCTCGATGCGGAACGAGATGACCTCGTCGAACAGCAAGAGCGACCCATCTTCGTTCGTCCAGTCGCGCAGGGCTTCAACGAATTCGGAACTCGCCGGGACAAGACCGCTACGGTGGGGCATGGGATCGACCAACACACACGCAATCTCGCCGCGATGCTGGTCCAGGACCTTGCACGCGGCGCGGGGGTGATTGAACGGAATGACGATGACATCGCGCAACACGGCGGAGGGCGTGCCGTCCGCAAGCGGAACCGGTGTCGGGTGCTGGTGATCGCCCCAGCGGTCGGGACCCGGCGCCTGGCTCACCTCGGCGTAGTCGTAGGCCCCGTGATAGGTGCCTTCGACCTTGGCCATCCTGGGACGCCCGGTGAACGCGCGCGCGGCCTTGACACCCGCCATGACGGCTTCGGTGCCCGAGTTGACGAAGCGCATCTTCTTGAACGAGTCGCAGCGATGACACAGATGCCGCGCGAACTCGATCTCGACTTCGCTGGCCATCGTGTACGCCGTACCTCGGGACAGTTGCGCCGTGACGGCTTCGACAATGGCGGGGTGTGCGTGACCGTGGATCATCGCAGCCATGTTGTTGGCGAAGTCGATGCGTTCCTTATCTTCGATGTCGGTAATTCGGCAGCCGTCGACCGACTTGGCGTACAAGGGATGCGGTTCGCGCAGCAGGGTATTGCGACTGACACCGCCGGCCAGGAATTGTCGGGCTTGCTCGAACAGCTCGGCACTCTTTTTCATCGGATCAGACTCCGTCAACCCTAGGGATTATTGATCTTACGCCCAGGGCAGGTTCGGCGGCCGTAAGTATTTTCCGGCCCTACCGGGATCGAGACTATCGCGATCCGTTCATGTCACACCTCTCGTCATCTTGCGCCGCTGCTAGCATACTGGCGCCATGCGCTACGAAGGCCAAATCTACCGACCGCCGAGCGAGGCCCGCTCGTTGATCCTGCAAGCCACGATCGGGTGCTCGTGGAATCATTGCACGTACTGCGACATGTACCGGGACAAGACGTTTCGCGTGCGCGAGCTCGACGAGATCCTGGAAGACATCGACACGGCTCGGCGAGACCACGGCTCCGAACTGGACAAGATCTTTATCGCCGACGGCGACGGCCTGATCATGGAACTCGACCACTGGGAGCCGATCCTCGCGGCCTGCAACGCGGCGTTCCCCCGGCTGCGGCGGGTCAGCGCTTACGCCACGGCCATGAACTTGTTGGAGAAGACCCCCGGGGAACTGCAACGGCTGCGTGAGCTGGGACTGAGTCTCTTGTACATCGGCCCGGAGTCCGGCGACGACGTCACGTTGAAGCGCATCGCCAAGGGATCGTCGTTCGAGGAGCATGTCCGCGCGGCGGAACGGGCCCGCGGGGCGGGGATCAAGCTCTCCGCGATCTTTCTGCTTGGCGCAGGGGGTATCGATCGCAGCCGGGAACACGCGGAGGGCTCGGCGAAGCTGGCCGGCGCGATGGACCCACGCTTCGTCTCGCTGCTCACACTGACCATCCTTCCGGGCACTCCGATGGGACGACAGCAGGAACGGGGCAAGTTCGAGTTGCCGGACCAGCACGACCTGCTGGCGGAGCTGCGCACGTTCGTTGCCGAAGCCCGTCCCACCAACGCGATCTTCCGTACCAACCACGCCTCGAACTACCTGCCCCTGGCGGGCCGTCTGCCACGCGACCGCGATCGCATCCTCGGCGTGGTCGACGCCGCGCTCGAGGGCGAAATCCCGCTCCGTCCCGAGTGGTCCCGCGGACTCTGATGGCCGCAACACGCCCTCATCGTTATGATCTTTGGTATGTCCTCGTCCGGTAGCGCACGAAAACATCAGGCACCCATCCGGCTCGCCGTTCTTGTCGGGTTGTCGGTCGCGTCGGCGTGTGGCCCGGGATTTCGCCCGCCGCTGAGACCTGTCTATGACAACGCGGAACTCGACCGGACGCTTGCCGAGGTTCGGCTTGACGTTCCCTACCGCACCGATGACGGCGCCGATCCCGACAAGCATCGGCTCGATCTGTTCCTGCCCAGGGGGAGTGGTTGGCCGATGCTGGCCTTCGTACACGGAGGCTCCCTGGAAAAGGGCGACAGCGCCCAGCGGCTCGTCGGGCACGACATCTATCGCAACATCGGGCGCTTCTACTCGGCGCGCGGTGTGGGCGTGGCGCTGATCAACTATCGGCTGCAACCCGACGTCAACTGGGTCGATCAGGCCGGCGACGTCGCTACCGCGGTCGCCTGGCTGACGCCCCGTCTCCGAGAACTGGGGGGCGACGGTCGGTTGTTTCTCTCCGGGCATTCCGCCGGGTCCTGGTTGGTCGGTCACGTCGCGCTGGATGCCGCACTACAAGCCCGGCACGGCGTCGACCCCGGGGCGATCACGGAGGTCATCTCGATCAGCGGCTCGGGCTTTGACCTTACCGACGATCTCACCTGGGAACTCTTCGGGCGGGAAGAGCGCTGGCACCGGCGCTTCTCCATCGAGCCCGGCGATCCCAACTGGAAAGAGCGTGCCTCGATCATCCCGCATCTCCAGACCGACTCACCCCCGTTCCTGCTGCTGTATGCGAGTGATGAGTGGCCCGCGCTGATACGTCAGAACAAACTGATGTGCGAGGCCCTTGCATCCACCAAGGCCGGATGCCGGATCGAGGAGATCGAGCACCTGGGCCATCGGAGGATGCTGCTCGCGATGAGCCACCCCGACAAGCCGTTGGCCGCACGGATCCTCAAGACGCTGGGGCTCGAATAGACACAACTCCCACCACCGGCCTACCAGTCGCCCAACTCCGACTCGTCACGCGGGCCGATCGAGTTCTCGACCGACTTCAGCAGTGCGGCCGGGTCGTAGCGCTCGCCCGCCTTAATGACATGACGTACGTTGCGGGTGTGGCGGATGTCCTCGAGAGGGTTGCCGGCCACGACGAACAGATCCGCCCACTTGCCGACCACGATGGAGCCGAGGCGATCGGCCAGTCCGAGTGCGCGAGCTCCATTGATCGTTCCTGCGCGTAGGGCTGCGGCCGGCGGTAAACCCGCCATCACGTAGGCGTGGAGCTCCCGATGAACCGAAAAACCCGGTAGGTATTCTCCGGCGCTGTTGTGGTCCGTGCCGAGGGTCAGCAGATCCCCGCCTCCTGCGTCGTAGAACGCTTTCACCGTCTTTAGCTTGATCCGGAAGATGTTGCCAAAACGATCGATCCGCTGGCGACGTCCCGCGGTCAACTCCCGTGCGTAGGGCGTGAAGAATCGACGTTCGTCCGTCCATTGGTCGTAGCCCTCGGCCCGGTCGCCGAAATAGCCGTAGGCCGAAAGCGTTGCGTCGAAGTAAACGTGTTGCCCGAGAAACTGCGCAACGATGCGATGGAAGGACGCCGAGTCCGTGCGGATATCCGGGAACGAGTCGTAGGCGGAGCGCTCGGCCGGCATCGCATCACCGCCGAGAAAGTGTTCGACGCGGTCGATCCCGAGCGCGATTGCGTCGCGCGGGTTGATCGTGTCCCTGAATCCGGAATCCAGGTGACCGGTCACGGTTAGACCGTGTCGGTGCGCGCGCTCGACGACGACCGCAAGGTGCCGCGCGGAAATGCGCTTGACCTTGATTCCGGCGACACCGCGTTCGGCCCAGCGATCAACCTCGGTGCGGAGAACGTCCGGGTCCATGTCGCGATCCCAACCCGGGCGCGCCGGTCCAAAATACGGTCCGCTGTTGAAGACCCTCGGTCCGACCTGTTCGCCGCGATCGATCCTTTTGCGCATCGCGATCATGGCGTCGGGATCGTACGAGCCCGCCGGGAACGTCGAAGTCGCACCGTTCGCCAGATAGAGCACCGGCATGCCGGCGAACTCCTCGCGGCGCTTTTTGTTCAACGTCATGTTGTAGTGCGCGTGAAGATCGATCAGACCCGGTAGGAGGACTTCGTCGTCTGCCAGTTTCAGCGTTCGATCGCCGTCCTGTGCCGGATCGAGGTTCCCGATCGTATGGATGCGGCCTGCACGGATGAGGATGCCCGGGTTGGGGCGAACGCTCTCGAGGTCGAAAAACTGCCCTCCGACGATATGGAGATCGTCGGCGGTGAGCGGAAGGATCGAGAGGGCCAGAACGAGTACTAGTGGTGCAAAGCGTTTCATGGGCGCGATCATAACCCGCGCGATCAGGTTATCGAAAAACCGGGTTACAAGTATTTACAGCATGCCTAACGGTGTCGGTGCATGCTGGATGGAGTTACAGGGAGGACGTCCACATGAACAACTACGATCGTCGAGAGTTCCTGGGCAAGGTCGGTGTCGGCATGTTGGTCTCCGCGGGAGGGTGGACCGTCGCAAGTGAGTTCGATCTCCTTGGAATGGCATACGCCGACGAGCCCGACCGACTCGACTTCGGAAAGCTGGAATCTCTGGTCGCTTTGATGCAGGAGACTTCGGCGGATGCCCTGATGCCGCAGTTGAAGACCAGGCTCGATGCGGGTGTCGACCTGCCGACGCTTGCTACGGCCGCGGCGCTGGCCAACGCGCGGACCTTCGGCGGGCAGGACTACACCGGTTACCACTGCTTCATGGCGATCGTGCCGGCCCTCGCGATGTCACGGCGACTCGCCGGCAACGCGGCGGCACTGCCGGTCTTCAAGGTGCTGCACCGCAACGCTCGGCGCATCCAGGCCCAGGGCGGGCGTCGTAACGAAGTCCTGCGTCCTGTCCAACCGGCCGGCTCCGTGAACGGCGAGGCCCGGGCGCTCTTGCTCGCAGCCGGCCGGAAAGGAGAATTCGCGTCCGCCGAGGCGACGTTCGCCCGGGTCTCGGCTCGCGGGCCGCAGGCTGCCTACGCCTCGCTCCAGCCGCTCGTGCGTGACAACATCGATGTCCACCAGGTGGTGCTGGCCTATCGGTCCTGGGACATGATGCGACTCGCTGGTGAGGAGAATGCCCAGGTGTTGCTACGCCAGGTGCTTCGTCAATGCATCGATCGCGACGAAAGCCGCCGCCGGCGGGGCCGGCAGGCACCTTCGATTCGCAAGCTACTTCCCGAGTTGGTGGATGCCCACGGGCTGGATCGGACGCTTGCTTCGACGAAACGTCTCGCTCTTTCAGAGCTCGAAGAAGTCGCCCAGTTCATCTTTGCCGCGGACCGCGACGAGGCCGCCGGGCGTGTCGCCGGTATGCTCGGCGCAGGGGTCTCTCGCGCCGATATCGGGGAGGCGCTGTCGCTGGCTGCCGTTCGTCTGTTGCTTCACGATCCCGGGCGGTCGAGTAGTCAGGAGGGCAAGCCGGTAGGCAGCGTTCATGGCGCATCGGTCGGGCTACACGCGGCGGACTCGGCAAACGCGTGGCGCGGTATCGCGGAAGCGACCGATGCATCGAATGCAAACGCTTGCCTGGTGACCGCCGCCTGGCACGCTGCCGGACAGTCCGGCCGGATGAACAAGTCGCAACCCCATCATGCAAGCGCTCGTGAAGCCGCGCAGCGTGTGCCGAAAGAAAAGCTTCTCGGGGCCATCAACGAGGCCTTACGTGGAGGCGAACAAAAGTTGTCGTGCGCACTGGCTGAGCGCTACGCCGATCTCGGCCGCGATCCCGAGACCCTGATCTCGATGCTGATCGAACCGGCGGTTCAGTTCGATGGGGCGCTGCACCACGAGAAATACTTCCACACCGCGACGGTCGAGTTTGCGCGCACACGTCCGGCTTCTCGCTGGGCCCACCTCATTGCGCTGACGCGGGTGATGGCAAGCGGTTACGGGTTCGAGGCGCAGGGTTTCGATCTATCCCGGCGTGTGCTTGGCGTTTGAGGGTACTCGAGCCGAGGCGGCCCTCCGGGTCACGGCTCACTAGTGTACGTGTTGACGACCAATGGCTCGGTGTCCGCCTGTTGCGCGTGGCACTGGGTACAGGTGAACCTCGCACCGACGACCTGGCCGGTCGGCGTTTCAGGGTCGTTTCGCAGATCGATGTAATGACTGGTTGGAATTGGTGTGGGATCGCCTTCCTCGAGATCCTCTCCGATGAAATCCGGTAGATCGTGGCAGTCCATGCACATGTTGTCGTTGATTCGGATCGGAAGGAAGTCTTCGATCAGGTGGGAGATCAGCGGGGGAGCCTCGTCGAAGTAGGCCCCGAGCGCGACGTTCTCGCCCGGTTCACCGGCATTGAAAACCACCAAAATCGGGTCCGGCGTGTCGAAAACGCTGGTCTTTTCCAGGCCGAGTTGGCTGTCTTCGATCGCCTCCGCGCGGTCCACGCATCCGGCGCACGCCAGCAGCAGGACGACACTGACGGCAACCCTCATGACGATCTCCTTGCAGGATCCGAGACCTTGTAGACCTTCACGGCACATTTCTTGAAGTCGGTCTCCTTGGACATCGGGCAGGTCACGTCCAGCGTGACCTTGTTGATGAACACCGATTCGTCGAAGAACGGAACGAACGTGTACCCCCTGGGAGGTCGGTTTCGCCCCTGGGTTTCCACCCGGGCCTTGACCTTGCCCCGACGAGACTCCACGAAGACCAAATCGTTCCGCTTCAGGTCGCGCTTTTCGGCGTCGCCCGGATGCATGAACAACTGCGCCGCCGGAACCGCTCGGTGTAACTCCGGTACACGACGGGTCATGGTGCCGGTATGCCAGTGCTCGAGGACTCGGCCCGTCGACAGCCACAGGTCGTAGTCGGCGTCCGGTTGTTCCGGAGGCGCTGCATAGGGACGGAAAAAAATCTTGGCTTTCCCTGCCAGGGACTTCTTTTCACGGTCGGTGACGCCGTCGAGGTTTCCGCTGGGTATCGCCTTTAGCGCCGGACCGTAGAACTCGAAGCCGGCACCCTGCGTGACATACGGGTCGTATTCTTCGTTGAACCGCCATTCGGTCTCTTTCCCGTCGACTACGGGCCACTTCAGGCCGCGCACGCCGTCGTCGAAGTACTTGTCGAAGGGTGCCAGGTCGTGCTGGTGCCCACGGCCGAACTGGGCGTACTCCTCGAACAAAGCCTTCTCCACGAACCAGGGGGTCTCCTCGCCCAGAGCCTTCACGGTGCTGTTGTCGTGCCCCTTCGCAACGGGGTCGGGCCACGCGACCTTCTTGTTCGTTTCGGTAGCGAACAGAGCTTCGTACAGCGTCGTCTCCTCCGAGTGGCCGAGCACCTTCGCTGCCTCCAGGACATTCGGAAGCTTGCCGTCCTCGAACCCATCGGATTTCAGACCGGGCACCGGTTTTCCGCCCCACACGTCCTTCAACTTGAAGCGTTTGGAGAACTCCAACACCTGCCAGACATCGGTGCGGGCTTCGCCGGGTGCGGGCACCTGTTCGCGCCACATCTGAGTACGGCGCTCGGAGTTGCCGTAGGCGCCCCATTTTTCGAAAATCATTGCCGTGGGCAAGATCAAATCGGCGACCTTGCCCGAAAGGGTCGGGTACGGGTCGGAACACACGATGAAGTTGTCCATCTCCCGTGCCGCCCTGATCCAGTGATTGGCGTTGGCCGTGGCCTGGAAGGGGTTGTTTACCTGGATCCAGGCGAACTTGATCTGTCCGTCCTCCAGATCCCGCATGATCTTGACGAGATGACTGCCGACTTTCGGGTTGAGCGTCCCGGAGGGAAGGTTCCAGAGTTTCTCCGACCGCGCCCGGTGCTTCGGATTGTTGACCACCATGTCGGCCGGGAGCCGGTGGGCGAACGTACCGACCTCGCGCGCGGTGCCGCAGGCCGAAGGCTGGCCGGTCAGGGAGAACGCACCGTTACCGGGCCGGGCCTGCTTGCCCAGCAGCAGGTGCACCATGTAGATCTGCTCGTTGACCCAGCTACCGCGGTAATGCTGGTTGAATCCCATGGTCCAGAAGCTGGTCACCGAGCGATCTTTCTGGCAGTACAGGTCGGCCAGTTGCGTGAGTTTCTTCTTGAACGAATCGAGGGTTTCGTCCGCGTCGCCTTTGGCCAGTTCGGCCACGAAGTCCAGGGTGTAGGGCTCGAGGGCTTCCTTGAAATCGTCGAAGGTGATTCTCCAGTGGGCCAAGGGCGCCTTGGTGTTCTTCTGCTCGACGAGGGTGCCCGGCTCCTTCCGCTGGGC
>Ga0255049_10001515_pt1 | contig 12759 bp, 8 predicted proteins | sample JV7_2_3_MG_FD_183615 | JGI IMG/M metagenome (GOLD analysis project Ga0255049, IMG submission 183615) | Seawater microbial communities from Jervis Inlet, British Columbia, Canada - JV7_2_3 | ecosystem: Environmental > Aquatic > Marine > Inlet | place: Canada: British Columbia | collected 2016-10-06
CTGGGATCTCCATTATCCGGGGGGGATGGAAATTTTTACATGCTTCGATTGCGGCACACTAGTCTTTTCTTTGGCCGCTCTTGTATGAAACAGGTGTGGGATAGCCATTGACCAATTCAATGATCGCTGTCGATCGAGTCGGGCCTTGCAGTTCGAGGGTGTGTGGTGAACCAATCCCGGGCGGACCTTTTCTCTTTGCCTTGTGCCTCTTTATCGATTACCTGACGATCAGGCAACTGGTCTCGGCATTGTTGGTAATCTTGCGCGAGACACTGCCCAGAATCGTTCCCTTCAGCTTGCCCAGACCCCGGGTTCCTATTACGATCATATCCACTTTCCGTCGCCTGGCAAAATCGAGAATACTGGTCGCAGGATCACCGGTACCGATCGCGGTTTCAACTTTTTCAGCTCCGGCCTTTTCCGCTTTTTCCTTAGCGGTTCTCAAAACAGACTCAGCGACCTTGCGCATGACTTCCTCACGAGCATCGCTGAACGCTTCGAACTTATTGAATTCCAGTTCTGGAATTTCCTTGATTTCAAAGGGTATTTGCATATCACGAATAACGTGAACTATAAGCAATTCAGCGTTGTGTTGTCCGGCAAATTGAACTGCCATTTTTAATGCACGGTTCGAAGCCGCCGACGCATCGGTTGCAACTAAAATTCTATTGATCATATTCTTACCCTTTTTACAGTCGTTGGAACGGCAGTGCTACGCCACTCCCAACGCCTTTTTTCGTTCGCTGGCCCAGGTGCGCAAAATCTGATCGACCGCTAAACCAATAAAGGCAACGCACAGGCCGAGCATAAGTCCGTTGCCGATCCCGAATTCATCCGATAAGGATTTCAAAATTAACTGTCCGAGATCATCGGTTCCAATCATCGCACCGATAATTACCATAAATAAGGCGAAAACAACGGTTTGATTAATGCCCAGCATGATGTGGGGAAAGGCAAGCGGCAATTCAATCTGGATCCATCGCTGCATACGATTGACGCCCGACATCGAACCTGCATCCTGCAAAGACTGCGGTACGTTGCTTAGACCTTCCACCGTGTAGCGGGTTGCGGGAATCGTGGCATAGATGATAACGGCGATTAACACAGACGTATCGGTGACACCGAAAAGCATGATGACCGGGATCAGATAGATGAACGAAGGGAAGGTTTGAAAGGTATCACAAACCAGCAATATGCCCTTTGTTGCGTATTTGTTCTGAGCACACAAAGATCCGGCAATCAGGCCAATTGTAGCCGATACAATGACGCCGAAAGTTGCCATATAAGCCGTAATCAGGGCCCTGTCCCACCATTCTGTAGAAGCGATGAACAGCAGCAAGCCACCAACAACAAGTGCTGATCTAAGGCCACCCACTATGTAACCAATTCCCATCACCAATACAAAGGTCGCCGACACCGGCATACTCAGATAGGCGTTTTTCATCGGTATCAGCACGTTTACAATTAACCCTACATTGAAGACTTGCAGGCTCGAGTACCAATTGTCCACGATCCAGTCCACACCGGATTGCCAGAAGTCTTCCGTGGTCAATCCCTGGTTGTGGGGAATCAGGTAGAAATAATTAATGCCGTCCTTAAAAATAACACCGCCGATGGCTGCCAATATCACGCCTACCACCAAGATCCCGCCCATGATGAGGGAATATTTATGGCGTTCGACAAAAGAAAGGTCGGCAAAATAGTCGATTTGCTTGTTTGCCCAACCCAGAGACAACTTGTCCAGGACCACGGCAATCAGCACGATACAAATACCCAGTTCCAGAGCCTGCCCAATTCTAAGCTGATTAAGTGCCAGCAATAAATTGAAGCCAAGGCCTTTCGCGCCGATGAAAGAGGCGATTACAGCCATCGCCAGGCATTGCATGATGACCTGGTTTACGCCGACCAGAATATCGTGCCGCGCCGTCGGAATCAGTACTTTGAACATCAACTGGAGCTTGTTGCAACCGTTCATCTCGCCTGCCTCAAGTACTTCCGGAGATACCCCCTTGAGACCCAACAAGGTCAGGCGAATCATTGGCGGCGTTGCAAAAATGACGGTTGCGATGGCGCCAGCATGGTCTCCCACGCCAAAAAAGACGGTCACCGGCACCAGGTAGGAAAAATGCGGCATGGTCTGGGCGACATTGAGCAAGGGCATCAATGCGTTTTCAAAGGGACGACTCTTAAAGGCTAAAACAGCCATGAAAACCCCGAGTACCACGGATAGCGGCGCTGCGATCAATACGAATGAGAGGGTTTCCATCGCTGGCACCCATTGCCCAAACACCGATATATAACCGGTCGCGCAAGCCACCAGAATGGCGAGCCATCGCCCGCTGAGTGCGTAACCCAGCGTAATCCCGACGCCGGCAACAACGGTCCAGGGCAGTGCGGGCCAGTAAGCCCACTCATTTTCACCAATCCAGTCCCAGCTGGTGAAAGCGACGATGGTTTTTTGACCACCCACCAGAATTTCACGAATAAATTCAATACAGAAAAGCACAGAACGCGACATGGATCGGGTGATTTCTATCATCAGTGCCGATTCTTCGTAGTCCTCGATTTCCACGTTATAGGTTTCAATCGGCATCCATTCGAACATTAGGAATTCGACCGAACTATTCAGTATCTCCGGAACACCCGCCAAAAATGCAGGCAGGCGCCACAGGATGTTGTTTTCCGAAGGGTCAATTGCAAAACATAAAAAGAAAAATACAACCAGCACGGCTGCAAATTGCACGAGTTTTGGGTGACGGGATAAGCTGTCCATTGGTTATGCACCCGCCGCTTGCGGGGTACTCGAGGTTTCTTCTTCGTCCTTGCCAAACAGTATGTGAATAATTGATTTTCGGTGTAGAACACCGATCGTATGGTTATTGCCGTCGACAACAGCGACTGGATTGGGATCGTTTAACACGGCTTCTGCTACCGTTTCGATGACCGCGTCGTGGGATACCTTTAAATCGCTGAGTGCCGATTCGCTATCGACTTCATCCATGACGTTCGCACAGGTTAATACCTTCTCGCGTGGTACTTCATTGGTGAACTTGGCAACGTATTCGGTTGCTGGATGGAGAACGATATTGGCCGGCGTATCGCATTGTTCAATGACACCATCTTTCATGATTGCAATTCTGTCCGCCAGGCGCAGGGCTTCGTCAAAATCATGCGTGACAAACAGGATGGTTTTATGCAGCATTTCCTGCAGGCGCAGAAATTCATCCTGCATTTCTTTTCTGATCAGCGGGTCGAGCGCCGAAAAGGGTTCATCCAGGAACCAGATATCAGGTTCTACCGCCAGTGATCGGGCAATACCAACCCGTTGTTGCTGTCCGCCGGACAGTTGCCTGGGGAAGTAATTTTCTCGTCCTGTGAGATCAACAAGATTGATCATGTCCATGGCTCTTTTCATACTGTCTTCTGTACTTGTACCCTTTACCTGCAACGGGAAAGCAATGTTTTCGAGTACGGTTTTATGGGGCAACAGTGCGAAGCTCTGAAATACCATACCCATCTTGTTGCGACGAAGCTCCATCAATTCCCTGGCATTCATCGCAAGTAAATCGTCGCCATCAATGGATATGTTTCCGGAGGTCGTATCAGTCAATCTCGATATACAACGCAGCAGCGTCGACTTACCAGATCCAGACAGACCCATGACGATCAGCATTTCGCCCCGGTGAACTTCTAAAGATGCATTATTGACACCAAAGATACATCCTGCTTCCTTGAATGCTTCGACGTCGACATTGCCATTTGACTTCGACATCATGCCTGCGGTGTTGTCGCCAAATATCTTGTAAACACCATCGCACTTGATGACGGGCTGAGCGTCATTGTTGGTAGTGGTATCGTTACTATCGCTGATTTCGTTAGTCATTTTTATCATCTCAGATCGCTGTTGCTGTGATACTGGCCATTTCAGCGTCCCTGCAGGACCAATACAAACTTAAACGAGCGTGTCACATAAAGTGAAAATCTGGTTCCCCACCCTGGCAGGAGAGTTACCAGGATCCCTTCCCTGACTACTACAGCCAGGGAAGGGATTAAACTTCACGAGGCTCCTTCCTGGAAAGGAAACACAGGAGCATCGGTATCCGGACTCTTCAATTACATGGTGAAAGGCTTCCAGACATCCTCGTTTTCAGCCAGCCATTTTTTGGCGGCGTCTTGATGGCTCAGTTTATCAACGTCAACCAGTGCAGCCATTTGACCAACCTGGGTTGTTGTGAATGATAATTTGCTATACGCCTTATAAGCAGCCGGGTGCGTTTTGGGGAACTTATAATTTGCAGCCTTTTTCAGCCAGCCCTTGGGTGAACCACAAGCCCCGTCACCACCATCTGCCTTACGGCAGCCATCGGTGTATGGAGGGAACTCGATGAATACAAAACCTTCCGCGTCGGTAAAGTTTGGCGACCAGTTAAAGGTAATGATGCCGCGCCCGTCTTTCTTGGCAGAAGCCAGTTCAGCCCAGATTGCATCGGCGCCACCTGCGAACTTAACGACGTAATCGTCGCCCAGCCCAAGTGCGTTAACGCGAACAGGCATCAGGTCACCATGCCAGCTCTGCGGGCCTTCCAGCCAGCGGCCTTTGCCCTGGGAATCAGCAGATGCGAACACCGCTTTACAGTTTTTCAACGCTTCCCAGTTTGGCAGCCCAGGACAAAGATTATCGTCAATCACGTATTGAGGAACACCCATTTCTTCCAGAGTGGCGGCAGCATGTGTTCCGGCATCGATCAGACCGCCTTTTGCCATTGCAGCGTAGAACGACTTGCCGAAAGTAGATTGCCAGACTTCGTGTGAGATAGTGATATCACCCAGGCGAATGGCTTCATACACAGCCTGGGTATCTGCCGGTTTGTACTCGACATTGTCACCCAGGCTTTCAAAAATCCCGCCAATGACATAGGCCATTACAACCTGGCTCGACCAGTTATGTGTCGGAATTACGATTGGCTTACTCGAGTCTTTGGCCAATGCCTGACCCGTAGTGGTCACCATTGCCACCGCAAAGGCCCCGGCCATTATTTTGTTTCTAAGTTTGCTAAAATTCATTTTTGACTCCTCAAGTGTTATGAATTAGTTAGAAATACAGCTGTCATTTCCCTCCCGTGACCAGCCTTAGCTTCTAATGTTTTAATCAAAATCCGTTTTAGATTACCTGCCAGCAGTTAAGCGACTGTCTCGGTAATGCGAACGATTATAATTCGCGATTAAATACCACGGATTTAAAATTGTTAACAGAATATCCAGTTAGTTAACAACTATTAACAATGCGTTCACGAACGGACTAAGCTAGTCATCAAATAGTCCTTTGTAGAACTATCTGATACCATCACGACTACTCGTTGCAGGCAATCCGCTGTCGCCAATTCAGAAATATAAACTCAACGAAGCTGTGACCGATACGCATACCACTCACCATGTTCTGATTGTCGAAGATGACGCCGTCACGCGAGCGCGGATGGCGGCATATTTCGAAACCGAAAATTACCGCGTCAGCCAGTCTGAAGACGGCGGGGGTATACACCGCTTGATTGCAGAATCAGCGATCGACGTGGTGTTGCTGGATATAAATTTACCCGGGAAAGACGGTTTGCAACTCGCCAGAGAGCTTTCCGAGAAAACGGATGTGGGAATTATCCTCGTGACCGCGCGCAACGATGAGATCGATCGAATTGTCGGTCTTGAAATCGGCGCCGACGATTACGTCACCAAACCATTCAACCCGCGAGAGTTGTTGGCGCGGGTAAAAAATCTGATTCGCCGCAAACAGTTCGACCAGACCAGGCTAGAAAAACAGCGAAGCAAGTCATTTTCGGGCTGGACGCTGGATTTGTCTCGCCGTTGTCTGTCATCAAGTACACAAGATAACCTGGCATTGACACGCGGCGAATTCGAGTTGCTGGCGACTTTCCTCGAGCACCCTGGTAAAACATTGCATCGCGAGTGGCTGATGGAAAAAGTAACCCATCGGGTATGGTCGCCAAACGAACGTACTATCGATGTACTCGTGCTGCGCCTGCGCAATAAAATCGAACAGGATAGTCACGCACCGCAGATAATCCTGACAGTACATGGCGAAGGGTATTTATTTGCCAGCGAGGTTTTTTAGCTACCTGCTTCAATTCCCATCTTAATGTGAAGCCTGTTTTCTCGATGGCTTCTTTTGTTCTGACAGATAATTGCCAAGGGCGGCGATAGCAACGTCATATTCTAATTGGAATTGTTCACGTAAATCAGCTGTTACTTCAGTGCCATTGCGAACCTGGATTTCGATCCTGGCTAATATCGCACACAATCTTTCGAGCCCGAAGTTGCCAGCAGCACCGTTCAGCTTATGCGCCAGTTTTTCCAGTTTATCGAATTTACTCTGGATTATCGCCTCGACCAGTTCGGTGCTTAGCTGATCAGCCGATTGAAAAAATAGCCCCGCCAATTGTTCGACATTAGCAAACCCCAGTCGACTGATATCATCATCGATCATCGCGGTATCGATTTGTTTGACAGCTTCCCGCTCCCCCGGTTGGTCGGTTTTCGCGATAACAACCTGGCCACCACCGATTGTCTGTGCGATGGCCTGTTGCAGATCTTCCAGCGAAAACGGTTTACCCAGAAAACCATTCATACCGGCGCAGAGATAAAAGTCGACGTCTTCGGTAAATACATGTGCCGACATAGCGATCACGGGCATAGCCGCAATTGCCGGGTCGGAATGTGCACGAATGTGCTTCAAGATCGTCAGTCCATCAATCCCTGGTAAGCTGATATCCAGCAGTGCCAGCGACAACTCCACTTCATCCAGCGCCGCGAGGGCCTCTTCACCGCTTTGAGCTGCAATCACATGATGCCCAAGATGTTCCAGGTAATTTCTGGTAACCATGCTGTTTGTAGCATCGTCTTCCACCATCAATACCCTGATACCTGCGGTGATGGCGGGTATCGAAACCGGATCCGGCTGCGTCGACGAAATCGCCTTGCAGATTTCAAGATCGATATCAAATCCAATCTTTGTGCCTTTGCCGAGTTCACTTTCCAGCGATATCTTGCCACCCATGGCATTGACCAGGCGGTCACAAATGGCAAGACCAAGTCCAATGCCACTATGTCGCCTGGCAGTACTGGTATCGACCTGGGTGAACGCCTGGAAAATTTCTTTCTGTCTGTCCTGCGCAATACCGATGCCGGCATCAACAACCAGAAATTGCAGCGTCTCGGTGTCCTGGTGGTCGTTAAGCTTGCTACTGACCTGTAGAGTTATGGTGCCGTTATCAGTGAATTTGTTGGCGTTGCCGATCAGATTGATCAAAATTTGATGCAACTTGCCTGAGTCACCGTATAACCAGTGCGATTCCTGATTTTCCATTTCAAATTGCAATTTATTGTTTTTCTCGCGCACCGAAACCATCATTAAACCGATGACATTGTTCAACAATTTGGCCAGGTCAAAGCGCCTGTTTTCAATATTCAACTTGCCGGCTTCGAGCTGCGAGTAACCGAGAATGTCATTGACGATATCCAGCAGGCTGGTGTTGGCGGCGTCGATAATGCTCACGTAGTCCTGTTGCCGCGGCTGCAGCTCGGTGTCGGTCAGCAGACGCAGGGTGCCGAGTGCGCCACTCAACGGTGTGCGCAACTCGTGGCTCATGGTGGCGAGGAAGGCGGTTTTCGCCTCGCTCGCCTGTTCGGCTTTTTTACGTGCGACGGCGTCGCTTTGCACTTCCTCGGAGAGCATGCGGTTGGCGTCGCGCAGCTGCTCGGAACGCTCCTCGACCAATTCCTCGAGATGCGCCTTGTGCTGGCGCAACTCCTCGTCCAGCTTGCGGTTGTGGATCGCGTTGTCGCGGAAGCCGCGCAATGCCTGGCCCATGTCGGTCAGTTCATCGTGGCCCTCGACGACGATGTCGACGTCGTAGTCGCCCTCGGTGATCGAACGGGTCGCCGACCGCAGTGACGACAGGCGCCGTACCACGTTGCGCTTGATGAACCACCATAAAATCGCCGCGGCGACGAGCAGCAGGATGACCGAGATCCCGCTGAACAACTGGCGGCTGGTGTCGAGCGACTCCTTGGCCGTGGTGGAGACCTGGTTGATCAGGGTGCCGCCGGCGGTGTTCAGCTGGTTGACGACGCCGTTCAGCGTTTGCGACGCTGCGGCGGATTCCTGCGATAGCCGGGTCAGAGATTCAGCGATCTGCAGTAACAAAACGCGCGTCTCGAAGATGCCATAGACGTAGATCGGGCCGTTATCGATCTCTATCGCGCCCAGCAGGTCGCTCGCTTTCCGGCGCCGCTGCGGGTCATTGATTTCGCTCACGCGGCGGTTCAGTATCGACAGGGTTTCCGCGGTGCGCCGGCGCAGGCTGCTGAGCACATGTAAATCGGACTCCCTGGCCACCTGGTTGAACAGGCCGTTCAGATTGGCGCTGCGCAGGCGCAACTCGTACATGCGTTCCATGGCGTCGAGATCAACCTCCACCAGGCGGTCGAAAACAATGTAAAGCTGTTGCTTGTCGACATCATTCTCGACCAGGTCATACAGGTTCGAGGTGATCGCGGTAGTGGTGGCTGCCGCGTTGGCAACCAGCGAATCCGCCAGGTTGTTGAGGGCTTCGGTGGTAGCGATCAGGCTACTGGTCAGCTGGTCGAAATGCGCCTGCTTGTGAATGCGCTGGCGCACCAGGTCATCCTGCTGGCGCAGCTTTTCCTCGATGACGCCCACCGTTTGACGTAACGATGGCAGAGCATCGGTAGCGAACCCCTTTTGTTCAAAGTCGTCGAGCAGGGCATTGACCTCGGCTACCTCGGAGAACAGCGAGGAACTGATGCGGACACGCTCCGATTCGTCGCGCGCACGTAACAGTTGGCGTGAGGCCGCGCCGATAGAGGCGTTCAATGCCGACAGCTGGTGTGCCTGCCGCAGACCGGGGATTGCCTGGTCGATGACCGAGCTTTGCGAATCGGTAACGCGTTCAAACCCCTTCCAGCCCACCGACGACGCAACCACCGCCAGTAAAAATATGCTGCCGAAGGCCAGATACAGTTTTGCCGCGATGCCAAGCTTACGCATGATAAAATGCTGCGCTTTGCAGTCGTAAAATGCAAGCGTACAATAATCGGGGATTCAGTTTTTTGGCATGACGGTATTGAATAGCAGGCTTTTTTTACGCTTTCTCGTTGCACTTTTCATTAGCCTGCAAGCGGTTGCCGCTACCAGTGCCCGGTCTGAGGTATGGCGGCTGGAAACCTGGTCGACGCCATTCGACTATTCCAGCGATAGCCGCATTATCGACTATCAGCCCACCACCAAAGCCAGCCGCGAATGGCATCTCTGTATTTCCTACCCTCATTTAAAAGACGCTTACTGGTTGAACGTTAACTACGGCATGGTCCAGGAAGTGCGACGTCTTGGAATCGCGTTCACACTGGTCGAAGCGGGTGGCTATCCCAATCTCGAACGCCAGCGACAGCAGATTGAACAGTGCACTCGCGAGGGCGCCGATGCCCTTATCGTCGGCACGGTATCTTATCGAGGACTCCATCAAAGCATTGTCCGAATTGCTGAAACCCTGCCCGTCTTCTCGACGGTAAACGATATCGAAGACACCGGCATTACCGCGAAATCGGGCGTGTCGTGGACGACCATGGGTCGAGTAGCAGGCGAATATCTCGCGCAACGGCACCCGGCCGGCTCCGAGCCGGTAACCGTTGCCTGGTTTCCCGGGCCGCAAGGTGCGGGCTGGGTCGACTTTATCGAAACCGGTTTCAAGCGAGGTTTGCAAGACAGCGTGGTCGAGATCGTGGTAACAAAATGGGGCGATACCGGCAAGGAAATCCAGCGTACGCTAGTGCAGGAGGTGCTGGAAAGCCATCCGAATGTTGACTACATCGTCGGCAATGCGCTGATGGCCGAAGCGGCTATCAGCACCTTGCGCAATCGCAAACTCGAGAATCAAATCAAGATCTTATCGACTTATTTCACACCGGCGGTTTATCGTGGCATTCGCCGCGGGCGCATCCTCGCGGCACCCACGGACGCACCCGTAATGCAGGGACGCATTTCGATTGACCAGGCAGTAGGCTTCCTCGAAGGGCGTGAAATCGTCAAACACGCGGGCCCGCAAATCCAGATGATCGATCAATTTAACTGGCAGAAAATCGACATATCGGGCTCACTGGCGCCGCCATCGTTTTTGCCGACTTTTGTCTGGCCGTAGAGATACAGAATAGAAACAGGGTAACAGTTTACTTAACCCCAGTTTCAACAGGATTAACAGTTCCCTGAATTGGCCGCTTTAGAGATGAAAGGCATCTGAAAGCAGTCTGGTGATTTCGACGACAATTTTCGCTCAACATAGCCTGCAGTTGATTTACATTCAGTGGTGTCTATGCCACATAGCGGATATGTTATATGCAAAGTGGCATTAGCTTCATCGATCTAGCATGCGCTATCAATCATCAGGGTGTGTACCAGATAGGAGATGAGTAAGCCCGCTCTTGCGTAATCATTTCAGTTCCTTCTGGCATGTTCAATTTGAAATACTTTGCATCAAAGGCCGTCCAGCGTGGCGTGGGAATCTCAATAACCCTGGCATAATAGAAAGCCCTTTCCTTCGGATCGAAATCAGGGTCGGTCCAGACAACGTCAAGTTGGGCATCGCCAATTGTATTGGTAAAGGTTGCATTTTTAACATCAACTGTATTACCAACAGGCATCAAAGCATTGTTGTTTATTTCACGGTCATCAGAAGCGGCTACGTTATACACTTTCTCATGCAACTCCCCACTACTGTCTAGCCAACCTTTAATAATTTGCAGACGATCAAGGTTGCCACTTTCAGGATCTTTCGCTGCCAGCAACATAAATGAGGGTGCTTTGTCGTTAGGTGCATTGGTCAGATCTCCGCCCATGGGAACTCCCCGTTCATAACCGAGATCCACAGTGTTGGGGCGATGAGCATCATCTTTATCAAAGTTCCAACCTCCGAAGAAACGCAAAACTATACGCGGGCCCGTAGTGGCATAGGTTTCACGGCGCTGCATCGCATCAAACAGGGCTTCGCGTGTATTCTCTGTTGCCCATACGGCGGCATAACCCGAAGATGCCATGTCCCAGCCATAGGTATTCAGCTTAGGATCTACCGTGGATTCAATCATTTTATAATCACCGCGTTTGGCACTGGGCTCAAGACTGGTAATTTTTCCCCATTGATTATTTTCTTCTGCCGTCGCAAAGGAGGTATGTGAATCGGTAGAACCTACCAGACCAAACTTAAACGGGTTCGCCCCCAATTTTTCTTCAAATTGTAAGCCCAACTTTAATGCGGAGCGTGCATACTCATGTTGAAGCATCCACTCTTCCTTTTTTTCAGTCCCAAGCAGGTTGGCCCTGTCCCAGGTTTCATAATCGGCGAATTCATCATCGGGAGATAACACCGGATGGGCTTCACCATCACCTTTAATTTGTGTTACTTCGTAAAGAGGCTCCCAGCGCGCTCGCGTTTCGGAGTAGGCTTTGGTAATGGGTTTACCTGCAAAATCCTTTTCGGAGAACATCAAACCATTGGAGACATTACCGTTGTGGGCCAGAGCAATAACTTTGCCACCGGTTTTCTTTTCATAAGTTTCCAGGTAGGCCCATAGGTCTTCTGGATCCTCACTGTCAAAGGCGGAAAAGGGTAGCATTTGGTTGGCAAGCTTAGCATCATCCCTATAGATCACCACACGGTGAAGGTTATTGCCGCCACCAGGCATGGAAGTCCACTCGAAACCAACAAAGGCGGTAAATCTTCCTGGTTCATTATTTCCATCCGCTGCGGCATTGTTGGCCTCCCAGATAGAACGCGTGAGGTTTTCATCCTTGATTTTCTGATCTCGCGTTCCCATGGAGCTTACTACTTCTTGCGCCGCCCGGTATGCTTCATCACTTCCTGATTTGAACATATCGTGCCAGCGTTTACCCCACTCCGTCTTTAACAAATCCGGGTTTGAGTCACGGATATTGGGTATAAGCCCCAGATATTCGGCATGATCTGAAACGACCAGAAAATCCAGTGGCCTATTCAGTTTTGCGGTCATACCGTTGTGGGCCACAACTTCTTCGCCTCGGGCAAAGCGAAAGGCCTCATCGGGACCGAGCTTCGAATTTCCCACCAGACCAGCATCAGCGGAATTGGTAGTATGCAGGTGGGTGTCGCCCCAGTAGACATTTAGCGGATAACTTTTTCCAGCACGTGGAGAGTAGGATTGGTCTGCGTGAGCTGTAACTGCAAGTAATCCGGCAATAGCAAAACCTGCCACCATAAGATTTTTCATGAATGCATCCTTTACCAAAACTTAGCGTATGTGTGTGTCGTATATCAGGTGAGCTGAAGAGAACATATCAAGCATAATCACCAACTTGAATATGATCAAGATTAAAATTTTATCGATCCGCCAAACCCAATAAAAACACGGCACAGGAATCAAAAGTTTACCGTCAAATCATCCGTAACAACAGCGGTAACAGGATCAGTGGTGGGGGAAATACGGGGATCGCAACAGTTTCCGCGGGGTCCTTTTCCCGGCATTCCATTCCCTAGAAAAAGGGTGCGCCGATGACGATGCGGTACAGTTCGTTATCCCTGGTAACCTGAACGCCGAGCCCCAGCTGGAAATTGTCCGGCAACCAGGAATGCTTCGGCAGGGTGAAGGTGAAGCCAACCTCGTTCTTGTCTTGCAACGATATGCGGGCATGCGGTAAATCGAGCA
>Ga0255049_10001516_pt1 | contig 12754 bp, 14 predicted proteins | sample JV7_2_3_MG_FD_183615 | JGI IMG/M metagenome (GOLD analysis project Ga0255049, IMG submission 183615) | Seawater microbial communities from Jervis Inlet, British Columbia, Canada - JV7_2_3 | ecosystem: Environmental > Aquatic > Marine > Inlet | place: Canada: British Columbia | collected 2016-10-06
CACATACATGACACCCAGTACCGCAGAATGCCAGCGCTTCGCTCGCGCCCAAGCATGACCCACCGCGAGCCCCTGAAACCAGAACCCGAATAGCGCCAAAGGAAACAGATTCTGAACCAGTGGCGCACTTAACACCAGGCTGCTCGCCATCAGCAGCGTAGCGGGAATGCCCAGTACTCGGCCGAGTTTTAAGTTCCGAAACTCCCGTCCGAATCGACCATCTGGCTCGCCAAAGGAGTCCCACCAGTACGCCAGCATCAGCGCGGCCGCAAGCTGCGAAAATACGGCTGCGGCCAACAGGCCGAAGAACAGCCTATCCCAGCTACGCAAGATCGCCAGTTGCGCTTCATCTGCGCCGCTGGCCCGAAACACCTCGACGAACTGCTCGATCGCGCCGCCAATCAACACACTTGGATCCGGCCACACGAGAGTCGCGCCGATGACACCGACTAAGCACAGCAGCAGGCTCCCCTGAAATGCCAGCGCCAGGGAGTTCGTCGAACGGACGAGTCCGCCCATGGCGACACCGGCGAACAAAGCCAGTGAACCGACAAGACCCAGAGTATCTGTGTCGGTTCCCGCGAACGCGGCGAGAACCACAATGCCGGCTGTGCCGGCCAGTGCGCTGTAACTACCCTGAACGGCCCCCCGGCGAATGGTTTCCAGCGTCAGTAGCGCGGCCGTGATGACCGGAAGTAGCGGTGCGACGGCGATGGCGACCAGAACCAATCGATAGCGCCGCTCCAGAATCCATTGTACGAAGAGCTTCATCAGGATGGGGCCGCTCGCGCGGAGGGTCCTGGTTAATGCTGGTCGGTATAGGGCAACAATGCGAGGAAGCGGGCGCGTTTAATAGCCGTCGCCAGTTGGCGCTGGTAATGGGCGCGCGTACCGGTAATGCGACTCGGTACGATCTTTCCCGTCTCGGTAACATACGCCTTCAGCGTCGTCAGATCCTTGTAATCGATCTCCTCGACCCCTTCGGCGGTGAAGCGGCAAAATTTCTTGCGTCGAAAATATCTGGCCATGCTCAGCTCTCCTCTTTCTTGTCGCCAGCGTCGTCCGAAGTCTCTTCCGAATCCGCTGCCGAACTCTCGTCGGCGGTGTCCACCGTCACCTCAGCCGCAATCTCTGCGGTTGCTTCAGGCTCTGCGGTTGCTTCGGTCTCTGCGGTTGCTTCGGTCTCTGCGGTCGCCTCGGGCTCTGCGTCGCCGGCGTCAGCCGCCCCTTCAGCGGGAACAGCACTCTCGTCTGCGTCGGCATCGTCAGCGGGCGCTTCTGCAGCCGCAACGGCCGCTGCGGCCGCTTCCTCTTCGGCTTTCTGTGCCGCTACTGCCCGCGCCGCCTCTGCGGCCTTGGCGCGAACTTCCTCCGCGGCAGCAGCCTGCGCTTCTTTGGCCTTCTCCTCTTCTCGAGCTTGGGCCATAAAAGAGGCTTCCGTGATGGCCTTATCGCGCTTGATGACGAGATAACGCAACACCGCATCATTGAACCGGAAGGCGCCGACGAGTTCATCGAGCGCAGGTTTGCTGCACTCGATGTTGAACATCAGGTAATGGGCCTTATGGACTTTATTGATTGCATGGGCAAGCTGGCGACGCCCCCAGTCTTCTTCGCGATGGATCTGGCCTTCGGCGCTTTCAATCATGCGCCGGTAGCGTTCCATCATGGCGGGGACTTGTTCGCTCTGGTCAGGGTGGACCAGAAACACGATTTCGTAGTGTCTCAACGGAGTGGCTCCCTTCGGGTTCTAGCCTCCCGAATAATGCCGGTGAGGCAAGGAGTGACGTGTGTTCCAGCGCGACATCCTACGCGAGAGCCGGCTGTGGCTCAAGCATCGCGACGGCGAAGCCGGCGAGCGTGAATCTGGCGATTGAGCTCGAATAACAGGACGCCGGTCGCGACGGAGACATTCAGGCTCGCGACAGCGCCCTGCATCGGGATAGAGACCAGCTCGTCGCAGTGCTCTCGAGTCAGACGTCGAAGCCCCCGACCTTCACCTCCGATGGCGAGCGCGACCGGGGTCTCGAGCCGAGAATCGTAGACAGATCGCGGCGAATCCTCGTCGGCTCCAATGACCCACACGCCGGCCTCCTTCAGCCAATGAAGCGCGGCAGCGAGATTCGCGACCCGAGCGAGCAGAACCGTCTCCGCAGCACCGGTGGCGGCCTTCAGTGCGACCGGCGTAAGTCTAGCTGCCCGGTTCCTTGGGATGATGACGGCATCCACGCCGGCCGCATCCGCGGTGCGCAGACAAGCGCCCAGATTCCGCGGATCCTCGACACCATCGAGCACCAGGCCGCGGAAGGCCTTGCCGCGATCGATCACGAGTTCCTCGAGCTCGCGGATTCCGACCTCCTGAAGCCCGCGAGTTTCAACGATAACGCCCTGATGGGCGCCGCCCTGGGCCAGGCTGTCAAGCTCCACGCGTGGGACGCGCTGAACGGGTATCTCCAGTCCGTCCAGGGCCTTGGCGAGCTTCGGCAGGTTACCGGCGGACGAGCCCCGCAACAATTTCGCGCTCAAAATCGCGCCTGGGCGCTTCTCGATCAGCGATCGAACAGCGTGCACGCCATAGACGCAGCGCGCACCTTTGTTTCTTGCCTGTTTAGCCACGTCGTCTTCGTCTTGGTTTAGCGGGAGATTCAGGCTCGTAGTCCACTGGCACGAAGTCGAGCTTACGCTCATCGACATCGACCTTAACCAACTTCACCTTGAGTTCGTCGGTTAATCGAAAGCTCGCGCCGGTGTGCTCACCGGTCAGGGCTGTCCCACCCGCTGTCTGATGGTAATAGTCCCGCGGCAGCGCAGTGACGTGGACCAGGCCATCGATCTGCAGCTTCGGAATTCGCACGAACAATCCGAACGAAGTAACGCTGGTCACGAGCACGTCAAATTCATCGCCAATATGATCCTTGAGATACGCACACTTCAGGCGCTCCTCGACCTGCCACACGGCCTCATCCGCACGGCGTTCCGCTCGCGAGCAATGCTCCCCCAGCTGTTCCATTTCGGGTAACGCGTAGCGGAATCCTTTCGCCTTGCCGTGGCGCAGCAATTGCTTGATGGCCCGATGAATGAGCAGATCCGGATAACGCCGTATCGGCGACGTGAAGTGACTATAGCTGGGCAGCGCCAAACCGAAGTGGCCGACGTTACGGGGCTGATAATGCGCCCGGCTCATGCACTTGAGAATAACGGTCTCGATCAGTTCCGCTTCAGGTCGGCCAGCGGTTTTTTCTATGACGCGACTCAGATCGCGGGGCCGAACGTCGCTCGGTGACGACAACTTGATTCCCAGCCCCTGAAGGAAGACCGTCAATTCGTCAATCCGGTCCGGGTCCGGGCCGTCATGCACACGGTACAGCCCCGGAATGCGTGCCGAGCGAATGCGCTTGGCGGCCTCGACGTTGGCCGCGATCATGCACTCTTCGATGATCTTGTGGGTGATCAGTCGATCGACGACATGGACGTCGTGCACACGACCGCGGTCGTCCAGTTCAATTGTCGTCTGAGGCAAATCGAAGTCAATCGCGCCACGACGCCGGCGGCGCCCCGCGAAGGCACGATGCACGGCGCGGAGGGGCTCGAGTCGATCCCGGAACGCGGTGCGCTTACCTTTGACCTTACCGTTCAGGATCTGCTCTGCTTCGACATAGGTGAGCCGCGCAGCGGACCGCATTAGCCCTTCGTAGAATCGAGATCGCGTCACCTCGCCCTTACTCGATACCTCCATATCGCAGGCCAGGCACAGGCGATCGACATTCGGTCGCAACGAGCACAGTCCGTTTGACAGTTCTTCCGGCAGCATCGGGAGAACGCGGTCGGGGAAGTAGACGGACGTACCTCGTGCCCGCGCTTCCTGATCCAGATCGGTATCCGGCTCTACATAGTGACTGACATCCGCGATGGCGACGATCAGGCGCCAACCGTCACCGCGCCGTTCGCAATAAACGGCGTCGTCGAAATCCTTAGCATCGGCGCCATCGATCGTAACGAGCGGTAGTTTACGAAGATCAACCCGGTTCTTCTTGGCACTTGAAGGCACATTGGCCGACAAGGTATCGACGTAGCTCTGCACGGACTCAGGCCACTCGTCTCGCAGACCGTGGGACAGTATTGCCACCACGGTTTCTATTCCCGGGTCGTCGAGCCGACCAACAACTCGGACGACCTGACCGATCGCATCGGTTCTTTCGGTCGGATGTTTCACAATGGCCGCGCGAACAACGTCGCCCGCACGGGCACCGCCGGACTTCCCCTTCGGAATCAGCACCTGCGCTGTGGGTTCGCCTTCCGGAACCACGAGGTCGATCCCTTTGTTGCGTACGAACTTGCCGACCACCTCTGTCGTCGCTCGTTCCAGGACCTCGACGACGTGCCCTTCACGCCCACCGCGTCGACTTGGACTGACGCGCACGGCGATTCGATCCTTATCCCAAAGAGAGCTCATCTCCCGAGCGGCCAAATAGACATCTTCCGAGCCATCGTCCGGGGTCAAGAAACCGAAACCGTCACGGTGCGCCTGGACTACACCGGTGACGAGATCGAGATGCCGCGTCAGGCAGTACTCTCGTGCGCGGTTGCGCAACAACTGGCCGTCGCGAACCATGGCGCGTAAACGGTTCTCGAGCGATTTCCGATGTGACTCGCTTTTGATTCCTAGCTGCGAGGCCAGAGCGACGAGCGCCAGCGGCCGTCCCACTTTCTCCATGACCGCCATAATGGCGTCCCGGGCGGGGATCGGGTGCTCGTACTGGCGTTCTGGCTTGCGGTCGTCCCGCCGTGACCGGCGGGCCACTACGGCTGGTTCCCGATAGGCTCGGGAGGGAGCTTCAAAGACATGATAGGAAGAGTTTACACTGAACATGGGTAGGCAGGCGGTTAATCGCAAGGGATCTGTGACGTTTGACAGCCTCGAAGCCAGTCAGTACATTCGAGCGCCTTCCTGACAGTGCCCAGGTGGCGGAATTGGTAGACGCGCGGCGTTCAGGTCGCCGTGTCCTTACGGATGTGCGAGTTCGAGTCTCGCCCTGGGCACCAGTTTGAATGCCCAATACGCTACCCTATACTGCTCCATCATGATCGGTTATGCCGCTGGCACCAGGCAATATCGAGCCTGTTGATGAGAACCCATGTTTGATATCGGTTTCCCGGAACTGCTGCTGGTGTGCATCTTGGTGCTGCTGGTGATGGGGCCGGAGCGGCTGCCGGAAGTCATTCACACCTTCACGACTTGGCGGCGCCGATTAAGCCACCGCATCGCTGGAGTCAAGCAACAGATACAGGATGAGATTGGCCTAGATCAGATACGCGCGCAGCTCCACGAAGAATCCGTGCTGGAAGAGATCAAAGCGGTAAAGATCGAACTCAACGACGTGGCCAAAGACGCGAGCTCCGGCCTCGACGAACTGACAAAACCGGCGCAGGAGGCGGCCGATCCCGCTCACTGGCCCGGTATGCCACCTCCGAACGACAAGCAGTAGGTAGATCCGCTAGCCGATAGTTTCAATAACCCAGCTCTTCGACTACTGCCACCAGATCCGCGAAACTGGCGGCTTGAAGCTTGGCGATCAGCGCGGGCTCATCCAAACCTTCGATATCGAACTTGCCGAGTTTCACCTCCATGTCGAGCTCCAGAATCTCGTAGGGTGCCAGATAACCGGCCGCACAGACCTGCTTCAGGCATTCCCGTTCCGGTTCCGTCAGATTCATGCGGTGTCGGGCCAGGATTTCCAGGTATCGCTCCGCTGCCCGGTTGAGCTTGCCGCTGATCTTCATGGTGTTGCCTTCGCCTTCGGTGAGCTTGGAGAGTGGCGGCCCGAAGTAGATTCTGGTTTTCTTGTTCATGATCTGGTCGATCTCTCCCGCTATATAAGAAATAAGTACTCGTATTAATAAGGGTAAACCCGGAGTTTCCTGGACGGCGGTCTAAGCTATCCTGCCGCACCAGTACAACCTGAATCGGCCGTTGACTCCTGAAATTACCAACCCAGGCGTCATCATTGGGCCTCAGCCAGGAAAGCTTATTGTGGCAGAAGACAGACTCCCGCTGAACGAGAGCACCGCCGATGCCGAGTGCGAGACCTGGGATCCCGCCATTCACGGCGATCAGCCACCCTCAAAGATGACCAGGCGCAAGTTCGTCAAGAATACGAGCACCTTGAGCGCTACTTCGTTGATGGGCACGGCGGCTCTAATGACCAACTCCGATGAAGCTCAAGCCAACACGGAATGGGCCGAGTGGTTTCAGGGCAATTATCGGGAGATGACGGATGAAGAGAAACAGGAAGCGGTGGAACGCCTTGAGCGGCGCTACTCGGCGGAATATGGCAAAGACGTCACCGTCGATACCACGCCTGCTCAGGAAGGAGTTTTGTTCGGCTATGCGCTGAACATTCAGAAGTGTATTGGCTGCCGCCGTTGTGCCAAGGCGTGCGTGGAGGAAAACAATCAGTCCAGGGGAGATCAGGAGATCGAGTGGATTCGAGTTCTCAAAATGGAGAAGGGTGAATTCACCGAAGAAAAAATGGGCGAAGGCTACCCCGACGACTTCGGGATCCAGGTTGGCGGTAATGCCTACAGCGCCGCCGGCGTCGTCGGCGAGGGTGAGCACTATTATGAGCCGGAGCAGGTGCCGGAAGCAGACTCCTTCTACATGCCCATCGCCTGCATGCAGTGCGAGAAGCCGCCCTGTGTGAAAGTGTGCCCGGTGCGCACCACCTACCGTGAGCCCGACGGCGTGGTCGTGATCGACTACAACTGGTGCATCGGCTGCCGGATGTGCATCGGCGCCTGCCCCTATTGGGCGCGCCGTTTCAACTGGGGTGAACCCAAGCTGCCCAAAGAAGACATGAATCCCGACACGCACTATCTGGGCAATCGCCCCCGTATGAAGGGCGTGGTGGAGAAGTGCACGTTCTGCATACAGCGAACCCGCAAAGGGCGTTATCCAGCCTGCGTCGAAGTCTGCCCGGTCGGTGCCCGGAAATTTGGCAACCTGCTGGATCCTAACAGCGAGGTCAGGCGCGTGCTTGCTACCAAGCGTGTTTTCCGCATGAAAGCTGATCTCAACACTTATCCCAAGTTTTTCTACTACGTGGACTAAGGCCCGTAGACATGAACAAAGTATGGTCGTTTTGTGTCGATTTCATGCTCTACCTATTCAAAGGTGGAGTTAAATATTGGGCCTGGCTGGGATTTCTGTGGATCTTCGTATTCGCATGGGTTTACGGCAACTATCAACAGCTCTCTGAGGGCATGATCGTCACCGGGCTGACGGATCAAGTGAGCTGGGGGCTCTATCTGGCTAACTTCGTATTTCTGGTTGGCGTGGCCGCAGGAGCCGTGACTGTGGTTTTCCCTGCCTACGTGTACAAGCATAAAGCACTACACGACGTAACGGTGCTGGGCGAAATGCTCGCTATCTCGGCCGTGATCATGTGCATGCTGTTCGTGCTGAATCACATGGGCCGGCCCGATCGGCTTTGGCACATGATCCCGTTCCTCGGGATCTATAACTTTCCCGGATCCATGCTCACCTGGGACGTAATCGTGCTGTTGGGTTACCTGCTCCTCAACCTGGTCGGCGGTTTCTACTACTTGTATAAGAAGTATGTGGGCGAAGAGCTCAATAACCGCTTCTATCTACCCATCATATTCATCGCCATCGTCTGGGCCCTGAGCATTCATACCGTCACCGCATTCCTGATCAATACGATGCCCGCCCGGCCCATGTGGCACCACGGCATGATGCCCATCCGCTTCATCTCCACGGCCTTCGCGGCGGGACCTGCGCTGATCATCATTGTGTTCACCATCATCAGGAACAATACCAAGCTCTGGATCGAGGACAACGCCATCGACCTTTTATCGCAGATCGTGGTCTGGTGCTTAGGGATCGCGCTGTTTCTGACGCTTTCAGAGGTGGTCACCGAACTCTATCACCCCACGGAGCATTCCCTGGGGCTTCAGTATCTGATGTTCGGTCATCACGGTTTGAACAATCTAGTGCCCTGGTTCTGGGCGTCCATGGCGGGACTGGTGGGCACCTTCTTATTGCTGCTCGTTCCACGCATACGTAAGGACCACAAGAAACTGCCCTATATCTGCGCGGTCGTGTTCCTTGCCATCTGGATCGAGAAAGGAATGGCTCTGCTGATTCCCGGGTCCATCCCCACGCCTATCGGTGAGTTTGCCGAGTATTCACCGACGCTGATCGAAATAATAAATTGCCTGGGCAACTGGGCGATTGGGTTCATTGTGCTCACACTGCTGCTCAAAGGAGCTATCGGCATTCTGCTCGGTGAGGTGCACTACGGAGGAAAGTCGGCATACGGAGAGATGAAGCATGCAAATGACCCAGCCCATGCTTAGGCTGTCGATGGGAAAGCTTTCTGCAATCGCGTTTCTATTGCTGGGAACCAGCTTCCAGGTGGTTGCCCAACAAACCTGCTGGGAAAGCAGGGAGGGTGCCTCGGAGGTCACGCCGGCCGAAACGGACGATGGTATTCCCACCATCAAGTGCTCGGACAAGACCGACGGGGTCCTTTGGTGGAACGATCCCTATGAGGGAACCGTCCCCATGGGAGACATGCCGCTGGAGGGCGACTACAGCCATGGAGAGGCTGTGGTCAGGCCGCGCAGCGCCCAGCAGGCTTTATACCCCCTCTGCGGAGTCGCTTGCCACAACGGAATCTTCCCCCCACCCAACTCGGACAAGAATCCGCGGGCGCTGACCTTCCACCAGGACGTGGTTCCTGACGCCATGAATCTGCAACATGGCCGAGGCAGTATCTGGTGCCTGGATTGCCACAACGCCGATACCCGCAATACATTCGTAGATCACGTCGGGAGCGAGATCGACTTCAACCAGCCACAAGTGCTTTGCGGTAAATGCCACGGACCCGCATATCAGGATTGGCGCGAAGGCCTGCACGGCAAGCGCATCGGCGAATTTGCCAGCGATGGTAAGAAACGTTGGTTCGTTTGCACCGAGTGCCACAACCCTCACGACGTACAACAGGGGGATCGGAATTCCGGCTTCGCCCAGATCGAGCCGGAGGCCGCACCGCTGCGACCCAAGGGGACGAGCAGCGCGGTAGAGTCACACTAAATCGGAGCAGCCATCTCAATTATTGTGACCGCGGCGGATACCAGGCAGCATCTCGAAACTCGATTCCCTCCCCTTCTATCGCTCGCCTGAAATCTCGAATTGTAGCGGGCGTGATCTGCGCGTCGGGCAGCGGCTCACCCTCCGGATCAGCTAGCCAGTTAGCATATTCCCGGTCGTAGTGATTTAGATAAACGACTCGGGGCATGAAAGTCTTCAGACATTCTGCAAGAGGAATCGGTCGCATTCGATCTACGGGCAGGTTCATCGGCATAACGGCGACGTCGATATTCTGCAGTGCGCGAATCTCGGGCACGCATTCTCCGACGCCGGCGAAGAACAGACGCTTACCTCCTAGCGTAATCAAATAGCCGTTCGCTTCACCTTTCGGATGGTACGGCTCCCCAGGCGTCATGTCGTAGGCGCCAATCGCTTCAACCTGGATGCCCGCGAACACCCCGCTGTCACCGTTCTCGAGAACGGCGCCGTCAGAGAACCGCAACTGCGCCTTCGCGGTCAAGACCACAGGCGCGCCTGGCTTACGCACTTCGGCGATCGCGTCGGGATCGAGATGATGCGACGGGTCGTCGGTCACCAGAATGAGATCCGCCGGTTTGGCGAGCAACAAATCCGCAACGCTCCAGGGATCAATCTGGATCACACTTCCGGCGTACTCCACCTGCGCACTCGCGTGCATGATCGGGGTGATGACGATATCGCCGCCTTCAGCGTCAATCCGACTTGATTGCGCCAACACCGAACCGTTCGTCACAAACTGAATCGTGACACCGACTACGCAAACAAGCTTGACTCTCGATTTCATAGGCTACCCTTTAGGGCACAGACTCGCGCAACGGGAGCGCTTCGCCGTTCATGATGATCTCGTTAATGGCGATCGAATGGCCGTCGTTTCGCCTTGCCAGTGCTCTACTTCACCTGTTTCGTTGGTGATATCGAAGTAGATCTGTACGTGCGGGTTGATGAAGCGAAACTCCGTCACGATGGCTTCCAACGTGACAATTTCGTCCGAATAGGACGCCCGGCCATGATGAGCGACGGCACTATGCCCAACGATCAATGCGACGAACCCTGTGAGTACTACTAGCGTTCTTTCAAACATTGGTTTAGCTCTCTCGGTAAAACTCGGTGATGCGGCGATCGTCATTTAATCTGAGGGGCGCATTCTATCGATATCAGCCTCGAAACTCGACCGTCCAGATCCACTGGGCACCAGACTCTGGCAGCCGTCAAAGCCGTTCATGGCGAGGAGCTGATTCCACAACCTCGCTCGCTCTTCCGGCCCGACGGAGCGCGCCCAGGCCCAAGCATCCGCATATCTCTCATGCCAATCGGATTCGCCAAGCACTCGGTCCTCGGCGAACTTCTCGCCCCATACATCCGCCCACACGCGACCGAGTATCAGGTACAGGGTCATGTGGCCGTCGATTTCATCCAACCGTTCATCTAGCTGCCACAGGTGACGGTGGCCGAGCTCGTGGACCAGCGTGGATTCCTTTTCCTTGCGGATGTAACTTCGGCGCAGACGCATCGGGTGCTCGGGCCCGCCAGAATGGCTAACGGCGTCGGCCACCGTGGCCGACACACTGGATTCCGAAAACGGCAAACAGGTAACGGCTTCGAGAGCGTCGACTACACGCTCGCCATACTCGTCCCATATCTCCCGGTACACGTTCGCGTCGTACTCATCCGCCGCGGAGGATGCGATGAATACCACCTCTACCTGCGCCTGCGCGATACTCGCGACGAGCAGCGCAGCCAAGAGGAGCGGACATTGGTAACCGTGCATTGACACCCAGTCGGGCCGCCCGCTTCACTCCGGGCGAACATTAAGGCATCCTTTGCTCGCGAGACTATTCTGTCACGGCAAAGCAGTACATCAGCCCGTCACCGCCCGAAAGGGGCAACGCAGCCGCGCTGCAACCTCTGGAGTCATGGGATGACGCCCAGGCAGCAAAGTCATGATGACCGACCCGCGCTTTACCATCGTCGCTGCTCGTCCAGTTATTGCAGGTCATGTCTTCGCCGGCAGGATAGACCATGCCCTCTGGAGTTGAGCCAGTCAGAATGTCGTGCCGGTTCGGCACGGCAAACGTCCCTGGAATGACGCGGCCACGCTCATCAAGCGCCGTCTCAGCACTAACGCGATGGTTGAGGTCGTGGAGGCTGTCGAGATCTGCGCCGACCCGATAGCCATTCGCGTTAAACCACGGACCGGGGCCGATTCTGTCTCGGGCGTTAACGGCGTTATCACCCTGAGTGCTCAGATAAGCACGCCAGGTCAGATGGCCTTGATCGACGCTTTCTGCCAGGTTCTGGCAAATCTCATCCGCCCCCGCCAAACCTCCCAGGTCACCGCCGTTGCCGGAGCCCTGACTTGTGATGAAGAAAGACATTGGTCCGGTGGGCGGCTGCGCTTGAGCGAAGCCTGCAAAAAGAAGGCCGCAGAACGCCACGCTGTTTAATACGAACTTATTATTGTTATACATCGTTGATCTCCTGAATTGACGAAACTATCGTATGAGATCAATACTAACACTGCTCTCGGCCAGAGGGTGCCGTTCGTTGGCATGCGTTGCTTTCAGTCTTGCTGCCTACAGAATGGCCTCTCTAATGAACTCCTGCATTGCAGGCGGATACCCTCGCTGCTGGTCAAACTCGTCGTACCACTGCCTGGCACCCGGAAATCCTAGATGAAATGCCAGGTGTTTCTTCGCTAGCGCCACCATAGCCTCTCGACCATGAGCCAGGCTTTCCCCATGAACCAGCAGCGCCTCTATGGCTATGCATAACTGCTCTAGATAATGACCGAAAGAGACTTTTTCCGCATCGGATAATTTGTGATAGTTCTGTCTTCCCTTGACAACCAACTTGGCGAACTCTATGTCGTCCGTCTGGGCGTACACGGCGTTAAACCGATCCGCTGCGTTTCCCCAGTTGGCCTGTCTCGTCTGGGCCGTATTCTTCCTGATTTCGAAGGCCACGAAGATATGCGCCAGCATGCATCTTAACTGTTAACCGACGGCTGCTTCCGGCCAGAAGCAAACATCAGGCCGACCCCTGGCACGCACATTCTGAACGTCCGCTATCGGGAAAGCGGACATTCACCGGTCGATACGTAACAAGCGGATCAGGTTACCGCCAAGGATCGCCTCCTTCTCAGCGTTATTGAGATGTGGCGAATCGATGATCAGATCCATCGTGTCTGGCCAGCCCAAGGGCATGTCAGTGCCGTAAACAACCTGACTCGGTCCCATCTCCGCGACAAGATGCCGCAAACCCTCGTCGGAAAACACCATCGAGTCGGCAAATATCTGCGTCCGCAGATACTCGCGTGGCGGTTTCTGATTGCGACAGTCTTCCGCGCCGCCGCCATTGCAAGCCACTTCAGTACGGCCGAAGTAGGACGGAAGAAACCCGCCGCCATGAGCCCCGCAGATCTTGAGTTTCGGAAACCGGTCGAACGTGCCATCGAAAATCATGCGCGTGAGCAAGAACGCCGTCTCCAGCGGGTTGCCGACGATGTTGCCGAGATCGCCAGGATAATCGAGGCCGCCTTCCATGACGATATTGGTCGCTCCAGCAGGATGGACAAAGACGGGCACGTCGAGTTCTTCGCACTTG
>Ga0255049_10001517_pt1 | contig 12754 bp, 11 predicted proteins | sample JV7_2_3_MG_FD_183615 | JGI IMG/M metagenome (GOLD analysis project Ga0255049, IMG submission 183615) | Seawater microbial communities from Jervis Inlet, British Columbia, Canada - JV7_2_3 | ecosystem: Environmental > Aquatic > Marine > Inlet | place: Canada: British Columbia | collected 2016-10-06
ATATAGAGTGCCGCATCGGACTGCGGGTACGCCAGCACCAAGGGACGGCACTCCTTGATCGAGCGCCAGACTGCATCATCGAAGTTGACGTATCCGACGTATTCCGCATTGATGCCCAGAAACTTCCGACAGACACTGCGAATCGAATACCCGATCTTGACCTCTTCACTGTTGCGCACCTGATTGATCACCAAGCGCGGGCAGAACTCCCGCAGCGCCTCGCGGAAGCGCTCCCCCTCACCCTCATCGAGCCGAGCGATTTCGCGGAACAGATCTGCGGTCGTCCTGATTCCGCGCTCGTTGCGGCGATCCATAGCCTCGCGAACGAGGTCGCGGATGGGCGAGCTGCTCATGGTGCGCGCAAGTCGGCGGTAGAAGGCGGCCTTGAGGAACGCATAGGCGTTCTCGATCGAGGTCGGCTCGGGCGTCGCGATGATCATCCCCTCATCGGTCTCCAGGAAGAAGTCGAGCGTCGCACGATCCGCCCCCGCCGCCAGATCGAACACGATGAGGTCGACGTCTAGCTTCCGCAACTCCTGGAAGAGCCGCTTACGTTGGTCGCGGCTGGTCTCCGCCATTCCCGTGTGGCCCAGTGCACCCATGACCAGCCGCAAGCCCGGGACCGAGGTCTCGATCGCGACCTTCTCAAGATCGACCACGCGATCGTAGAGATAATCGGAGAGGTTGACGCGACTTCCGCTGCGCACACCCAGGCAGGTGTGCAGATTCGCGCAGGCGAGATCGGCATCGATCAGGAGCACGCGCCAGCCCGTGCGAGCCGCCACCGTGGCGAGATTGACCGCAAGAAAGCTCTTGCCGATGCCACCTTTACCGCCGCCGATCGCCCACACCCGTCGCTCAGGCTCCCGCGCTCGCGCCGGATCCTTGTTGGGCCTCGAACGCGCGGCCCGCTGTCTAATATTCAGCCAGCTCGGCGTTCCAGTAAGACGCATCGACGACACTCAAGTATGGCCTCCACTCAGGGTGACCTTCTCGTCCACCAAGCACACCCAAGACGGGGGTCCAGCGCGGCTTCGTGGGCCTCCGAATCAAGCGCATTCCCGCTTGAGTTGGAGTCCGCCCACCTTTTCGTCGATTGCAATCCCGGCAGCAACACACGACGTTCTCCCACGTGCTCCTCCCCCCCTGAGAGCGAGGCACCACGTGATCGAGGTTCAGCTTCGACCGCGCCATACGCTGACCACAGTACTGACAGGTATTCGAATCCCGCGCGTAAATGTTGACACGACTGAAACGCACGTGTCGCTTGGGTACCCAGTCAAAAGCTGCTAGCAGAATGACACGAGGTACCCTGATGAGCCCCCCCACGATGCCGGTCGCCTCGTCCCCGCCACGAACTCTGAGTCCCCGCCACGATTCGAAGTCGAACGTCTGGTAACGTTCGTTGACAGCCTTCGCGCTGCCTTGATACAGAAGACAGTACGCTCGGCGCACCGACGTGACGTGGATCGGTAAATAGGAACGGTTCAAGACGAGAACAGGCGCATCCAACACGAAAAAACCTTAGCCCGTTCGAAGACTTCGATCAACGAGAAAGCGACGCGAAGGCCGCGAGCACGCCCTCCAAGTCCGCATCGGCCAGTGTTCTCGGATCGACAAGCACGGCTCCCTTGTGCACGCGAACCAGCACCGGCGGGTCCGCCTCTCGCAGTCTCTGCGCCAGCGCGGTGGCGGATCCGGCGGGCTCGATCCATACCACCGGACCGCCCAGCTCAAGCTCCGGCAGGGCTCCGCCTCCGACGACGGCGCCCTGGGACTCCAGCGAGACCCCAGGCCAACCCGCTCGGGTGAGCTCCTTCGCTAGCCACTCGGCACGCGCCCGAAGCTCCACCGGTTTGACGAGCAGCATACGAAGAACCGGCAGACTCTCCTCTCCACGCCCCTCGAGCAGTGCCCGAAGCGTCCAGGCAAGCGCGGCCAGCGTGAGCTTGTCGACTCTCAACGCGCGAGCCAATGGGCTCCGGCGCATCCGCTCCACCAGGTCGCCTCTTCCGAGGACGATCCCGGCCTGAGGGCCGCCCAGCAACTTGTCGCCGCTGAAAAGAACCAGGTCCGCGCCCTCCCGCAAGCCCTTCCACGCCTCGCGCTCCGGAATCCCGTGCGGTCGAAGATCCAGGAAAGTCCCGCTTCCACGGTCCTCCACCAGCGGAATGCCCCGCTCGCTCGCGAGGGGCGCCAGCTCAGGCACGGTCACCTCACGCGTGAAGCCGCGCAACTCGAAGTTGCTGCGATGCACTTTCAGGATGATCCCGCTCGCGGGGCCGAGCGCCTCACGGTAGTCCCGCAGATGGGTGCGATTCGTGGTGCCGATCTCACGCAAGCGGGCGCGACTCGAGGCCAGGATCTCGGGCAGACGGAAGGAGCCTCCGATCTCGACCAACTCGCCACGGGAGAGCACGACCTCACGACCGGCAGCCAGCGTATCCACCGCCAGCACGAGCGCGGCCGCATTGTTGTTGACGACGAGCGCATCCTCCGCCCCAGAGAGCAATCGGAGCAGCTTGCTCACGTGTGCCAGCCGAGAGCCTCGTTCTCCGCTAGCCAGATCCAGCTCCAGATCCGAATAGCCGGCGGCTGCCTCGGCCGCCGCACGCGCTGCGCCCTGGGCCAGGGGAGCGCGCCCAAGATTCGTATGGAGCACGACGCCGGTTGCGTTCAGCACCCGCCGAGGAAAGGGCCGCTCCAGGCGCCGGGCGAGGGTCTGTACGCGTTGCGCGAGGTCGTCCAGCTTTGCTTCAGGACCCTCTGAAGCGGCGAGCATGGCGGCGCGTGTCGACTCCAGCACATCCCGAGCGGCCTCGAGAAGGCTCCAGCGGGACAGCTCGCTGCCCTCCGCCGCGCGCTCGACCAGACGATCCACCGCAGGCAGCTGGCGAAAACGTGCATTGACCCCGTCCGATCGGTCCACTACGGTGTCCCTCAGATAGTCCGCTACTCAAGCAATGGTTTAGTTTACCGGATTCTCGAGCGGCGAATGGGCGTCCCGAGGAGCCTTCCCGGGCTTCTTCAGGAGCGCTCCGATACTCAGCAGACATGCAGCCACACACCGCATCACACCTAGCCACACCACCCGATCCGTTGGCTCACGCGTTTCGCAGCGATCCGCTCCGCGGGCGCCATCGGTTCGTGGACGATCACCCCAAAGGGATGGAACATGCGAAACGAGATTTTCGTGAACGTGGGCCCGCGCGAGACGCGGGTCGCAGTTCGCGAATCGGATCAGGTCGTAGAACTTCATATCGAGCGCAGCAACCAACGCGGCGTCGTTGGAGGGATCTACAAAGGTAGGGTCACACGCGTCCTGCCCGGAATGCAGGCCGCGTTCGTCGACATCGGACTCGAGCGCGCGGGGTTTTTGTACGTCGCCGACTACCGCGCCGATCTCGATGATGTCGACCTGGAAGAAGAAGAAGGAAGGGACCGGCGCCGCTCGGGCGCGTCCCAACGCGGCACCGCTCCGCAGATCCAGGACCTTCTGGAGGAAGGGAACGAGATCCTGGTTCAGGTGGCCAAGGAGCCCCTCGGCACCAAGGGCGCCCGAATCACGTCGCGCGTTTCACTGGCCGGCCGTCACCTGGTACTGATGCCATTCGTCCAGCGCGTGGGCGTCTCGCGACGCATAGAGAGCGATCGCGAGAGACGCAGGCTGCGCGCCATCGTGGAGAAGCTGCGTCCCAAGGAACTGGGCTTTATTGTGCGCACGGTCTCACACGGCGTGAGCGAGGCGGATATTCAGGCCGATATCGAGTATCTCACCGACCGTTGGGCGGTGATCCAAAAGCGGCGGGAGGCGATCAGCGAGATCCCCGCTCGCGTACACGAGGAGCCGCCCCTTCACTTGCGCGTACTGCGCGACCTTGCCACACACGAAACGAAGCAGATCATCGTCGATGACGCGGATGCCTACGGCGAGATGCAGAACTTCGTCCACCGCTTCATGGCGGCGCCGCGTCCCAAGATCGTTCATTACAAGGGCGACCGGGCCCTCTTCGACGCGCACCGCGTCGAAGGCGAGATTGAGGAGGCACTTGGCGTCAAGGTCTGGCTCAAATCGGGAGGATATCTCGTCATCAACCAATCCGAGGCCTTGACGGCGATCGACGTGAATACCGGCCGCTTCACTGGGGGGAAAAGCAAGAACCTGGAGGAGACCATTCTCAAGACCAATCTCGAAGCGGTCCGCGAAATCGTCCACCAGATCCGGCTACGCAACATCGGGGGGCTCATCATCCTGGACCTGATCGATATGGAACTCGCAGCCAATCGCGAAAAGGTCTACCGAGCCCAATTGGACGCGCTGCGTGAGGACAAGGCTAAGGTCAACTTGCTCAAGATCTCCGAGCTCGGACTGATCGAGATGACCCGCAAACGAACGCGGGAGAATCTCGTGCAGCAACTCTGCGAACCGTGTCCTGACTGCGAGGGCCGAGCCTATATCCAGTCATCCCAAAGCATCTGCCACAAGATCTTCCGGGAGTTACCCAAGGCCACCGCGCACCTGAACGGTGAGAAGTTCATCCTCAAGGCACACCCCTCGGTGATCGATCTCCTCGAGGGGGATGAACGAGAGTCGCTGCGCAAGGTTGAGGCTAAGGTGGGCCGGAGCGTCACGGCGATCGCCACGCCGACGTTCCACCGCGAGCAGTTCGAGATCACGACCGCCTCATGAGCGTGCTGATTCGCAAGGCCGGTCGGCGCGACTTGGAGCACATTCAGAGCTTGTGGCAGAGCCTGCGTGAGCTTCAGGCGAAGGTCGATGCCCGCTTGACACCGAGCAAGGACGCCGCGCAGGTCGTACGGGAGCATCGCGAGGTGATCCTCGCCGATCCGCGCACCGCCTTCTTCGTAGCCGATGAGCAGGGCCAGCTCATCGGCTACCTGCATGCTCAGATCGAGACCAACGACCCGATCTATGATCCACCCAGGTTCGGGAGGATCGTCGATCTCGTGGTGCGCGAGGAACGTCGAAACGAGGGGGTCGGCACGCGCCTGCTCGAGTACTGCAAGGAATGGTTCGCCTCGCATGGGCTCAGCGAGTACCGCGTGACTGTTCCAGTGCAGCAACCCGAAGCGCAGCGCTTCTTCGCACGCGCAGCTGCTCCGGGGCTGCTACTCACGCACAGGGGCGAGCTCGAGTAGCTAGCGGCAGCGAACGGTTTCGACCCGGAGATCGGAGCCGCGGCCGCTCACCTCGATCCGATACTGGGGCTCGAACCCCAGCAGATCGGCGGCACGGCGCGTGTTCAGTACCACGCCGTAACGCAGTAGGCCGCTCTGGCGAGGTTGGGAGCGGCCCAGGCCCCGGTCCATGAGCGAGATGGCAGTCGAAAGGAGACGGGGAACCGGGAGCGGGCCAAAGCGGTAGTTGTTCTGTAGCAGCTCCGTGCAGGGAAAGACCTCGCGCCCCGCGATGTTGTAGATCCCCGGGCAGTCCGCGTGGAGAGCCAGGACCAACGCGCGCCCGATGTCGCGATCCGCGATCACCGAGAGCATGGGGTTGAAGCCAATCGGGGGTCCGCCCCGCGAGAGCGGAGGGCTCTGCAGGAATTCCCCGCCCTCCGTCACGATCGTCGCGGCACGCAGGATGGTCATTTTGAGGTGAGGATCGTTGAGCTCGCCCTGGCAGATCAGATCCGCGTCGATCCAGGCTCGCACCAGCGTGTCACCCTCGGTCTCGAAGCCCAGAAGCTGGTCCTCACTGAAGACATTCACGTTCCCCGGCTCTGGCCGATATACGAATGCGGAGGAGAGGTAGACGAAGCGCTCGATGCTGCGATGCTTCTTGCACTCCTCCAGCAAGCGCCGCGTCTCGGAGACCAGCGAGGCGACGTTCCCGGGGATTCGCTCGCCTCTGTGCTCGCTCACGAAGGGCAGATGAATCACGGCGTCGACCTGGGCGCGGGCAAAGCGCTCGGAGCGGAAGAAGCTGGTCAGATGCCGTGCTTTGGCCAGATCAAGCCGCTGATAAGCGCACTTCTCGCGATATGCATCCAGAAAGCTGGGCCGCGGACCCATCCCGGTTCCGAAGACCAGCGACACCTCGGGGTCGTGATAGAGCGTCTTGGCCAGTCGCCGACCAACCGTCGAGTCGAGGTGTGTGACGAGCACGCTGCGCATAGCTCAGGTCCCCTGGCTGCGCCTTGCCAGCACCCGCTGATCCACCATCTCCTGAATGCGGCGCCTCACCTGCTCGGCCAGGTAGCGCACCGCGTGGGGGTCCTCGGCCGACTCGGCCGGATACTCCTCGTAGAAGCGAAACGGCTCGCCGTAGCGGATCTCGTATTTCACGGGATAGGGCAGCAGGCCCAGCGGCCCCAGCCAGGGGAAGGTCGGTGTGATGGGAAACACGGGTAGGCGCAGGATCCTGGCCAGCGCCCCGATGTCGTAGAGGATTGGCGCCTGATCGTCCGGGCCCACCAGGGCCACCGGGACGATCGGCACCCGGTTGCGCATGGACTCCTCGATGAAGCCCAGACGAAAGTGCTGGAGCACGTAGCGCTCCGCCGCGCGCTTGCGTGTGGCGGGCATTCCCTCCGGGAAGACCAGCACCAGCTGGTCATCCTGAAGCAGCTCTCGGAAGTTGTCGTGACTGCCGATAATCTGTCCCACCCGGGCATAGAAGACATTCACGAAGGGCAGGCTGCCCGCCCAGCGGTCGACCACCGTGCGCAGGAGACGGGGCGGGTTCGCCTTCAGAAAGAGGTCTACGATCGCCATGGACGCGTCAAAGGGCAGAAGGCCACCGTGGTTCGCCGCCAGGATGGCGCCGCCCTTCTCCGGAATCACCTGATGCCCGGAGCTCTCGACGCGGAAGTAGTAGCGGTACAACAGCTTGAAGACGCTGAGCGCGCGCCGCGTCACGCGCGGCGAGAGCCCCAGCACGTCGTAAGGTCGCGCGTTGAGGTTGTCAGCGAGCACCGCCAACCGCTCCTCGTCCTCGCGCTCGAGCAGCACCCCCGCCAGGCGATCCATCCAGCCCGACGGCTCATCGGCCTCGTCAAAGCTTGGGACCTCGGGGATCGGCGGGCCCAGGTCGGGGGGCCCGCTGGAAACCTTGCTGGGGGCGCTGCGACTACGGGGCTGGCCGCTCTCGTCCACAACCCGGATGGTGTGCTCGCGCAGGCGGATCAGGAAGGGCAGGGTTCCGTCGCCCTGAGTGAAAGGATCGCTCCCGAGGGCCGGATCCAGCTGGGAGCCCTGTGGCTTCATACGCGCCCCTCCGCGGGGTCGCGCTCGAGCAGCTCCTCGGCGACCTCGGCGATCCAGCGTGCGGCCGCCGAGCGGGGAGCGTGCTCGAATATGGTTTTCGAGAGGCTCTGGGCCTCATCGATCAGGACGGAATAGCCCAGAACCGTCTGCGAGATCTGCTTGGGGAAATGCTGGCGGAGCTTGTCCAGGATCTCCGCCGCCAGCTTGGTGCGGCGCGCGAAGGTCGGGACCACGAGCGAGATGCGCAGCGCCGGATGCCCGAAGCGGCTGCGGACCATCTCCACGGTGCGCGTGAGTTCGGCCGCGCCGTCCAGCGCCAGATAGGTCAGGGGCACCGGCATCAGCACCTCGGTCGCGGCGAGCAGGACGTTGAGCGTGATGATTCCAAACGAGGGGGGCGCGTCGAAAAGGATGAAGTCGTAGTCGCCGGCCTTCTCGAGCGCCTCGCGGAGATAGTAGTACTCCTCCCCGCCATGGGCGGCGACCTCCTGTGGAAAGAGCGCCAGCGACTTGTTAGCCGGGACCAGGTCCAAGAGTGGATGACGCGCGGTTACCACCGGCAGGGCGGGACTCGTCTCTTCACCCACGACCACGTCGAGCAGCATGTCCAGCGCGGTCTTCCGCACCGCCCCCACGTCTACGCCCAGACTCTTCCCGAGCTGGCCCTGAGGGTCGAGGTCAACGAGCAAGACGCGTTGCCCCTTCATCCGCGAGAGGTAATCCCCCACGTTGGAGGCCAGCGTGGTCTTGCAGCTGCCTCCCTTCTCATTGATGAAGGCGATGCGACGGCGAATGGGTGAGGCCCCCCGACCAATGCGACGTGCGTCCACGTCGCTGCCACCTCTCGACAGGCTCAGTCTACCCGCTGCGGATTGCCCTGTGAAGCACCCGCGTGCGGCGCGGCACGTGAGGGATCTCGAAGCTCGCGCTAGGGCAAGCGCTTTTCGAGGCGGCGTTGGAGCTCAGGATCGAGTTTTGCGACATGGGCCAACCGAACTGGGGTAATTGACACACGATCTTTGCGCAGCGCAGCGATGTCCGTGCCCTCGAGATCGCCGGACTCGCGCACTTGGCCTGATGCGTCATGCACGTAGACGCCGTCACCCTTGCGACGAAATAGGCGTTCGTAGCCGACGTTGGCCAGCCGGGTGAGAACGCGCGGCGTGTGGAGGTCCGCAGTGATGGGGAAGTTTACGTTGAGCAGATCCACCCCGGCCGGGAAGCCACTCCTCCACACGGTCTCCACGATCTCCGCCGAGAGCGCGGCCGCAGCGGGCCAGACCTCCGCCAGCTCGCCCTGCCTGACCCGCTCCTTCCAGGCGCGGTCATCACCCGCGACCCCCACCGAGAAGGCCAGCGCAGGCAGGCCCGCAATCCAGCCCTCCATCGCGGCGCCCACCGTCCCGCTCGAGAGGAAGAACCCGAGCCCCGCATTGAGCCCGATGTTCACGCCGGAGACGACCATGTCGGGGGGCGCGTCAAAGAGCGAGTGGACTCCAAGATTGGTGCAGTCGGCCGGGAAGCCCGCGACCGCGATCATCTCCACGCCCTCGCGCGCGACCTCCTGCACCCGAATCTCGTCCCAGCGGGAGATGGCCTTGGAGATCCAGCTCCTCTCGCGGTCCGGAACCACGATCCGCAAGGCTGCAACCTTCGCGAGCGCCCGGGCGAAGGGAAGCAGCGCCGGGGAATCCAGACCGTCATCGTTGGTGAGGAGGATGTAGCCCACGGGGCAGCAGGATAGCCGTCCGGTCGGTACGATTCCCCCACGACCCCATGCCCAAGCTTGCAATCATCCGAGAGGGTCTGACCGTCCACAAGCCGGCCCTGGCCAAAGTCCCGGGCGGTCCCGCCATGGAGGCCGCGGTAGCCCTCATTCTGCATGAGCCCCCCGGCGGCCAGCTGGAGTTCCTGCTGATCGAACGCGCGCGCTCTGAGCGAGATCCCTGGTCGGGTCAGATGGCCTTTCCCGGGGGCCGCTACGAGACAACGGATCCGGACCTCGCAGCCACCGCGGCGCGCGAGGCGCACGAGGAGGTGGGGGTGCGCCTCGTGCAAACGCTCGGGCGCCTGGACGACGTCACCGGGGGGAGAGGTCCGGACGAGCGGATCGTAGTCGCCAGCTATGTGTACGAGGTCGCGGAGCGTCCCGTGCTGCGGACAAACCAGGAGGTGAGCTCGGCGGTTTGGATTCCCCTGCGCTGGATTCTCGATCCACAATCCGCCTCGCGTTACCGCTTCGAGCACGAGGAGTTTCGCGGCAACTACCCGGCCTTCCGCTACGAGCACTACACGGTTTGGGGGCTCACCTACCGTATTCTCCAGAACTTCGTGAAGGTCGTGGGTCGCTCCCTGCCCTCACACCAGGGGTGGCAGAGCGGGCAGCAAGAACCGGATTGACGCAACCGCCTGGCCCAGGACTCCCGCCAGTCCCAGCAGCGCAGGCGTGCGACCGCCCTGGCCCCAGTAGCGCCGCGCAAAGACGCTCGCCAGGATCAGGTTCACGTACGGAATCCACACGCCCAGGGCCATGGTGATCGCCCAGGCGCGGCTCCGCGCCAGAGCCAGCATCAAGATCCAGGCCAGCGCCGTCACGATGGCACCGAAGCTCCCGGCGAACAGCAAGAGGTCGGCCCGGCCAAGCGGCGCATCCGCCGCGATCTCGATGACCCCTGTGGTCGATAGCCCGAACACCAGTAGCAACAGCACGCGCCCGAGATCGGGGATGCGGTCAAGCTGTGCTCCGGGAGCGGTCACCGGACGTACTCGCGTGCGGTCTCCCGCTTGTCTCGCCCCGCCAGAATGTGGAACACGCGGATGCGGTCGAGGCTCTGGGGCGAGAGCTGGCCGAGCGGGATGTGCATGAGCTTCCGATCGAGCCGGGCAGCCAGGGTCTTGAATAGGCTACGGGGGGGACGGGCGGCCACGTGCACGATCAGACGCTCCGGGCTGTAATCGAGCGCCGCGAGCAGCAGAATCTCGGCCTTCGAGCGCGCACCCTGGTAGTCCGGATCGTTCCACACGTCGAGCAGCCGCCGTGGGGGATAGCTCATCAGCACCCCCCCGTACTGGCAGCGTGCGATCCCCGGGCCGACGATACCCTGGGCAGGCGAGGTGGAATAGAAGGCCATGTCCGACTCCTGCTCGTGCTCACCCAACCAGGTCATGCGGTAGGGATAGCCTTCGTCTGCTTCGTCTTCATCGAAGATCATGACCACGCAGCTCACGTCCCCGGGCACGCGGCCGAGCTCGCGCACATAGAGGCGACGCTCGCTGCTCCAATGACGCAGCGTCTCCCGCATGTCGATGCCGTCCAGAATCGAGGCCCGAAAAGGCTCCACGCGGGCGTTCTCCTCACTGACTAGCGCCCGGCCCTTCCTACGCAGGAACTGCGTGTAGCCCTCGATCAAAATGTCCTCGGGCGGGTACGAGCAGAAGCCTTGCTCGTCGAACCCCTCCAGCCACTCGCCCGGGTAGGCCTCGCGGCGCCCACGCGGGGTGAGCGGAAAGATTCGCCGCTTGGGTTGGTGGAACCGAGGCCGAATGCGGAGGGTGCGCGTCTCGAGCTGGAGCTCCTCGGCGCCGATCCGGGCGGTCGGTATCTCGCTGGTCGCCTCCTGCCAGGGGTAGCTCATCAGCAGGTCGTGCGCCTCGTAAAGCAGGTTCTCATCGCCAACCCCGCGCACCGCCAGCAGGAAGTCGTAGGCATCGCAAACCAGCCGGCCCGAGGAGAGCGCGAGGTTGCGCGAGTAGCGACCGAGCACGTCGCGCTGCCAGGCACGCAGCGTCTCCCCGCAGCGGCGCTCCCAGCGCCGGGCCGCCAGATCGAAGAGCCCGAGCTGCAGTCGCAGGCGATCGAACGGCGCGCCCGAGCGGCGTGCTAGCTCATGCACCCGGGCCAGCGCCTCCTCCCCCGACGGGGGGGCGAAGCCGTCCAGAATCCGGAACGGACCGACCTGGCGGCCTACCGACGGCACGCGTTCGGGCTCCGGCGCAGGCGCGCCCGACCGCAGCACCTCGTACACCGCCTCGACGCCGGGGGCTTCGGCCAGCACCTCGGCCAAGCATTCGGGGTCGAGGTGGAAGAGCATCGCCTCGGGCCGCCGGGGCCTTGTAAAGGGGATGCCCTGCGGAAGCCCGGCCCGCGCGCAAATCCCCTCGGCGTGCTCCATGCCGCACACCAGCAGGACGGGACCGCCGTGCTCGTCGTGCAGACGTTGCACATGGTAGGCCATGGCCGCCTCGCGCCGCGCATCGTGCGGGTCTTCGGCGTGTGGCGCCGCGCGATAGGCGCGATAGAACGCCTCCAATCCCACCCGCCGCACCGCATAGGAGTCGGGCACGAGGTCGCGGTGGTCCCCGTACCCCTCGACCTCCAGGTCCACGAGCGCCACCTCGGCCCCGAACTCGCGAGCGCTGCGAACGGCCTCCACGCCGGCGTCAGTCGGCTCGATGGGAAGGTAGACGGTCTCTCCCTTCTCGCTGGGGAAGACCACAACCGAGAGGCGTGGAAGGCGTGCGACCGCGCGCGAGACGACATCCGTCAGGTTCGATGGCAACTCGACGGCGACGACGCGCGGCTCGAGCTGGGAGATGGCGAGCCGAACCTCGCTGGCGAACTCGGCCCGGTAGTGACAGACGGGGAGGATATGCAGCCAGCCACCGTGCTCGAGGGTGAAGACCCGACCCACCGCGCCCGCGGCGGTCACGGCTCGGCAAGGTAGCGGAGCGCCTCCTCCCCCAGCACCGAGGACACGCTCTCCCGCAGCGCATCTTCGCACTCCCCGCTGAAGCCCCCGTGGTGGAGCCGCTTCAACGCGTAGCGGACGACATTGATGCCGTCCCGAACGGTGTAACGCTCGTCGGCCGCGTGAGCTCGCTGAAGGAATTGCGTCACATACTCCAGGATCTCCTCGTCAGCGAAAGGGAGATGCTTGGCCAGGATCTGCTTCTCCTCCACCTCATCCGGGAAGTCGAGCAGAATCTGGGGCTGCAGGCGGGAATGGATGTACTCGGGCAGCTCATAGGTTGAGGCATCATCGTTCATGGTCGCGACCAGGCGGAAGTCCGGGTGTGCCTGCACCTTGATCCCAGCCACGATCGACTCGACGTAGAGCCGATCGTCCAGCAGCGGCGCCAGACTTGCCCAGGACTTCTCGCTCATGCGATTCCCTTCATCGAGGATGCACACTCCGCCGGTGATCATCGCCGAGACAAGCGGACTCGCGGCGTAGCGGATCTCGCCCTCGGCGCCAACGACGGGCGTGACCAGCAGATCTTCGGGACGTGTGTCCATGGTGCCCTGAAAGATGTACACGGGGCGACCCAGACTACGGCCGGCCGCGTAGGCGAGCGTGGTCTTGCCCACTCCGGGCTTTCCGAGCAGACGCGGATGCATGGGACGGTCTTCGGGAACCACAACCTGCCAGGCCGCAACCAGCGCCCGTAGAACGTCGTCGCGTCCGACCCAGCTGGTGGGAATCTCATCGGGATGGGCGAGGTGGAGCCGCACCCCGTCGATCTC